>ENA-ORNY01002025-ORNY01002025.1-human-gut-metagenome-genome-assembly--contig:-NODE-2025-length-10750-cov-2.425993_pt1 | contig 10750 bp, 10 predicted proteins | sample MGYA00242122_ERZ509036 | MGnify/ENA primary metagenome ERZ509036 (study PRJEB26280, sample SAMEA2338696) | human gut metagenome | biome: human gut; feature: human-associated habitat; material: faeces...
AGGCGGGCGGCAAGGCGGACGGTGTGATCGGCGGCAGCTCCTCGATTAAATTGTATGAGCTCTATATCGGCCGCGACGTGACCCAGGATGAGGGCGTGACCGTGCTGGCTGAGTCCTCTGCGGGCAAAAACTGGAACACCGAAAACATTATCGCCTTCCAGCCCGATCTGATTGTATGCAGCACCGCCATGAGCGGCTACAAGACCATCTCGGCTCCTGCGCAGGCGGCGGGCATCCCCGTTGTGGCCATGAGCTATAACGATTTTTCTGATTACCTCAAGTGGTTCAAGGTGTTCTGCAATCTCAACGGCCAGCCCGAGCTGTGGGATACCGTGGCCATGCCTGCCCTGGACAAGGTGGTGGACGTGCTGTGCCGTATCCCGGAGAACCCTGAAAACGCGCCCAAGGTGTTTGCCATGTTCTCCGCTACCAAGGATAACATCACTGCCAACACCTCCAATACCGTACTGGGCGGCATGATCTCCGAGATGCAGGCTGTCAACATTTCCGACGCGGACAATACTTCCGGTGCGGATCGCATCGAAATCAACATGGAGTCCGTGTTCGCGGCTGATCCGGATATGATCGTGGTGCAGTGCCATGCGAGCAAGGAGGACGACGCGGCTCAGCTGGATCGTGTGTATAGCGGCACTGCCGTGTGGCAGTCCCTGCGCGCGGTGAAGGAGGGCAAGGTGTACTTCCTGGAGCCCCATCTGTTCCATTACAAGCCCAATAGCCGCTTTGCCGACGCTTATGTAACGCTGGCCAAGATTCTTTATCCTGAAATCGACTTTGATAATTGACGATGGAAAACAAAAATGTACTGATTTCTGTGTCCTATGGCGCGCTGGATAACGCCGCGCTGGATGCGGATGTGGGCAGGATTGAGACTGCAATGCTGAACGCCCTGCCTGGCTGGCATCTGAGCCGAGCCTTTACCTCAGCGCGCGTGCGCTCGCTTTTGAGCAAGCGCGGCAAGGAAGTTCCTGATGCTGCTGGGGCGATCGCGCAGGCGAGGGCGGAGGGCGCGGAGCATATTGCTCTGGCGACTCTGCTGATATCGCCCGGCGAGGAATACGAGGGCGTGTTGGCGGCCGCGGACGGCCTGCCTGTTGCCTCTCCGCTGCTGGCGGAGGATGAAGACCTGGACGCGCTTGCAGCTTATTACGCAGGCGTACAGCACGATTGCGGCACGCCGCTGCTGCTGATGGGGCATGGGCACCCGAGCAACGGAAACCCTGCCTATCGGCGGCTGCGCCAGCGTTTGCCGGAGCAGGTCTATCTGGCCTGTTTATCCGGAGCGGATAACCTGACGGCACTGCTGCCGGAATTGCTTTCCAAGCCTGCGCGCCGCATCACGCTGGAGCCGCTGTTGATGTCGGTGGGCGGCCATACCCTGCGCGATATGGCGGGGGAGGAGCCGGACAGTTGGAAATCCCAGCTGGAGAAGGCCGGCTTCACGGTGGACTGCCATCTTACCGGCATGGGCAGGCTGGAGATTGCCCAGCGCATCTATGCGCGCAAGCTGCGCAGCCTGATCGGTTAAAACAACACAAAAAGCAGCCCCATCCTTGACTGGAAGGATGGGGCTTTGCTGCGCATGGAGGCGCCTGAGGCGCTTATTGCGGCTTATCGATCATGCGGATGCTGGTAATTACCGGCTGGTTTTCCTTGGCTACGGTGCCGTTACTGTCCGTTACAGGGGTATTTTGGCAGATGGCGTCCACTACCTCCATGCCGCTGAGCACCTTGCCAAAGGCCGCGTACTGGCCGTCCAGATGCGTCGCGTCTGCGTGCATGATGAAAAACTGGCTGCTGGCGCTGTTATAGGCGCTGGAACGCGCCATGGACAGCACGCCGCGCGTGTGCTTGAGGGGATTGTCCACGTCGTTGGCCGAGAACTCGCCTTTGATCTTATTTTCCGAGCCACCGGTGCCGTTGCCCAGCGGATCGCCGCCCTGAATCATAAAGCCGGAGATGATGCGGTGGAAGGTCAGGCCATCGTAGAAGCCCTGATTGACAAGGTTGACGAAGTTGGTCACGGTAATGGGGGCGGTATCAGCATACAGCTCGGCGGTGATCGTGCCGTAGTCCTTTACGTCGATCTGTGCGTAGTAGGTGCCGTGCAGCAGCCCGTCGTCGGCTGTATTTTTATGCTTTCCGCCAAGCAGCAATACGCCTGCGACGATCAGCGCGGCGACGAGGACGGCGGCGACGATAATCAGCGGCCAGTTGGTTTTCTTTTCAGGCTGCTTTGCATAGGGATTGACTTTCTTCTGCTTTGTTTTTGACATCAGTTCCTCCTTGACAAGGTGTCGAATTTGCACGTATAATGTAATGTGTGCTTATTATGCGGTGCGGCACCTGCATATATTGTACCCGATGCCGCCATGCAAATCAACCGTTTTTTTATGCGGCAGAGGGAGGTCGCTTTATGCGGCATATCTTTATCGTCAATCCCCGTTCCGGCCACCAGGATGCAACGCCAGTGATCCAAAAGGCGCTGAGCGAGCTGAACCCTTCGGAGCCTTATGAAATCTACGTGACCAGCGCGCCGGGGGACGCGACGCAATACGTCCGTACCCGCTGCCAGGCGGATACCTCGCCCCTGCGCTTTTATGCCTGCGGCGGCGACGGCACGCTGAATGAGGTCATCAACGGCACTGCGGGCTTTGACCATGCGGCGGTCGGCTGCTACCCCTGCGGCAGCGGCAATGATTTTATCAAGTACTTTGGCGGCCGCAAGTTTTTTACCGACCTGGGCGCGCTGATGAGCGGGCATGAGCAGCGGGTCGATATGATCCGTGTGAACGACCGCTATGCCATCAATGTGGTTAATATGGGCTTTGAAGCCAAAACCGCCGCGCGGATGATTAGGTTCCGCCATCTTCCCCTCATGCACGGCTATCGCGCCTACTATGGCGCCATTGTGCTGACGCTGATTGACGGCGTCCGCCACCGCTGCAAAATTGCGGTGGACGGCGAAACGATGATGGACGGCAATATCCTGCTGTGCACCCTGGCCAATGGCGATTATGTGGGCGGCTCCTTCCGCTGCGCGCCGCGCGCGGATGTGGCCGACGGACAGATCGAGGTCTGCATCGTCACGCCCATTTCCCGCTTCCGCTTTGCCAGGCTGATCGGCTATTATCAGCGCGGTGAGCATCTGGATAATCCGCTGCTGCGGGACTGCATTCACTATTGCCGCGGCCGCAAGGTAGTAATCGATGCGGATCCGGGCTTCCTGATGTGCCTGGACGGCGAAATTACCAGCGGTTCGCACTTTGAAATTGAAAACGTGCCCTCTGCCCTGCGCTTTATTGTGCCGGAGGGGGCGGCGCATCATGCCGACGGCGTCAACATGGCGGGGGAAGCCGTATGACGGTTAAGCGCGTGATCTGTGCGGTCATTGTCCGCGATGGGCGCGCGCTGCTGGCACGCCGCGCGCCGGGGCAAAAGCACGAAGGGCTCTGGGAGTTTCCCGGCGGCAAGGTGGAAGCAGGCGAAACGGACGCAGCCTGCCTGGAGCGCGAGCTTCAGGAGGAATTTGGCGTCGCGGGCCGCACGGGCGCGCATCTCTGCGACAGCGTGTGCGCTTATCCGGAGCTGGACTTGCAGATTACCCTGTGCGCGTATTTCTTTGATTGGCAGTCGGGCGAATTCCAGCTTCGCGTGCACGATCAAATCCTGTGGGCGGACGCGCAAGGGCTGAAAACAGCGCAGCTTACGGCTGCTGATGTGCAAATCGCCGCAGCGGCAGGGCGGCTGCTGAAATAATGCCATATAAAAGCCAGGCTGGCAAAACGTCAGCCTGGCCTTTCTCATTATAAGCGTTTGTTATTCCGCGCGCATTTCCTCAGAGGGGATGACGTCCCATGCCAGCGCGCTCAGCTGTGCAGGCAGAGACAGGGCGATGACGCCGTTAAAGTGCACGGCAATGTGCTCGCCCTCCGTGGGCAGCTCCACATCTTCGGGCAGATGCACAATGTACTCCTGCTGGGTCTCATCCTCGATCAACGTCACCTCGCGTTCATTGACTGCGCTGACAATGCCCTTCAGGGTCGCGCCGAAAATGTGCTGCGCGTACAGCTGCGCAGGGAGTGAGCGGGTCAGCTTGCCGTCATAATCCACCACCACGTACTGACCGGCGTGAAGCGGCTCGGCCAGATCGGTCACGGTGTTTTCATCGGTATTGACCTGCACGGTCTGATTATCCTGGTTGAGCAGCAGGAAGGAGCCGTCGTCGAGCATTTCAAGGATATAGCCGTGCTGGGTCTGAAGGTCGGCCTCGGGATCAAAGGATGCGGCGGCGGTGCCGGAAATCAGGGTGAGCAGCGCCAGCAGAATGGATACGATTTTAGCAGTCATGGTCAGTGTCCTCCGTTTTGTTATTGCGGGCTGTTTTTTGCCCTGCACTTATTGAACGGACGGTTCCGAAGAAAGTCCCGCCTTTTTAGAATTTTTTTTAATCATCCAACGATCCAGCCAGATCAGCAGCTGCGGCAGCAGGAGCAGAATCAGCAATACCGATACTACCGCGCCGCGCGCCAGCATGGTGCCGATGGAGGAAATGTAGAAACCCGTGCTGATCTTGCCAACGGCAAAGCCAGCCGTAATCAGCGCCAGGCCCGAGGTCAGGATGGTTTGCAGCGACATCTGCATGGCCTGCGCCACGGCCTCGCGCGGGGGAAGGGCGCTGCGGCACCTGCAGTAATGGCTGGTCAGCAGGATGCCGTAATCGATGGTTGCGCCCATTTGCAGCGCCACGCAGATCAGATAGCACATGAAGAATACCGAGCCGTCTACCAGTCCAGAGAAGGCCATGTTGATGTATACCGCGCCCTGAATCAGGCAAACCAGCATCGCCGGGATGACCAGCGAGCGGAAGGAGATCATCACGATCAGGAAAACCAGACCGATGGTGATCAGACTGACGCGCGTCATATCGCCCGTAAAGGATGTGGCGATATCGTCCATGGCAACCAGCATGCCGGAGAGCGCGCCATCCTCGCCGTAATACTTATAGAGGATGGTTTCGATTTGCTGCACCGCGTCGTGCGCATAGGGACTGGAAATAGCCAGGTTCAGCGACAAGAGCGCCCTGGCATAATGTGCGCCGTTAAAGGTGGAATTGGCGGTATTCAGCAGCGTTTCTGCCTGGTTAAGCTGCTCCATGGCCGCCTTGGGCACCAGCATGGAGAAACGCTTGGCCAGGGAAATCAGACGCTCGATTAGCGCGTCGGCGCGGATATTGTCGGTAACGCCCAGCTGATTGAACACCATCTGCACCTGCTGCTCGGAGTAGCCAAGAAGCTGGGCGGCCTTGGGCACATCATAGTATTCCAGCGCCTGCGCGCCGGTGGTCACCATGGCCTGTACGCTGTTGACGATGGGCGCGCCGTCAAAGGCGATGGCCTGCATTTCGGCCAGCATATCGCGCTGCCGCTGATAGCCCTCGTCCGTCGTATCGGTGGGAAAAAGGAGCACGATCTGGTTGTTTTGGCCGAACAGCTCGGATACCAGCTGCGAATCCGCATCCATATCGCGCACGGTATAGGTGTAGGTGTTGCCGAATTGCAGGATGGTGCCGGCCACAATCAGCGCGATCAGCAGGATAGGCACCACGCCGCGCGCGCCGCGGGTGATAAGCTTGCCGCTGATATGCAGCGGCTTGTGCGTCGTTTTATCCAGCATGGGAGAGCAGGCAACCAACACGCCGGGCATCAGCAGGAAAACGGTGAGCATGCTTAGCACGATGCCCTTGGCCAGCACAATGCCGATATCAAAGCCGATGGTAAAGCTCATGAATACCAGCGCCAGCATGCCCGCCACGGTGGTCAGCGCGCTGGAGGCGATGGGCATAAACGAGTCGGCCAGCGCCTGCGTCATGGCCTCGCGCGGGGCCAAGCCCTGCGCGCGCAGACGCTCAAAGGCGTTAATCAGCATGATGGAATAGTCCATCGCCAGCGCCAGCTGCAGGATGGCAGCCACAGCGAATGTTACAAATGAAATGCTGGGGAAGATCCAGTTGGTGCCCATATTGAGCAATATGGATACGGCAATAATAAGGAAAAAGATGAACGGCTCCAGCCAGGAGCGCGACATGGCCAGCAGCACCGCCAGCACGATTATGCAGGAAACCAGCATCACAATGGGCATTTCACGGCCAATGTTTTGCTGCAAAAGGCGGTTATCCTTGGGGCCGCCGCTGATCAAGTGCGGCGTATCGGCCAGCTGTGCTTCGATCGCATCGTATACTGCGTCTGAGTTATCCGCGTTGGCGATCACGCGGATCAGGCGGTAGGTACCGCTGTCATGCTCCTTTACACCGGTTTCGGCATCGTGATTGGCCAGCATCACGCCGTCCAGTGCGGCGATCCAGGAGGCTGTTTGCTGCGCATCCTCCTCGGTGCCGTTTTTGAGGGCGACGGACATACCGGACACGCCGGAAAACTCGCTGTTCATGATGGCAAGCCCGCGCATGGCGGCAGTGTCGTCATCCAGATAGGAAATCAGATCGTAATTGACCTTGACAGAGCGGATGGCCGTGCCGCACAAAACAGCCAGGATTAGCATCAGGATCATCAAGGGGATGCGCAGACGCACGATTAACGCGGCGACTTTCTGCCTCATTCAGGATTGTCTCCTTTATATCAAAATACATCTGCAATTATAGCATAATAACAGGTGAAAATGAAGACTTTGCCATCTCTACGCCGTAAACTCCCGCAACATATGAAAATTGAAATGGGAAACGAAAAGGATATACTTTTTACAAATTAAATTTAAAAATAACAAACTATGGTTTGAAAATAATAGATTATAGAATTCAAAATATAAAATGATGAATTGAATAATTACGTGCATTGGCAACCTGCCCTGCCTTGCTTGAGTATTCCATTAATTGCCAAACTAAAAATGCAAAAAGATACATCATTTTGTTACTTGTTGTTATTCAAAAATAGAATAACTGGAGGGATATCCCGTAAAGATGCAATATAACGTATGATTTATAACCATAATATGCGAGATAATATTTGGCTTAAATCTCAATCTTATTGATTCACACCCTTTTTTGTGGTAAAATGTAACCGTTAATCAAAGCATCCTGTCATCTGCATATGCCACACCACGAAACGGCGATTTTTTGAACAATGGAATGACACATAAAGGATGCCAAGGAGGGATCTTACCCGTGGACACATCCATCCGGATTCAATTGATGAACACCTTTGCAATTTATATTGATACGCAGGAGGCGAATCAGCTGCTGGCCAAATCCCGCAAGGGCGTGGCGCTGATGCAGTATTTGATCTTAAACGGCGGACAGAGCGTTCCCAATTATCGCATTTTAGGTACGCTTTGGGGCGATGATCACAGCGCTAATCCCGAAAATGCACTCAAAACGCTGGTTAGCCGTCTACGCATCATTTTGAACCAGATTTATCCGGGTATGGGCGCGTGCATTGTTGCCGATCGCGGCGCTTATCATTGGAAAAGCCTGCCAAATATGACGGTGGACGTATATGAAATTGAGGAGCTCTTTGATCACCTTGGCGCGCCGGGCACCACGCCCTTTCAGCAGCGCGCCTGGTATGCCGATCTTCTGCGCCTCTATACGGGCGATCTGCTCCATTCAAGCGAGCAGTGCGATTGGGCGCTGGCTCGCGGTACATTGCTGCATAACAAATATATGTCCGCCGTGTACGCCTATGTCGAGATGCTTAAGGCCGACGAAAACTATGAGGAGGTTGCCACTGTATGCCGTTCCGCACTGGATGTCGATCAGTTTGACGACCGTCTTCACATGGAATTGATGACGGCTTTGATCAAGACCAACCGCACCAGCGACGCGCTGATTCAGTACAAACACGTTATGCACCTCAACTATCGTTATCTTGGCATCCAGCCCAGCGACGATATGCAGGAGTTTTACAAGCAGATTGTTCACGCCGGGAAAACGCTGGATTTTAACCTTGATTCCATCCGCCGAGAGCTGATGGAAAGCGGCGAGCAGCGCGGCGCGTTCATCTGCGAATATGCCGTCTTTAAGGAAATTTACAACCTGCAAATGCGCAATTTGGAGCGCCTGGGATCGACCATGTTCCTTGCCATTATTATGGTCGGAAACCCCAATGATCCAAACGTCAACAGCATCAAGCAGAACAATGTCGTCAACGGTCTGCTGGAGATTCTGCGCACAAATCTTCGAAAGGGGGATACCATCACCCACGTTTCGCCCACCATCATTGCGCTGCTGCTGCCCACCGTCAATTACGCCACGGGCAACCTGGTTATGGAGCGCATCAAGCGCCTCTTTTACCGCAAGTATCCCAACTCCACCGTCGCCTTTAATTACCGCGTCGGCCCGCTCAGCAGCGAGGAAAAGTATTGTAAGGAAAATGTAAAAGAATATTAACACTCTTGTGCCCATCTGGGGCTAAGCCCTGACAGATGTAACCGACTGCGTAACCAATGCTGGCTATAATTTTTCTGTAGGCTGGAAAAGGTATGGATATGTGCCAAGCATTAGTTATCAAGGAGGTACCTGTCATGAAAAGAACCTTAGCTCTCATTCTGGTCGCGCTGATGGCTTTTGCCGCGGTTGTCTGCTGGGGCGGAAACGGTATCGTCGCCCACGCGGATGATCCTCAGTTCTCCGCCAACGTCATCGTTGGTCTGGTGGGCAAGGACAGCGGCGATCTGTACTATGGCGATACCGTGCAGCTTTACGCTTCTATCGATAACGCCAATATGCCCTACAACATCATCTGGCAAGCCAATGCTGGCGAGGGCTGGAAGACCATCCAGGAAGGTAGCCTGCGCTACGAGATGGAGCTCACTTCCTCCACCGTGTCCCGCAGCTATCGCGTAGTCCTCGAGGCGGTTGAGCCCGCCGAGTAACCCGTGCCCATGCGAAGCCCCCGGCTTCGCTGTTGCCATATAAATTCAATCTTTCATTATAGTAAGGAGACGTCGAATCATGAATCAGAAAAAGAAAATGGCGATCATCCTGGCCAGTATCCTGGCGCTGATGCTGGTGGGCGCTGCGGTTGCAAGCAAGATCATTGCTTCCGATCCCTACCGCCTGCCCTCCGTCAAGCATCGTCCTACCGAGACTCCCGTAGTCACGGCCGAGCCCACGGCTGAGCCTACCGCGGAACCGCCTGCCGAGCCCACCGAGGAGCCCGTGATCGAGCCCACCGAGGAGCCCGCGATCGAGCCTACCGAAGAGCCCGCGATCGAGCCCACCGAGGAGCCCGTGGTCGAGCCCACCGAGGAGCCCGCGATCGAGCCCACCGAGGAGCCCATCATCGAGCCTACCGAAGAACCCACCGTCGAGCCCACGGCTGAGCCCACCGAAACGCCCAAGCCCTATGACGGCCCCATCGCCGTTGGCAACGCGGAAGTTCATGCCGCGCCCGATGCCGATAGCCCCGTCGTCTTCACCGTCCCCAATGGCGCAGCCATCAAGGTCTTCTCCACCGAGGGCGATTGGGCCAAGGTCGAGGCTCACGGCTTCTCCGGCTATCTCCATCGTGATCATGTCCGCGGCGTTGCCTTCGCGCAGCCTGCCGCCACCCCCGTCCCCGAGCAGCCGGAAAACATCACCGAGAATGACCTGCCCGATAACGCTCGTCTCCTGGGCGTCATTCAGGATAAGCTCAGCGCCGAGCGCTCCGTATCCGTCTATGTCTCCTATGATGGCGAGTACGTCACCTTCGGCGATACCGTCACCCTCTACGCCGTCCTCCATGGCTATGAGGATACCGTTTACACCCTCCAGTGGCAGTCCAGCCCGGATAACGCCTCCTGGGCCGATATCTCCGGCGCTGTCAGTGCCAGCTATGCCGTCACCGTGACGGAAGCCAATTACACCGATTATTATCGCGTCGCGGTAACGATCAATGGCGTTATCGTTGCGGATGAGCTGCTTGCTGAAGCCGCCAAGTAATTCTGCCTGCTTGCGCCCCGGCCCATTGCCCCGGCGCACTGGCTTACCTGAATTTCATGGGGAGGATTAATTTCTTATGGAAAACAAGCTTCGTAGGGGTCTTGCCCTGCTGATGACGCTTATCATGCTCATCAGCTGCGCGCCCATGGACGCGCTGGCGGCCATCGTGCCCGTCTCCGGCGGCACGCAAACCAGCTCCGGCGTTTCGCTGAAAAGCATCGTGAAGCCGCCGGTTGCGACGACGACGTACGTCTTCATGAATGGCACGGAGAAATTCGCTCGCCAGATTCTCAAGAATGGCGAAGCCCTCAACAACCCCGGCACGCCGGACTCCGGCAGCCCGAACAAGGAGTTCACCGGCTGGCGCGACGGCGATAACAACGCTCCCGTTTTCGGCGCGGTCACCGTGACCGACACGAAAACGATTACCTATCACGCCCAGTTCGCGGACGTGTACTTCGTATTCTTCACCAACGAGAAGGGCGAAGTCATGGTCACGAAGAAGGGCGCGAACGGCGACACGATTTCCACGGATGGCGTACCTTATCCCGTCGGCAATGAGCAGTCCATCGTCGGCTGGAAGGACGCGAGCGGCAATCTCGTATCCTCCGTCACGCTGAACGGCAGAGACGTAACCCTCACGGCCAAGGTTGAGAACGGCCACTGGATCACCTACGACTCGCAGGGCGGCACCTATGTCGCGCCCGCGTTCGTAAAGGGCAACGGCACGACCACCGCGCCCGCCGCCCCCACCCGCCCCGGCTATACCTTCCGCCACTGGTCTGCAGCCGTGGG
>ENA-ORNY01002029-ORNY01002029.1-human-gut-metagenome-genome-assembly--contig:-NODE-2029-length-10725-cov-13.117807_pt1 | contig 10725 bp, 6 predicted proteins | sample MGYA00242122_ERZ509036 | MGnify/ENA primary metagenome ERZ509036 (study PRJEB26280, sample SAMEA2338696) | human gut metagenome | biome: human gut; feature: human-associated habitat; material: faeces...
AATTCCAGAATTTTGGTAACGTGCAAAATTCTGGAATTTTCTATTTTTGAACGCCTTTGCCGCTTTGTAAAAGTGCTTTGATGATTACATAGCCACTTCGACAAGCTCAGTGACCGAAAGGCTGCTCAGTGACCGACGCGGGAACTAACTGATGAACAGGAGCTCACGGTACTTAGGGAGAGGCCAGGTGCGGTTATCGACGATCTCCTCAAGCTTGTCGATCGGACGGCGGAGGGCTGGGAAACTCTCGGCGATCTCGTTGTAAGCCACTGCCTTGGCATATTCATCCTCAAGGACATTCGCCTTCTTGCGCGCCTCGACCATAGCTGTCGCCTTCTCACGAATCTGGTCAACATATTTCGAGATGCTCTTGATGAGGTAGATCTCCTCCTTGCACTCGTCCGTGCCACCGAAGACATCCTTGCTCAACGCCACCTCCTTCAGCAACTTAGACTTGTAGTCAAGTGCCGCCGGAATGATGTGGTTGATCGCCATCCTCGCCATCACGCGCGACTCGATCTGGATCATCTTGCTGTAAGTCTCCCACTTCACCTCGTTGCGCGCCTGAAGTTCTTTCTCTGAATATACCCCTGTCTCCTTGAACATATTCACAGACGCAGGAGCAGTGAACTGCTTTATCATCTCAGGGACGCTGGTCTCGACATCGAGTCCACGCCTCTTCGCCTCGGCCTTCCACTCATCGGTGTAGCCGTTGCCATCGAAGCAGACAACATTGATGACGGAAGCGATGATCGGTTTGAGGGTGTCTAGGATGGCCACATTCAAGGCCTTGCCTGCGGCGAGTTCCTTGTCCAGACTCTTCTTGAAAGAGATAAGCTGCTCAGCCACAGCCGCGTTCAGTGTGGTCATCGCACCTGCGCAGTTGGCCAGCGACCCCACGGCGCGGAACTCGAAACGGTTGCCGGTGAAAGCGAACGGAGAGGTTCTGTTGCGGTCGGTGTTGTCCACGAATATCTCCGGAATCTCCACAAGGCCGACGCGCTTGCCCTTTTTCCCGGCGATCTCGATCGGAGTGTCGGAAGGAACCTCAAGCAGTTTGTGAAGCACCTCGGTCATCGTCCTGCCAAGGAAAGCTGACACGATTGCTGGCGGTGCCTCGTTGGCACCGAGACGATGGGCGTTCGTGGCGGTAGCGATGGAGGCCTTCAGCAAAGCGTTGTGCTTCTGCACGGCGGCGAGCACATTCACGAAAAATGTGACGAACTGGAGGTTACCTTTCGCATCCTTACCTGGAGCCAAAAGCATTGTGCCTGTGTCGGTTCCGAGCGACCAGTTGTTGTGTTTGCCTGATCCGTTCACACCTGCGAAAGGCTTCTCGTGAAGCAGTACCACGAAACCGTGCTTGCGCGCGATCTTGTTCATAAGGTTCATCACAAGCTGGTTCTGGTCGTTGGCAAGGTTGGTCTCACCGAAGATCGGAGCGAGCTCGAACTGGTTGGGAGCCACCTCGTTGTGTCTGGTCTTGAGCGGAATCCCAAGACGGTGTCCGGCGATCTCAAGGTCACGCATAAACTCGGCCACACGGGACGGAATAGCCCCGAAATAGTGGTCGTCCAGCTGCTGGTTCTTGGATGAGTTGTGCCCCATCAGGGTGCGGCCGGTGATCATAAGGTCAGGTCTCGCGGCATAGAGAGACTCATCGACAAGGAAATATTCCTGCTCCCATCCGAGGTAGGAATATACCTTCGTGACAGACTTGTCGAAGAGGCGGCAGATAGGGGTGGCCGCATCAGAAACGGCCTTGAGGGCCTTTTTGAGAGGGGTTTTGTAGTCCAAGGCCTCACCGGTGTAGGAGATGAAGACGGTCGGGATGCAGAGGGTGTCATCGATGATAAACACCGGGGAAGTCGGATCCCAGGCCGTGTAGCCTCTGGCCTCGAATGTGGCGCGGATGCCTCCGTTGGGGAAAGAGGATGCGTCCGGTTCCTGCTGGGCGAGGGACTTTCCGTCAAAAGTCTCTATGACTCCACCCTTGCCGTCATACTCGATCAGAGAGTCGTGCTTCTCGGCGGTGCCCTCTGTCAGAGGCTGGAACCAGTGGGTCACGTGGGTCACGTGATGCTCCATAGCCCACTCTTTCATACCCTTTGCGACTCCGTCAGCGGTCTCCCTGTCAAGGGACTTTCCGTTGTCGATGCAGTCAAGGAGTGCGTTCAGGGTCTTGGCGTCCAAGTACTTGTGCATCTTGGGACGGTCAAAGACCAGTTCTCCGTAGTAGTCGGAGGTCTTGCCCTCAGGGCGCTCAGCCGGAACTGCCTTCTTTTCGAAGGATTCCTTCACCAGATCAAATCTGTCAATGCTCATAATTTGTCTATTTGTTAAAGGTGTGTATTTCCTTAACTATATATTGTGTAATCAAAACTATCCTCAAACCTCAAGGCCGCTTCAAAAAGGAAGAAGGCTGATCCACGAGGGACCAGCCATCAATATTTAAATCATAATATCCTTTTTCCGTAATGAATATGCCGTCAGGCTGGAAGACCGGCACACACGAAATCGTTCAGGACCTGAACATTCTGGCTCTGAAATCCCTGCTGGAACTGCTGCTGTCGATATGTGTGGGCTTCCGAAAACATCCTTGAAAAATTTTGATGGCGCAAGTTATGAAATCAATCCTTAAACTCAATGATTTTTTTTGATTTTATCGGTTTAGAACAAAAATTCCAACTTCTCTGGCAATCTCGTATAATCATCAATCTGGATATAATCCATTCCGCCGAGACGGATCTGGCTGTCGTTGCCACCGTCCGCGAAATCGTCCCCGACAAACAGGATCTGGTCAAACGAGTAGCCATGCTCGGCGGCATAACGCAACACAGCATCCAACTTGTTGTACTGCTTAGGAGTGATGTCGAACGAAGTTGTGCCACCGATGAACACGGAATAATCCTTGAATATTTCCTTAACCTCCGGGAACATCGCGCGTCTTTTGATCTTGTCCGGATCGAAAGTGAGTTTGGCCTCCTTGCCGGCCTTGGTGCCAAGCAGTCCGAAAGTCACCATACCGGACTCGTGATATTCAAGAGACTCGCCGCTGAAGTCGGTGTAACCATATTTCTTGCGCAGATAGTTGCAGCTCTTCTCGAAGAACTTTTTGTCCACCTGCGCCTTGTCCTCCCTGACAATCTGGAACTTGCCGTCCACAATACGGCTTTCGGCCATGCCATAGTTGCCAAGGATTGTGATAGGATATTCACCCATCTGCTTGTAGATTCTCTTGCAATTGCCAGCCCCCGCCATGATGATCTCGTAACGCTTTGCAAGAGTATCGAGCACCGCCCTGTTGGCTGCGGTCAGCTGGGTCTTGTGCTGAGTCAAAGTTCCATCCAAGTCAAAGCAGATCAACTTCTTCTCCTGTTTCCACCTCAGCTCGCGGATTGAGTCCATAAGGCGTTTCATTCCCTGCGGCTGGTCCGTGGAGACGTAGGTGACACCGTGCCTCATCGCGAAATCGGCGAGATCATAACTGTTCACCGGCCAGAGGACCGTCTGAAGTCCGGCCGCGTGCACCTCGTCCAGATAGTGGGCGGAGTTGATCACCACATTATAATTATAGGACACACCGGCGTAGCCCCTGTCCTTGAGTTCTTTCACTGAATATGTCTTCCTGGACGTGATCGGGATCACCTCAGCACCCGGATGCAGACGCAGGACCTCGTCGCAGAGATGCTCGCTGAAAGAGATGAAGCACATCTGATCGTACATATTCATTTCATCACAGAGAGCGATGACCTTCTCCGCCAGCTGGGTTTCCCTCGCCGGAGTCGGATGCGACTTGAGTTCAAGGAACAACTTCAGCGCCGGAGTGCGCTTCGCCTGGGTGAAATATTCCCTTAATGAAGGAATATGGTCGCCGTTCGGGAGGGTGCAGCTCTTGACGGTGGCATAGTCAAGTTTCTGAATATCCTTGTACTTCGTCCCGGGGATCATCGGGCCGTGCAGGATCACGAGCGAGTCGTCCGTGGTGAGATGCACGTCCAGCTCGACGCTTTCCACGCCGAGTTTCTGGGCGCCGGCAAGGCTGGTCAAAGTGTTTTCAAAAGACCCAGGATGGGCGTAGAAGCCCCTGTGGGACATAATTTTGGTCTGCGCCGGAAGCATCACGGCGCAAAGCAGTGTCAAGACTGCCGAGAGAACAAACTTTTTCATAGTCCAAAATTACGAAAAAATTGCCGGATGTCGGAATTTGTCCGGGTGAAGTTTTTCACTTCAATGTATTTTCCTGATTCCGGTTAACTCGGTTTTATAGATTATTACTTGTAAAAGTTGACTTTTAGGACATTTCAAACAAATCAAAACAGCCCCCCGGATTTGACAATGATTCTAATGATTGCTATCTTTGCCCCGTGAAGGTTCTTTGGCTCAGGTTTGAGGCCAAGGATCAAAAGGGAATCCGGTGTGAATCCGGGACAGTACCCGCTGCTGTGAGTTCCTTATAAATATGACGCGGCTTTCTTATGCCACTGGCCGGACACTGAATATTCAGTTTTCCATACCGCCGGGAAGGCGCCGCGTCAGGAGCGAGTCAGAAGACCTGCCTTCGCAAAACTTTACGGCCTTGCCTGCGGGATCACGGGCGGCGGCCGGGCTAAAAATTTATGAAACGAATATACCGTCTCATAGCCTCGGCCTGCATTCTGGAATGCGGGCAGGTGGTTTTTGCACAGACTTCCGGCGACTCCACAGCTGTTCACCGGAAGGATAATTCATTGGATAGCACCCAGGTTATCAAGGAGTCCATCATCATCGGCACCCCTGCCGGTTACAAATACCGGGAGGTCATCCCGGCGCAGACCCTGAAGGAAGAGGAGCTTCAACGACTGAACAGTTTCTCGGTCGCTGACGCTATCCGCTATTTCTCCGGAGTGCAGTTGAAAGACTACGGCGGGGTCGGCGGCCTCAAGACCGTGAACATCCGCTCGATGGGCACAAACCATATGGCCGTGTTCTATGACGGAATACAGCTCGGAAACGCACAGAACGGACAGGTGGACCTGGGACGATTCTCGCTGGACGATGTGGAGGAGATTTCCTTGTACAACGGGCAGAAAAGCGACATCTTCCAGTCAGCCAAGGACTTCGGGGCCTCGGGAACGATCTACATCACGACCCGGAGGCCGCGGTTCGAGAATGGTCGGAACGCGAACTTCAAGGCCACGATGAAGACCGGATCATTCGGCCTCATCAATCCGTCCATCCGCAGCGAGTACAAGATCTCGGATGCAGTAAGCGCCTCACTCAGCGGAGAATGGGTCAACGCCACCGGCAAGTACAAGTTCCGTTACCTCAGGCGTAACTCATTGGGAGAGATCGCCTACGACACGACCGCTGTCCGGCACAACGGCGACATCAACGCCACCAGGCTTGAAGCCGCGCTACACGGAACGCTCGACGAAGGGCGGTGGACCGTCCGGGCATATTCATACAACTCGGAGAGGGGCATTCCGGGTGCCATCGTGAACAACGTGTTCCGCAACGGCGAGAGGCTTTGGGACACCAACTCGTTCATCCAAGGCTCTTTCACGAACAAGTGGAGCCCGAAGTTCAGATCCCTGATCAACGCCAAATACGCCGCCGACTACACACATTACGAGAATCAGGACGCGAAACTGATCCAGACGAAGAACACCTACCGACAGAAGGAGTTGTACGCTTCCTGCGCGAACCTCTATAATATAATGGAGAACTGGGAGGTGTCCCTCGCATACGATTTCCAGTGGAACACCCTGGACGCGAAATTCTACATGCCGACGGAAAGCGACGGCACATTCCCCTACCCTACCCGCTACACGCAGATGGCCGCGCTGGCGACAGCATTCGAATGGGGCAGGATCAAAGGCCAGGCCAGCGTTCTGGGTTATTTCGTGCACGAGAAGGTGAAGCGTTTCGAGGCCAGGCCGGACAAGGCGGTCGCCACACCGGCTTTCTTCCTGTCCTACAAGCCGTTCCACAGACAGGACCTGTCGGTGCGCGCGTTCTACAAGCGGATGTTCAGGATGCCGACGTTCAACGACCTCTACTACACGGATATGGGCAATGCCTTCCTGAAGCCTGAATACGCCGAGCAGTTCAACATCGGACTGAAATACACCAAGAATTTTATGAATATGCCCGCTCTGCGCACTGTCGACGCTTCCGTGGACGCCTACTACAACCACATCACGGATAAGATCATAGCCTACCCGAAAGGTCAGCAGTTCCGTTGGACGATGCTCAATCTCGGAGAGGTGGACATCAAGGGGGTTGACATCGCCCTGAACTCGGCCTGGGCTTTCGGCGAGGTGGAGGCCACGGCCAGACTCCAGTACACTTACCAGGAGGCGATAGATGTCACGGATTCCGCAGACACATATTACCGGGACCAGATCCCGTATATTCCTTGGCACAGTGGTTCGGCCGTGCTGTCGCTCTTCTACAAGGGCTGGGGACTGAACTACAGTTTCATCTACACCGGCGAGCGCTACAACCAGCAGGAGAACATCCCAAGGAACCACACCCAGCCGTGGTACACCAGCGATCTCTCAGTGCAGAAGTCCTTCGCCATCCGCACCCGCACCCTCAAACTAACCGCCGAGATCAACAACCTCTTCGGCCAGGACTACGACGTGGTGCTGAACTACCCGATGCCGAAGACGAACTGTCGGTTTGTCACGAGTTTTAATTTTTAAATCAATATGTTATGAGACACACAAACAAAATCATCAAAGCCTTGGCCATCGTCCTGTTTTTCGGGGTGGCCATCTGCGGCTGCCGCAAGGAAGAGACCATCGTTCCTCCAGTGTACGGCCCACTCGGATTCCAGACAGATCCCGATGCGGATCCGATAGGAATGTACGTCCTCAATGAGGGCAATATGGGCAGCAACAAGGCTGACATCGACTTTCTCGACTACCGCGAGGCCTCCTATGCCTGCGGAATCTACGCAGAAAAGAATCCGACGGTTGTCAAAGGATTGGGAGACACCGGCAACGATCTCCAAATCTATGACGGAAGGTTGTTCGCCGTCATCAACGGTTCGCACAAGGTGGAGGTGATGGATGCCTACACAGCAAAGAGAATCACCCAGATCGACATCGCGAACTGCAGGTACATCGCGTTCAAGGACAACTACGCATACGTAACCGCCTACGTTGGTTCTGACGCTGAGTTCTCAGCTGACCGCAAAGGATCTGTCTTCAAAGTCAACCTTGACACGTACAAGATTGAGGGTGAGACACAGGTCGGATACCAGCCTGAAGAGATTGCCATCATCGGGAACAACGTCTATGTGGCCAATTCAGGTGGCCACAGGGCTCCGGATTATGACTCAACCGTCTCTGTCATAGACCTGGATTCGATGAAAGAGGTTTACAAGATTGATGTCGCGATCAACCTCTGCCACATCAAGGCTGACTCCAAAGGCAATCTATGGGTGTCATCCAACGGCAATTATGTTGATGTCGCCTCGAATCTGTACCGTCTGGAAAAAGACGGGGCACAGTACAAAGTCGCTGAGACGATGAATATTCCCGTGTCCAATATGGCAATAGCCAATGACTCTCTCTACATCTACAGCAGCGAGTACAACTACGTCACCTCCAGCAGCACAATCAGTTACGCCATCGTCGATGCGGCACGTGCCAGCGTCGTCTCCAGAAAGATCATCACTGACGGAACCGAAAGCCAGATCGTGTCACCTTACGGAATCGCGGTTCATCCGACAAACGGTGACATATACATCACCGACGCAAAGAACTACACCTCCAGCGGCACTCTATATTGCTATTCCAAGTCCGGCGCTCAGAAATGGAGTGCGACCACCGGAGATATTCCGGGACATTTCGCTTTCCTGCCACGGGAGAAATAATCTCCCCCAACCGCCAAACGACAATTTCGGGGTAACTATATTCGTGTTGACTAACTTTTCAGCCCATCACGCTAATGCTCAGATAACTACAAACGAATACGGCCTCCTGGGATATTTCTTTATCTATTAGCAAGTTAAGAAATATATTAGTTAACCGATATAGAATTACCATTTTTTAGCTTATATGAAGCCGGAGCCAAGCACACGGTCAACGATCTTCAAGGGGAAGCCATAGCGGGTCGACAGGATATTCCTCAGCGTAACGACTTGATTGGAATTGAGTTTCGCCAGCATTTCCTCTGCCGCTGAGCCGATGGATTTCCGCATCTCCTTCAGACAATAACCAGTGTTCCGCACTGGAGCAAGAACAGATTCGTCCAATCGCCCGATGGTGTCAGGGAACATCATCGGGCATATTCGTGCGACCGCGCTCCTGACCTCCCGATCATTGACAGGGTAGCGGACCGCTTCTCCCTGATTGGCGTTCAGGTCCGCCTTGTTCACCAGATAGGAAAGCGAGCCGATTGTCTTGATCACCGATTCCAGTCGCTTGGTCGTGATAAATGAGCCGAATGCCACCATCCCGTTGGCATAAAGTTTCCAGGATTGCGGAACCGGACGGCTTGTCCCGATAACTTTCGGTTTCTGCCACGGAAGGATGTCGGCAATCCTTGGCCGCAAGACTGAGGAATAGCCTTCCGCGGCGAAATATTCAAGGATGGAACTCCAAGGATAGGAGAATGGGTTGTTCGTCTCGTGATGTTTTCGAGGATTGTTAAGGATGTAGCCCACAACATTCTTAAGGTATTCCTCAGAGTCCACCCTCCCTACCTTGACCCACACCCTGCTCATCACTTTCGAAGTGCCGAAGCGGTGGGAATAGTACATACTGATTGTTTTCTTAAATCTTTCCGCACACCTGACCACATCGGTTCTCCGCCCCCAAGCCAATGAGTGAAAATGGGTTGACACGAGCACAAGGATCGCGACCTCGATGTCTTCTCCGAATAGTTTGAAGGCCGCCGCGAACTTGTTCACCCCAGTTATGAAGGCTTTCTCATCCGGGAACAAGTCCACACCCTCCAGTCCTTGCGAGCAAATGTGGAACCATCCAGCCTCCTCTTGCTCTCTCACTGGCTCCTGCCCAGTTTTTCTTTCGTTCAAATCTTTCACCTCAACCATAAACGCCACATTTTGTTTAAGTTAATATTCAAGGACGGAATTCCATCCCTTTTCCATCGGCAAGGTACAAACAAATCAGCAAACTATCCAAATATTCCACGGCTAATTCACACCTGGAACTGCAAATCATTGAATATCCGCCATTTCAGGTTCCAGGTGCGAAGGGGAATCACGCACCTGGAAGAAAGGGAAGGCCACACGGAGGACTGGGACGTGGGGCGGGGCCTCGAGGTGCGACTTTTCTCACGCACCCGGAAGCGCAAGTGACTGAACGACAGTGGAAACGGACTCCAGGTGCGAAGGGAATCGCGCACCAGGGAGAGTGGGATGGCCACTCAGAGGGCCAGCACGCGGGGTGGGGCTCCGAGGTGCGACTCTTCTCTCGCACCTGGAAGCGCAAGTGACTGGCCGACAGCGGGAACGGACTCCAGGTGCGAAGGGAATCACGCACCTGGAAGAAAGGGAAGGCCACTCAGAGGGTCTGGATGTGGGGCGGGGCTCCGAGGTGCGACTTTTCTCACGCACCTGGAAGCGCAAGTGACTGAACGACAGCGGGAACGGACTCCAGGTGCGAAGAGGAATCACGCACCAGGAAGAGAGGGATGACAAGGGCTACGGGGAAGGGGGAAAAAATATGAAAGAGATGCGGAAGAAATAAACGTGACAGGGAAATGGCCAGGGGAGGGGACAGGAAATCAACAGATGAAAGTTGAGCAATCGATTTCGTTAATATTATTAAACAAAATTTAACCGCAGCTTATCATTTCCGAAGAAAACCTCTTGTATATTTACAAAATGATACTTTACTTTGCATAATGAATAAATATTCCATAGGCTTAATCTGGAGGTTGAGACAAACATCCTAAGATTGACCGAGCTTTGGGACAAAAGAGGTAGAAAGTGGAGACATCAGCTGGGATAAATACCAGGAGCAGGCTAAATTGACTGGGCTTTTGAACAGAAGAGAAAGAAAGAGGTGAAAGGAGCAGAAAAAGCCAGAAGACGGAAGATGGGAAGGGAGCAAAAGGGGCAAAAAGCGAGAGAAGCGGAAGAGACGAAAGGAGCGGCAGAAAAAGAGGGGAAAAGAGGTGGAAGAAACGGTAGAAACGACAAAGGCAAAAGAAAAAAAGGAAGCAGAGAAGACAGAAGAGACGGAAGAAGTGGATGAGAAAACAGAGGAAAAGGAGGATAAGAGGCAAGAGAGAGAGTGGAGAGCGACAAAGGCAAAAGAAAAGAAAAGAAAAGAAAAGAAGAGGAAGAAGCTGAGGAGACAGAAAAGGCGGAAGAGATGAAAAAGCGGAAGAGAAAAGAAGAGAAAAGAAGAGAAAAGAAGAGAAAGTACACACACATTGACATACTACACAACAAAACCAATATTTTAAAATTATGTTAAACAGAATCAAGTCTTCGATATTCAGAGGAATGGCGGCTGTTGTGGCTGCTGTCGCTCTGTTCGTATCGTTCTCTGCCGCGGCGGGTGCCCAGAACAGGGGCGGTTCCGTCAGCGGTACAGTCAAGGACGCCAATGGTCCTGTCATCGGCGCGGCCGTTTTTGTCAAGGGTGGATCAACGGGTGAGACCACTGACATTGACGGAAAGTTCAAACTTAGCAACCTGAAAACCAACGATGTGATCACCGTCTCCATCATCGGATACGAGACCAAGGAGATCGTCTG
>ENA-ORNY01002031-ORNY01002031.1-human-gut-metagenome-genome-assembly--contig:-NODE-2031-length-10717-cov-2.969143_pt1 | contig 10717 bp, 7 predicted proteins | sample MGYA00242122_ERZ509036 | MGnify/ENA primary metagenome ERZ509036 (study PRJEB26280, sample SAMEA2338696) | human gut metagenome | biome: human gut; feature: human-associated habitat; material: faeces...
GAGTCGATAAGGGCGTCGTAGCGGGCGCACTCTGCGTCGGGATCTTCCGCCAGACCGTTGGGGACATTGGTTTTGCTGACGTCAATGTCCACCCGGCTGAACAGGTAGTGATTCATAAACCAGCGATAGCTCTGATCGTGGTCACCCCCTAGCCCCCGATACTCGTCCAGATTGACGCTATGCATCTTGGAGAAGGAGAGATCCTTCTTCTCACACCACTCCACCAGCTGATCATAGGTAATGGTCAAGCCCTGGCGGCCAATAATATCAATAATAGAAAGCAGGCTGCGGCGCTCGGTATCAAAGAGCACGCCGTCCATATCCACCAGCAGCGCGCGCACAGGGGCGGGCGCAAACTCCGCGTTCAGCTTTTGCAGACTCATGGGAAAGCTCCTCCGTTCAATGGTTGAAACGTTTCATCGCCATCATAACAGCTTTGTATCCATCTGTCAAGACGCTTGCCAATTTTCGCTTTTTCACGTATAATATACAAAGAAAAAACAGTACCGGAGGATCCCTGCCGATGGATTTTGTCGCCGTTTTATCCCGTGAGTTTTCGCTGCGCCCTGAGCAGGTTCGCGCGGTGATCGAGCTGCTGGACGCAGGCAACACCGTGCCCTTTATCGCCCGTTACCGCAAGGAGGCCACAGGCTCGCTGGATGATCAGCTGCTGCGCGAGCTGACCGAGCGGTTGGAATACCTGCGCAGTCTGGATAAGCGCAGGATGGAAATAGAAAAGTCGCTTGCCGAGCAGCAGGTGCTGACGGACGAGCTGCGCGCAGCATTGGCCGCTGCGGCCACGCTGGCCGAATTGGAGGATATCTACCGCCCCTTCCGTCCCAAGCGCCGCACGCGCGCCTCCATTGCTGCGGAGGCCGGACTGACCCCGTTGGCCGAGCTGCTCTGGGCGCAGGAAAAACAGACCGACCCGGCTGCCGAGGCGCTGCGCTTTGTCGACGCCGAAAAGGGCATTCCCGACGCCGACGCGGCGCTCAGGGGCGCTGCGGACATCCTTGCCGAGCGCGTGTCGGACGACGCTGACATCCGCAAATGGATCCGCGAGTATACGTTCAAGAACGGCAGTCTGGTCTGCCGTGCCAAAAAGAAGGATGAGGATTCGGTTTACCGTTCTTATTACGATTACACCGAACCGCTCCGCCGCGTTCCGCCGCACCGCATCCTCGCCATCGACCGCGGCGAGCGGGAGGAATTTCTTACCGTCCGCGTCGAGGTCAATGCGGATTATATCCATACCTATCTTCAGAGCCGTGTCTGCAAGGGCGAGAGCCGTTGCCGCGCCTGCGTTGCGGGCGCGGCTGCCGACGCTTACGACCGTCTCATCGCGCCCTCGGTGCAGAATGAGCTGCGCGCTTCGCTGACTGAAACGGCGCATGAGCAGGCGATGCGCGTGTTCGGCGAGAATCTGAAGCATTTGCTTTTGCAGCCGCCGGTGCGCGGCAAGACCGTGATGGGGTTCGACCCCGCTTACCGCACGGGCTGCAAAATCGCGGTAGTCAACGACATCGGCGCGGTGGTCGATACCGCCGTCGTTTATCCCACGCCGCCGCAGAGCAGAACCGAACAGGCCAAAAAGACGCTGACTGCTCTGATAAAAAAACACAATGTGGATATCCTATCCATTGGAAACGGCACCGCCTCCAAGGAGAGCGAAATCTTCGCAGCCGAACTGCTGCGTGAGCAGGACCGCCTCGTCGCCTACGTGATGACCAATGAATCAGGCGCTTCGGTCTACTCCGCGTCGGAACTGGCTGCAAAGGAATTGCCCGGATTGGATGTGTCGCTGCGCAGCGCGGTCTCGATTGCGCGGCGGCTGCAGGATCCGCTGGCGGAGCTGGTCAAAATCGATCCGAAGGCGATTGGCGTAGGACAGTATCAGCATGACCTGAAAGCAGCGGAACTGGACGCGGCGCTGGGCGGCGTGGTCGAGGACTGTGTGAACAGCGTCGGTGTGGATGTGAATACGGCGAGCGTGTCGCTGCTGAGTTACGTCGCGGGCATCAACACGACCGTCGCGAAGAATATCGTGGCGTACCGCGAGGAAAACGGCGCGTTCACGACCCGTGCGCAGCTGAAGAAAGTGCCGCGCCTTGGCCCCAAAGCCTTCGAGCAGTGCGCAGGCTTCCTGCGCATTCCCGGCGGCAAGGACTTGATGGAGAACACAGGCGTTCACCCGGAGAGTTACGACGCGGCGCGCGCCCTTTTGAAGCACTTTTCGCTCACCCCGGCAGAGGCGGTCGGCAAGCTGCTGACCTTGGCGGACGCGGAGGGGTTCGCGGCGCTGGCGAAGCAGCTGAATGTGGGTGAACCGACCCTGCGCGACATTGCGGCGGAGCTGTCCCGCCCCGGCCGCGACCCGCGTGATGAGCTGCCGCAGGTGCTGATGCGCAGCGACGTGATGGATTTGAAGGACTTGCAGCCCGGCATGGAGCTTCGCGGCACGGTGCGCAACGTGACCGACTTCGGCGCGTTTGTGGACATCGGCGTTCACCGCGACGGCTTGGTGCATATCAGCCAGATGGCGCAGCGCCGCGTGAATCATCCGAGCGAAGTCGTCCGAGTCGGCGACATCGTGACTGTGTGGGTGCTGGAAGCGGATGCGAAAACGAACAGAATTAGTCTGACAATGCGTCCGCCGGCGAAAGGGGAAGGCAATTTCTCAACAACCAAAAGCACACAAACTAAAAAACTAACATAACAGACCTGTAACATCCGAAGGGGCGCCGAAGGTTTCCAAAGGGCGAACGGAAAGCCCCCTCGTCGCTCCCGAAGGAGCGAAATCCCTGCGTAACAATCCAATCCTATAAGCAATAGGAGGAAAATTCATGCAAAACATGCGAAAATGGATTGCGCTATTCTTGACCATGCTGCTGCCGGTGCTTCCGGAAGCAGCCGAGGAGGAATCAACCATGCTGACAGGCAAAACAGCGACGGAAATCGTCGAGATGATGGGTTTCGGGTGGAATCTGGGCAATACGCTGGACGCAACCGGCGGCAATACCGCGGATGTGACCGCGCAGGAGCAGTCGTGGGGGAACGCGAAAATCACCCCGGAACTGATGGTGCGCGTGAAGGAAGCGGGCTTTGACACCATCCGCATTCCCGTGACTTGGTACCGCTATACCTCGGACGATGGGACGTACACCATCCGCGAGGACTTCCTCCAGCATGTCCGCGAAGTGGTCGAGTGGGCGCGCGAGGCGGATTTGTTCGTCATCCTCAATGTGCACCACGAAGCGTGGATTAACGAGCCAAATTTCGCGGCGGACGCGGAGAAAATCGGCGAGCAGCTGACGGCAATGTGGCGGCAGATTGCGGACACCTTCGCCGACTTTGACCAGCATGTGATTTTCGAGGGCATGAACGAGCCGCGCGCGCAGGGTACGAACTATGAGTGGAGCGGCAACGCGGCGTGCTACGCTGCCGTCAACTACCTCAACCAAGTGTTCGTGAACACCATCCGCAAGGACGCCAAGGGCTGCAACGCCGAGCGCTGCCTGATGATTCCCGGCTACGCGGCGACCAGCTCCCCGGCGGGCACGGCGGCGATTGCCCTGCCGACGGTGGATGGCGAAGCGGCGGCAAACATCATCGTGTCCGTGCATTCGTACGACCCGCAGACCTTCTGCCTGCAGGATACGCAGACGACGTTCGACCCGGAGAAGGATGGCGCGAAAATCAACCGCGTGTTCGAGAACATCAAGGAAACCTTCCTTGACCGGGGGATTCCGGTCGTGATGGGCGAAACGGGTGCGACGAACACGAATGCCAATCACGACGAGCGCGCGAAGTGGGCGTACTGTGTCGCACAGAATGCCCAGCGCTATGGCGTGCCGATTGTCATCTGGGACAATGGGAACAATCAGACGTCCGGCGGTGAGTGCCACGCATGGATTCGCCGCGCGGTGAATCCGAAGCTGCGCAGTCAGGCGACGAGCGTGGTGTACCCGCAGGTGCTGGACGCGCTGTGGGAGGGCAAGAACAGCACGGCATGGGGCAGTGCGCTGACGGAAGTGCGCGCGGAGGCGGACAAGAGCATCCTCTGGGCGAACGCCGACGGCTTGACGAGCCAGAAGGAATGGGATTCCTCCTACATCCAGCTCGAAGCGAAAATGGAGTGGTTCGCGGACGGCGCGCGCATTGGCATTCGCTATTCCGGCGCGGGTACGCCTAAAATCGTGCTGGACAGCGCGGAAAAGAGCGTCTGGTGGATTCCGGTGGATGCGGCGGAGATACAGAAGAATGATGACGGCACGAAGACCGCGTGGTTCACGAGCGAAATCCTGCTGGCGGAAATGCGCAAAAACGGCGTTGATAACCCTGCACAGCTGCAAAATTGTTATGTCATCGCGACGAACGGGAAGATTACCGCTTACCGCATCAAGGTGGAGGGCATGGCGACGGCGCTGACGACCTACCATGTGAACGGCAGCGCGATTCATCAGGCGGATTTGCCGGATGCCCCGACCTACCCGCACATGACCTTCTGCGGCTGGTACACCACGCCGGATTACCAGCCCGGCACGGAAGTCACGGGCGCAAGCGGCGCTTCGGACGCATGGGCGAAGATGGCGCTGGACATGAGCGTCATTAAGTAACAAAGGAGTCAATAGCGTTGGATTTTGAATATCTGCTGTTTTTGCAGAACCTCCGGGCGGAAGCGCCGAACTTCATCAACAGCTTGCTGCTCTTCATTTCGGAATTTGCCGCCGGGTCGCTGCCGGTTGTCATTATTGTCGTATTCTACTGGTGCATCGACAAGCGCACCGGGCAGCGGATGGGGCTGTGCTTCGCGGGCGCAACGATGGTGACGCAGCTTATCAAGAATATCGCGTGCGTCTATCGCCCGTGGAAGCAGGATGCGCGGCTGCAAATCGCTCCGGAAGCGGCGGCAACGGCAACGGGCTACTCGTTCCCCAGCGGACATGCGACACTGGCAGCGTCTTTTTACGGCAACATCGCGGCGTACCTGAAAAAGTACAGCAAATGGTGGATTCTGCCGTGCGTGCTGCTGACGCTGCTGACGGCGTTTGCCCGCAACTGGCTCGGCGCGCACACGCCGCAGGACGTGCTGGTTGGGATGATGATTGCGCTGGTCGTGCTGCTGCTGTCAAAACACCTGCTGAACTGGGCGGACGGCGGCAAGAACCGCGACTGGCTGCTGGCGACTATCGGCATCATCCTGTCTGCCGCGATGCTGATGTACACCAGCGTGAAGCCGTATCCGATGGATGTGCTGCCGGATGGAACGCTGCTGGTTGACCCGTGGGACATGGTGACGGACTGCTACAAGGCGGCGGGGGCGATGATGGGCTTCTGCCTTGGCTGGGTGCTGGAGAGGCACTTTGTCGGTTTTGATGCGAAAGGTGCGGGCAAGGCGCGCATGATTCGCGGCGTGGTTGGCGTGGCGCTGCTGCTGGCGGTGCGGAAGGGAATGAAGGCGGCGGGTAATCTGCTGCTGGATGCGCACTGGCTGGGCTTTGCAGAGATGTTCGGGCTGATGCTGTTCGCGATTGTGCTGTATCCGGCGCTGTTCCAGTGGGCGGAGAGAAGGAAAAGCAAATCGTGAAATTGGGCGTTTCGGGCGAAAATGGCTCGGAGCGCCTTTTTTGTGTACGCATTTTGTGCATGAACGCATATGCGCCGGGATATGATAGGAATACGCACCCGGAAAGGATGCAGGAAAGAGAGGAAAGACGCATGGAAGAACGCAAATGTGTCGGTTGGCAGGAACAGGAGACATCCCGCCTGTTTTCCGCTGTGCAGGAGGCGCGGGGTAGCGGCGCACCGCTTCGGCAAGTGTTCGAGGACTTATCCGTGGACTTGGGACGCAAACCCAACAGCATTCGCAACTACTATTACGCTTGTTTGCGGAATCAGGAGCAGAATACGCCGCGCGTACAGGCGTTCATTCCCTTCACGGAGGCGGAGACGCATGACCTCTTGCGTCAGGTGCTGACGGGCTGCGGGCAGGGCATGAGCGTCCGCGCGTGTGTTATGCGGATGGCAGACGGCGACCACAGCCGGATGCTGCGTTATCAGAATAAATATCGCGCGATTTTGAAGCATCATCCGGAGATGATTGCGCAGGTGCGGCAGGAGCTGCTGGCAGAGGGCGTTGCTGCGCCCGCGCAAGGGAAGAATCCGCCTGATGAGGCAGAGAACCGCGCCGCGTCCCAGATGATGGCGGAACCGTGCGTGCTGAAAATGCTGGAGGGCATGAAGGAACTGCTTCAGCGGGCGTCGGCGGCGGAGGAAAAGGAGCAATTGCAGCGTTCGCTCGATCGAATGCGCGTGGAGCAGGATTTGCGGCGGATTGCGTGGGAGAAGGATTATGACGCGGCTGTGCAGCTGATTCGGGAGATGCGGGCGTGCTTGGAAAGCGTTCGTAATTCGCTGGACGGGGAGAAGCGCTGCGATGTGGAGGATTGCCTTGCGAAAGCCGCCTCGTTCCCCAATAAACACGCGGGAGAAGCATGAAAGTGTCACCGATTGAAGGGGCTTCGCCCCGTTCCATTCGCCCCTTGCGTTCCCCCCTTGCGTTCCCCCGAAAAATGCGGTATACTGTCCTTGTAAAGGGGGCATCCACATGGAAATCGGAATTCGGCTGCATGATACGGCGGGGAGTAATTTGGAGGAACACCTGCGTAACGCAAAGGAGCAGGGGTTTTCCTGTGTTCATATCGCGATGAGCAAGGTCGTGCCGGGGTTTAAGATGGCGGATGCGCCGGAGCTGCTGACGGACGCGCTGGCGGATGAGGTGCGCGGGCTGCTGGAGAAGTACAATCAACGGTGCGTGCTGCTGGGGTGTTATTTGAACCTGTGCAGCCCCGATTTGTCGGCGCACGAGCGCACGCTGATGAATTATCGTGCGCATTTGCGGTTTGGCAAAAAAATCGGCGCGCTGATGGTCGGCACGGAAACCGGCGCACCCAATATCGGTTACAAATCCTGCCCAGAGTGCCGGACGGAGGAGAGTCTGCGCCTGTTTATTGAGCGCGTGAAGCCTGTCGTCCGCTGGGCGGAGGAAGAGGGGATGATGCTTGCTATCGAGCCTGTCACGCGGCACATCGTCTGCACGGCGGAAAGGTGTCAACGGGTGCTGGCGGAGGTGCACTCCGAAAACCTGCGGGTTATTCTTGACGCGGTGAACCTGCTCGACCGCGAGAACGTCCATCAGGCGCAAGAAGTTGTGACGGATGCGATTGCGCGTCTGGGGGATTCCGCCGAGCTGCTGCACATCAAGGATTTCCTGCCCGATGGCACGGACGAGTGCGCGTGGGCGCGGCAGAATATCGCGAATGTCAACATGTTTGATGGGCTGCTGTCGATTGCGCCGGGGCTGGGGCAGATGGATTACCGCCCGCTGATGCAGCTCGCGAAGCGCCGGAATCTGCCGATGACGCTGGAGAACACAAATCCGCAGAACGCGGTGTCGGCGCGCCAGACACTCGAAAAGACGCTGGAGGAATGCTGAATGGCAATGGATTTGCAGCGCCTGATGAGTCTGCCGCGCCAGTGTATGCAGCGCTACGATATGGTGTCGGCGGGGGATAAAATCGCGGTCGGACTGTCCGGCGGCAAGGATAGCCTGACGCTGCTGATGGGGCTGAAGCACCTCCAGCGGTTCTATCCCGTGCCGTACGGGCTGTGCGCGATTCACGTCGGCAGCGGTGCGCCGGGCAGCGAGGCAGACGTGGAGACGATGCGGCAGTTCTGCGAAGGATTAGACGTGCCGTTCTATTTTGTGGATGCAAAGGTGTACCAGATTGTGTTTGAAATCCGCAAGGAGAAGCACCCGTGCAGCCTGTGCGCCAAGCTCCGGCGCGGCGCGCTCAACGACAAGGCAATGGCGCTGGGATGCAATAAAATCGCGTATGCGCACCATCAGGACGATTTCATCGAAACGAGCCTGATGAACCTAATGCTGGAGGGGCACTACGACTGCTTCCCGCCCGTGACGCACCTTGACCGCACGAACCTGCAAGTCCTTCGCCCCATGCTCATGGTCAAGGAGCGCGACGTGATTGGCTTTGCACGGAGGGAGAATCTGCCTGTTGTCAAGAATCCATGCCCTGCCGATGGGCATACGCGCCGGCAGGACGTGAAGGACTTCATCCGGCGCAGTCGCGACGTCTTTCCGCAGGGACGCGAATGCCTATATGCGTCGCTGCTGGACTATTTCGACCGAAATGTGACGAAAAATGCAAAAAACGGGTAAAAATCCTCCGAAAACGATATTTTTGGTGAAAAACAACAAAAGCTTTCGTAAAAAATACGAAAAAATGGCGCATTTAGCCGAAAAAAAATGTACAAAACGCCCGAAAACAGGGGAGTAACGCTGTAATGATGACAAGTAACCTACTTGACACCATCCGAAAGTAGTGTATAATGGACAATATACGTTGGTATAGGTGACTGATTGCGGGGATGCGGTTCGTCCGCTTGCCAATGTATAAGAATGGCTGAAGTGTCACTAAGAACCGAATTTGGCAGATGCGAAATGCCCTCCGACGCAAAATTATCGGGGGGGGGGATTTTGTCTGCCAATTTTGCAACCTCTGGTTTCACGCCGCCCGATGGAAAGTAGGACAAGCCGATGATTACCATGCAGGAAATGGAGAAGGAGCTGGCCATTTACCGCAAGAACTTTACCGCGGTTCGCCTCATCAGCGAGGCAGATATCTTGCGTACAATTGAAGCGCGCAAGCACAATCCGGCTTCACGCGCCTGCCCCTGCCGGGATGGGCGGATGACATCGCAGGGATGCCGAAACTGCATCGTTCTCCGGGCGTACATGGAGAAATGCAAGAAAATCAAGCTCGAATATGATGACCCGAATGTCTATCAGGTGACAGCGCGTTACCTGCATGTCGAGGGCGGGCGTTATGTGCTGGAACTGGTGCAGAAACTTGACGACGACATGATGATTGACGCCGAGTCGGGCGAGAAGCTTGCCAATCGCCTGTCCAGTTATGAGGACAAGCTGTACCACGATGCGCTCACGGGGACGCTCAACCGCCGCTATTACGAGGAACACATGTGCAAAACCGTCTATGAGGCGGGCATTGCCATGATTGATGTGGATAACTTCAAACTTTATAATGATGTTTTCGGGCATCGCGCGGGCGATGTTGTGCTGGAGACGATGGCGCAGTCCGTTAAGCTGCATACCGCGAGCGGCGATCTGCTGGTGCGCCTGGGCGGAGACGAGTTCCTGCTGGTTATGCCCGGCATCCCCGCTGACCGCCTGTACAGCCGCCTGCTGCAAGTGAGCGAGGCGGTGCACAATACGCCTGTGCCGGGGTACACGAATCTGCAAATTTCGATTAGCATCGGCGGCGTGATGGGCAATGGCCGCCTGCTGGAAACGGCCGTGGAGCAGGCCGACCAGCTGATGTATCAGGCGAAAACGCGCACGAACATGGTTATGACGGAGATGATGCTGGCACAGTCGTCGGAGCAGGAGAATGAGCTGCACGCGCGGAAAGAACGCATCCTGATTGTGGATGACTCGGAGTTGAACCGCGCGTTGCTGACGGAAATGCTGGAGGACGACTACGAAATTCTGGAAGCTGCGAACGGGCAGGAGTGCATGGACATTCTGAACGCGGGCAGCGATAAAATTTCGCTGATGCTGCTGGATCTGCTGATGCCTGTGATGGACGGCTTCGAGGTGCTGGCATCGATGAACCGCAGCCACATGCTGGAAAATCTGCCGGTTATCATGATATCCAGCGAGGACTCGGATGCTTTTATCCGCCGCGCCTACGAGCAGGGCGTGAGCGACTACATCAGCCGCCCGTTCGATGCGAAAGTAGTCTATCGGCGCGTCTACAACACCATTAAGCTGTACGCCAAGCAGCGTCGCCTGGTGTCAATGGTCACGAGCCAAATCCTCGAAAAAGAAAAGAACAACATGCTGCTGATTAACATCCTGAGCCATGTGGTGGAGTTCCGAAACGGTCAAAACGGCTCGCATGTGCAGCATATGCGGCAACTGTCGGAGCGGCTTCTGGAGACGCTGTGCGCCAAAACCGACCGCTACCGCCTGACCCCGCAGGATTGCAACCTGATTGCCCTTGCGTCGTCGATGCACGATATTGGTAAAATCGCCATTGACGCAAAAATTCTGAATAAACCCGGCAAGCTGACGCCGGAAGAGTTCGAGCAGATGAAGCAGCACACGATTCTTGGCGCGAAGATGCTCGACGACCTTGCGGCGCACCACAACGAGAAGCTGGTGCGCACGGCCTGCGACATTTGCCGCTGGCACCACGAGCGCTATGATGGGCACGGCTATCCCGACGGTCTGGTGGGGGACGAAATCCCGATTTCGGCGCAGGTCGTTTCGCTGGCGGATGTGTACGATGCACTCATCAGTGAGCGCGTCTACAAACCCGCGTACAGCCATGAACAGGCAATGTCTATGATCCTGAACGGCGAATGCGGCGTGTTTAATCCACTGCTGATTGAGTGCCTGAAGGAACTTCAGGAGACGCTGCGGTGCGAGCTTGACGTGCCTCCGCTTAATGTGAAGCGCGAAAAAGCACGGGGCGACGGCGCAAAACCTGCGGAATCCAAAGAATAAAAGACGACCCGACTGCCGGCAATATCGGCGGTCGGGTCGATTGATTTACCATTGGTTAACGTGTACGCGGCTTTCTTCGTAGCGGCTGGGGCGCACTGCGCGCATGTC
>ENA-ORNY01002033-ORNY01002033.1-human-gut-metagenome-genome-assembly--contig:-NODE-2033-length-10714-cov-8.264378_pt1 | contig 10714 bp, 13 predicted proteins | sample MGYA00242122_ERZ509036 | MGnify/ENA primary metagenome ERZ509036 (study PRJEB26280, sample SAMEA2338696) | human gut metagenome | biome: human gut; feature: human-associated habitat; material: faeces...
ACGCAAAAATCCCTCGCTGCCGGTCACATCATGAGTTTTCAGATACACCCTAGGCAAGATAGCCCTCGCCCCGTTCGCTTATTGCGTAGAGGATCCCGCCCCGCAGTGCCATGCGCACGTAGCCGCAGATGAAGGCCGCCGCTGCGTCCCGGCTCGGGAACGCGTCGATCAGGCCGTGTTCCTGGCCGTAATCGTAATAACCAAACGCGTGTCCGATGTCCTGAATGACTTGCTCGTCCAGATTTGTAACTCTCATGCCGGTTCCTCCCGTTTCTGAAGCACGGCCACCGCGCACGGGATCCGCCCCTCGCAGAGCGTATATTCCGCGTCCGGATATCCGGCTTCCGCGAAGAACTGCCGGTAGGTGTCCGGCGTGAACTCGCGCTTGAAGTCCGCGCCCGCCTTTCCGATCGCGCCGGAGACGCGGTTCGTCGTGCCCTTGTCCGTTCGGTTCATGTAGGTGGGGATGATGAGCCTGCCGCCGGGGCGGCAGACCCGCTCCAGTTCCTGCAGCGCCCGGTACGGCTCGTCCAGCAGATGGATGACGTTCGCGGCCACGACCGCGTCAAAGCTTTCATCCGGGTAATCCAGATGGAGAATGTCAGCCTGCGCAAGCTGCACATTGCCGAATTTGGCGCACTTTTTCTTTGCCCGGCGCAGCATCGCTGCAGAAAAATCCGTGGCGGTCAGGCGCTTGCAGCGCGGCGCGATCACAGCGGTGAGCAGCCCCGTGCCGCAGGCGCATTCCAGCACGTCGTCAGCCGGAGAGATCAGCTCCCCGACCGCGGCGCACAGCGCCCGGTTCGCTTTTCGGTTGATGCCGTCTGCAAAAATGTCGTAGAGCCACGCAACGTTGTCCCAGAACATGAAGGCTTCCTCCGTCCGTCTTATTTGTCTCTGAGCTTCAGGCAGAAATCGCAGCAGTCGCCCCCGCGTCCAAGCGTCTTGGTGCGGTGCCAGTAGAGCTTGGGGTGCAGGCCGTCGTAGGTGATATCGTCGCTGTCGCAGAAGCAGTGGCACAGCTCCGGACAGCCGTAGTGCACGCTGGCGTCGTGGTACGGGCATTTCGTCATATCGATGCGCCAGACGCCGCCGGTGGTCTGGATATCCCGCGACGCAAAGCCCGCCGTCACGCCGAACAGCTTCGGCGTCTGCTCTGAGAAGATCCCCGGCACCTTTTTATAAAGGCCGGGAATGCGCATGAGGCGAAGAAACAGCTTTTTCTGCCGCCGGGCCTTCTGCTCAACATAGCTGTGGATGGTCTCCAGCGCCTCGTCCTTCGGCATGACGGTCTGCAGCGTCTCATACGCCGCGATCCCCGGCAGGATCTGGTTTTCCAGATGGCGCTGCTTTTCCTTCGCCGCCCCGGCGTTATCCTGCCGCAGCGCCTGCAAGCGCGCATAGAACGCGGCGTTCAGCTGCTCGGCCTGCACAGGGAACCGCGCGGCGGCGGTCTTTTTAAAGTTTTTGGTAATGTAGCTTTCTTTCATGGTAGTTCCTCGTGCTGCATGTCCTGCTCGTGAAGGATCGGGTGGGCGAAGTGCCGCAGATAGCGCGCGCGGTATTTTTCGCCCATTTTGCGCGCGTAAAAAATATGAATTTCGGTACCGGGCAGGAGCATAATTGCAGGCGCATCCGCCTGTCCGAATTCGTAAATCTTCATGCTTTCGCAGCCTCATTTCCGGGCCAGCACACAGAGCCAGTCTCTTTTATGCTTGTAGATCTGCACGTCGCGGAAGCCCGCCTCTTCCAGCGCGGCTTTCAGCTGCGTATCCTTATAAATGCGCATACCGCTGATGCGCTGCGTCCACTTTTCATCGCCGGGGATGTCGCCGCCGCATTCGTTGCAGATGAGAAACGTGCCGTCCGGCTTTAAGACGCGATAAACCTCCCGGAAGCATGGGACGAGCCCCGGCCAGAAATAGACCGTCTCAAACGCCGTGACCGCGTCGAACCAGCCGCTTGCGAAAATGATCTGCTCTACGCTCCCCTGCCACACGGCGCAGCGGCCCGCCTGAATCGCGTCCGCGTTGCGTTTGCGCGCCTGCTCCGCGCTGACGGCAGAATAATCGATGCCCTTGACGATGCCCTTCGGGCATTTTTTCAGGAGCGTCCGGATGTTCGCGCCTCCGCCGCAGCCGCAGTCGAGAACCTTTGCGTCCGGCGCAAGCTTCAAAAAGCGCAGACCCCAGCCCGACAGCGCGCGGTGCCCCACGTTCATCATCAAAACCATCAGCTTCCCCCCAAAACCGGTCGGCTTGCGGGTGTTTTCAAAAAAGGACATATCAAAGCCTCCTCAGACGTGTTCCAGCACGATGATCTTGTTTGAAATATTCCGCACGGCGGGCAGCTTGTCCAGAAGCTTATAGACCGGCGCGAACATCGCCATGCCCTCGGTCAGACTGTGCTCCTCCACGAAGCGGAAGCCCGGCAGCAGTGCGGCAAGCGCCCGGCCGTCCTTCACGCCCCATGTAAATTTCGCGTGGCTGCCCTCGATGGAGCGCTCCTTGAAGCGCTTTGCGACCGCGGGGTTCATGGTTTCCACGAAAACCTCCGCCTTGGGCAGGCGGGCGGCGATCACTTCAAAGATGCGCCGGACGTCCGCCTCGGACAGGTACATCGTCAGGCCCTCGATGATCACGAGCGCGGGCGCGTCCGTCTCCCGGATCGCCGCGCCCCAGTCGTCCATTGCGGACATGGCAAGCTGCGAGATCGCGCCGCTCTCCGGCAAAAGCCGCTGCCGCACGGCGATCGTCTCCGGCAGGTCGAGGTTGTACCAGTGCTGATACCCCTTCATCCGGTAGCAGCGGGTATCGAGGCCGCAGGCCAGATTGACGACGACCGTGCCGGGATGCCTCCCGAGCCACGCGCCTACAAGCCGGTCGAGCACAATGGTGCGGGCGATCACGCCGCTGCGCATGGCCGTATCCTTCTCCGCGAGGGAAAAATCATAGTCAAGACTTCCAATGATCTGCTCCGCCGTTTCATCGCGGATCGCGCCGCGTCCCGCGCTTTCCCGCGCGCGGGCATAGACGGTCTGCAGCATGGTTTCCGGCACGCCGGTAAGGGTATTTTTTTCAGGCATGAATCTGCCTCCTCTGTTTGCTTTCTCTGCCTGTCCAGATCGCATTCGCGGCCATCCAGATACACAGCGACGCATTGCCCGAGCCCTGGCTGCATACAAAGTCCCACGTGCTGATCTGTGCGCCGAGCAGCTGCCGGAGATCGGGGATCAGCACAAAAATGATCTGCCAGACGAGCATATGGAACACGAGCATCCGCCACGGCTCATATCCCCCGCTCAGATATGCCTCGCGCAGGAACAGGCCGCTGTCCACCGCGCTCGCGGGGATCGCGCTCAGGCACAGATCGCCCGCCAGCATGAAAAGCGCTCCCAGCGCCCCCAGCCAGCAGTCGCGGCGATAGGCCCGCAAATCAAGCTCCATTCTGTATGCCTCCTTCGGAAGACCGCGCGGTTATATGAATCTAACCCGCACAGTTAAGCGCTTCTAACCAAGGACAGTGTACCACACCTGCCCGCCGCTTTCAAGATGGGAACGAGACTTTTTCTGACAAAATATGAACGGGCGCAGGGAGCAGCATTTGCGTCAGCAAATGACGGAGGGGATGTGTTGCAGATTTCAGAGTGTTTCGAAATTTGTGACGTTCGAATCCCCTCAGGCGCTACGCGCCAGTGCATTACCGAAAAAAAAGTTTTTAATGTTACAGCCTAGTAGGAGCGGACGACTCTGTCCGCCCGCAGGAGGCAGTGTTTTTTTGGAAATTTACGTCAAATTTGCAACATTTTTGGGCCGACAGAGTCGTCGGCCCCTACAGAAGTCGTGTTAATTACCAACTGCCCCCGGTGCTTTACCGGCCCACGCCCTTCAGCAGGCCTGCTTTCGCCCGCTCAGGCGTGTCGTCGGACTCGTCGTAAGCGTCGTAGGGGGCGGCGGGGTCGTGGACGCGTTTTTTTGAATGGGGGAGCAGAGCTGGTCCTTGTGGGCGAAGGCGAATTCGAAATTGTCCGTCCAGCCGGTCGTAGTGATACCCGGCATCGATCATGAGGGGAACATCGCCCTTCCGATAAAAGAAGATGTTCGCCACCCACTCCCGGACGCAGGCAACATTCTCGTCGATCCAGCCGGTATTCGGCGGCTTGAAGATCTCCTTGCCCCGGTACATCCTGCTCATTTCCTTCTTCTGAAATTCCGTTGCTTTCCTTGACATACGCTCCCCCAGTTCCGGGCCGTTCCAGAAACAGCCCTGTGTTTTTTCTGTCAGGCGCAATTGGTTAGATACATCTAACTCATGCGTATACCTAACATTTCCTCCTGATTCAGTTTAGCACACGGCTCCGGCAGTTTCAAGCCGGAGCCGCTGCTTTTTGCGTGAAATACCGGTCAGCTGCAAAGCTTCTCTGCGGCGGTGCGGGCGAGGGTGATGCAGGTCCGGATCGCAGTTTGGTAATCTGCGGGATCGTTGCAGATGATGCAGAGCAGGAAATCCGTCTGCGGGGTAAAGACGATGCCCACGTCCGCGCAGCACAGGCCGAGCAGATCGCCGGTTTTATGGGCGCACTGCGTGCCTTCCGGCAGGCCCTGCGGAATGCGGTCGTTCACCTGCTGGGCAAGCAGGTGCGCAAGCATCTGCTCCGAGGCCTCCTGCGAAACGCACTGCCGGTTGTAGACCAGCCGTAAAAACGCCGCGCAGTCCTCCGCGCTGACGTAGTTCTGCGTCCCGTTTTCCACGAGCATCAGGCGGTTATAGCGCACGGCGGTGCAGTCGATGGAAGCGGCGAAGCGCTCCACGGCGGCGCGGCCGTCCGCTTCGCTGCCTCCGCCGAGCAGGCAGGTCAGCTCATTTGCGGCGGCATTGTCGCTGACGCTGATCATCTGGCAAATAGCGTCCTCCTGCGCGCCGGGCGTCAGGGTCCCGCTGCGCTCCGCGTCATAGACCGCACCCATGATAAACAGCTTGATGAGGCTTGCCGACACCATCTGCGGCGCGTCAGGGTCGATATTTTCCTGCACATGGGCATACGTGCCCTCCTGCAGCCGCTCTGCCCAGATATCCCATTTGTCGCTGCTTCCCTGCAGCTGCTCCCGCATCGCCTCGGCCAGCGCCGCGTCCTCCGTCAGGGACTGCCTTTGCAGCCTTCTAAAGTAAGCGTCAACGCCGTCGGCGATCCCGGCTGCGATCTTTGCCCGGTACGCATCCGTCGCCATTGCCTCGTCCTCGGACGGGTTGGTCATAAAGCCCATTTCCACGATGGTGACCGGGACCTCGCTGTAATTGATGCCGGTCATGGTGTCCGTCTGCCAGAGCGTCCGCTCGTTCTGCGGCTTGTCAAGCGCTGCGCCAAGCCGCTCGAGCACGCAGTCGGACAGGGCGCGGCTTTTTTCATATAACGCGCCGTTATACGGGTTCGACGGCGTCATACAGATGGTCATGATCCCGCTGGCGGCGGCGCTTTCGCTTGCGTTGGCATGGACGCGGATGAACGCGCCGGCCTGCTGCGTGTTCGCGATCTGCGCGCGCTCGGCATTGGATATGGAAACGTCGTTCTCCGTCCGCGTCATGACGACCGTATAGCCGCGCGCCGTAAGCTCCTGCTGCAAAAGCAGCGAGACGGCCAGATTCAGCTCGTATTCCGGGATCCCGGTCGACACGCCGGTCGTTCCGGCGGAAACGCGCGTTTTCAGCTCCGTGCTTCCCGGGCCGACCGGCTCCTTGCCGTAATCGGCATTCAGCTGGTGTCCGGCGTCAATGACAATACACGGCTTTTCGGTCTGCACGGCCTCCGGCACGGGGGTCTGTGTCTGCACGGGCTCCGGCACGGGGGTCTGTGTCTGCACGGGCTCCGCCTCCTCCGGTTCCTTCTCCGGCTGCTCCGGAACGGAAGGCTCCTCCGGCTCGGCGGGCTGGACCTCCTCCGGTGCGGCAGGCTCCGGCCCGGCGGAGATCGTCGTTTCCCCGATCCTGTGCAGTCCGAAAAGCAGACCGCCCGCTGCAAGCAGCACGGCTGCCGCCAGAGCCGCCGCGATGATCTTCTTTTTCATATCCTGATCTCAGACTCCATTTCCAATTTCCTTAATAGTATGATTTTCCGAATTTCCGCTTCTCGTATCCGAGCATGAAGGTCGCGTTATAGAGCTCATCCTCGGATAAGTAGCTGTTCTGGTTCGCGTCAAATACGGATGCATCGATGGACGGGTAGTACCAGTCCTTTTCCGCAAAATACGCGGCGATGTCTTTATTCTTAAAGCGCCGTCCGTGGCGGGCGTAGATCTCGTTGCGCGCAAGGCAGAGCTGCTGATGGGAAAGGCCCTCCAGATCCGCCTCGGTCAGCCGGCGCTCCGCGCTCTGCGGGAGAATATACGCACTGACGGGCTGTGTCAGCACATTGTTGCAGGACGCACGCGAAAGGAACGCCGAGGCGAGGTCCTCATAGGCCGACGTATGCAGCATGGAGCTGTCCGGATATTCGAACATGAAGTAATACGCATACAGATCACCCCACGTCTCATAGACGGACATCCGCCTGCCGCTTCCGGTGCAGGTATAGCGGCGGCTGTTTTCCGTCTCCTGCATGGAAGCCTCGTCCACGCGAAAGCCATAGGCAGTGCACAGGCGGCTGCTGCCGGGATCGCCGGCCATGTCGACCGGCGCTTCCCAGACGCGGACGAGCATATCGAGCGTCTGCGCATAATAGCAGTAGATGTTTCCGTTCACGGAGAAGCCGATTGGCGTTTCCACAAATCCCTCCGGCACGGAAAAATACAAATCATAATCGCCGGTCACGACCACCCAGTTCAGCTGACCGGGCTGAAGCTCCAGAATACGATCCGGCTGGTACGCCCCGGCATCCTCCTCCGGCTCCTCCTGCGCGGGTGCTTCCTGTATGGGCGCTTCGGGCACGGTGTCCTGCGGCGCGGCTTCCGCTATGGTTTCCGTATATGCCGGTTCCTGCACGGCGTCCTTTTCCCCGCGCAGCTCCAGGATCAGCTTGACCGCCAGCGCCACGCCAACCAGCAGGACCAGGCTTGCAGCCACAGCAAGCAGCACGGTCTTTCCATTGCCCGGCTTTTTCTGTCCGGGTCTGACAGGGCCGCCGGCAGCGCCTCTGCCGCTGTTCATATCCCCATAGTGATAGCTGTCAACCGTCGGCTCGGCGGAACCGAACATATCCTCACCGCTGCCGACAGGCATCCCGCACTTGCCGCAGAAATTCCCCGACGGCGGGAGCTGCGCCCCGCAGTATTTGCAATATCGTTCCATTTCTTTTCCTCCCATTCGTTCTGTCTGTCCCGGCTCTTATAACCGCGGCGTCCCCGCCCGGTTCATGAGGGAAAATTCAGGCAAATCCTACTTATCATTAACTTTAACACGCCGTCCCGGAAAAGTCCACGCCTTTCGGTGAGAAATTCCAGAACTGGTATATCCGCGCCAAACCGAAACGCCGCATTCCGGCTTTCATCGGAATGCGGCGCATTTGTTTTCCAGCCGGTCCCCGGCTTTATTTTCGCGTCTCGTCATGGCCCTCGGCGGCGATCATGTGCATGGCGTGCTCCAGCGCACCGATGACGGCGGCAAGGTTTTCCCGCGCGGCATCAAGGCGGCTGGTGCAGATATCGTCGCCTACGGCGCGCCGGTCCTGCCGGGCGTGATGTTCCTGCTCGGCTATTTTGAGGACGGCACGCCCGTCATGGGCCTGCCCGGCTGCGTCATGTACGCGGGCGCGACGGTCTTCGATCTGATGCTGCCCAAAATCGCGGCGGATGTACCCGTTACGCGCGCCGACATTGCCGCGCTGGGTGAAGGCGGGTTGTGCCTCGGCTGCGCAGAATGCCATTATGTGTCTTAACGGCACATACCCTTTTTGTCAGCAACCCTTGTCCGGCAACTGCCATATTATTTGTTTCGTGAAACCTGTTTTATGGACAGCTACCTGCCGGGGAGGATTTTTATATTTTACGCCTCAAGGCTCGACGGATACTGCTCCAGCAGAGAGACGTTCGGGAGTTCTGCGCCGAAGCGGGCCATGCTGCGTTCGCATTTGCGGCGGATGCCGCAGACGTCCTTTTCGTCGACCGGAATGTGATAAATATAGTTTTTCACTGCCGCCTCCAGCAGCAGCTCCCGCGTCTCGGGATGGGACAGATACTGCCCGTTCCAGAACGCCGCGTCCGCCCGGCGGCCATGCAGAATGGCGCGGTGGCGTTCCGTGTCGATCTGCGCATCGGCAGTCACATAAATGCTTTTTCCGGCAGCGGAGATCCAGTATACAGCGTGCGGGGCTTCGGCCATACCCGGAACGGGGATGTGCGAAAAGCGGCTGCATTCGACCGTAAACGGGCCAAGCTGCATCATCAGGCGCTCCGGCGTGTTCGGCTGCGGAAGGAAAACCGGCGCGCCGCAGGCCGCGCGGAGCTGTTCCGCGCGGCTGGCGCTGTAATGGTCGGGGTGCGCGTGGGTAAACAGGACGCCGCAGACGGCGTCATAGGGCGGCTCGCCTGCCAGCATTTTCGCAAAGACTTCAGGCGGCAGGCCGTAATAGCAGCGGAACTGCTTGTTGAGCGCGTCGATCAGGAGCGCGCTCCCATCCTGCTCCAGCACAAGGCCGCAGCTGCTGACGAGTGTGATCCTCATTGCAGCAGCTCCAGAAATTCCTGTTCGGACAGGACCGGGATGCCCAGCTCGTTTGCCTTTTTCAGCTTGCTGCCCGCGTTTTCGCCCGCGACGACATACGTCGTCTTTTTCGAGACGGACGAGGCGGCCTTGCCGCCGAGGCTTTCGATCTTCTCCGTCGCCTCCTCGCGCGTGAAGAGGCTCAGCGCGCCGGTCAGCACGAAGGTCTTTCCCGCAAAGCGGGTGTCCGTGATCCGGTTGGTCGACAGGAAGTTCACGCCAGCCTCGCGCAGACGCTCAATGAGGTCCTGCGACTGCGGGCTTGCAAAATAGTCGAGAATGTTCTGCGCCGTCGTCTCGCCGATATCAGGCACGGCAGTCAGGTCTTCAAGCGCCGCGTTCTGCAGCGCGTCGAGGCTGCCGAATGTAGCAGCCAGCACCTTGGCCGCCTTGCTGCCGACCTGCCGGATACCGAGGGCGCACAGAAGGCGGGACAGATCGTTCTGCTTGCTGGCCTCAATGGCTGCCTCCAGATTCGCGGCGGACTTTTTGCCCTGACCGGGAAGCTCGGCAAACGCGGCGTAGTCCAGCCGGTAGAGGTCGGCGGGATTGGACACCATCTTCTGCTCGATCAGCTGATCGAGGATCGCGCTGCCGAGGCCGTCGATGTTCATGGCCTCGCGCGAAACGAAATGCGCAAGATTGCGCGACAGCTGCGCGGGGCACTCCGCGCCGGTGCAGCGCAGAGCCGCGCCGTCCTCATCGCGCACGACGGGCGCGCCGCAGACGGGGCATTTGTCCGGCAGGTGATAGGGCTTCGCGCCCTCCGGGCGCCTGGCGAGCACGACCTCAAGAATTTCCGGGATGATCTCGCCTGCTTTCCGGATCTTGACGGTATCGCCGATGCGGATGTCCTTATCCGTAATAAAATCCTGATTGTGGAGCGTCGCGGCGGTGACGGTCGTTCCGGCCAGATGCACGGGAGCGACGATGGCGCGGGGCGTGAGAACGCCCGTGCGGCCCACCTGCACGACGATATCCTCCAATACCGTCTCCTTGACCTCGGGCGGGTATTTGAAGGCTGCGGCCCAGCGCGGGAATTTGGCCGTGCTGCCAAGACGGGCGCGGCCCGCAAGGCTGTTGAGCTTCATAACGGCCCCGTCGATATCATACGGCAGGTCATAGCGCGTTTCGCCAAGCTCGGCGATCAACTGCTCCGCTTTGTCCATATCGCGGCAGAGCGTATAGGGAATGACCTTGAATTTCAAATTTCGCAGATAGTCCAGCGTCTCGCTGTGGGTCTGAAATTCCGCGCCCTCTGCCAGCTGCAGATTGAAAACCAGAATGTCCAGCCTGCGCTTTGCAGCGATACCGGGGTCGAGCTGGCGCAAAGAACCCGCCGCCGCGTTGCGCGGATTCGCCATAAGCGTTTTGCCCTCCGCCTCGCGCTTCGCGTTTATAGCCTCAAAAACGGCGCGCGGCATATAGACCTCGCCGCGGACAGTGATGTCGAGCGGCTCGGGAAGCGTCATGGGGATCGAAAATATCGTCCTTACGTTCTGCGTTACGTCCTCGCCGACATACCCGTCGCCGCGCGTCGCACCGCGCACAAAAACGCCGTGCTCGTATGTGAGCGCGACAGAAAGTCCGTCTATCTTCGGCTCCACCGACCACTCGGGCACGATATTTGCCTCGGCGAGCCGTGCCTCGGCGCCGTCGAGATATGCCGCAAGCTCTTCAAACGAAAAAACATCCGCAAGCGAGTTCAGCGGAACGCGGTGCGTCACCTTTTCAAACCGCTCAAGCGGCGTACCGCCCACACGCTGAGTCGGTGAGGACGGGTCAAAAAACTCGGGATGCGCCGCCTCAAGCTCCTCGAGCCTGCGCATGAGCGCGTCATATTCAAAGTCGCTGATCTCGGGCGCGTCCTTCACATAATAGAGAAAATTTGCATGCTCCAGCTGACGGCGCAGCGTCAGGATCTCTTCGCGTACATCCATGTTTTTTACTCCACTTCCACATACGTCTGGGGCACCTTGCCGACGATGACCGTCTCGGCCAGCAGGACATTCGTGCCCACGGT
>ENA-ORNY01002041-ORNY01002041.1-human-gut-metagenome-genome-assembly--contig:-NODE-2041-length-10677-cov-3.209188_pt1 | contig 10677 bp, 7 predicted proteins | sample MGYA00242122_ERZ509036 | MGnify/ENA primary metagenome ERZ509036 (study PRJEB26280, sample SAMEA2338696) | human gut metagenome | biome: human gut; feature: human-associated habitat; material: faeces...
CAAGCCGCAATTTTTCCGCCAGGCTGATCGAAGCGAAAAAAGAGCATAAAACGCTCATCCAGCCGCGCGCCGGTGTGCCGGTTCTGGAGGAACACATCAAACTACTACAGTATCTGGAGAAAGAGGGCGAGGCCGACCTGCTGCCTACTACCATTGACAGCTACACCCGGCAGAATCGCTATACCGAGGCCGAAGAGGGCATCAAGGCCTCCCAGGAAGAGGGCCGCGCCATGCTCAACGGCTGCCCGGCCGTCAACCACGGCGTCTACGGCTGCCGGAAGGTTGTGGAGAGTGTCAATGTGCCGGTTCAGGTGCGCCACGGTACCCCGGATGCGCGGCTTCTGACCGAAATTGCCTATGCGGGCGGTTTCACAAGCTATGAAGGCGGCGGCATTTCCTATAACCTGCCCTATGCAAAGAGCGTCCCGATGGAGGAGACGATCCGCGATTGGCAGTATGTTGACAGGCTTACGGGCATCTACGAAGAAGCGGGTGTTTCCATTAACCGTGAACCCTACGGTCCGCTTACGGGAACTCTTGTTCCGCCCTGCGTATCCCATGCGGTTGCGATTATTGAGGCTTTGCTTGCGGCAGAGCAGGGAGTTCGCAATATCACCGTCGGATACGGCCAATGCGGCAACCTTGTTCAGGATGTTGCGGCGATCCGCACCCTTGAAGAGCTGACAAACGAATACATGCATAAATACGGCTATGATGATGTTATCATAACCACGGTTTTCCATCAGTGGATGGGCGGTTTCCCGCAGGACGAAGCGAAGGCATTCGGCGTTATTTCCTGGGGCAGTGCAACCGCTGCACTCTCAAAGGCAACGAAAGTCATCGTCAAAACTCCGCATGAAGCGGCGGGCGTTCCCACAATGGAAGCAAACGCACAGGGTCTGCGCTGCACAAAGCAGGTCATCAGCATGCTTTCCGACCAGGTTTGCACCGCGGCCAACCTTGAGGAAGAAAAAGATATTATCCGCAGAGAGACGCGCTGCATTGTCGATAAGTGCTTCGAACTGGGCGAAGGCGACATCGCGATAGGTTCCGTTCGCGCTGTGCTTGCGGGCGTTCTTGATATTCCGTTTGCGCCTTCCCGCTACAATGCGGGCAAAATGCTTCCCGCACGCGATAACGACGGTGCGATCCGCATTCTTGACATGGGTGCGCTGCCCTTCACCGATGATATCAAGGCGTTCCACCGCGCAAAGATCGAAGAGCGCGCAAAGGCCGAAAAGCGCAATGCAACCTTCCAAATGGTCATTGACGATGTTTACGCGATCAGCAAGGGTCGTCTTGTCGGAAGGCCGCAGGCTCTCCGCAGATAAACGAACGCAAATCGGCTTCGGCTGAAAATGCACGGCGGCGCGGAATGCTTTCGTGCCGCCCGAATACTTAAATTTCATTTTTGAAATAAAATTTTGAAGAACTGAAAGGATACTTTTATGAAAATTATCGATGTTATCTGCTCCGCAGGCAGAACAGGCTTCTATTTTGACGATCAGCGCGCCATTAAGGCGGGCGCAAAAAGCGACGGCGCCGCATACGTCGGCGAACCCAAAACCCCCGGCTTTACCTCCGTTCGTCAGCCCGGTGAGTCCATCTCCGTGATGCTCGTTCTTGAGGACGGCCAGATTGCATACGGCGACTGCGCTGCCGTTCAGTACAGCGGCTGCGGCGGACGCGATCCCCTCTTCCTTGCAAAGGACTTCATTCCTGTTATCGAAAACTATATCAAGCCCGAACTCGTCGGCAAAGAGGCGGACAATTTCCGTGCACTTTCCGAAATGGTCGAATCTATCCATGTTGACGGCAAACGTCTGCACACCGCAATTCGCTACGGCATGACTCAGGCGATTCTTGACGCTGTTGCAAGGTCCACCGGCAGAATGATGTGCGAAGTTGTTGCGGACGAATACGGCTGCACCATTTCCGACAAGCCCATTGATATTTTCACCCAGTCCGGTGACGATCGCTACACCAATGCGGATAAAATGATTATCAAGGGCGCACAGATTCTGCCCCATGCGCTTATCAACAACGTTAAGACCAAGCTCGGCGAACACGGCGAACTGCTCGAACAGTATGTTGCATGGCTGCGTGACCGCGTGCTTCAGCTCCGCACGGATGAAAATTACAACCCGATTTTCCACATTGACGTATACGGCACAATCGGTGCTGCATTCGGCAACGATAACTACAAGGCAATGGCCGATTACATGGCGCGCCTTGAAGAAGCCGCAAAGCCCTTCCACCTCCGCATTGAAGGCCCCATGGATGTTGAAGACCGCGAAAAGCAGATGCGCGCGCTTGCAGCAATCACCAAGGAACTTGACGACCGCGGAATCAACGTTGAGATCGTTGCGGACGAATGGTGCAACACTCTTGAGGACATCAAGTACTTTGCCGACAACAAAGCGGGTCACATGGTTCAGATAAAAACCCCCGATCTCGGCGGCATCAACAACACGATCGAGGCTGTTCTTTACTGCAAAGAAAAGGGCATCGGCGCATACCAGGGCGGCACCTGCAACGAAACCGACCGTTCCGCACAGGTTTGCACCCAGTGCGCAATGGCAACCCAGCCCGTTCAGATCCTTGCAAAACCCGGCATGGGCGTTGACGAGGGCTATATGATCGTTTATAACGAAATGCAGAGAATTCTTGCGGTTCGCAGGGCAAAACAGGCAAAATAAGCCTTAGCAGCAAAATCCGAAAAAAACCATAAAAAGCGGCTCGCCCCGACACATTGCAAAATGCAAACGGGATGAGCCGCTTTGATTATTCCGATTCTTTATGAATGCAAAGGAACCGTTGGTTTGCCGGCAAAGGCCGATTGAAGAAGTGCTTCAAAAAATCGCCGCAGACATGATTCTGCCTGCGGTGATTCGGACACTTTGGTTTCACATTAGACGCAAACAGACTGCCGCACTATAGATAAAGTGCAATTGCGTGCGAACGACAATAAACAATAGATTGCCGCAAAAGTGTGAAAAGTCATATTCTTAATCCCAATTCTCCTCGGAGGGATCCAACGGAGAGAGGCTGCTTTCAGGAAAAATCGTCAGCTTCTCGACCAAACGGACTTTGTTCGATTGAAGCAGTGCCTGAGCCTGCGCACCGGTCAGAGTCAGTTTAGCTCCGTATATGCGATACCTGCCTTGCTCCATTGCTTGTTTCAGCATGACAAAGTTATCATGGGATTCCTGCAAGTCAGCCAAGTCTCTTGTTAGCAGGAAGTCTGTGTCATCGCTGCTGTAGGAGCTTCCGGGGACTTTAATATCGGATGTGTCTATATCCTTGCCGAATGTGTCAACAGGGGGCTGCGTAACAAAAGGCTCGACAGTCTCATCATACATATAAGACTCCCGGATTTCCGCAGCCTGCTGATCATAACTGTCCAACTCGGAACAGATGCTGTCGTAAGTGTCCGCATAACACTCGGCGGCAAGCTGCGCCGCCGTTTTGCCTTCACAGTCGAGATAACCGCCGTACATCGGGTCGTCAACGCCTTCGGTTATACAGTCGTATACCTGGGTGAAGCCGCCGCAGTCGGCAAAGAGCTGCGTAAACTCCTCCGTTGTGACGCTGTCGAGCGAGACAAGAACGGTATAGGTCTTGTTCGGGTTTTTGCTGAATTCTTTGTAACATGACTGCGCATATTCAATGCGCTCCTGCGTGTTGTGAATCATTTGCTCTTCCGGGTCCATGCGCTTTTTAAAGGCCTTGTAAAAGAAGAACGCGCCGACTGCCAATGCCGCCGTAAGCACAACGGCAAGGGCTGGAATGAGAAATTTGCGTTTTGATTTCATAAGATTTAACCTCCTGTCATGAAATCGTCGGGTGGGGAAAAACAATGCCGTGAGCGGACAACCGAAAGATTGTTCGGCGGTAAACACGAAATTACGCGGAGAAAATCAAATGCGCTGTCCTTGCTCCTTCCCAGTATAACACATATACCCGATATTTGACAACAAAAAACAAGGCATTAATAAAATATATCAACTGCACAACAGAGATATTTCAACGGATATTAAAACGCCAAAAAGAAAAATCACCGCAAACATGATTCTGCCTGCGGCGAAAATATCAAAAGCAAAAAAGCGGAACAATCATTTTCAGCGGGCAAACTGACTCTCGTAAAGTTTTTTATAAAAACCGTCGGCACGGAGCAATTCATCATGAGTTCCGCTTTCAACTATGCGCCCGCTGCGCATAACAAGGATAATATCCGCTTCGCGAACGGTTGAAAGCCTGTGCGCAACGATAAAGCTTGTTCGGCCGTGCATAAGCTTTGCAAAAGCATCCTGAACGAGAAGCTCCGTGCGCGTATCAATGGAAGAGGTAGCCTCGTCAAGAATCAGCATCGGGGGATTCAAAAGCATAACGCGCGCAATGCAGAGGAGCTGCTTTTGCCCTTGGGAAAGGCTGCCGCCCGCTTCGTCAAGTACGGTGTCGTAACCTTTCGGAAGACGCATTATGAACCCGTGTGCGTGACAGGCCTTTGCGGCGGCGATGATTTCGTTTTCCGCTGCCTGCGGCCTGCCCATTGCAATGTTTTGCCGAACGGTTCCCGCCTGAAGCCATGTTTCCTGAAGAACCATGCCGAATTTTTTGCGCAGCTCATGGCGGGGCATGGAACGGGTTTCCACTCCGTCAATAAGAATTTCACCTGAGTTAACGTCATAGAAACGCATGAGCAGGTTAATAAGCGTCGTTTTGCCGCAGCCAGTCGGGCCGACGATTGCAACGCGCATTCCGCTTTTTACCTCAAGCGAAAAATCGCGGATCAGCTCCGTGTCGGGCGTGTAGGAAAAACAAACATTGCGGAAGCTGATATTGCCGGTGCTTTCAGCCTTTTCATTGCGTTGAGCAGGGTTCGGCGCAGCGGCGGCATCGACTTCCGCAGGGGTGTTGATAAGCTCAAACAGCCGCGCCGCACAGGCAAACGCGCCCTGCAATTCCGTAATGACTCCGGAAATTTCGTTGAACGGCTTTGTGTATTGGTTGGCATAGCTTAAAAAAGCGGAAAGTCCGCCGACGGTCAGCCCGCCCGCAAGCACGGAAAATGCGCCGGAAACGGCAACCCCTGCATAGATAACGGCGTTCACAAAGCGCGTACATGGATTTGTGAGAGAGGAAAAGAATACGGCGCGGAGGGAAAACTTTTGCAGCTTCTCGTTAACTGCATTAAAGCGTTCTTCTGCGCGGGCTTCGTACGAAAATGCACGGATGAGCTTTTGTTCGCCGATAAATTCATCGATCAGTGCAGTTTGCTCTCCGCGGGTTTCGCTTTGTTTGCGGAACATGGAGTAGGTTCGCTTGGAAATAAAGCTTGCGACCGCAAGCGAAAGCGGCGTCACGGCAACAACAACGAGGGTTATCAGCGGGTTGACGGTGAGCATGAACACGAGTGTGCCGATAATGGTCATAATCCCCGTGAACAATTGGGAAAAGCCCATCAAAAGCCCGTCCGCAAGCTGATCGGCATCGCTGAGCATACGGCTCACGGTTTCGCCCGCCGGGTGCGAATCGAAATAGGCGAGGGGCAGTTTTTGAATGCGGCGGAATGCTTCTGCACGGATATTGCGAACGCAGCCGTAAGTTATGCTGTTGTTGCAAAGGCTCACAAGCCATTGAGAAAGTGCGGCTCCCGCCGCAGCTGCACCGAGTTTCAGCAAAAACGGTGAGATCTCGGCAAAGTCAACCCTTCCCGCGCCGATGATGCAGTCAATAATTTTTCCGGCGAGAACGGGGATCAGAAGCGTTAAAAACACATACACGAGCGATAGCCCGAGTGAAAGCGCGAATTTAAAACGATAAGGTTTCAGCCGGCGCAAAAGCTCCGCAGCGGTGCCGCGTCCCGCTGAATCGAGTGTAAAACGTAATTCTTCTGAGTGCGCAGATCTTCCTTTTTTGTTTAAACCGTTTTTGCTCATTTTGCCGCATCTCCTTCGGGTGTGTTGTTCGGAATGCTAAGCTTTGCCGCTTCGTCCGGGAACTGAGAGGCATAAATCTCGCGATAAACAGCGCAATTGCACAAAAGCTCTTCATGCGTGCCCTGTCCGACGGCGCGCCCTTCATCCAGAACGATTATGAAATCCGCAAACATGACCGAGGCCGCGCGTTGGGACACTATGAAGGTCGTCGGCGCGGGGGAAAGCTTTCGAATTGCGGCGCGGAGTTTTGCATCCGTCGCAAAGTCCAGAGCGGATGCACTGTCGTCAAGAATTAAAATTCTTCCGCCGTGAACAAGAGCGCGCGCAATGGACAGCCTTTGTTTTTGCCCGCCGGAAAAATTGCTGCCGCCGCGCAAAACGGGTTCATCAATGCCGTTCGGTTTTGTGCGGACGATTTCCGCCGCCTGAGCGGTTTCAAGCGCCGAAAAAAGCTCCGCTTCGGAGGCATTCGGGTTGCCCATTAAAAGGTTGCTGCGAATCGTGCCCTCGAAAAGCACTGCTTTTTGAGGAACAACGGAAACTGCGGAGAGCAGTGCGTCGCGGTCGTATTCATCCGCATTCACGCCGTCAATAAGCACCTGCCCCTTTGTTGCGCTGTAAAAATTCGGAACAAGGTTCACAAGCGTGCTTTTTCCGCTGCCGGTGCCGCCGATAACGCCCACGGTCTGCCCGGGTTTTGCAAAAAAGCTTATGTCGAACAGAGCTTCCGCTCCGGCGTTTTTGTATTCGAACGATACGTTTTTAAATTCCACACTTCCGCAGGGCGAACCGTTCGCAGGCAGCTTATTGCCGCCGTTCGCACCGCTGTCAAGCTGCATGACTGCCGCAACTCTGTCCGCACAGGCGAGGGATTTTGTGATGGTTATGAACAAATTGGCCATTTTTATCAGTTCAACAAGAATCTGCGCCATAAGATTATACAGCGCAACGACCTGCCCCTGAGTCAGAGAGCCGGAATTAACTCGAATTGCACCGCTTTGCAAAAGAATTATAACAGCGGCATTGATAATTATCAGTGTGAGCGGGTTCAGCAGCGCGGAGAGTTTGCCCGCGTTGATTTGAAGACCGAGAAGCCTTTCGCTTCGCCTGTCAAACGTCCGAATCTGCTCTTCCTCACGGCAAAAGGCACGCAGAACACGAACGCCCACAAGGTTTTCGCGCACGGTGCCGGTCACGCCGTCCAACTCCGCCTGAACTTTTCGGTATTTCGGGATGGATGCCAGCATGATCGAAAAAACAACAGCGCAAAGCAGCACTATAACGCCCGCAAAAATGAGTGCGCAGCGTGTGTCGATTGTGAACGCCATTATCATTGCACCGAAAACAACAAACGGGGAGCGCAGAAGCAGGCGCAGAGAAAGGTTGACGCCCGTTTGAATCTGGTTGATATCGCTTGTCATGCGCGTTATCAGTCCGGAAACGCCGAGAGTATCAAGCACGGTGTAGGAAAAACTTTGGATTTTTTTCAGCAGAGCGGCGCGAAGGTCGGTGCAGAAGCCGATTGCAGCCTTTGCCGCGAAAAATTGTGCCGTTACGGAACAGAGCAGGCCGACCGCCGCAAGTGCCAGAAGCAAAAGCCCCATATTAATAATGAAGCTTTTGCTTTTGCCGTCAATGCCGTTGTCAATAATTGCAGCAACGATGAGCGGCACAAAAAGCTCAAATGTTGCTTCCAAAAGTTTGAAAAGCGGAGCCAGAATGCATTCCTTTCGGAACTTTTTCATGTATATCAAAAGTTTCTTCATTTTCACTTCCACCTTTGCATTCAGCTTTTGCGGGAGGCGGTGCATCCCGACGGCACAATGCGGCTGCATCCGTCTGCGCGGCGGAATTGTGCCTTATTTGAAACATTATACAGCAAAATCAAGGCTGTTTCCATATAGAATGAGGCAATGCCGCAAGATAAATTCAATTCGTGCGGAAATAGACAAAATTAAGCCTTGCGAATGCTGTAAATAACCAATATAATATTAGCAGGGACGGAGAAGAGCGGCTTTTGCACCGAAACGGGCTTTCCCGCAGGAATAACGGAAAAGGAAAGGATGAACTGAATGGTAAAGGAACACAAAAAATACGGACGGCGGGTGCTGTGCATTTTCACGGCGGTGATTGCGGCGGTTTCAATGCTTTGCTTTGCGGGCTGCGGCTCAAAATCAACCGAGGAAAAGACGGTTTCGGGAATTATCACCGTTATTGCCGACGGAAAGTACACTTTGCAGCCGGGGACGATCGAAAGCACCGAAAATCAATTTCCCGTCGGAATGAATGACGGATCCCGCCGTGACGGTTCGGCTCCGGCCGCACCGAACAACAACGGTAAAATTTCGGATAATGACGGCGCCGAACCTGCCGACAGCAGCGCGAAGGATACAAATACAAACGATAGGAACGATACAGGCAAACAGAGTGAAGGCAATCCCCCCGAAGGCAATCCTCCGGAAGGCAATCCCGGTTCGGGCATGAACCCGGGCGGCAGCAAAATAAGTTTCACCGAAAACGGTGAAGCGGCGATTGAATTCACCGTTGCAGAGGGTGCATATATTGCGAGCGGCATGGGATTCGTTTCGGCGGACAAACTTGCGGTCGGCAGCATTGTGACAGTTCGATTGAACGAAAAAAACGAGGCGCAGGCGATGATAATTTGCAGCGCCGAGGCGGGCGGCGCGGATGCAGCGATTCCGAACGATCCGAACGGACAAAAAAATACAGCGGCTCCGAACACACCGACGATGAGCGATGAGCCGACGGTGAGCGATGAGCCGAGTTCCGAGCCGAACACAACGAACACCGGCTCAGTCAGAGAGAAAAACTGATTTTAAAATATAATTCTTCATGCCTCCTACACCATAGACTAAAGAGCCTGCCGAAAAAGCAGGCTCTTTTCCGAACCCCGTGCGGTCTAAAGCTTTTGATTACAGCTCATTAAGCATTGCGCAAACAAAATCCTTTGCAATTTCGGAAGCACGGGAACAGTTTTCTTCAAATGTGCCGACTCCGCTGTGTTTTGCGGTGTCCGTGATGCAGCGCACCGCGATGAAGCGAACGCCGTTCAAATAGCAGACATGAGCGATCGCAGCGGATTCCATATCAACCGCAAGCGGTGCAAGGCGGGAATTAATATCCGCACGTCCCTCGTCGGCAATGAACGCCTCACCTGTTGCGGTACGCCCGAAAAATATCCGCTGTCCGCGCTCGGCAAGTGGTTTTGCTGCGGCTTTCGCTGCCGAAACAAGCTCCGAAGAGGCGGGGAAGAACTGTGTTTTCATAAACGGGTGATAATCGGTCAAAATTCGTTCGTGAACATCATGATAGCAGGCTTCGGCTGCAACAACGGTGTCGAACAGTTGAAGGTCTTCCGCCATTCCGCCGGAGGCTCCCGCACTGATGACGGTGTCCGCACCGTAACAGTCTATCATAATTTGTGCGGCTGCGGCGGCATTAACTTTGCAAACGCCGCAATAAACCGCCGCGACTTCAAACCCGTTCAGCCTGCCCTCGTGAATGCGCAGCATTGCCCGTTCGGAAATTGTCGGGTTTTCAATCAACGGAAGAAACGGAGCAAGCTCACGCTCGCTCGCACAGATAATTGCAATCTTTTTGAATTCTGATTTCATGATCATAACCTCATTTTATAAATTACTTTAAATTAAATATTACGCGCAAAGATATATTTTGCAGACTAAGACGCAATACGCGCCGCAAAACGCAGAATCATGCTGCGGGGCTCGTCAATCAGCCACGCGGGCAAATCTTCAACATAGACCGTGCGTTCAACGGAAAGACCCTTTGCTTCCGCAAGCTCAACAAAGCGTTTTACCCACGGCGAGATATAAAAAATCTGCTCATTGTCCGCCTCGTGCAGGAACATGCAGGCATATTGCCCGGCGGGAAGGAACTCATTGGCGGTTTCCGAACGGCAATGCTTAAAAAAGCGGCGCGGATGAAGGGCTTCGGCATCCTCTTCAACCCCGAGATAATGACCGAGGGAGAAGTAACTTATGCCGAGGGAATGATTGCTGCCGACATTATCGGCGTTTATTGCGGAGATTGGCAGTGCGGGCGCATTTTCCGTAAAAATCTCGCCGGGCGCGTGCTCAAGATAACTTTTGCGCAGGGCAATTCTCCGCTCAATATAGCAAAGTCCCGTCTGCATATCCGCCATTTGCTGCATGACGCGCTGACGGCAGTCGTTTACAATGTCGATATTATGTCCGCTTTCGCAGAGCAGCATGGATTTGATTTCACGAAGGTTCAGCCCCGCCGATTGCAGCAGGCGGATGGATTCCATGCGCGGCAATTGCGAAAAATCGTATTCACGGTAGCCGTTGGGCAGTATGCGCGCAGGCTTGAGCAAATCGATTTCATCATAAAAGAACAGCGTCCGCTTTTCAACTCCGCAGAGCTTTGCAAATTCCTTTGTTGTCACGGCGGCTCCTTCCGCAGCTGAATGTTTTCGGCATGAAAACATTGCGCGTCCAAAAAATTTTTTGAAAGGGCTTGATTGTAACGTTACGTTATACCCTATATTGATTGTATCACCGAAATCGACATTATTCAACCCCAAAACGGAGGTTTTTTCGGGTCGCACGGTTCGAGTGCGGCCCGGAGACCCTCCAAAAACGGTGATGAAGCAAAAGGCTGATAAAAGAGGCGGGGTTCCGTGCTTTTTTTGCATAATCAGATGACTCCTTTCGAAAACGGGGCGGCGCGGCTG
>ENA-ORNY01002044-ORNY01002044.1-human-gut-metagenome-genome-assembly--contig:-NODE-2044-length-10648-cov-127.946191_pt1 | contig 10648 bp, 8 predicted proteins | sample MGYA00242122_ERZ509036 | MGnify/ENA primary metagenome ERZ509036 (study PRJEB26280, sample SAMEA2338696) | human gut metagenome | biome: human gut; feature: human-associated habitat; material: faeces...
GCGACAGCCTCCTCGGCATATTTCTGCATCTTGTAGTTGATGGTCGTGTAGATCCTTAGCCCGTCGCGGTCAAGGTCGTACCTCGACCCGTCCGCCTTCTTGTTCTTGTCCAGCCAACCGTAAAGGTCGTCCGCGGCCCATGCCAGAGAGTCGGCGGAGTAGTCCTCGATGGTGTAGTAGTCCGACCTGCGTGGCTTCTTCGCGTTCATCACGCGGCGGACCATGTCCCTGAAATAAGGGGCCAGACCGGCGTTGTGGTCCTGCACCTCATAGTTGAGCGCTATAGGAATCAGCCTGATGGAGTCCCTCTGCGCCTTGTCCAGATAGCCGGCCTTCTCCATCTGGCCGATCACGAAATTCCTCCTGTTCAACGCCTTGTCCGGATTGATGGCCGGATTGTAGCGGGTCGGCTTGTTGACCATGCCCACCAGCATCGCGCTTTCCTCCACGGAAAGTTCCGACGGCAGCTTGCCGAAGAAAGTCTCCGAAGCGGAACGCACGCCATAGGCCCCGCTGCCGAAGAATATGGAGTTGAGGTACATCGTCATGATCTCGTCCTTGGTGTAGTCCCTCTCCAGCTTGACGGCGGTTATCCATTCCTTAAGCTTGATCCACACCATCCTGGCATGGTACACACCTGGAACCTTGCGTCCCACATCCGCCCTTGGGTAGAGGGTCTTCGCAAGCTGCTGGGTGATCGTGCTTCCTCCTCCCTGACTGGAGTTACGCATCAGGATGGTCTTGAACAGAACACGACCAAGTCCCTTGAAGTCAATGCCGGAATGCTTGTAGAAACGCACATCCTCGGTGGCCACCGCGGCATGGACGAGATTCGGAGAGATCTCTTCGTAGGAGACATAGGTTCTGTTCTCGATGTGGAAGGTGGTGAGAATCTCACCGTCCGCAGCGATCACCTGGGTCGCCAGTTTGTTGTCAGGGTTCTCCAGATCCTTGAAGGAAGGAATGTCGGCGAAGGCCCAGACAAGGAATATCATAAGGAAAAGGAGCAGTACCGGAAACGTGATCAGAATCCAGAACCACTTGGTGATTTTCTTTCGTGTCGCATCGGTCATAACAAGGACAAATTTAAAACAAAATTTGGAAAATTGCCCAGTTTGTGGCTTACTTTGCAGATTGAAATGGCAAACTATCTATGAAATGCTTGTAAAATAGTACACTATGGCAGACAATCTAGTTATCGTCGAGTCTCCGGCCAAAGCCAAGACTATACAGAAATTCCTGGGCGACGGGTACGAGGTGAAATCCAGTTTCGGTCACATCCGGGATCTTCAGGACAAGAAATTGAGTGTGGATGTGGAGAAGGGCTTCACTCCTGAATACGTGGTTCCCGCCGACAAGAAGAAAGTGGTGGGCGAACTCAGGAAGGCGGCGGAAAAAGCCTCTACAGTGTGGCTCGCGTCCGATGAGGACCGGGAGGGAGAGGCAATCTCATGGCACCTCTTCGAGACTCTCGGACTTAAGAAGGAGCAAACCAGAAGAATCGTTTTCCACGAGATCACAAAGGATGCGATCGTGAACGCGGTGCGTAATCCGCGCTCCATCGACATGAACCTTGTCAACGCACAGCAGGCGCGCAGAGTCCTTGACAGGCTTGTGGGCTTCGAGCTTTCCCCTATACTCTGGAGAAAGATCCAGCCGAAGCTTTCGGCGGGCCGCGTGCAGTCCGTGGCGCTGAGGCTTGTGGTCGAGAGGGAAAAGGAGATCATGGCTTTCCGCAACGAGGCCTACTACAAAGTGGAGGCCGTCTTCCATCCCGACGGCTATGCGGAATCCGTGAAGGTCAAGGCCATCCTTGACACGAGGTTCAAGACCATCGACGAGGCCCGCGGATTCCTCCAGGACTGCATCGGAGCGGCTTTCACGGTCTCAGACGTGGAGAAGAAGGAAGCCAACCGCTTCCCCGCCGCCCCGTTCACGACCTCGACTCTCCAGCAGGAGGCCGCAAGGAAGCTCCGTTTTCCTGTGAGCACGACGATGAGGGTCGCGCAGAGTCTCTACGAGCGCGGTCTCATCACCTACATGAGAACCGACTCCACCAACCTGTCCTCCCTGGCGCTCGGCACCGCCAGGAAGTTCATAATCGAGAACTTCGGTGAGGAATATTCAAAGACACGCCAGTTCAAGACCCACAGCAAGGGGGCGCAGGAGGCTCACGAGGCCATCCGCCCTACATTCATAGAGAACACGGAGATCGAGGGAACCGCCCAGGAGCAGAAGCTCTACAACCTCATCTGGAAAAGGACTGTCGCCTCGCAGATGGCTGATGCCAAGGTACTTAACACAGCGCTCAAGATTGCTTCGGACAAGAGGCCGGAGAAGTTCAACGCGCAGGCGACCCAGGTTCTGTTCGACGGATTCCTCAAAATCTACATGGAAGGCACCGACAACCAGGAGTCGGAGGAAGACGAGGTCATGCTCCCGGATCTTCAGACCGGCACAAGGATGACGGATAAGGGAATATTGGCGGAGTGCAAGTTCACAGCCGCCCCTCAAAGATATTCAGAGGCCACCTTGGTCAAGAAACTTGAGGAGCTTGGCATCGGAAGACCTTCCACCTATGCGCCGACCATCGCCACGCTGACTACCGGCCGCGGCTACATCGTCAAAGGAGACAAGGATGGTAAGAAGGTGGTCGTCAACGACTTGGAGCTAAAGGACGGAACCGTCAAGGATGTCACGAGAACCGAAAGCATCGGAGCCGAGAGAGGGAAACTGCTCCCTCAGGAGATCGGCATGATCGTGACCGACTACCTTGAGAAGTACTTCACCGACATCGTGGACTACGACTTCACGGCAAACGTAGAAAAGGATTTCGACCAGATCGCCGGCGGAAACCTTGTCTGGAACGAGGTCATCGCGGGATTCTACTCGCCTTTCCACAAGAAGGTCGAAGAAGTCCTCAACGACGGCAACTACAGCCATGTCTCCAAGGATCTCGGGACAGACGGGGATGGCAACCGATTCGTCGCCAAATTCGGCAAGTTCGGCCCGTTCATCCAGAAAGGAGAGGGCGAGAACGTGCAGTACGCCTCGCTCGGCAAAGGCCAGCTCATCGAGGATCTCACTCTGGAAGACGCGTTGAAGCTGTTCCAGCTGCCTCGGACGGTCGGCAAGTACAAGGATGTCGATGTGGTCGCCCTGAAAGGAAGGTTCGGCCCGTTCATCAAGTACGGTGACAAGAACTTCTCCATCCCTCGCGGCAAAGACCCTCTGACAATCACCTTGGAGGAATGCTCCGGTATCATCGAGGAAGGGCTGAACAAAAGCGCTGCTAATCCTGTGATGGCTGAATATAAAGACAGCGACATCCAGGTCATCAACGGGCGCTACGGCCCCTACATCAAGCACGCCGGCTCGAACTACAAGATTCCGAAAGGCACCGATGCGGCCAGACTCACGGAAGAGGCGTGTCTGGAGATCATCAATAATTCAAAACCAACCGAAAAAGGTAGAAGACGATACAAAAAATCTTGATTTTTTAAGTTATTTTACATAAATTAGCGGCTGTTTAGTTAGAAATTGAAAGTAATGGCAACTTATCACATCGATCAGATTGACCAGAAGATCCTCTCTTTCTTGGTTAACAACGCCAGGATGCCTTTCCTGGAAATCGCCCGCGAGTGCGGTGTTTCGGGAGCCGCTATTCATCAGAGAGTGAAAAGACTGGAGAACAACGGTGTCATCACCGGATCCAGACTGCTTGTAAAGCCTCAGGCCCTAGGACTTAACGTGTGCGCCTTCATCAGTGTCACCCTTTCGGAAGCCGACAAGTATCCGGAGGTCGTGGCCAACCTCAAGAAGATCGCCGAGATTGTGGAATGTCATTTCGTGACTGGCAAGGCCGCCCTTCTTCTTAAGGCCTACTGCTTTGACAATGATCACCTTATGGAGATCCTTATCAACACGATACAGAACATTCCTTACATCCAGTCGACCGAGACCATGATCTCCCTCGACCAGGCCATCGAGCGTCAGGTCTGGGTGAAGGACTACAAACGGACTACCTACCAGCCTGCCGAGTTCTCGAAGAAGACGAAATAATCAGCCTCGCGAGGGACAGATCCTCGGGAGATGTCAGTTTGAAATTATACCTCTCTCCGTCACAGAAGGAGAGGGGTATCCCTTTTTTACGCGCCACAGAGGCATCGTCAGTGAAAGCGGTGTCAAAGGCTTGTGAATATGCCGACTTGATGTCCTCTGACAGAAACATCTGCGGGGTCTGGGCTCCGAAAATCCGGCTTCTGTCCACCACCTCTCCCTCAGGGGAGACCATAACCTCGTTCCCGTCCTGATCCTTCACCCGGTCGATGACCTTCAGGGTGTCCACGGAAGGGATTACCGGAATGAGGGCCCTGACACCACCTGAATCCATCCGCGCGAACATATTCCTTATCAATTCCGCCGAGAGAAGCGGCCGCACTCCGTCGTGAATGGCGACAATCGCTCCGTCCGGAACCTTCTTCAACGCATTTCTTACGGAATGGAAGCGTGTGAAGCCTCCGGAAACCAATGTCTGAGGACAATTGAATCCCGAAGACAGGCAATATTCCTTCCAGAAAGGAATATGATCCTCCGGAAGAACGGTGACCACCTTGATGTCCGGAACCGCCGAGACGAACGCTTCGATGGTCCTGCGAAGAATGGGAACACCTCCCAGATCCAGGAACTGTTTCGGGACTGTCGCACCCATTCTGACACCGCTTCCGGCGGCCATGACGATTAATATTTTATTTCTATTCATAATAAATTCTTACAAATATAACTTTTTTCGTATATTTACAAGTTGTATAGTACACTTTGTGTTGAATAAAAGATAATAATAGAATCAGACATAACTGTTATGGCACTTTCATTTCTGACTCAAGAGATCGCAATGGATCTCGGAACAGCCAACACCGTCATTTTCAGGAATGACGAGATTGTCATGGATGCGCCGAGCATTGTCGCGATTGACAACAACTCCGGCAAATGCATCGCTATCGGCAGACAGGCCAAGCTCATGCACGAGCACACAAACCCGGGGATCAAGACCATCAGGCCTCTGAGGAATGGCGTGATCGCTGACTTCAACGCGGCCGAGATGATGATCAAAGGCTTCATCAAACAGGTCAACAGCAAGAAGAAGTCTCTCTTCTCCCCCAACCTCAAGATCGTGGTCGGCATTCCGTCCGGAAGCACCCAGGTGGAGATCAGGGCCGTGCGCGACTCCTGCGAACACGCCGGAGGACGCGATGTCTACCTGATCTATGAGCCGATGGCCGCCGCGCTCGGTATCGGTCTTGACGTGGAGGCGCCAAAGGGTAACATGGTTGTAGACATAGGAGGAGGAACAGCGGAGATCGCCGTGATCTCGCTCGGCGGCATCGTGCAGCAGGAAAGCATCCCGACAGCCGGCGACGTGTTCAACAGCGACATCCAGTACTACATGCGCCAGCAGCACAACATCAAGATCGGCGAGACGACCGCGGAGAAGATCAAGATCGCCGTGGGTGCGGTGATTCCGGATCTGGACGAGGAGCCGGAGCCATACGTTGTGAACGGTCCTAATCTGATGACCGCGCACCCTGTCGAGGCGACAATCACCTACCAGGAGATCGCGCACTGCCTTGACAAATCCATCGCGAAACTGGAGTCCTCGATCCTTCACGTGCTTGAGATGACTCCTCCGGAGCTATATTCAGACATCGTGGAGAATGGCATCTTCCTTTCCGGCGGCGGTGCCCTGCTCAGAGGCCTCGCCAAGAGATTCACCGAAAAGGTCAACATCCAGTTCCATGTCGCCGAGGATCCGCTACGGGCCGTGGCGAGAGGAACCTGCATCGCTCTCAAGAAGACATCCAACTACTCATTCCTGATGAGATAATGCCGAAGGAGAGATCCGTAGTCCAGAGTATCATCGCAGTCGCGGTCTTCATCATTCTGGAAGCCGCGGCTGTTCTCATGCTGTCCAACAACAACGAGTTGCAGCGTCTCTGGATCGCCAGGATCTCACATGGGTTCATGGCCAAGACCTGGGGGACAACGCAGGCAGTCTCCAACTATTTCTCCCTTAAGAGGCAGAACGACGAGCTCGCCCTGGAGAACGACATGCTGCGGAAAAAGGTTCTCGGCTACGAGCTGGCGGCCAAGGCAGCCGACCCGGATTTCAGGCCGGTCATGATGGACAATGGGTTCAACTACATCCCGGCGACCATCGTCAAGTCAAGCACGAATTCCCAGCACAACTACCTGATCATCGACAAGGGAAGCGAGGACGGTGTGACCCGCAACTCGGGCGTCATCACCTCGAAAGGCATCATCGGCATCGTGGACGCGGTCAGCGGCCACTATTCCTATGCGATCTCCTTCCTCAACACGGAATTCTTCATCAGCGCGAGGCTCGGGAACTCAGGAGCCGTAGGACCCCTGGGATGGGACGGCACAAGCTCGGACAGAGCCATACTCAAGGAAATTCCGCTCCAGTTCAAGTTCGCTCCGGGAGACACGGTCTACACGAGCGGCTATTCCACGATCTTTCCTCCCGACATCCCGATCGGAGTGGCCGGTGAGTCAAAGATCATCAACGGAGCGACCAATGAGATCCGGGTGGATCTCTTCCAGAACCACAAGGCTCTGAAATATGTCACCATCGTCTCGAACACCAGGGCGGAAGAGATAGAGGAAATCGAGGAACAAGAACAATCAGGGAAATGAGAAACAGCTTTACGTTGACATACATTCTGCTGACGGTTGGCCAGATGATCCTGAGCAACTATTTTCATTTCACGCCCTACGTCATGCTGACCATCCTTCCGGCAATGGTACTCTGCATACCGACCAAGACCGGCACGGTCAAGGCCATGCTGATCGCTTTCGTCACCGGACTTGCAGTGGATTTCTTCGCTGAGGGAACCCTCGGCATCAACGCGCTTTCCCTCGTACCGGTCGCCCTGCTCCGGAAGCCTGTCATCGAGCTGTTCTTCGGCAGCGAGCCCTTCGAGCAGAAAGAGAACATCTCCGTCAGGAAATATGGCTTCGCCAGGGTCTCCATGGCCGTCATGCTGATGACCATGCTTTTCCTGACAATCTACACATTGGCCGACTGCGCCGGCACAAGACCGTTCTGGTTCATAGCCACAAAGGTCGGACTCTCCACCGCCGCCGGCTACCTGGCCTCGATCTGCATCATCAACCTTCTGGCCTATGAAGACAGAAGGTAGAGGCAAGTCGTTGGTCATCGGTCTTCTGGTTGTGGCGTCCATCATCCTCGGGAAGCTGTTCTACATCCAGATCATCGATGACAAGTACAAGATCAACGCGTCCAACAACTCGATGGTCTACGACATCATCTACCCGACCAGAGGCATCATCTACGACCGCAACGACAAGATCATCGTCAGCAACAAAGTCACCTACGACATCCTCGTCACCCCAAGGGAGGTCAAGCAATTCGACACCCTGATGCTGGCCGGCGCACTCAACGTCACGCCCGACTTCATCAGGGACAAGATGAAGGAATATGCCAGGAACCGTCGCCGCATAGGCTACCAGAGCGTGGTGATGCTCAAGCAGATAAAGCCGGAGACCTACATGCGGTTCGCCGAGCTTCAGTACAACTTCCCGGGATTCCGGGGGCAGGCCCGAAGCATACGCGACTATCCGGTCAACGCCGGTGGCAACCTGCTCGGCTACGTCTCCGAGGTGGACGCCAACTACATCGAGAGGCATCCCGGTGAATATCGTCCCGGAGACTACGCCGGAAAGACCGGCATAGAGGCCGCCAGGGAGAAGGAACTCCGAGGTGAGAAAGGCTATCACATCTACCTGCGCAACTCCCGCAACCAGATAGAGCAGCGCTACAAGGACGGAGAGATGGACAAGGAGGCCGTCCCTGGACACGACATCCACACGACGATCGACGCGGATCTCCAGCAGTACGGTCAGGATCTGATGAAGAACAAGGTCGGCAGCCTTGTGGCCATAGAGCCGAAGACCGGTGAGATCCTGACGCTTGTCTCCAGCCCTGGAGTCGATGTGAGCATGCTGGCGGACATCGGCCAGCACTACGACGAGATCATCAAGGATCCACACAAGCCGATGTTCAACAGGGCAGTACAGGCTCCGTACCCTCCGGGATCGGTGTTCAAGCTTGTGAACGGGCTGATTGGGCTTCAGGAAGGCACCCTCACCACCGAGATGGCCTACCCTTGCAGCCAAGGCTACCATTTCGGCAACCGCAAGCTCGGATGCCACGTCCACAAATCCCCGCTCACCCTGGAGGAAGCAATCATGATGTCCTGCAACGGCTATTTCTGCTACGTGCTCAGGAATATTCTTGAAAACAAGAAATACCGCGACATCGGCGAGGCGCTCGACAAATGGAACGAATATGTCCAAAGTTTCGGCTTCGGACACAAGCTGGGCACGGACTTCCCCGCCGAGCTGGGCGGAACTCTGCCGACATCAAAGACGTACAACAAGATCTACGGCAAGGGAGGATGGAAATTCACCACGATCATATCCATCTCCATCGGCCAGGGCGAGGTCGGAGCCACGCCTATGCAGATCGCCAACCTCGCAGCGACCGTCGCCAACAGAGGGTGGTACAAGATACCGCACATCGTGAAAGCGTCGGAAGGGGTCGAGATTGATCCGAAATATTACGAGAGGCAGTACACAATGGTTGACACGACGAATTTCAAAAAAGTGACGCAAGGCATGTGGAGGGCGGTCAACAGTGGATTCGGATCGGGAGGAACGGCATCCATCGCCGCGGTTCCGGGGCTGGACATCTGCGGAAAGACCGGTACGGCACAGAATCCGCGCGGCGCGGACAACTCCGTGTTCATCTGCTTCGCCCCTAAGGACGATCCGAAGATCGCCGTGGCCGCCTACATCGAGAACGCCGGATTCGGCGCCACCTGGGCCGCACCGATCGCATCCCTGCTGGTCGAGAAATATCTCAACGGAGAGATCAGCGACAAGCGCCGGCCTCTGGAGGACAGGGTTCTTCAGGGCAATCTCATGTCAAGGGTCAAGGCTTATAAATAGTTGAGCGATGGAGAACTTTTCAGACAGAGGAATAAGGAAGAGTGTTGACTGGGCGCTGGTGGTCACCTACCTGCTGCTCATCCTCATCGGCTGGGTCAACATCTACGCCTCCATCCATTCCGACGGCCCCGTCACCATATTCGACTATAATTTCCGCTCCGGCAAACAGTTCGTCTGGATACTCACGGCGCTCGGACTTGCGGCTCTGATTCTGTTTGTGATCAACGCGCAGTTCTGGGAAAGCGCCTCGGTGCCGCTGTACCTGTTTGTCATATGCCTGCTTGTGAGCGTGATATTCCTTGGCGTGGAGGTCAAAGGATCCCGATCCTGGTTCGAGTTCGGTCCCGTCAGGTTCCAGCCCGCCGAAGTCTCAAAGATCACGACATCCCTGCTCCTGGCCACGCTGATGAGCCAGGTCAACTTCAAGATCACCAAGTTCAAGGACTTCATTCTCACCGCGTTGATTCTCGGAGTCCCGATGCTTGTCATCCTGGCGGAGAGCGAGACTGGATCAGCTCTCGTCTACGTCGGCTTCATATTCGTGATGTACCGGGAAGGATTCTCAGGTTGGTGGATATTCTGCATCGGCGCGGCGGCTCTGCTTTTCATACTGACGCTGACGGTGTCGCCGTACGTGTCGCTGCTCGTGCTGGCAGGGATCATCCTTCTTTGCAACCTGATGGAGTCTGGCAAGTTCAACGCCATGTTCTGGGTCGGCGCGGGACTGTTCCTGCTGATGTGCCTCCTGCCATGGATCCTTGGCAAGTTCAATCCGGAGGGCATCGCCGGGAAGATCAAGCCGCTGTACATACTGATCGGCATGTGCGTCTGCGCCGTTCCATTCATGATCATCAAGGGCTACAAGTCACGCCGGAGATTCCTGTCGATGTCCGCTCTCGGTCTGGTCGCCGGGGTTGCCTTGGTCTTCTCCACCGAATTTATTTTCAATAACATACTCCAAGACCATCAGCGAAAAAGGATAGAGGTTCTCCTTGGCATGAAAGAGGATCCCGCCGGTGTGGGCTACAATGTCAACCAGAGCATGATCGCGATCGGATCGGGCGGTCTGACCGGGAAAGGATTCCTCGGCGGCACGCAGACCACGTTCGGTTTTGTGCCGGAGCAAAGCACAGACTTCATCTTCTGCACGGTAGGTGAGGAGTGGGGCTTCATTGGCTGCTTTGTTGTGATAGCCCTCTATGTTTTCCTGATCCTGAGGATCATCTCTGATGCCGAGAAAAGCCGGGAGGCGTTTACCCGCATCTACGGCTACTGTGTCGCCTCCTGCATATTCATGCACCTTTTCATCAACATCGGGATGACCATCGGCCTCATGCCCGTGATCGGCATCCCTCTGCCGTTGCTGAGTTACGGAGGTTCCTCCTTGTGGGCGTTCACCGTGCTGATTTTCATCTTCATAGCACTGTATCGCCAAGAGAAGAAATACTATTAGCCGATCTTCCTAACATCACTACTTTTTAAACTTCTTAAGGGGCTTTACACAATCAATGACATTTTTTTAGTAAATTTGCAGCCCACACCGCCTTGGTGGTGAAATGGTAGACACGAGGGACTTAAAATCCCTTGGACAGAAATG
>ENA-ORNY01002046-ORNY01002046.1-human-gut-metagenome-genome-assembly--contig:-NODE-2046-length-10638-cov-2.417084_pt1 | contig 10638 bp, 11 predicted proteins | sample MGYA00242122_ERZ509036 | MGnify/ENA primary metagenome ERZ509036 (study PRJEB26280, sample SAMEA2338696) | human gut metagenome | biome: human gut; feature: human-associated habitat; material: faeces...
CCAGTCGTAGAAAACGGCTGTCCCCGCCAAGGAGCGCAATCTTTTTCGTTTCTGTTGCCAAATTCGCTCACCTCTGAATCGTATATTGTCAGTATATGAGGGGAAAGCACACTTGGCAATGAAAAAAGTGCCTGCCGTCCGCATCCCTGCTTATTGCAAGGTCGCGTCCTGCGGGCACTTTGCCGGTATCGCGTTATTTCAGAATGCTTTTAATCATTTCAATCTCATCTTCGGTCATCGTGTCAAGCTTGATGCTGCCGCCGAAGGCTTTGTTGATTTCTTCGCGCTCCTGCCGTTCGGCCTCGGCCGCACATTTAGCGCCGAGAAGCCAGTCACAGGTTACATTGTAAAAATCGGCGAGCTTGACCAGATTTTCGTATGTCGGACGTGAACGGCCCGACTCGTACGAAGCGATCGCCGACTGTTTGATGTTCAGAGCGCGTTCGATCTCCTTTTGTGTAAAGCCGGCATTCTTCCGCGCTCTGGCCAGTTTTTCGGGAAAATCGCTGAGCATGATAAAATCAATCTCCTTTATATCGTTTGTCCGTGCGGCAATCGTCACAGGGCAGAAAACCCATACAGAGCGCTTCCTCTTCGGTCAGCGCTAAGTCGCCCGCTTGGTAGAGCGGGCAGAACGGCCGATGGTAAAAGCCGTTTCGGCAGCGCACCGTGGCTGCTTTCTCGGGCTTCGGTACACCGGGAATGTCCATTGCGCAGGTGTTCGTTTCCGTGTCTGAATACGGCTTTTTATATGTAAACAGATGCAGGTGAAACAATCCGCCCATGAAAATCAACAGCGAAGCGAGCAGGGGCACGATCACCTTCAGCCGTTTTTCCAATATATTTTCACGCGGATTTCGTGTCAGTCCGAATTGGGCGAGTACGTCGGTGTCCAGCCGGTCGGCACGCCGATAACGGCGAAGTCGTTGGAGCGCCAGAGCCGCGTGCTCGCGGTCAAGCAGCGTTTCCGCTTGGATTTCCCCGACTGTGCGCAGATGCTGCTCCCGTAAAACGCAGAGTGGTGCAAGAATATGCAGCGCAAAAGCATCTGCTTCCCGCTCCTGTGCGTTGTTCGCAAAGTTTTGTTCGCATATGCCGTAAAATGTATGGCCGAGAAAATGGTGACCCAGTTCATGCGCTACAGCGAAGAGCTTTTTGCCAAGCGGCAGTGTGTCTTTGTATAAAACCAAACCCACATCCTTCGTGTGCAGAAGAAATGCATTGCGCACAGTATGGGGTTGCAGCGCGAGCGCGTTAATCAGCTCCTCTGCTTCACCGTAGCTCAGCAGCACCAGCTCTTCGGCTGCGCAAAGCGTCCGAAGCCGCTCCATATCCAGCGGCAGTCGGTCAATGCCACGCAGCAGGATGAATTTGTTGGCCAGCCGAACGATGTTTTTCACACAAAAGCCCCTTTTATTCGTCCGCTTTCGGTATTTTATCGTATTTTTCGACAAAATATGCCTCAAAAAAGCAGACGGCGCTTTATTCCGTGTCTCTTTTTCTCCGCTTGATAAGGGATTTGACAAGCTGTCGAATCAGCGCGGCATCTTCGTCGGAAATCTCGATAATGTCTTGACCGTCACCCGCGAAGTCCATAATCACCAGCTTGTTTTTTTTTCGCGCTGCCTCCAACTCGCGCGCGATGTTTACGTCGCCAAATGGGGAAGCGGCGTCACCCAACAAGGTATACTGTTCCACACCGAATACCTCGGCAAATCTTTCCAGCTTGGCTCTGGGCAAATCGGATTTGCTGTGTTCGATCTTATTGATTGAGGATTTATGCGAATACCCGACCCGCACCGCCAACTGTTCCTGCGACCAGCCTCGTTCCAGGCGCAGCTTTTGTATGATTTCGCCGGTTGTCATCTGTTGGCCGCCTTTCTGTTGGAGCACCGCCGGCTGCGGAAAAAATGCGAATCGATGTATACCACTCCAATATAAAACTGGATTTTACTTTTACAAAATGAATTATAACATATAATCTTTTCAAAATCAACTTGTATAGAGAAAAAATTTTAAAAAATAACAAAGTTCCAAATGCTGCCATTTTGATGGCAATTTCAAGAATAGCCTGCTGTTTCAATCACATTATCGTTTTTAGGGCGCCCTTACAGGTCTTGTCTTCTTGTTTTCTTTTCCTTGATTTTTGTATTAAGGGATGCTTAAGACGCGCTTGTTTTCCAAAATTCGACAAAATACGACGGAAAATGACGCAAAAGACTTGACAAGTAAGGTTTGCCATGCTATACTTTTCTCGTAGATAGAAAAATAATCAACTTTTCTGCATATAAATTGTAAAATACCCGCAAAAGCGGCCATAAGATCGTTTGTTTGTTGCACATCAATAAACTCTCGCCGGCAGGCGGCGAACAAGGAGGAGCAATACAAAATGAAAAACGAGAGGCTGATCCGCGCGCGGATTCAATGCGGCTATACCCAATCTGAAATCGCGGCAAGAGCAAAGATATCTCTGCGCGCATATCAGAACTATGAGTCGGGACGCCGCTGTCCAAACGTATCGGTTGCGAGGCTGATTTCTCGGGAGTTGAACATGCCGATGGACGATCTGTTTTGAGCCTTTTTCGTCAAACAACGGCCGCAGAACATAGGAAACATTTCCTGCGTTCTGCGGCTGTTGCTTTCATATGCTGCGAAGCATTTCCCGACAGGCGCCGGCGAAGCGGCGTACAGCTTCGAAATCCTTCGTTTTTCCATGAAAATGAAATCGTCCTTGACATGAAATTTTTGTCTGTCCATTGAAATCATAGGGACTGTAATTCATACAAAAGGCAGGTGTTTTGCTGCATCCGCAGCATTCCTTCATCATATGAAACAGCTCCGCCGCCGCATCGGGATCGGATTTTGCAAGCCTTTGAAGTGCTTCGATTGTCCGATCGGAGCCTTTGCGGTCTTCCCTTGTCCAAAGCCAGCCGATGCTGTGCCGGATATAGCTGCCGGAGATCAGTACGCGGTAAGAGAGCTTTTGCGGTGCGATATAAGTGATTTTACAGCAGGGGAACCGGCCTTCGATTTTGCGGGTGAACTTCATCTCGGGCTTGCAGTCGGAGCGCAGATATTCGTCGGTGCGCAGCAGCTCAGTACGCAGCGCTTGCGGCAGCGCCTGCACGCATTCCTCCAGCGTGGATGTCGGACCGGGGCAAAGTCCGCCCTGCGGATAAAGCAGCGGGCGCACTTCCTCCCGTGCAGGCGTCTCGGGCGGGCAGGAACCATATTCGGTTGCTTGCAGATCAAAGATGGTCAGCTCTGCGCCCTTGTCGCAGGAGACCGCGATCTCAAAGCCGTCGGCAAATACGTCGGGAAATTCCTTTCGTTTCAGCGCTTTTTGGTACGCTTCCTTTTCCGTCAGGCAGCGCAGCTCGCCGTCCACGCGTACCCACATAGCTGTGGCTGTGTAAGTGATTTCCAGTTCAACGGGGCGGCCGAGCGGCAGTTCATTGTCGAATCCGCGGGAGCGCGGCTTATAGTCGCCTCCCAAGATATCCGTGACAATACGGTTTTCGGTCAGCATGGTCGCAAATGCGATACTATTCTCAATCACACAGTGCTGTATGAATACCGGCATGGCAAAATGCTGATGCACTTGATATTTACCTTTGAATCATTGAACGTATTAAACAGTCCCGGAGAATGTATGCGCTACTATCGCCAACTGAGAGGGCTTACCACAAGGCAACTTGCAGAGAAGTTAAACATCGTCCCAGCTACAGTTCTCGGCTATGAACAGGGTCGTTTTCCGATTCCGTATGAAATTACCGTAGCTATTACTAAAATGCTGCAAATACCCGAGTCTCTGCTGTTTGATGATTACTGCGTTTTCATAAGTGCGCCATATACGGAGCTATTACATACGGTCAGAAAGCGTTATGGACTTAACCAAGTTGATTTTGCCGAAAAAGCCTGTATTTCTCCGAGCATATATGCGAAATTGGAGTCGGGCAGCCGCAGACCGTCAAGGAAAATGTATCAACAATTAAAAGTAATCTATCCCGAAATATAATATTGAGCGTGCTCACCCGAAACGGTGGGTACGCTTATTTCTATCCGCACATTCGATTCTTTCGGTCACCTACGGTACAATGATTGCAGAAAGCGAAAGGAGAACCGGTGATGAAGCAAAAATACTATCTTTTACTAAACGATCAGGAACGGCGCTTTGTGATTGAGCGCTTGAACCAATTAAGAAACAAGCTTATTGCTGGCGGCAAGTACACCGATGCGGTAGATGAGGTGCTTATAAAAATCATTGGAGCAAAGCAAAAGAATTTCAAAGTAATTTTTAAGGAGATGTGATTATGGAAAAGTACATTTTTAACGAAAGAAACGGTCTTTGGTACGAACTACAGGGCAACTATTACATTCCTTGCTTGAAGTTGCCGGAGGAAGAACAACAGCATATCGGTATATGGGGACAGCGGCATTTGCGGTATATTAAGCAAAACCGCAAAGTGCTGTATCTTAATCTACTGACAAGCGGTAAGCTGAACAGTTATCTTGCCGAAATAGACCAGCAGGCTGAAGATATGTTTTTTCGGCATGTAAAACAAATTGCAGAGTGCGAGGGTATCACCGAAAAACTCAAGGCAAAAGACCAAATGGAGTGGGTACAGCGAATTAACAGTATCAGAAATCGAGCAATAGAAATTGTTAATACAGGAATTATATATGTATAAAGAAGACAGCCTCTGCGGATTTTGTGTCCGCCGAGGCAAAAATTATTTATAAATCTTGCAGCGGTCAAAATACTTGAACTTATTTCAAAATAACATAGGTCGTAGGAAGAATCCCATCGCCGTTATACGGCAGCAAATATTTGCGATCATACAAAATCGAAACGGGGGCAGATATCGCATCTTCAAACAAACGAAGATAAGCCATATCCTTCGCAAGTTTCTTCAAATGTACTGGCACATGGTTCTTCAAGATTTTCGTAACAGCCTCTATCAATGTTTCAGCTTCATCTGCAATTTTAGCTGCTGTTTCAGCGAAGATATCCTTTAGTGCTTTATGTTGCTCTGCCGTAAGTACAGGCGTATTTACAAAAAGCCCATTCTCGTTTGATATGACATATCCCTTACGAACCATATCCGCTGCTAAAGCCTTGTCATTGTCGCTGAAATGTCCTGTGTCACCCTTGGCGATGTCCAAGAACACATTCGTAACATTCTGCCGATTGAAACAGTAATGATGTACCATTTCTCCGTTGATTGGGAAATCCATAAACTGCACGTAATCTCCGGCGCTGTTTACAACATTGGAAATGCCAAATCCGAACTTGGATTCCCAAGAGTTGTGCTCACCTTTCTCAGCGCCCCAGATAAAGCATTCTGTACCAAATTTATCTTTCGGATAGACAACTTGAATTTTGTTCTGAAGGATTTCTATAACTGCGCGATAAAGAATAAAACTTACCATTTGCCAAGCAAAAGTATTATTTCCCATGAAGAAATTGTTTTGGAGAGTTGGATAAAATCAAAGTCAAACGCCCCTGCATAGATTTATCTAATGTCAACGTTTGAGAAGGTATATTGTATCATATCAAAAGGGGCGCCGTCATTGCCCAAAACGGAAATCTCTCCGCTTATGGAAGCAGGATGCTCCGTTTCAAGCCTCGAACTTAATAATATATGTACGGTTCCTTTGCTTTGAGGTGCTACAGAACCCGACCCGAGCCATCCGTCTAAAACGCCTGTGTGGGATACGCCGTCTAAGGCAAGCGAGTTCAAAGCTAAAGTTATCGAGACATCAGTATGATTTTCCACATCAAAAATGATGTAATCGCTCATGATATCTCCGCTTGTACCGATAACAACGCTATTATAGCTTATTTTGACATAAGTATCTTCATAGATAATGGTACTCTTACGGACCGCATCATCATCCGACATATCGCTTTCGGTTGACGTGTTGGTTTGAGATAATTCATCGGTTTTAGACGACGTAGCATATTGTGCGTATTGAGGTGGAGAGGAACTCAAATCTTTTTCTGTCTTCGGTGCGGATGTGATTACATGCAGTATAGCAAAAAATCCGATCAGAAAAATTATCGTAACAACAGTCCATGCAGCTACATGCTGTTGGGCTCCACAATATGGGCATCTGTTTGCGCTTTTTGCAATGGAACGTCCACATGTCTTGCACGTTACAAGTTTTTGAAACAAGTTAATCCCTCCCTTTAATAAAAATAACAGATTTTCAAATTAATGTCAATAGCTGAGGTGAAAAAATGGCAAATCCAAACGTAGACGGCAGCGTCACTATCGGGGTCGATCTTGACGACAAAGAATCGATGAAAGAACTGAACCGGCTCAAGCGCGAGATAAAAAGCCTTGAAAAGAGCATAGAAGATATGCGGATCAGGCGTTCCCCGCTCGCCGAAGAAATGAACGAATACGCCGCGCAGCTCGATAAAGCGAAGGCGAAGCTGGCCGAGCTGAAATATTTGCAGAAGCAGGACGAAGCGGTCCTTTCCGGTGGCGGCATAGGGCAATATGATGAATATATGCGCGCCTATGAGCGACAGGGTGAGATTGCGGCAGATATCGCCAAGCAAGAAGCCGAGGTAAAAAGGCTCGAAAAAGCGTGGAAAGACATATCCGAGAGGGTCAGGGAATACGATACCCAGATCGGATATGCGGAGGAAAAGCTGGAAAAGAGCAAGACTACCGCAGGTGAACTTGCAGTTAAAGTGGCAAATGTGGCAGATGCACAGGAACAGATGGCAAAAGCATCGGATAAAGCACATAAGAATATGTCAAAATTTTCGATGCGATTGCGGGAGGTGGTACGTAGTGCATTGGTATTCACTGTTATTTCACAGGCTTTTGCGAGTTTGCGGGAATGGTTTGCAAAGGTATTAAAAACAAATGATGATGTGGTTTCGTCATTCTCGCGATTAAAGGGCGAGGCGATGACGCTGGCGAATCTTTTTATTGAAAAAGTATTGCCAGTTTTGCCTCGTTTGATTGATATGGTGACAGATGCGATTTCCGCGTTGACAAAGTTTTTGGCTCCTTTGTTTGGTACGACCGCCGAGGAAGCGGAAAATGCTGCCGAAAAACTATATAACGAGACTGAAGCACTTGACGACGTAAGCAATGCGGCAAAAAACGCAAGAAAATCATTGGTGTCATTTGATGAAATAAACAGATTGGAATCACCTGCGAGTGCGCAATCCTCTACGCAAAATGACACAATCAAACCTACGTTTGGCGAAAATGCGGCCAACGCTACGGAGAAAGCAATGAGCGAATTAGAAGTATATCTCTCCGGTGCATTGTTCGTTATCGGTGCGGTGCTTGCATTTTCCGGCGCAAGTGTCGGTCTTGGTCTTGCTATGATGGTGATTGGAGGCGCAAATCTTGCCGAAGCCGTTTCGGCAAATTGGGATACACTAAGGGGACCTTTGACAAACGCAATTTTGGAAATATTGGGCATTGGCGGCGCATTAATGTTTGTTTCAGGTGTAATACTTGCGTTTGCCGGTGCGAATTTACTTATGGGGTTGGCGCTTATGGTGGCAGGTTTCACAGCAGTAGCCGTATCGTTAAATGACGGACAATTATCGGATACGGTTTTGAAGGCTATAGGTGTAATCTTAGGACTTGGTGGCGCGATATTCTTCGTAGCGGGTCTTGTGATTGCGCTAACGGGTGCCGGATTGCTCAAAGGAATTGCTTTGATGGCAGCTGGTGCGTTAGCGGTTGTCGCGGCAGTGAAGGCTTCATGGGGCGCATTGAATGATGATGTGAAAATGGCTGTTGATGCAGTTATCGCCATTGGTGGTGCGATTCTATTTGTATCTGGCCTGATTCTTGCGTTGACGGGTGTGAAAATAGCGATTGGACTTGCTCTCATTGCGGCGGGAGCAGTTGCAATAGTAAGTGCTGCTACACCTATTTGGAGTTCCTTAAACGATGACGTGAAAGGATCCATAGAGGGAATTATGAAAATCGGCGGGACCTTGCTTTTTTGTGTTGGATTACTTTTAACGCTTTCGGGTGTCCATACAGCTTTGGGAATCGCGTTGCTTTTAACAGGAGCGGCAGCTTTATTTGCTCCGGCTGTATTGGATTGGGCATCAGGTGTGAGTGATATCAGCGACGCTATTAGCGAAGTCCTTGCTATAGGGGGCGCGCTTTTGCTTGTTGCCGGCTTAATACTTGTATTAACCGGAGTAGGTACAGCGGCCGGATTGGCAATGATGGCTGCCGGAGCTGCTGCGTTGTTCGGAAGCAGCGCCGGGGGCGGATTTGATCCCAAATCGCTGATAGACGCGAAGGCGCTTCCGCCGGAAATGGCAAAGCACAGCTGGGAATTGCGGCATTCTCTTGGTGTGTCACAATATTACGAACAAGTTCCGATCCCGGGAATAGAATTTTCTGATGACGGGAAATCATTTACAATAAACGGTGAGCGGCATAGTATAAATGAGTTTTGGAGCTTCGATCCGGATTCGACATCTCCCGTTGCTTCGGGTCAAATTACACCTCCGAACGCTGAATATGACTATATGCTGAGGGACAACGCTTTTTCCAACGCGAAAGAATATATGAACGGATTGATTTCATCCAGAGCCAACTTCTCGGGAAGCGGAAATAGCATCACTTTGGAACTTGACGGTAAAGTTCTCGGGCGTGCAGTTTTGCCTGCAATAAACGATGAACAAACACGGGTGGGAACAAGTCTTACGGGTCGATATCAATTCGGATAATATTTATATAAAGTGTTGCGGCGTACGCTGGCACACAATATACCAGCCGTGCTGGACACCGGCAGAAAGGAAGACACACAGATGAGCTACATCAAACTGAACGGGCGGACGTTCGACGCAGACGTGGCGATCTCGGCGTACGAGCGGAATTTCAACGTCGTAGACGGGCAGAACGCGGGGCGCACGATGTCGGGACTGATGACGCGCGACATCATCGGCACGTACATCGGGCACACGCTCACCGTATTCCGGCGCGGGGACAATTATGCCGGTCTGGATGCGTTCTGGAACTACCTCATCGAGCATTCGGTGGATGACAGCGTGCTGCTCGAAGCCGCCGACGGCCAGACGACGATATCGTATCAGGCGTATTATACCGGCGGCACGCAGGCGCTCGATCATGTGGCCGGCGGCGTCAACTATTGGGGCGAGATCAGCGTCAATTTTATCCCCATTGACGCGCAGAAGCGCCCTGCGTCGTAAGGCGGTGCAGGATGAGCACAACCACCATCCTCTACAGGGACATTGCACCCGGTGCAATCGACGGCGCGCAGATCACCGCGACGGAGGCGACCCCGTTTTCCGACCCGTCTATGCTTGCGGATGACGAGCATTATGTTTCGCAGGCTGCCACGCTGGAGCGCAACGTCTGGACGCTGGACGGCACGCGCAGAATATACGGCGGCGGTACCGAGCCGTACTGGTCCTCCGTGCTCAGCGGCGATGACTGTACGCTCGACCCTGCGCCGGTCGTCACGCTGACGCTCGACGGAACGTATACCTCGCCCGGCATTACGCTTGTTTTCGATACGTCCTCGTCCGGCGGGTATTGCAGCGACGTGCTGATCTGCTGGTACCGCAGCGGCGCGCTGCTGACCGAAAAGCAGCAAACCTATTTTGACCTCTATTACAATCAGGATCTCTCGCTGGCAGAGATCGCCGAGCAGGAGGGCATTTCCCGTCAGGGCGTTCACGACGCCATCTCCCGCAGCGAGGCGCTGCTCGCTTCGTTCGAGCGCGTGACCGGCTGCGTCGCCCGGGAGCAAAAGCTCCGCCATGCCCTCGCCGCGATCACCGCCGAGGCCCAGCCCCTGCTGCAGGCCGAAGATCCCGCCACCCGGCAGGGCGCCCAGCGCATCCTTGCCGCCGTTGATTCCCTGAAGGAGTAGCCATGGCATTTGAAGGTCTGACCGCAAAACTGAACGCCGCGTTCAAAAAGCTGCGCGGCAAGGGCCGCCTGTCCGAATCCGATATCAAGGAAGCCATGCGCGAGATCCGTCTTGCGCTTCTGGAGGCGGACGTCAGCTATAAAGTCGTCAAGGACTTCGTCAAGTCCGTTTCGGAGCGCTGCTCCGGGCAGGACGTGATGGAGAGCCTGACCCCTGCACAGACGATCGTCAAGATCGTCAACGAAGAGCTCATCCGTCTGATGGGCAGCGAAAATCAGCGTATTTCCATCTCCCCCAAGCCGCCGACGGTCGTTATGCTCGTCGGTCTGCAGGGCGCAGGCAAGACCACGAACGGTGCAAAGCTCGCCGGTCTATTCAAAAAGCAGGGCAAGCGCCCGCTGCTCGTCGCCTGCGATATTTACCGCCCCGCCGCCATCAAGCAGCTGGAGGTCGTCGGCGGTCAGCTCGGCATCCCGGTGTTCCAGATGGGGCAGGAAAACCCCGTGAAGATCGCCAAGGCGGCCATCCGCCATGCGCAGCAGCACGGCAACGACATGGTCTTCCTCGACACGGCCGGCCGCCTGCATGTGGACGAGGCCCTGATGAACGAGCTGAAGTCCATCAAGGCTGAGGTCCAGCCGAATGAAATTCTGCTCGTCGTGGACGCCATGACCGGTCAGGACGCCGTGAACGCCGCCCAGTCGTTCAACGAATGGCTGGACATCGACGGCGTGATGC
>ENA-ORNY01002048-ORNY01002048.1-human-gut-metagenome-genome-assembly--contig:-NODE-2048-length-10629-cov-5.276149_pt1 | contig 10629 bp, 9 predicted proteins | sample MGYA00242122_ERZ509036 | MGnify/ENA primary metagenome ERZ509036 (study PRJEB26280, sample SAMEA2338696) | human gut metagenome | biome: human gut; feature: human-associated habitat; material: faeces...
CGGCAGCCCGGACGAGGTGCTGCCGCTCGCCACGGTGTATCTTCGAATCTACTTCCTCGGCCTGCCGGTCATGGCGCTTTATAACTTTTCCGCCGCGGCGCTGCGCGCGCTCGGCAACACGCGCCAGCCGCTCATCTATCTCGCCATCGCCGGTGTGCTGAACGTTATTATGAATCTCTTTTTCGTTATCGTCGTCGGCATTGACGTTGCGGGCGTTGCCATTGCGACGGTGCTCAGCCAGTGCGTTTCCGGCTTCCTCACGGTGCGCTGCCTGCTGACATCGCAGGAGCTGCACGTTAAGGAGCTGCATTTCTCCGGCCACATTTTCAAGAAAATGATGAATATTGGCATCCCCGCCGGTATCCAGGGCTCGCTCTTCTCGATCTCCAACTTTATTATTCAGGCTTCGGTCAACTCGTTCGGCGCGGCGGTCATCGCCGGCAACAGCGCGTGCGTGAGCGTCGAGGGGCTGCTCTACTGCCCGTCGGACGCCGTAATGCAGGCCGCCACCACCGCCGTGAGCCAGAACGTCGGCGCGCAGGAGTATGAGCGCTCGCGCTCCGTCGCCCGGTGGTCGATGGTCCTCGTTGTGGTCCTGACCGGCATACTGACGGTGCCGGCGGTCGTATTCCGGCGGCAGGTGCTGGGGCTCTATACTTCGAGCGGGGCGGAGCTGCAGGCGGCGTTCACCCGTATGATGATCGTCTGCTTAACGTATTCGCTCGACGGCACGATGGCGGCCATGTCCGGCGTGAACCGCGGTCTCGGGTACAGCATGCTCTCCGCGGCGGTGACGTTCGTCGGTGCGTGCGTGTTCCGCATCATCTGGGTATATACGGTGTTTGCGAGCGTCGGTACGCTCGAGAGCCTGTATGTGTCCTATCCGATCTCCTGGATCCTCTCCACGGCCGCGCACATCGTGTGCTACTACATCATCCGCAAAAAGCCGTTCAAGGCGACGCTCGAAGCAAAAGCCGCCGCGGTTTGATCTCTCCATCTTCTCAAAGAAAAGACCGGCGCCTCCCGTTTTTCGGGAGGCGCCGGTTTTGCGTGTCTTACATTATCAGGCTGCGGGGAGGGGCATGGTGGTGATGCCGGGGACCTCGCCGGTGGCGGCGTCCACGTAGCAGTCGTACTGCAGCCAGTTGCTGGTGAAGCGGACTTCGTAGTAGCCGTTATCCAGCGTGATCTCTTCGTCGGTGATCTCGTTGGTGTTTACACCCGCGCTGCGGGCGGCCTCGCTCAGCGCGACGGCGGCGGTCAGATTCAGTTCATAAATGTTGTTCTTCATACGATAAAACTCCTTTGCAAATTCTCCCTTGTCGGCGGGACATGGGGTTTCTTTCATCTTGGCTGTAGCTTACAAAGGAATTCTAAGAAAAATATTAAAAGAAGAAAAAGAAAGAAAAAATTTTTTCTTTCTAATTTTTGACCGGCGGCAGCACGATGCGGAAGTCGCAGCCCTTTCCCGGCTCGCTGACGACCTCGGCGCGGGCATGATGCACGAGCGCGATCTCCCGCACGAGCGAGAGCCCCAGACCCGTGCCGCCATCGGCACGGGAGGTGTCGCACCGGTAAAACCGCTGCCAGATCTTTTCCTGCTCGGCCTTGGGGATGCCGGGGCCGTCGTCCTTCACGGAGATCACGGCGCAGCCGTTTTCCCGACAGAGCGAGACGCGGATTTTTCCGCCTTCGCGCCCGTATTTATACGCGTTCTGCATCAGATTGAACATTGCCCGCGAGAGGAGCGAGGGGTTGTACGCGGCCGCAACGCCGGGCTCGATATCGGTCTCGAGCGTCATGCCGCGCTCGTCCGCGGGGACGAACTCGTCGCAGCAGGCGTCTACAAAGCCGGAGAGATCGCACACGCGCAGCGGGTATTTTTCCGTGCCCTGCTGGATGCGCGTGAGCGAGAGCAGCTGCTCGATGAGCGTATTCATCTTGTTGCCCTGCTGCTCGATGACGTTGATGGAGGCGAGAAAGTCCTCCTTCGTTTCCGCCTTGCGCCTGGCGCGGTCACACTCGGCGAGGATCACCGCCACGGGCGTGCGCAGCTCGTGCGACGCGTCGGCGGTGAACTGCTTTTTGGAGAGGAACGACGTTTCCAGCCGCGCGAACATACCGTCGAACGTGCGGGCGAGCCGCCGCATCTCGCGCGGGCCGCGCCGGAGATCAAGCCGGGCGGAGAGATCGTCGCCGTCGGAAATGCTGCCCGCGGCCTCGGTGATGCGCTCGAGTGGGAGGAATGAGTCCCGCGCGATGAGCCAGCCGCCGCCGATCGAGAGCAGAAGCAGCACCGGCAGCAGCGACCATGTGAGCGGCAGTATGACGCGCCCCGGCCCTGCCGCGGCGTCCGCGGAAATGACGCCGCGCACCCAGAGCCCCGTGATCGTCATATCAACATAGGAATCGTATACGAGCCAGTCCTTCTCGTCCGCGGAGTAGGGGCGCACCGCGCCCGTCTGGAGCGGCAGCGCGACCGCTTCCGCAAACGGCATGGCGCCGCGGAGATACGTCCCCCCGGCGTCATAGTAGGTGCAGTACACCCCGTGCTTGTATTCCTTCATATCGTCCCAGTCGAACGTGCCGTTATCAAACTCAATATCGTCGGCGCGCCTGGAGACTTCCTTGACGACCTGCGATGTCGGGTTCGCGATCACCGAGCCGTTCATTACCAGCACGAACGTGAGCGTAACGCCCGCAAGCAGAAGCATCATCAGCGTGAACCAGAGCACCATCCGCCACTTTGCCGACATATTTAATCCTCCCGCAGCACCCAGCCCGTGCCCCACACGGTATGAATGAGTTTTTTGGAAAACCCGGTGTCGATCTTTTTGCGCAGGTAGCCGACATATACGTCCACGACGTTCGTGCCGCCCTCATAGTCGTAGTTCCAGAGATTGTTCTCGATGCGCTCGCGCGAGAGCACGACGCCCTTGTTCCGGATCATGTATTCGAGCAGGGCGTATTCGCGGCTCGTCAGCTCAATGACACGCCCGGCGCGGACGACCGTGTGCGCGCTCACGTCCACGGAGAGATCGGCGATCGTATAAACGTTCGTGCGCGTGTCGGTATACTTGCGCGCCATCACGCGCACCACCGCGAGCAGCTCCTGCATGTGGAACGGCTTTACAAGATAGTAATCCGCGCCGGTCTCCAGCCCCTCGACCTTGTCCTCAACGCTGTCGCGGGACGTGAGGAACAGCACGGGCGTCGTGCTGCCGCTCTCACGCAGCTTACGCACGAGCGTCAGCCCGTCCATGCGGGGCATCATAATGTCGAGCACGAGCACGTCGTATTCCGCGCACGCAAGCGCGTCCCACGCCTCCTGCCCGTCAAAGCAGGGATCGACGCTGTACCCCTCGTCGGTCAGAGCCTCGGTCAGAATGCGGTTGAGATTTCTCTCATCCTCCGCCACAAGAATTCGCATGACAGTTCACCTCGGAGCATAGTGTACCGGAAAATAGTAAGAAAAGTCTTAAAAGACTAAGAAGAAAATGCCTCCCCAAGGGGAGGCGTTTCGTTTATACGGTTTTCTCCCTTTCCATCATACCCCAGCGGGCAGTTTGGGTCAATGGGAAGCTGCGGACAAAATGAAAGGCAGGTCGGGCGTCTGGGCGTACGACCTGCGGTCAGTCATCCTCTTCTTCATCGATAGGATATTCGTTTAATTCCGGAAAGTTTAGAAATTCACTCAGCGTCATGTTAAAGGCGACGGCAATTTTATGCAGTGTCCGTGCCTTTGGGTTTTTGCTTGTCCCACGAATAATGTTGTCTACGGTGGACTGCTTCAGGCCACTGATCGTAGCCAGCCGATTAATTGTTATGCCTTGTTTGGCGCAAAGTTGCTTTATTCGCAATGCATATAGTTCCGCGTATTGCATTACAGTCCCCCGCCACTATGATTACCTTTGTGAGATTAACTCCATCATAGCAGAGGATTTTACAAAACTTACCTTTGCATAGTTGACATCAACAGAAAAACAGGGCTATATTATTAATATACCTTTGCATAGGTAATTTTTAGACGGCTGCGATTGATTGCGGTTTGTCTGAGAGAACAGGAAAGGGGAAGAAAAATGAGAAAAGAGAGAGTCTTTATCGACGAAAACGCCCATATACAGAACCTTTGCTGCGAAGTGAATCTCGACGGCGGAATTCCGAAAGCAACGATCTCATTTGATAATTTAGGATATGGTGTTATTACGGCAATAAAGTTTTGTGCGCAGGGATTCAACGCCTTCAACGATATAGTTTTGATTGAGGGAAAAGGCAGCTTTTTCCTGATTGTTCAGGATATAAGCATTGACAAAAACTCCTATGCAGAGGGACTTACGGTACAGCTTCCAGATTCGGACATTCGTAGGTTGGAACTGAAAGAAAGCCAGATATGCTTTGCAGATGGAACGGTAGCGACCTATAAAGGTGCAAAGGAGAAGGAATTCGAGCTGGATTCCTTTGAGGAACCGGAAACAGAGGAAGAGGAGCGTCTGTTTTATGCAATACAGGACGTGATCTCAGATAAAGTGAAGTACATTCCGCAGGAGGATGATACCGGATGGATATGTGGCTGCGGAAGGTATAACCCCGGAGAATATTCGGTGTGTACCGGCTGCGGCGTAGAAAAAAGTACAGTTTTCCAAATTGCCGATCCGAAAAACTATGAGGCCATCCTGGAAAGACAGAAAGAACTGGAAGAAGAAAACAGTAAGATCGAGCAGGAAAAAGAAGCAAAAAAACGAAAAGCAAACATGATAAAGGGGATTATCGTTATATTTGCTGCGATTGTTGGTATCCTGCTGATCCGATATACGGCACATGCGATCACCCTATTGAAACGCACGACATATTCTTCCGAAGAAGAAATGAAAACGGCGCTGCAGGGAACGTATACGAGCTATTTTACCTATGGCAACAGTAAAACCCCCAGATGCAGCATCACCATAAACGGGAATGAGTTTACTTATAGCTGGCCCTCTCTTGACAATACTATAGAGAGCGAAATAAGAGAGTGGAATTACAAGGAAGGAACGATTCGTACCTTCGAAAAGTTGGTCATAACAAGTGAAGGCAATCTAAAAGATGGAGAGGATGTATATGAAAGAAACCGTTATAGCTACCGGTCCGCTTCGTCGTCATCATCGTCAAGTAGTTCACGATCCGGCGACTCTTATGAAAGCGCTTATTCGGCGCTGCATATTACGGTTGATCGGGTACAATCCAATTCATCCTATACGATATGTACCGGAAGCGTAAAAAATGATGGGAATAAAACATATAAGTTCGTAACATTAAAAGGATCATTTAAGGATGCCCGCGGAAATGTAGTAGATACGGACTGGACGTATGGCGTCGGAGCTGAGGGTTTGGCGCCCGGTGAATCAACGACATTTCGGCTGTCTGTTCCGAAAAACTACGATATAGTCAGTTGCTCTGTTTCGATTATGGATTATGATTAAAGGAGGAAAAAAGAATGTTCTGCCTGAAATGCGGAGAAGTGATCCCTGACGGAAGCACGATTTGTCCAAAGTGCGGTGCCGATCCGGCGGAGAAAAAAGGGGAGGTTTCAACGGCGGATATCGAACGAAAGAAAAACCTCTGGACAAAAATGCCCAAAGCAACCAAATTTGGAATCGCCGGTGTGATAGCGGTTGTAGTGATCGTCCTAATAATAAACGGAATCGGGAAGGCAGCGCTGCGAAGGGATATTCAAAGAGCGTGGCTGGATACGGATGGAACGATTCTGAAAGTATTGGATATCACGGATGATAAAATCGAATACCGGCTGGAGACTGGATACCGGTGGCTGGATACAACGCTCGGAAGATTTGACTATACGGTTATCGGTGCAAACAAAATAAAGGTCAAGCGGACAAATGAAAAGGTTAAAACCTATACAATCGAGTTTAATGAAGAAAAAGACATAATGACGATCACCCCGGCATTTACCGATCCGGATGTGGAATACGAGAACTGGTATTACATTGAAGAATACTAAGAAACCTTCGATAGATGAGCATATAAAAAACGGAGCGCTGTAAAGTAGCGCTCCATTTTTTATATACGGGAATATTTATTCCGCGTGCTGGGCTTCGGCCAGGGTGACGATGTCGCCGACGCCGTCGAGCACCGCGCTGGGGCGGTAGGCGTATTCGTCGAGCGTCGCCTCCGTGGAGATGCCGGAGAGGACGAGCACCGTGGACATGCCGCACTCCATGCCGGAGATGACGTCCGTGTCCATTCGGTCGCCGACCATGACGGCCTCGGCGCTGTGGCAGCCGAGACGCTTGAGCCCGGTGCGCATCATCAGCGGGTTCGGCTTGCCGCAGAAGTACGCCTGCTTGCCGGTGGCCATCTCGATGGGCGCGATGAGCGCGCGGCACGCCGGGGCGATGCCGTTTTCGATGGGGCCGGAGAGGTCGGAGTTCGCGCCGATGAGCTTCGCGCCCGCAAGCACGAGATTCGTTGCCTTCGTGAGCGAGTCGAGCGAATAGTTCCGCCCCTCGCCGACGATCACGTAATCGGGGTTCACGTCGTTCATCGTGATGCCCGCGTCATAGAGCGCGTTCAGAAGGCCCGCCTCGCCGATGACGTAGGCCGAGCAGCCCGGCGACTGGTCACGGATGAACGCCGCCGTTGCGAGGGCGCTCGTATAAAACCGCGCCTCCGGCACGTCCAGCCCCATGCGGGCGAGCTTCTGCTTGAGCTCGAGCGGCGTGCAGCCGCTGTTGTTCGTGAGAAAGAGATATTCCTTACCGGTGCGCTGCAGCCAGTCGATAAACTCCGGCACGCCGGGGAGAATTTTGTTGCCGTGATAGATCACGCCGTCCATATCGCAGATAAAGCCTTTTTTGTCATTAAAATTCAGCATTGTATTCCTCCTTGTAATTCGATGTAAATACGCCGAAAACCCGCGGCGAGCGGGCTTCGGACGGGGTATGTTATTTTTCCGGAAACGTCACGGTGAAGGTCGAGCCTTCGCCCGGCTCGCTCTCAACGCGCACGTCCGCCTTCTGGATGAGCGCGGCGTGCTTTACGATGGAGAGGCCGAGCCCCGTGCCGCCGACGGCCTTGGAGCGGCTCTTGTCCACGCGGTAAAACCGCTCAAAAATGCGGCTCTGGCTGTCCTTCGGGATCCCGACGCCGGTGTCGCTCACGGTGAGGACGACCGCGCCGTCCTCCGGCGTGACGGTGATATCGACGCGCCCGCCGGGGCGATTGTACTTGATGGCGTTGTCGCAGAGATTGTAGACGATGCTGTGGAGAAGCTGCGGCACGCCCTGCATCGGCGCGCTCACGCCCTTGAGAGAGAGCGTAACATCGGCGCCGGAGGCTTCCGTTTCAAGACTGTCCACGGCGTTTTCCGCGATGCGGAGAAGGTCGCAGGACTCAAATACGTAGTCCTCGCCGCCCGCGTCGAGCCGGGTGAGATCGATGATGTCCTCGACGAGCTTCGTCATGCGGCCGGACTCCGTGCGGATCTTTCCGGCGAAGGGCTTCACGTCCTCCGGCCTTGCAAGCCCGCTTTCGAGCAGCTCCGCGTACCCGGAGATGGCGTGCAGCGGCGTTTTCAGCTCGTGGGAGACGTTCGCGGTGAACTCCTGCCGGATGAGCGAGGCGCGCTCGATCTCGGCACGGTCGCGCCGGAGCTGCGCCTGCTGCGCGGCGATGCGCCGCAGAAGCGGCTCGACCTCGCGGTACTCGTCCTTCTCATAATACTGCATCGGGTTGTCCGGGTCAATGGCATTGATGGGCGCGACGATTTTTTTTGTGAGCCGCGAGGCGAGCAGGAACGAGAGCGCAAGCGCGAGCAGCGCCACAAGGCAGATCGGCTGCGCAAACCCGAGCACAAGCGACCAGAGCGCGAGCTGTACGACCGAGAGACGGAGCACCGTCCCGTCCGGCAGACGCTGCGCGGCGTAAAGCTGGCGGTCGGCAAGCGTGGGGGAGTAGCGGCGCGCCTCGCCCGTGCCGTTCCGGAGCGCCTGACGGATTTCCTCGCGCTCGAGATGGTTTTCCATGCGCGAGGCGTCCGCCCCGGTGTCGAAGAGCACCGTGCCGTCCGCGTCGATCCAGGTGACGCGGTAGTCGCCGGTCGAAAGGCCGGTGAAGTAGTCCTTGCCGCAGAGCGACACGCCCTGCGCGGCGAGCGCCGTTTCCGCGTGGAGCTGCTTCATCTGCACGCCGGTAAAATAGTTATACGATACGCCCATGATAAAGACGAGCGACGCGGCGAACACCGCGAGCGCCGCGCCCCAGATGGCGGTGAATATTTTCCGGCTCATTTCACGCCCTCCATTTTATAGCCGACGCCGCGCACCGTTTCAATGAGGCCGCCGCATTCGGCGAGCTTCGTGCGCAGTGTGCCGACGTGCACGTCCACCGTGCGCGTCTCCCCGGCGTAATCGGCGTCCCACACGCGCGAGAGCAGCGCTTCGCGCGAGAACACTTGCCCGATGTTTTCGAGAAACAGCTTCAAAAGCTCGTATTCCTTGAGCGTGAGAGAAACGGGACGGTCGTTCACCGTGACGGCGTGGCGGCCCTCGTCGAGCGTGACGCCGCCGCAGGAGAGCACGCCGGACGGCTGACGCGCCGTGCGGCGCAGCACCGCGCGGATGCGCGAGACCATTTCCATCATGCCGAAGGGCTTGGCGAGATAGTCGTCCGCGCCGGTGTCCAGCCCGACGACCTTGTCGTACTCGCTGCCGCGGGCCGTGGCGAGAATGACGGGAAGCTGCTCCGTGAGCGGAGAGGAGCGCAGCTTTTTCAGTATCTCCAGCCCGTCCTCGCCGGGGAGCATGATGTCGAGCAGCATGAGGTCCGGGTTGACGGAATCAAACATTTGCACGGCCGCCTTGCCGTCGTTTGCAATGGCTGTTTCAAAGCCTTCCTTTTCAATATACAATCTTAAAAGCTCACAGATATTTCTATCGTCGTCTACGATCATGATTTTGCCGGATGCCATAAATTTCTACCTTCCTTATTCCAATATTGCGGGGCGAAAAGCGAACCCGTTTCCTCCCGGAAATCCCCTGTTTGTGCAGAGTATGACCAGTTTGTATTTATTGTACCGATTTATTGCGTCGAATGCAAGAACAAAAGGTGAATATTCTGTGACGATAGGGCTTGTTTTGGGGCGCGGAATTGGTGAAAATGCGCGTTTTTATGCGAAGTGTTGCGGCGGAAAATAAAGTGTGTTATACTGTATCAGTTCGATTTTAGACTGCTGAACAGGATAACGGTCGGACAAAATGAAAACTAAAGGCTTTAAACAGCGTACTTCGCCGTGCTTGCGGCGAAGTCTTTTCATGCGAAAAAACCGCGTTTGGAGCGTAGAGATTTGCAAAAGAATTTACAAAAAAGAAAGGAAGTTTGATTTTATGGCGGAAAAAACGGTAAAGCTTGAGGACCCGGCAAACAACCGCATGGGCTCCGCGAAGATGCTGCCGCTGATTTTGACGATGGCACTGCCGGCAATGTTCTCGATGCTGATTCAGGCGCTTTACAACATTGTGGACAGCTATTTTGTGGCGCAGGTGAGCCAGAACGCACTGACGGCGGTCTCGCTGGCGTTCCCGATTCAGAACCTGTTGGTGGCATTCGGCGTGGGCACCGGCGTGGGCGTGAGCTCACTCATTTCCCGCAGACTCGGCGAGCGCGACCAGGAGGCGGCGGACAACGCGGCGACGCACGGCATTATTCTTTCCGCGATCACGTATGTGGTCTTTGCGGTTTTCGGTGCGATCGTGGCGCGTCCGTTTACGGCGCTTTACACGCAGGACGCGGAAGTGCTCAGCATGGGCACGACGTACATCACGATTGTGACGGTGGCGTCGTTCGGCTTCTTCTTTGCGGCGGTCATTGAAAAAATGTTACAGGCGACGGGCAACATGGTGATGCCGATGATCATTCAGCTTGTGGGCGCGGTGGCAAACATCATCTTTGACCCGATCCTCATTTTCAACTTCAACATGGGCGTGGCCGGTGCGGCGTATGCGACGGTTGGCGGTCAGATCCTTTCGATGATTGTGGGCCTTTGCATTTTGTTTTTCGGCAACCACGCGATTGCGCTGGAATTTAAGGGCTTCCGTTTCCACGGCAAGACGATGAAGGACATTTACGTTGTGGGTCTGCCGAGCATCGTGATGAACGCCATCGGCACGCTGATGACCATGGCAATGAACGGCATTTTGGCAGGATTTTCCGCAGTGGCCGTGAATGTGTTCGGTGTTTACTTTAAATTGCAGTCCTTTGTGTTTATGCCGGTGTTCGGCTTGACGCAGGGGCTCATGCCGATTATGGGCTACAACTACGGTGCGCGCAACAAAAAGCGTGTGACGGGTGCGGTGAAGATCGGTTGCGTGATTGCGCTTATTATTGAGATTGCGGGTCTTATCGTGTTTGAAATCTGCCCGGGCACGCTGATTTCCATCTTTAACGCAACGCCGGAGCTGCACGAGATCGGCGACTCGGCGCTTAGAATCATCGCGATCCACTTCCCGATGGCGGCGATCGGCATTACGCTTTCGACGCTGTTTCAGGCGACGGGCCACGGCATGTACAGCCTTGTGCAGTCTGTGATGCGTCAGCTGGTTGTGCTGGTGCCGGCAGCGTGGCTGCTCTCGAAAA
>ENA-ORNY01002049-ORNY01002049.1-human-gut-metagenome-genome-assembly--contig:-NODE-2049-length-10617-cov-8.218993_pt1 | contig 10617 bp, 10 predicted proteins | sample MGYA00242122_ERZ509036 | MGnify/ENA primary metagenome ERZ509036 (study PRJEB26280, sample SAMEA2338696) | human gut metagenome | biome: human gut; feature: human-associated habitat; material: faeces...
CCGTCCGGCGCAGATAGCGCAGATCGTCAACGGTAAAGATCTGCGCCATGCGGTGACGCAGCGCGCGAAGCGTCTTATAGGTTTCGTCGATACACATCCCTTCACGGCGGCAGTTGACCGCGCGCATGACAAGCAGACCCTCGCCCAGCGATGCGCTGTAGGTATCGACCAGAAGCAGTTTCCTGTCCGGGAATTCCTCGCGCAGCTGCCGCGCGGCAATCTGACCCGAGGCATATGAGCCGCTGATACCGGAGGACATGCTGACGAACAAAACGTCCTCACCGGCTTCCAGCATCGGCGTCAGAACGTCAATATAGCGCTGCGGCGGGATCTGCGAGGTCGTGACCTTCACGCCGCTGCGCATTTGTGTGTAAAAATCTTTTGCGTCAAAGGTTGCCAGATCCATGCAGGACTGCTCTCCCTTGCCGCTCTGGAAGGTGTAGGGGATGATGGTGATCTGCTCCGAGAGCAAATAGTCAGTCGGAAGATTTGCGGATGTATCGGTAACGATTCTGAACATGACGTCGCTTCTTTCTTGATATAATCTTCGATATTAGATTATCACATTTTACATGCAATGTCAATTCATCTTTCAAACGCGATTATCTCTTGCATTTTTTACCGGATGTGATATACTTGACCCGGAAAGGTGTGTGCAGCAATGAATTTTGACAATGATCTGGTTGTCGGAAAGCTCCGGCGTTGGGAAAAGTTTCTCGCGGCCTACCGGCTGCCGGAATGGGACGCCATTCCGGACTTTGGCCTCTACATGGAGCAGGTCGTGCAGCTTTTAAAGCAGTATCTCGACTATCTGCCGCCCGAGCTCAGGCAGACGGAGCCCATCACAGCGGCGGCCATCAACAACTACGTGCGCACGAAGCTCCTGCCGGAGCCGCGCAAAAAGCGCTATTACCGCATCCATATCGCGTATCTCATCATGATCTGTACGCTCAAGCAGAGCCTGCGGCTGTCGATGCTGCAGACGCTCCTGCCGGGCGATCTTGCGGAGGAGGACGTCAAAAAGGCCTACGCCGCGTTTGCCCTGCGCCACCAGCGGTGCGCGAAATACTTCATCGAGCAGGTCCGTCTGACGGCCGCCGCCATGTTCGACCGCGAGGTCACGACGGAGCTGAACGTCCGCGACACGCCGGAGATGATCGTCTCCGCCGCGATCTTAAGCGGCTTCACGAACCTGTTTGCGGAAAAGCTCATGCTGCTGGAGGGCAAGACGCTTGCCGACGGCGGAAGCATTGAGGTGCAAAAATAAACGCAGAGCCGGTGTTCCAATCTGTCTGGAACACCGGCTCCGGCTATTACGGGATCTCAAGTTCGCGTTTGAATTCGTCCAGCGTGGTGTCGCGGCTGACGGTGATGCGTTCGATCAGCAGCGGGTCGCTGCCGGTTTCATAGATGCCTGCGCAGGTGCGGACGCCGTAGGTGTAAAACCAGCTGGCAATTTTTCTGGTGCGGGCGCTGCTGTTCCCGTTCGGATAGGAAAGCGCGACGGGGAAGCGCCCGGTGAGCGTGAAGATCGCGCTCTGGCTGCGCACCAGCTCCCACAGCAGCGCCAGCGGGGACAGCGCGGGCATGTTCCGGTGGCTCCAGCCGTGGCTCTGGATGCTGACCAGCCCAGACTGCACCAGCTCCGCGAGCTGCGCCCGCGTCAGCTTGTGCGGCTTGCCGACGTCGCCCGCGATCAGAAAGATCGTCGCCTTCGTGCCGTACTTCCGCAGAAGCGGCAGGAGCGTTTCGGCATTGTCGTCGTATCCGTCGTCAAAGGTCAGGAGCACCGGCTTTTCATATTGCTCGATGTGGGAAAGATCCTCGAAAAAGATCGTCTCATAGCCGTTTTCGGACAGGTATTGCAGCTGCTTTTCCAGCTCCTCCGGCTTTACGAACAGACTTTCCTCGCCCCAGCAGTCGTCGCCGACGGCGTGGTACATGAGAACGGGGACCCGGACCCCGGCTCTTGACGGCAGGCGCTGCGCACGCCGGACGGCGGCAATGCCGAGCGCCAGCGCACAGACGGCCAGCAGCAGGAAAAGCGCCGTCAGCACTCTGCGCCGTTTCATGCCTGAACCAGCTCCGTTTGCTCACGCGGGAAGGTCACGACAGCCTTGAACAGATCGCCGTCGATCTCAAGGCGGAACGTGCCGCCCTGCAGCTCGGTCAGGCTCTGCGCGATGGACAATCCCAGACCGCTGCCCTCTGTATGGCGCGAGCGGTCGCCGCGCACGAAGCGGGCCATGAGCTCCTCTGCCGGGATGTTCAGCTCGTATTTCGAGATATTCTTGAACGTGAGCGAGACGGTGTTCTCATCCGCAGCGCTTTCAAAATACACGCGTGTGCCGGGCATGGCATATTTGCAGATATTCGAGAACAGATTGCCCAGCACGCGGGACAGCAGCTGTCCGTCGGCCTGAATGACCGGCTGGGACGGCGCGGGGCGGAAGATCGGCTCCAGCTGTGCGTCTTCCAGCTTCTCCATGTAATCGCCCGCCAGCTGGCTCAGCAGCACGTTCACGTCCGTCGGCGCCAGATGCACCGGAAGACTGCCGGAGGATGCCTTTGACGCTTCGACCAGATCCTCTGTCAGCTTCTTGAGCCGGGCGGACTGCCGGTTTAAAACGTCTACATATTCCTTCGCTTTTTCCGGCTGAATATCCTCTTTTTCGAGCAGATCGACGTAGTTGACGATGGACGTCAGCGGCGTTTTGATATCGTGGGAGACGTTTGTGATGAGCTCCGTTTTCATGCGCTCGGCCCGCGTCTGCTCGTCGACGGCCTTCTGGATGCCGGACTGGATGCTTTGCAGATTCTCTTCGTGCTTTTTAAGTGCGGGCAGCCAGCGGGGGATAGGCTTGCCCTTGTAATCGGTCTGGCCGTCGGCAATGGCCTGTCCTTCCTTCTGCAAAAGCCTCAGACTGGAGGCCAGATATAAGATCACAATGGTCAGCACTCCGCGCGAGAGCAGCCACAAAACTGCATACTGCTCCTCATTCCACCCAAGCATGAACGTGAAGAACAGCTCCGCAAGGCACAGTGCGCCCCAGACGAGCGCCGTCCGCCAGACCATCGGAATGCGGCCCAGTCCCCGAAAGATCCACGCAAAAACCTTGTAGATCAGCGTGTTTTTAAAGAATCCTGGTGCTTTTGCCCGGCCTGCAACGCTCAGAAGGAGCGTCAGCGCCAGAGCCGCAGTACCGAAGGCGAGAAGAATATAGTACCAGAAATCGATATACCAGATATCACCAAGAAAGGATGCCCACGCGAGGAGCAGCAGAGCAAGCAGCGCAAGGAACAGATCAAGCGGGATTTTATTCAGCCAGCACTGGTAAATGCCGTCCACGCCCTCCTTGTGCCCCATGGCGCACAGCAGGAAGATAAACAGGAACAGGCAGACTGCAAGAAGCAGAATGGTCAGCACGATCAGCAGATACCGTGCGCTGATCAGCCGCTCAACCCATGTCATAACGTACAGCGCGGAATCGCGCGGAGCAAGCGGGCTTTTGAGATACGCCTGATAGACCACTGTGACGTCGCTGCCGTCGCTCAGCGAAGTGCTCATGTCCTGCTGGTAATAGGCGGAAGCCTTGCCGGAATAATCGTCTTTATTCAGTGCGCCGGTGCTGAACAGGATCTCGCCGGTGGCTTTGTCCGTGAGTTTGAAGTAGATGTTGGAGGTGAGCGGGTCATAGCGATCACGGAGAAGATTGCGCGAGACCGTATCGTCCTCGGCCCAGGCGTGCAGCGCCGCCCAGCCGTCGCCGTTCGTCTGCTGTAATAGATTATTTTCCGCTATCTGGCGCACCTGCTCACCGCCGTCCGCGTAGGCGCCATAATTGATCAGATACGCGATGCCCAATGCCGAGGCTGCCAATAATACCGCAAACACGATCAGCAGCGCGATGGCCGTACACTTGACCCAGAGCTTTCCGTATAGCTGTTTCATGATCTGTCTCCTTCCAGCTTGTAGCCCTTGCCCCAGACGACCTTTAAATACCGCGGCTCGGACGGGTTGATCTCCAGCTTTTCCCGCAGATGGCGGATGTGTACCGCCACTGTATTGTCAATGGCGACCGGCGCTTCGTTCCATACGGCGCTGTAGAGTTCCGCAGGCGTGAAGACCTTACCGGGGTGCTGCATGAGATAATACAGGATGTCATATTCCTTCGGCGTGAGCGCGATCTCCTCACCGTCGAGCGTGACGCGCTTGGCATCGTGGTCGAGTGCAATGCCGCCGACCGTCAGCTCCGACGGCGCTTTGACCGCCGCGCCCAGCTGCAGGAACCTTCGCAGCTGCGATTTGACTCGCGCCAGCACCTCCACGGGGTTAAAGGGCTTTGTGATATAATCGTCCGCGCCCACACTGAGGCCCAGAATTTTGTCCGAATCCTCGGATTTTGCCGTGAGCAAAATCACGGGAATATTGGTGAACTCGCGCAGCTTCGCCATGGCCGTAATGCCATCCATGCCGGGCATCATGATATCCATCAGCGCCAGCTGCACCGGCTCCGTCTTCGCGACCCGCAGCGCTTCCTCGCCGCTGTAAGCCGTGTGGACGCAGTAGCCGTCGGATTCCAGATAAATTTTCAAAGCCGCGACGATATCCTTCTCATCGTCGCAGACCAGGATATGCTGCATAACAGATTTCCCTCCGTTTTCTTCTCTGTGCTATCATCATATCCAAAATCCTATGAACAAACAAGCGGGAAACGCCTTAAGATTTTATGAAGCTATGCGGGGAAAGCGTTTGGGTGCGCCCGTGTTCCCCATCCCCGAAAAATGAGATTGAATTTTGCAAAAAACTAGTATAAAATCAAACTATCAGAACCTTCATGACTGGGAAAGGAGCCGTGTGCAGTCTATGTTATTTATCGGCATTGATCTCGGCACGTCTGCCTGCAAGCTGCTGCTTGTCGGGGAGGACGGTACGATCCAAAACGAAGTCACAAAGGAATATCCCCTCAGCTTCCCGCACCCCGGCTGGTCGGAGCAGAGGCCGGAGGACTGGTGGGACGCGGTCGTGACCGGCGTTCCGGAGCTGCTGCGCGGCTTTGACGCGAATGACGTCGCGGGCATCGGCTCCGGCGGGCAGATGCACGGGCTTGTCGCGCTGGATGAACACGATCACGTCATCCGCCCGGCCATTCTCTGGAACGACGGCAGAACGTTCAAAGAGGTGGATTATCTCAACAACGTCGTCGGCAAGGACAGGCTGTCAGAGCTGACGGCAAACATCGCTTTTGCGGGCTTTACGGCGCCGAAGCTCCTCTGGATGCGCGAAAACGAGCCGGAAAATTTCGAAAAAATCGCGAAGATCATGCTCCCGAAGGACTATCTGACGTACAGGCTCACCGGCGTTCACGCCTGCGATTATTCCGACGCTTCCGGTATGCTGCTGCTCGACGTGCAGCACAAGCGCTGGTCGCAGGAAATGCTGGAGATTTGCGGCGTTTCCGAACGCCAGATGCCGAAGCTGTTTGAAAGCTTTGCGGTCGTGGGCCGGCTCACGAAGGAAGCGGCGCAGACGCTGGGGCTGCCAGAGACGGTCAAGGTCGTGGCCGGTGCAGGCGACAACGCTGCGGCGGCGGTCGGCACAGGAACAGTCGGCGCGGGCGGCTGCAATATCTCGCTCGGTACGTCCGGGACGATCTTCATTTCGTCCGACAAATTTGGCGTCGACCCGAACAATGCGCTTCATGCCTTTGCGCACGCAGACGGCGGCTATCATCTGATGGGCTGTATGCTCTCTGCTGCCAGCTGCAACAAGTGGCTGTGCGAGGAAATTCTGAAAACGTCCGACTTCGCGGGCGAACAGAAGGATATTACGGATGAAAAGCTCGGCGAGAATCACGTGTACTTCCTGCCGTACCTCATGGGCGAGCGCAGCCCCATCAACGACACGAACGCAAGAGGCACGTTCACCGGCATGACGATGGACACCAGCCGATCCGACATGGTGCAGGCGGTTTTAGAGGGTGTGGCGTTCGCCATCCGGGATTCGTTTGAGGTCGCGAAGTCGCTTGGCATCGAGATCCCGCGCTCGAACATCTGCGGCGGCGGCGCGAAGAGCCCCCTGTGGCGCAAGATTTTCGCGAATGTCCTCGGCATTCCGCTCGACATGGTCAAGACCGAACAGGGGCCCGGCTACGGCGCGGCAATGCTTGCCATGGTCGGCTGTGGGAAATTCAAGACTGTGCAGGAAGCGGCGGACAAGCTCGTCGAGACCGCGTCCACGACCGAGCCGGACGCGGCGCTGACGGCAAAATACGAAGCCCGCTACCAGAGCTTCAAAAAGCTCTATCCCGCACTGAAGGAGTTCTTCGCTGTAACGGTGTAAGTCAATCTGCACGTTCCGTGCAGGGGCGGACGACTCTGACCGCCCGCAGAATGCACTGCTTTTACAGAAAACTATGGCAAATTCGCAATATTTTCAGGGCCGACAGAGTCGTCGGCCCCTACAGTTGTGATTTTCTATAACAGGAGGAATTATGAAAATTTACTCTGTTTCCGACCCCGCATTCAAGCCCTACGGCAAGGTTCTGACCGGCTTTGACACGGCTGCGCTGATCGCGGCGATGAAGACTGTCCCCATGCCGGAGAGCGGCACGGCCTATGAGCCATCGATTCCCGCATTGGAGGAAAGCGGCATCTTTGATGCCATGCAGAATCGAGCCTACGGCGGGATGCCCATCCAGATCGGGATGTGCTGGGGATATAACACAAAGCTGAACTGCCTCGAATATCATCGCGACAGCGAGGTCAACGCCGGCGAGACGGATTTCGTGCTGCTGCTGGCAAAGGAAGACGAGATCGAGGACGGCAGGCTGGACACCGCGAAGGTCAAAGCCTTCCGCGTCCCGGCGGGCGCGGCGGTCGAGGTCTACGGCACGACGCTCCACTACGCGCCGTGTCAGACGGAGAAGACCGGCTTCCGCGTCGCCGTCGTCCTGCCGAAGGGTACGAACACGGAGAAGCCTGTCTTCGAGCCGCAGAGCGAAGAAGATACATGGATGACCGCCCGCAACAAGTGGCTGCTGGCCCATCCGGACTCCAGCGAAGCAAAAACCGGCGCGCACATCGGCCTGACCGGCAAGAATATCGATATTACCGAAAACTAAGGAGGAACTGTATCATGTTTGAAAACATCCCCAATGTCAAGCTCGGCCTCATTGCCGTCTCCCGCGACTGCTTTCCCAGAACGCTCTCCGAAATGCGCCGCGCGAACATCGCCAAGGCCTGTGAGGGCGGCGTGTACGAATGTCCCGTCACTGTCGAAAATGAAGCCGATATGCTCAAGGCCGTCGCCGACGTCAACGCGGCAGGCTGCAACGCCCTTGTCGTCTTCCTTGGCAACTTCGGCCCGGAGACGCCGGAAACGCTCATTGCCAGATATTTTGACGGCCCGTGTATGTTCGTGGCTGCCGCCGAGGGCGACGGCGACCTGATCAACGGCCGCGGCGATGCGTACTGCGGTATGCTGAACTGTTCGTATAACCTCGGTATGCGGCACCTGAAGGGCTACATCCCCGAATACCCGGTCGGCACGGCTGCCGATATCGCAAAGATGATCGCGGACTTTATCCCCATCGCAAGAGCCGTTATCGGTGTCAAAAACCTCAAGATCATCACCTTCGGCCCGCGTCCGCAGGACTTCTTCGCCTGCAACGCGCCCATCAAGGGCCTGTATGAGCTCGGCGTGGAGATCGAGGAAAACTCCGAACTCGACCTGCTCGTCTCCTACAAAGCCCACGCGGGCGATGCGCGTATTCCCGCCGTCTGCGAGGACATGAAGCAGGAAATGGGCAAGGGCAGATACTACGCCGATATGCTCGAGCGCATGGCGCAGTTCGAGCTGACGCTGCTCGACTGGGCAGAAAACCACAAGGGCGCGCGCAAATACGTCGCGTTTGCCGACAAGTGCTGGCCGGCGTTCCCGGAGCAGTTCGGCTTCGAGCCGTGCTATGTGAACTCCCGCCTTGCCTCCCGCGGCATTCCCGTGGCCTGCGAGGTCGATATCTACGGCGCGCTGTCGGAGTACATCGGTGCGTGCATTTCGTACGATGCCGTGACGCTGCTGGACATCAATAACTCTGTCCCGGCCAGCCTGTTTGAGGCTGAGATCAAGGGCAAGTTCGATTATACCCTGACGGATACCTTCATGGGCTTCCACTGCGGCAACACGCCTGCCTGCAAGCTCTGCGCCGACCGTGCGGTCAAGTACCAGCTCATTCAGCACCGTCTGCTCGAACCGGCAGGCTCCGAGCCTGATTTTACCCGCGGCACGCTCGAGGCGGATCTTGCAGCAAGCCAGATCACGTTCTACCGCCTGCAGTGCGATTCCGACGGTAATCTGCGCAGCTACATCGCAGAAGGCGAAATTCTGCCGGTACATACGGGGAGCTTCGGCGGCATCGGCATCTTCGCCATCCCGGAGATGGGCCGCTTCTACCGTCATGTGCTCATTCAGAAGCGCTACCCGCACCACGGCGCGGTCGCCTTCGGTCACTATGGCAAGCTCCTGTTCGAGGTCTTCAAGTTCCTCGGCGTGGGCGACATCGCCTATAACCAGCCGAAGTCCCTGCCGTACCCCACGGAGAACCCGTTCGCGTAAGAACCCGGAAGTAGTCAAGCCTCCGGCGGCCCCATCTTTTCCGCCTTGCCGGAAAAGATGGGGGAGAAAAGGGGCGCTGGGTTACGGTTTGGTGCGTTCTGCGGGTACAGTTCAGGCAAGTACCTGATTTTTGGGTGTTACGAACACACCAAATCACCCTACGGGCAATATGGTACGCGCCGCCTGTTACGGTACTCCGAATTTGTGAGCAGTTGCCTTTGAATGGCTGCGATAAATCAGCCTTGCACTCAAAATTTGTAAAGCAGTACGGATTCGCCGGAGCCTCCCAAAGCCTCCCCTTGCCACGCTCTGCGTGGTAAGGGGAGGCCTATTTGTTTACCGTTTTCGCAACTTTTCTGGCAAAAATAAGCGAATCGTTTTGCCTTTGTTTTCCTGCCTTCGCTTTGTTTTCTGTGCGCTCCCTTGGCCGGGTATTGTCTGTTTTGACCAGCTCCTGTTCTGTCGAATTATCTAATTTTGTATATTATTTTTTGTAAAAAGAGCCGATTGGCTGTATATATAATGGTTTTATTGGAACGACCGCCAGATTCCGGCGCTGCTCCTATCAGTTGCTTTTTGCGTATCTTCTCAGGAACAGCGCCTTTTTCGTTATGCGCAAAACGAATCGTTTCGTTTTCCGGATTCCGGATCCGGTGCAGCATCTTAATGGCTCCGCGGGCTTCTTTTGCTGATTCATAAACGGATCATTTCGCCGCGTTTTGACTCGATGGCGTTCTAAACTGCCAATACCAAATTTCAAAATCCAGGAGGAAGAAAAATGAAAAAATCTTTATTCATGTTCTTACGATTGCCCTGATTGCGGCACTCGCGTTCGGCTGTTTGGCGGGCTGCACCGCCGCGCCGCAAAGCTCCAGCGCGTAAACGCCGTGCGAGAGCCGCTCGTAATCCGCCCGCAGGGGATAATAGCTGTCCGCAATCTGGCAGGAGATCACCGTCGTTCTCTCCCGCGCCTGATAGAGCACATACTCTCCCGAGCAAAACAATTCGCTGGCTGCCATCAGCGGGCTTTTCTGCCGCCTGCATCCCCGGCAGAGCGCGTCAATCCGCCCCAGCGTCGGGGAAAACAGCGTGAGCATGCGGTCGTTTTCGCGGTAATCGGCGCGCCGCAGCACGATGGCGTTTGTGGTGATCTGCCCCATTATTCCTCAGCCCTCTGCCCGTGCTTCACGCGCGGGATAAACTGCGCGGCAAAATCGCCCTTGCCCTTCTCCTTGACGTAGAAATACCCGATGATGGAGAACACAACCGCGCCGAGGAAATTCACCATCAAATCCTTCATCGTGTCGATCAGACCGATATCCAGATAGCCGCCCAGCCCCAGCGCCTCCTGCGACGTCCCGTTCAGCTTCCGGTACGCAGATATGACGATGCCTAAGCTGATGAGAAAGTCCCGTTCTTCTCAAAGGACAGATTTGAGCATCGTTGTTCCCCCCCTTTCTCAGCAGAGATGCTCTTTCAAAAGGGCATCCCGCAGCTCTTCGGCGAGCTGAAGGCCGATCCGGAAGCCGATTTCGAAATAGATTTCCTCAATCGCGCCCGTGTATATGCCGACCGCGCCCACAACCTTGTCCAGCTCCATCTCGTCGGGATACTTTTCCCGAAGGACCGCGGTCATTTCCTCGTATGCATTTTCTTCATGCTGCTTGTAGGGACAGGGCGTTCTGTCGAAGCAGCCCTCCCCGCCGTACAGCAGAAACGTGCAGATTTGCTGTATCGTCGCGCGTGAAAAAATTTTCTCGTGATGGTTCATAATTTTGCACACCTCGTTGTTTGTTTTTGAATAATGCCATCATTTTTGATAACATTATATAAAAATAATCGTGCTGTGACAATACAAATTTCTACATTTAATAAATTATTTATAAATTAAATTTATTAACAACACTTTATAGTGTGAAAACACACGATTAAGTGTTTTGTCACACCTCTAAATGTATCAGCTTGTAAATATATTAAGAAATTGTAACCAACAAAAATTC
>ENA-ORNY01002052-ORNY01002052.1-human-gut-metagenome-genome-assembly--contig:-NODE-2052-length-10607-cov-9.377369_pt1 | contig 10607 bp, 7 predicted proteins | sample MGYA00242122_ERZ509036 | MGnify/ENA primary metagenome ERZ509036 (study PRJEB26280, sample SAMEA2338696) | human gut metagenome | biome: human gut; feature: human-associated habitat; material: faeces...
CGGCAGCTGCCGGTCGATGAGCAGCTTGAGCTGGCCTGGAATGCTGAAATAATAGAGCGGAAAGCTCCAGATCAGCACGTCGGCGGCAAGAATTTTTTCGATCACACCGGCCATATCGTCCTGCAAAACGCATTTGCCCGGCGTTTTGCTCCAGCAGGCGAAGCAGCCCCGGCACGGCAGCAGATGCAGCTTTCCGACCTCGATGGTTTCGGTCTCCACCGGCTGCGTCTGCCGCAGGCCGTCCAGAAACGCGCTTGTGAGCCGGTATGTATTGCTTTTGTCCCCCTTGGGACTTCCGTTCAGAACCAGAACTCTCATACCATTTCCTCCAGCCGTTTGATGCAGTCCTCGGCCCAGGCGATGCACATCTGCGCATAGCTCCGGCCAAACTGCGCCGTGAATGTCCAGTACACAGGCGCGCTGGCATCGGTCAGTTTGCCGTAATCCTCAATGCTCTGCGGCACATTGTCCATCCCCCGCAGCCACGCGCGGCAGCCGTCCGCATACGCGCGCAGCATCGCAATGGCCTGCTGCGGCGGAAGATTTTCAGCGAAGAAGACCTTCATCAGAAATTCGCTCTTATAGCCGTCTGCCGTCTTTCCCTGCTCCGACAGCCAGCGCTGCAGCTCCGCGCGTCCGGCGGACAGGATGGAATAGACGTTTTTATTCGGCTTCCCGTTTTGAATGACCGTCTCATGCGTGACAAGGCCGGCATCCTCCAGCTTGCCCAGCGTCAGATAGATCTGGCTGGTCTGCGCAGGCCAGAAAAACTGCACGGAGGAATGAAACGCCTTTGTCAGCTCATACCCGCTGCACGGGCCATAATTCAAAAACCCAAGGATCCCATGCTGTAATCCCATTGCAGCCCTCCTGTATCATCTAATTGTTCTATATTCCAATTTTATAATATGCATCTGCATTTGTCAACACTGCTTTTCGTTTTACAGCACTGGCACGGGAGCTGACCCGAAGGGCCCGAGGGGATTCGAATGCCGTAAATTCCGGAGCACTCTGAACCTTGCAGCATATCCCCTCCGGCTTTTGGGATCTGCGGCGAATCCGTACTGTCCTGCAAAATTTGAACGCAAAGCTGATTCACCGCAGCAATTTTAACGCACCTACTCACAAATCTGGTGTCCCGTAACAGGCGGCGCGTACCATAGCACTCGTAAGGTGAGTATGTGTGTTCGTAATACCCAAAAAAAAGGACTTGCCTAAACCGTAACCGCAGTACGCACCAAACCGTAACCAGCGCCCCTTTTCTCCCCCATCTTTTCCGGCAAGGCGGAAAAGATGGGGCCACCGGAGGCATGACCAGCCTGCTAAACCGCACGCCATCCTCCCCCTGACAGCGCAGTACCGCCCGGCTATGCAGATGCACAGCCGGGCGGCAGACCGTTTTTTTATTCCGCAAGCGCGGCGCGCAGAACGGGGTTTCTTGCCGCCTGCACCTCGTCGAGACGGCGGACAGGCGTGTTGTGCGGCGCGGTGTGGAGCGCATCGGGGTCCTCATGCGCGAGACGGGCAAGCGAGCGGAAAACCGCGATTGCCTCGTCCATGGTGGCCTTGGACTCCGTTTCCGTCGGCTCGACCATGAGCGCCTCGTGGACGATCAGCGGGAAATACATTGTGGGCGGATGGATACCGTTGTCAAGCAGGCCCTTGGCAATATCAAGCGCGGAAACGCCGGTTTCCTTGTGCAGCCGGTCCAGCGTCATGACAAATTCATGCATGCACGGGCCGGGGTAGGCCATGTCATAGGTGTCCTTCAGCGCGGCCATCATGTAATTCGCGTTCAGAACCGCGTTGCGGCCAACCTCGTGTACGCCCTCCCGGCCAAGCATGGTCAGATAGGCGAACGCCTTGACGACAACGAGGAAATTCCCGTAGAAATCCCGCACCCGGCCGACGGACTGCGCAGGCTGCGCAAAGCGGAAGCCGCTTTCGGTCTTTTCCGGGATGGGGCCGGGCAGGAACGGCGCGAGGAACGCCTTGCAGCCAACGGGGCCGGAGCCCGGCCCGCCGCCGCCGTGCGGCGTGGCAAAGGACTTATGCAGATTCAGGTGGATGCAGTCAAAGCCCATGTCGCCCGGACGAACGACGCCCATGACGGCGTTCAGATTCGCGCCGTCATAATAGCACAGACCGCCCGCATCGTGGATGATCTTCGTGATTTCGAGGATGTTCTTGTCGAAAATACCGACCGTATTGGGGTTCGTGAGCATCAGTCCCGCCGTCTGCGGCCCGACGGCGGCGCGGAGCGCCGCGAGATCGACGCAGCCGTCTGCGCCGGACGGGATATTGACCACGCGGAAGCCTGCCATGACGGACGAGGCCGGATTCGTGCCGTGGGCGGAGTCCGGGACGATGATCTCTGTCCGGGCCGCATCGCCGCGTGCAAGGTGATACGCCTTGATGAGCAGCAGGCCGGTAAACTCGCCGTGCGCGCCTGCGGCGGGCTGGAGCGTGAACGCGTCCATGCCGGTCACTTCTCCGAGCAGCTTTCCGGTTTCATACAGCAGCTCCAGCGCGCCCTGCGCCGTCTGCTCCGGCTGGAGCGGATGGAGCCGCGCAAAGCCCGGCAGCGCCGCAAGCGCTTCGTTGACCTTGGGATTATACTTCATCGTGCACGAACCCAGCGGATAGAAGCCGTCGTTCATGCCGTGGACGCGGTGCGACAGCGCGGTATAGTGCCGGATAAGCTCATTTTCGCTCACCTGCGGCAGGCGCAGCGGCTTTTTGCGCGCCGGCGCCAGCGTCACGACGGGCACGTCGCACGCGGGAAGCAGCGACAGGCCATGGCCGGGCGCGCCCTGTTCAAAGATCGTCTTCATTGGCCGCTCACCTCCTGCAAAAGCCCGATCACATGGTCGAGCGTTTTCTTATCTGTCAGCTCCGTCACGCACCAGAGAATTCCGCCCTCCACCGGCAGACCGCCCAGAATCCCGTGCGCCTCCAGCACTTCCAGTGTCCGCTCGGGGCACGGGCAGGCGGTCACGAATTCGTGGAAGAATTCGCCGGGATAGACGCGCTTCCAGCCGAGCACTTCTTCGAGCCGCTGCGCAAAATAATGCGCGCGGGACGTGCAGAGCGCCGCGGCCTGCCGCAGTCCGGCCTCGCCCATGGCGGCAAGATAGACGGCGGCAGTCAGCGCGCAGAGCTGTTCGTTCGAGCAGATGTTGGACGAGGCCTTTTCCCGGCGGATGTGCTGCTCCCGCGCGGAAAGCGTGAGGACATAGCCGGTCTTCCCCTCCGTGTCGTGCGTCTGACCGACGATGCGGCCGGGGAGCTTACGCATCATGGCGCTCGTCGCGGTCATAAATCCGAGGTACGGGCCGCCGAAGGCCGTGTCGAGGCCGAGCGGCTGCCCTTCACCGACGGCGATGTCCGCGCCGCACTCGCCGGGTGTTTTCAAAACTGCCAGCGAAATGGGGTTCACGCCCATGATGTATTTGGCCCCGGCTGCGTGCGTGATCTCGCCGAGCAGCTCCGCGTCCTCCAGCAGGCCGAAGAAATTCGGCTGCTGGACATAGAAGCAGGCGGCATCCGCGCCGAGTATGGCGCGCAGCGCGTCCGGGTCTGTTCTGCCGTCCTTCATCGGGACGACAATTAACTCTGTCCCGGAACCGAAGCAGTAGGTCTTCATAACGCCGAGGACGTTCGGGTCGATTGCTGCGGAGACGTAGGCCTTTGTGCGTTTGCGGTCGCGGCACATGGGGATGGCCTCTGCGGCGGCAGTTCCGCCGTCATAAACGCCCGCATTGGACACGTCCATGCCGGTCAGCTCACAGAGCATGGTCTGGTACTCGAAAATTCCCTGTAAAATGCCCTGGCTGATCTCGGCCTGATAGGGCGTATAGGCCGTCACAAATTCCTCGCGGGTCACGACAGCCTTGACCGCCGCGGGGATATAATGCCGGTAGCTGCCCGCGCCGCGCAGACAGGTTTTGAACACGCGGTTCCGCTCTGCCAGCGCCGAGACGGCCTCAAGCGTTTCCAGCTCGCTCCTTCCGGGCGGCAGATCCAAGTATCCGTCCAGATACATCTGCTGCGGCACGTCCCGGAACAGATCTTCTACGGACGATACGCCGATCGTCCGCAGCATCTGCTCCCGCTCCGCAGCTGTCGTCGGGACAAAGGTGCCCATCAGTGCTCCTCCTTCGTGAACGCCTCATATTCCTCCGCGCTCAGAAGCTCGGAGAAGTCCGTGATATGCTCGATCTTCATGATCCACGCCTCATAGGGGTCGGAGTTCAGAAGCTCGGGAGAATCGTCCAGCTCCTCGTTGACCTCGGCGATCACACCGGTCACGGGGCTCATAACGTCGGACACGGCCTTGACGGATTCGACGTCGCAGGCCGTTTCGCCCGCAAGCACCTCGTCGCCGGGCTCAGGCAGATTGACGTAGACCAGATCGCCCAGTTCGCTCTGGGCAAAGTCCGTGATGCCGACAAGAGCGGTCGTGTCGTCGAGCATCTTGACCCATTCGTGGTCGCGGGAATACTTCAGTTCAGCGGGAAAATTCATAATTTGTTCCTCCAATTCTGTTTTGTGGGGTTGATTGGTTGAGTTGGTGGGGGGGAGAAAAGGGGCGCTGGGTTACGTTAACCGCTCAAATTCCCGTAGCCTCGGCCAGGGCGGAAATGAGCTTTTCCGTTTCTGCGTCGGAGAAGCAGTAGCGCATATCGGTAAAGCCCTCGCGCAGGCGGGCAGCTTCTTCCCGGACGTCCGCATTGCGCAGGATGCAGTCAGCGATCAGGTGCGCAAGGTGCGCAAACTGCTCCCTGCCGAAGCCGAAGCGGGTCATTTCGTTTACGCCCATGCGCAGCGCGCCGGAGGCAGTGAAGCCCTCCTCGTCGGGCGTGGCCTGATAGTTGCAGATGATGTTGTTCTCCTCGAGCTGCTTCGCGATCTCCGGGCCTCTGGCGTAGCCGACGCAGACAATGACCTGATGCGTCTCGGTGTAGCCCACGGCCGGGTCGCCCGCCACGTCAAGCCCCTCGGCCTTCAGGCTGGCGGCAAAGCTCTTTGCGTTTTCAATCACGGCCCTCTGGTATTCGTCCTTGAAGGCGTTCATTTCATACGCGGCCATCAGCTGGCCGAGCAGCGTTCCGAGGTGATGGTTGGAGACACTGCCGGGGAAGGCGCGCGTTTCGATCGTCTCCCAGAGACCCCATTTGAGGTCCTCCGGCTTGTAATTCACGCCGATCACGCCGCGCTGCGGGCCGAAGAAGGTCTTGTGCGTCGAGCCGGTGACGATCTCCGCGCCCTCTTCAAACGGCTTCTGGAAGTGGTCGCCGATCAGGCCCAGCACATGGGCCATGTCGTACATGACGGTCGTGCGGATGCCCTGCTCGCGGATGAAGCTTACAAGCTCCGCGACCGGCTCCTTGTACAGCACCATGGACTTGCCGAAGATCACGAATTCCGGCCGGTACTGCGCAAGCAGCAGCTTTGCCGCCTCCGTGTCGATGCGGTACGGGTCGTCGGCGCAGACGGGGAAATTGACGACCATCTGCTTTTCGGTGACGGGATCGACGGCGATATAGTCGTGCAGCGCACCCATGGGCTGTGCGGACAGATGGCCGCCGCGGACGATATGGTTGTTCATGACCCAGCCGAGCCGCTGCGGCGTGCGCTTGCGGTCGACGCGGTTCTTGAAGTCCATGAGCGCGGAGAAGACGGCGGTATTGGACATCTGGCCGGAGGTCACGCGCGTTTCGACCTGCGACGCGCCGAGGAACTTCTTCATCTCCTCAACGAGCAGTGCCTCGACCTCGCCGATGAAGTTTGTGCCCTGATAATAGAAGATCTCCGCGTCATAGAACGCCTTCTGCTTTTTATGCTCGGCATAGCGGTTCGACGGATCGGAGGCCGAAAGCAGGCGCACGGCGCGCGACTGCGTGTTTTCGGACGGGATGAGATTGATGCACCGATGCTGCCGCCAGAGGTGGTTCTCCTGCGCCTTTTTCAGGAGCGCGGCAGCCTTTTCGGCATACGGCGCGTCACAGTGCGGCGCAGCCGGGGCGGGATGATCGGGCAGGATGGGACGGACATAGGGCGCGGCATCCTGCCGGATGTGCCACGCAACAACCTTGGCCGGCTGCCGTTTGCCGCGGATGTCGATCTCAAGATCAAAGTCCTGGCAGATGCGCGAATCGAGATACGCAAGGCCGATGGAGCGCTTGCCCGTCTCGGAGGTGATGACCGTTTCCAGTCCCTCTCCCTTCGTCTTGAAATAGGGGATCATCGTACCGGAGGTCACATAGCCGACGGGCTTTCCCTCTGCCCATGCGTCCCTGCTGTAGACCGGGAAGCCCTTGCGCAGAACGCCCTTGCCGGAAAGATAGACCGGCTGGATGCGGTATGGAAGATCCGCAATTGCGGAATAATCGCGGTTCATGATCCTCTGGAACGCCTCGAACTGCCGCTTCAGCGCGGCGCGGCCAATGAAATCGCCCTTTTCCTCCGCGAACGAGACGGCGAATTTGGCCAGCGGCACAGCATAGACCGGGATCTCGCCGCCAAACTCGCACTCGCCCATCTCATGGCCGTAGAGCGGCAGAGACGCCTCCATGCGCAGCGTATCGCGCGCGCCGAGCGCGGTGGGTCTTGCCCCGAGTTCGATCAGACGGTCCCAAAAATACCGGGCGTCCCTTGATTCGCAATAGAGTTCATAGCCGATTGGCTCTCCGGTATAGCCGGTCTTGGCGATGCGGACGGGACGGCCCTCCATGGTGAGCGTCCCCAGCGCGTTCTTGACGTTTTCCCGCGTAAGCGCCTTGCCGCCCGACAGGGTCATGAGCAGCTTTTTGGCCTCCGGGCCCTGCACGGCGATGGCGGCATAGCGGTCGGAGACGTTGGTAAGCGTGACGTTATAACGCTCGGCCTCGCGCATCAGGTGGGCGAGGTCCTTGTCGATGTTGCCCGCGTTGATGACGAGGAAATACTTTTCCGCCTCAAAGCGGTAGAGATATGCGTCGTCGATGGCGCAGCCGTTCTGGTCGGGGATGATGCAGTACTGCGCCTGATTGAGATCCAGCGCCTGCACGTTGCTGGACAGGACGTGCTGCAAAAACCGGACCATGTCCGGCCCTTCGACGTCGATACGGCCCATATGGGACACGTCGAAGATGGCGCAGCGGCTGCGGCAGTAGAGATGTTCGGCGACGATGCCGTCCGGGTACTGGATGGGCATATCCCAGCCGCCGAAGTCGACCATCGTGGCCCCGGCGTCCAGATGGCCCTGATAGAGTACGGTTCGTTTCAGTTCGCTCATGGTGTTCCTCCCTTTTTCCTGATCTCGCGCAGGCTGTGCGCCTGCGGGTATGCAGTGCTTCGATAATCCTTATCCGCCCGGTCCGCCTCCAGCAGATCCAGCCGGTCCAGTTCCTTGAGTTTGCGGTAAATGCGCAGCCATGCGCATTCGTTTTCGGGGTTGACCTCGCAGCGGTCGTTCCGCTGTCCGCCGCACGGCCCGTGGACGAGCGATTTTGCGCACTGCGTCACGGGACAGATGCCGCCGGTCTGGCCGAGCATACAGTCGCCGCACATCCGGCAGGCCTCGCGGAAGATGCCTGCACGCTCGATCTGTCCGAGAAACAGCGTGTCATTCGCGGGGAAGACCGGGACCGCGGTATTGGCCGCGACAGTCTGTGTGCCGTCGCCGCAGGCCAGACAGACGATGGCCTCCGCGCCGCTGTCGCGCAGGGGCTTGAGATCGCGCTTGACGAGCAGCATATGGCAGCACTCGTCCGGCAAGACCGTACCGACTGTCTCGATCCCCTGCTCCTGCAGCAGCTGGCGCATCTGCTCCAGCTCCTTTTCTCCGCCGGTCTGACAGGCTGCGGCGCAGCTGGCGCAGCCGACCAGCGCGACGCGGCGAACACCGCGCAGCATCGCAAGCACCTGCTCCACGGGCTTTTTTCTTGTTACGATCATATGCTTCTCCTTAAAAAACAGAAAACAGAGCGCGCCAAAAGAAGGCGCGCTCTGTTCGTAAACCTGAAAGATTCTCCCGGCTGACCGGGATTGCTTCTTCGGTGCTGCGGATGCAGCTTTCCAGAGTTCCGTCCGGAATCAGTTTTTTTGCCTGAGAGTTCGTTGCGCGTTCCCCTTCGGCGGCATGCGGATATGCACTCTCCTGATTCGTTCATCCGGCTAGATTCAGTTGTCTGAATTTGTACATTCTGACGAAAATCACTTTTGTTCATCTGCGTATCTTATCTACTTTTTCAGTCTATCGTATTTCCAAGAAAAAAGCAAGCACTTTTTGGGAAACACACAAAAAAGCAGGCTGCCGTTTTCCGGCAGCCTGCTTGGATTGGAAGAATTACTCGGCGTCCTCTTCGTCCTCTGCGGCGGGAGCCAGCAGGGCGCGGATGGACAGGGAAATGCGCTTGTGCTCCTGATCGATGTCGATGATCTTCGCGTCGACTTCCTGACCCTCGGACAGAACGTCCTCCGGCTTGCCGATGCGGCGATCCGCGATCTGGGAAATGTGGATGAGGCCGTCAACGCCCGGAATGATCTCAGCGAATGCGCCGAAAGTCATGAGCTTGACGATCTTGACCTTGACGACGTCGCCGACCTGGAACTGGTTGGTGAACAGCGTCCAGGGGTTGTTCGCTTCGGTCTTGTAGCCGAGGGAGATCTTGCGCTTTTCGGGATCGAGCGCGATGACGAAAACATCGATCTCGTCGCCGACCTTGACGACCTCGGACGGATTCTTGATGCGGTTCCAGCTCAGCTCGGAGACATGGACCATGCCGTCGACGCCGCCGATATCGACAAACGCGCCGTAGCTGGTGAGGGACTTGACAGTGCCGTGGTACTGCTTGCCGACCTCGATCTCGCTCCAGATCTTCTCCTGCGCGGCCTTGCGCTGCTCAGCGGCGACGGAGCGGATGGAGCCGACGACGCGGCGGCGGGCACGGTTGACCTCGGTGATGCGCAGCTGGACGGTCTTGCCGACCATCTCGCTCAGATCGCCGCCCTTGGGAACGCCGGACTGGGACGCCGGAACGAACACGCGGATGCCCTTGACATTGACGACGATGCCGCCCTTGTTTTCCTCGGTGACGTTGCCTTCGACGACGGTCTTGTCCTCAACGGCCGCTTCGATCTCTTCCCAGGCCTTGCCGGCCTCGAGACGCTTGCGGGACAGGCGGACGACGCCTTCGCCGTCGTTGACATGGACGACGATCGCTTCGATCTGGTCGCCGACGTGCACGACGTCCTCGGGCTTGACGGACGGATCGCCGGAGAAGTCTTCCAGCGGGATGTAGGCGGTGTGCTTCGTGCCAAGGTCGACTTCGATCTCGGTGGAACCGATGGCCATGACGGTGCCAGTTACCTTATCTCCATTATTCAAAGTTTTGAGGGACTGCTCGAGAAGCTCGGCAAAATTCTCCTCCTGTGCAGTTTCAACTTTCAGTTCTTCGCTCATTTTGTTGTTTACCTCCTTAATTATCCACGGCGGCGTCGATGCGCCCGCCGTTATACCCACAGTAGCTGCGCCATGAAAAAAGGTCATATCTAATTCATCGGCATGATCGACGAGCACCACCTTCGGGCAATTCTCCTTGCAGATCATGGCAAGCCGCCCCGTATTGGAGCTTCTTGCGTCCCCGACAACGACCATCGCATCACAACTCTTTGAAAGAAAAGCTGCTTCTTCCTGCCGCATTTCCGTAGCTCTGCATATTGTATCAAATATTTCGCAATTTGTACACACTTTTTTTGCAATTTCCCGGCATGATTCCCACAATTTTTGCGTCCCTGTCGTCTGTGAAACCAGACAAAACGGCAAATCGCGCCGCTCCGGGCGCTCCGTGAGCCAGGTTTCGAGCGCTTCGGCGCTCTGGAAGACGTGCGCGTCAGAGGAATAACTTGCGATCGCAATGATCTCCGGGTGGGTGGGCGTGCCGATGATCAGAAGGCTCCGCCCGTCCCGCTCCGCCTTCTGCGCGATCACGTGGATCTTCTTTACGAACGGGCAGGTCGCGTCGACCGTCACCGCGCCGCGGGCCGACAGCGTCCGCTGCTCCCCGACGGGGATGCCGTGCGCGCGGATGACGACGGTCTGGCCGGGCTGCGCCTCGTCTGCCGCTGAAATTTCGCGCAGACCAAGCAGCTCAAACCGCGCGACGACGTGGCGGTTGTGGATAATGGGGCCAAGCGTGACCGCGTTTTTGCTGCTGCGCGCCGTCTGCTCGGCAAGGGCGACGGCGCGCTCCACACCGAAGCAGAAGCCCGCCGTTTCAGCCAATCTGATCTGCATAGCTGTCACCGCCCAGTTCATAGATCGTTTTCAGGAGCCGGTCGGACGCCTGCTGGCAGGCCGCGTGATCCTCCGGGTCGACATGCACCGGATAGGGCTCGCCGAAGATCACGCGGATGGGACAGAAGGGCGTCTTGTTGCGCGTCACGAACACCGGCACGACCGGCGTGCCCGAGGCCGCGGCCATACGCACCGCGCCGGTCTTGGCGCGCACATGCTTGTCCCGGTTGCAGCGGGTGCCCTCGATGAAGACGAGCATTTTGTCGTGCTCCTGCTCCAGCGCGTCGACGCACTGCTGATAGGCGGCGATGTCATGCGCGCCGCG
>ENA-ORNY01002054-ORNY01002054.1-human-gut-metagenome-genome-assembly--contig:-NODE-2054-length-10599-cov-5.146244_pt1 | contig 10599 bp, 10 predicted proteins | sample MGYA00242122_ERZ509036 | MGnify/ENA primary metagenome ERZ509036 (study PRJEB26280, sample SAMEA2338696) | human gut metagenome | biome: human gut; feature: human-associated habitat; material: faeces...
CTGCGGCGGCGCGTTAAACGGCTGAGCCGCCCGCGGGTAAACCGCAAAAGGAACAAAAGCAAGAAGAACGGCCCACACCCCAAACGTCGATTTTCAGAAAGGAGAAAATTATGGCAGACTTTGCAGGCACCATGAAAGAGGCAGCATTCGCAACCAGTCCCCGTGAATTTGATCTCTCCTATTCCACCACGCTTGAGGAGATCTTCGACAAACTCAATGCCCGCAGAACCGCGTTCCAGATGCCGTTTCAGATCAAGGGCGGCGTCGCCGGGCAGCGCATCGTGTTTGAAAAAGAGCCGAATCTGGATGTCACTCTCTGGCTTTATCTCTCTAACGGCACGCACATCCGTATCCAGCCGGTCATTTCGGAGGCCAAGGCGTCGGTCGGCGGCGTGCGCGTTGACAAGAACAGCGCTCTGCGCAAGGGCGTGAAGGGCGCAACGATCGGTCTCGCCACAGATCGCGGCGGCTACATTGACGCCGTAGCCGACGCGGTACAGAAGATCCTCAGCGGCGAGCCGGTCGCGGATTACATTCCGCCCGCAGTTCCCGTCGGTGCGGAGCCGCCGAAGAGCTGGCTTACTACGCTGCTTCTCTGCATCTTCTGCGGCGGGCTCGGCATCCACCGCTTCTATGTCGGCAAGATCGGCACCGGCATACTGTTCCTGCTTACCGCCGGGGTTTTCGGCATCGGAGTGATCGTCGATCTTATCAAGATCGCCACAGGAAAGTTCACGGACAAATACGGAAATGTCATTGTGAAGGATGCGTAAAGGAGATTGACATGAGCAAAACCATGACCCGCTTTTTGAGCCTGCTGCTCATCGCTGTGCTGGCAATAAGTCTCTGCGGCTGCGGCGGCGAGGGAAAAAAGACAGAGTCCAACCAAATCAAGCTGGAAGACTATGAGCTCCTCTATAAGGACGCGTGCATCATGACCGATTCCGACGGGAACGATGCCGTTGTTCTGACGCTGGACTTTACAAACAACAGCAAGGAATCGGCGTCGTACATCTGGAGCATCAATGAAACGCTTGTGCAGAACGGCGAGGAGCTGGAGGTCGCTGCCGTCATCACCGATTACGCCTCCTTCGCTACGGCGGTTGACAAACAGTTTGAGGATGTCGCGCCGGGCGAAACGCTTGAGGTACAAACGGCCTATGTGCTGAAGGATGCGGCGGCCCCGATAAAAGTGACGTTTGAGCAGCTGTTCGGCAAGAAAAACGGCACGATCACCATCGATCCGGCTGCGCTCAGCCGGGAAACGTCCGCCGATTCTACGGGCAGCACAAACACCGCCCTTCCCGCTCCGACGGGTGATGCGCTGCTTGACTGGTGGAACGGCGCGTGGTATGGCTGGTGGACGATGACCGGCTGCTCGGGCGCTTACGAGAGCATGGCGGGAAAGTGGTGGGACGCCTGCGCTGTCATCGATATCGGCTCGGACTATACGGGCACCGTCACGATCTGGGATGAGGACTACTCGAGAGCCGATCCGATGTCGCAGGCGACGGTCACGCTGAACAGCGCCGGTGTCGGAGAGCACGGTACCGTGATGTCGGAGAGCGGCTACTTCACGAATCTGCCGTTGGAGCATGCCGACTGGATCGTTGATCCCGCGATCAACAGCCGCTTCCCCGATGTTGAAAACATGATCTGCATTGAGGGCTGGTACGAAGACGGCGAGGACGAGTTTTACTACGAGGTTTATCTGCGCCCGTGGGGGCAGCTCTGGGATGACTTCGCCGCCGACTATCCCGACGACGTCCCCTATTACTATGACGACTGGTATCTCCCGCTCGTGGAGTCCGGCAGCGCCATGCCGGATGTGGTCGGCGGCGAGGCCGTTCCTTCCGGCTCCGGCGGAACGGATGCGATGACCCAGACGCCCAGCTCGGCGGACGCGCCCGCTGCGCCCACCACCGCGAACGTATCCGGCGGAGACGGCATCGTGACGGAAGAGCAGGTGCAGAAGGGCTACGTCTGGATGAACGAGGTCAACAAGAATATTTTCTATGCAACTTACGATGATATTGTTGCTTACTTCGGCGTGGAAGGTCAGTTCGTCAAGGAAGAGTACAGCGACCACATGAAGGCAAACTACCGCTACTACAAATGGATCTCTGAGGACGACGACTCCCATTTCATCTACGTCAATTTCATGGAAAACGAGTCGGGCGTTTATACGGTGAGTGCGTACAACACCAGCGGCTTCTCCGGCACAGAAGCCATAGAAAAGTATCTGGACATCGTGAAGGCCGAGGCCGCCGAGGCGAACAAGGCAGCGTCTGCAAACGCCGAGATGAAGGACTTCTCCGTGGAAATCGCCCAGTTTGCAAAAGACGATGTTAAGGTCAAGATCATGACGAAGATCCCGGTATCCGGCTGGTCATTCGATGATAGCGGGCGCTGCCTGGTGGAAAACGACGATCCCACAGCCTTCGGCGCAGGCGCCATCCGGTTCGAGGTAAGAACCAATGTGGAGGACTTCGACTACTACAAGGACGACTTTGAAAACTATCAGGACATCGACGATCGCGTGATCGGCGGCATCACCTTCAAAGGCCGCACCTATAAGTACATCGGCTACAATTGGATCCAGTATGTCGCGCAGATCGACGACGGCCGCGCACTGTCCATCGGACTGACGAAATTGGAGTGCGTCCCGGGAACGATGCCCGACATCATTCTCAACAACATGACGATTAAATAATTCCGTACACCGCAGGCTGCGGGACAAAGCACTATGCCGCCGCCCCCTCATATCTCATATCAAGGGGGATGGCTGACGCCAAGCAAAAGCAGGCTCCCGCCCCATTTGGGGCGGGAGCTATGCGGCTATTCATGAAAAACGGGGCCGAAAAATGAACCGGACATTCGCCGCAATATGCCTCCGCCTGCGGTCGGGGCGGCGGGTGCGCCGCAGTTCACTTGGCCGGCAGAGCGAGGGCGAAAAAGCATTGCAGCGCGGAGAAACGGAAGATTGCTTTCCCGCCGGAGCGGAATTAACGGAAGGGAGCGGCTATGAGAATTTCCTGCAAGCAAACGATCGCCCTGCTGCTGACACTGGTTCTGCTGCTGACGCTCTGCGCATGCGCGCAGGAGCGGCAAACCGAACCGGAGAAAGCCATAAACAACGCCGCCGGCGATGTGCCGCAAACAAAGACCGGCGGAAGAACGCCGGATAAGCTGCCGGAGGAGTCTGCGCCGCGCGGTGAGGATTGGAGCGCGCAGCCGGCCCGGCAGGCCTTTTCGCCGGAGGCAGAGACCGCGCTTGGATTTCTGCGCGACAGGATCGACTTTCCGGCAACGATGTTCGGCGCTGCGTACCTCGGCTGCGTCGGAGGGCTCTTTGAAGAGGGCTTTGCGGCGGGCTTTCCCGCGTGGCTCCGGGAAACGAACGAGGCGATGCTGGGCCGATACCCCTTTATTGCAGAGATCGACGAAAACCACATCGCAGGCGGCGCGGGACATCTTTACTGCATCGTTCCGGTCGATGAAAACGCAACGGTTTCGATCAACCGTATGCTGTGGAACGATGAAAAACAGATCAACGAAATCTCCGAGGTTTTGTACCGCTCGGAGACAGGCGAGCCGGTGCTGCTCTTTGCCAATCTTGACGGCATGGCATATGTGTCTGACACACAGGTCCTTATCACCGACAACAGCGGAAATACCTGTGAATGGTATCCGGCGGTGGATGCAGCGAGCTATGACGGCGCGATAAGCTGCGGTCAGATCCGGCCGTGCCTATCGGAAGCCGGAGACAATGTATTGTTTGACTTTACGGAATATGCCTGGCAGAACGCGCCGCAGTATTTAGCCCCGTGGCTCACCGACGGCTGGTCGGGCATAACGGCGCTTGGTCTGGCGGGATCGCAGAGCACAGGCACGGGATGGTATACGCATACGATGGCGGGGGAGACCGGCGCTTACGCCGATTTTTCGCTGCGCTTCTATCCCGGGGGTGAAACGGGCGGCGCGGTTGAGCTGAACTGGACGTATGAGGCGGCGGATGATTTTGAAGAGATGTGGAGCGGCTTCTGGACGATGGAAACGGTTCTCGATGGGCCGAGCTATGTGACGGTCAGCATGTCTCTCGTCGGCGGCGTCAATTACGGCGTCACGGACGGACCGTACTATCTGTGCGAAACCTATCCGCTCCTGATCAGCCCGAGCGGCGAGGAGCTGCTGATCGGCGCCGGTGAAAACGGCCTCTGTCTGCCGTTTATGTCGCAAAGCACGACGGCGTGTGTGCTGATGCAGGCCGCAGGATAGAAAGCGGGCAGGGAGCCCGTCGCCCGGCGGCGAGCCGAAAAAAGCGCAGCCCAGACCCTTCGCAGATGTAAACTGCGGAGGATCTGGGCTGCGCTTTTGCTGCGTTTGGGAAAGCTCCCCGCCGCGATGGCATGTTCACAGAAGCGAGATCACGCATTGGATAATCCTTTCCGTATCGGCGGAGGAGGTGTTGATGCAAAGATCGTAGTTTTCCTTCGCGCCCCATTTCTGACCGCTGAGAAACTCATAGTAGCGCGAACGGTTTTTGTCCGTCTGCGTGATTATCTTGCGGAGCACGTCATGGTTCAAGGACTTCTGCTCCTCGTTTCTTTTCCGGCAGCGCTCCATCCGGTCGGCAATGTCGGCGTAAAAGAACAGCCGGAGGGGATTCCGGTGCCGCAGAACATAGTCGGCGCAGCGGCCGACGATCACGCAGTTTTCCTTCTGGCCGAGCTCAAGAATGATGCGGCGCTGGATCGCCCAGAGATAGTCCTGGTTGGACGGCACGCCGAACGAGCGCACCGAGGAGAACGCCGCCGCCGTCCAGCTGCTGTGGGAGGCGTATTCGCTCTCGTTGGTGATGTATTCCTTGGAAAGCCCGCTCTCTTCGGCCAGCCGGTCGATCAGCTCATGGTCATAGCAGGGGATGCCGAGCCGATCGGCGACTTCCTTGCCGATGGTGCGCCCGCCGCTGCCAAACTCACGTCCGATGGTGATGATGCGTTTCTTTTCCATAAAAACAGCCTCCTTATAACCGGTAGGTGGTGAATTTCTGTATTCGTATTATAGCACGTTTCTTTGCCGGGGAAAAGCGAAAATTACTCTTCCGCGCCGGTTTCTTTTTCGCGCACGAGCGCGGCGTGGTAAAGATCGTTTCGGCTCTGTCCCGTCTCGGCGGCGGCGCGCTTGGCCGCGTCCTTGAGCTTCATGTCCCCGGCGCGGTATTCCTCCACGAGCGCGAGCGCATCCTCGAGCGGGAGGCGCGGCCCCTTTTCGACCGGCGCGCCGCGGATGACGAGCACAAATTCCCCGCGAGGCCGCTCGGCGCGGTATTTTTCAAGCGCTGCGCCGATCGTCGTGCGGACGATCTCCTCGTGCAGCTTCGTGAGCTCGCGCCCAAGCGCAATGTCCCGGTCGCCGAGCACATCGTAAAGATCGCCGAGCGTTTCCGCGAGCTTGTGCGGTGCTTCGTAGAGGACGATCGTCCTGTGCTCGTGCCGCAGCGTTTCGAGATGCTCCTTCCTTGACTTGTTCGATGTGGAGAGAAAGCCTTCAAACGTGAACCGCTGCGTCGGCAGGCCGGACATGGCGAGCGCCGTGATGACCGCGCTCGGCCCCGGGGCCGCCGATACCGTGATGCCGTGCTCCCCGCACAGCCGCACCAGCTCCTCGCCGGGGTCGGAGATCGCGGGCATACCCGCGTCGGAGACAAGAGCGCAGCTCTCTCCTCCGAGCAGCCGGGGGAGGATGACGGCGGCGCTTTCCACCTTGTTGTGCTCATAATAGCTGATGAGCGGGCGGCGGATGCCGAAGTGGTTGAGGAGCTTTAATGTGACGCGCGTATCCTCCGCGGCGATGAAGTCCACATTTTTGAGCGTTTCGATCGCGCGGGGGGAGAGATCGTTCAGATTGCCGATGGGCGTTCCCACCAGATACAATGTTCCGGCCATAAAGATTATGCCTCCCAGTGGCAGATTTTCCGGTATTCTTCGGTTTCGCGGCCGTCCGCGCCGCGCAGCAGGACATTTTCGCAGCGCATGGCGCTCACCGGCGCGCCCTTCACGGCTTCCATGAGAAAAATGGGCGCGCGCTTTCCCGGCGCGGAGAAAACGTCCCTCCGGCGCACCGGTGTGAGATGGGCGCTGTGCAGCGCCGCGAGAATGTCGCTCTCGCGCTTTCGCCGGTGGACGAGAAAAAATTGCCCGCCGGGCTTGAGATACCGCGCGGAGGCGGAGCAGAGCTCCGAAACGGTCGCGCTTTCGGTGCGCTGCGCGGCGCGCTCCGCGTTGGGCGATACGGCGCCGCGTCCCGCCGGAAAGTACGGCGGATTGGATACGATAAAATCGAGACTTTCACTCTCGAACGGCGCGCTCCGGTAATCGGCGCAGACGGCCTCGCCGCGCTCTTCAAGCGCAAAGGCGCGCAGATTCTCCCGCGCGCTTGCCGCGGCGCTCTCCCGGATATCCACGCCGGTCATGCGGCGGCTTTCATCGCCCAGCAGGAGCAGCAATAAGAGTATCCCGCTGCCGCAGCCGAGATCTGCGCCGTATGTCCCGTGCGCGTCTTTGGCAAAGTCCGCGAGCAGCAGCGCGTCCGTTCCGGCTCTCTCGCCGGTAAAAAGATTCCAGTCCATGCAATCATTATAAAATAAATACGGCGGCATGACAAGCCCGAAAGGGCAGGCATACCGCCGTTGTGAGCCGCGGGAGTGGCACCTCCCGCAGCCGAAGAAGGATTACTGCTCCTCGATGGCCTCGATGGGGCAGTTGCTGGCGCAGGAACCGCACTGGGCGCAGACGTCCTGGTTGATCTCGTAATGATCAGCGCCTTCGGAAATCGCGTCGCAGGGGCACACGCTCGCGCAGGTGCCGCAGGAAATGCAGCTGTCGGTAATGACGTACATTGGTATGTACCTCCTCTTTTTGGGATACCCGCATTGTAACATATATCCCTTAAAATGCAACCCAAAAATTTTTCCCTGCCGGAAAAATTTTAAAAAGCGAGAAAATACGAGAAAAACGAAGAAATAATGCGAATGAGCGAGATGGAAAAAGACAAAACGCCGAATTTCCCGCTTTCGGCGCAAAGCGGGCGTTTCAGAGAGTTGAGAATTTGACGTTTCTTGACTATTATACAGTCAAAGAAAAGGTTAAAGAAAGTCAAAGTCAAAGATAACCTGATCAAGGAAGGGATGCCGCTATGGGGACAAGTGATCGGATCGCACGGTTCATTCTGGACGCGCTGGAAAGCGCGGACGGAACGGCGGAGCTGCAGCGAAGCTCTCTGGCCGACCGTTTCGGCTGTGTGCCGAGCCAGATCAACTATGTGATCGCCACGCGGTTCAGCCCCGAGCGCGGGTACATGGTCGAGTCGCGGCGCGGCGGCGGCGGATACATCCGCATCACGCGCGTGCAGCCGGACGCCTCCCAGTTCATCATGCACACGGTAAACGCCGTGGGCCGGGAGCTGGATAAGCCGACGGCGGACGCGCTGCTCCACAACGCCGTGAACGCCGGTGCGCTCGAGGTTCCCTTTGCCCGGCTGATCGCCGCGGCGGTCAGCGAGCGGGCGCTCCACGCCGTTCCGGTCGAGATCCGGAAGACGGCGCGCTCATCCATATTCAAACAAATGCTGCTCACCACAGCATCCGACGGATTTTTTGAAAGGAGATCATTACAATGAAATGCGAGATCTGCAAGAAGAACGAAGCTCAGTTCTATTATAAGGAATCCATTAACGGAAAGACCACGGAAAAGCACCTGTGCGCCGAATGCGCCCATAAGGAAGGTCTGGACAGGATCTTCGAGCACGAGGCGAACAGCATGCTGACCTCCTTCGGCAAGATGATGGACAGCTTTCTGCTGCCGGACGTTGATTTCTTCGGCTTTGGCCGTCTGCCGTCGATCGGCGAGATGTTCGAGCCGCTGCGGACGCTCTCGGAGCATGAGCCGGAAGCCGAAATGCACGAGGAGGCTGACCCGCTCGAGGCGAAGGCCGAGGAGAAGGGCGAGGAAGCTCTGGGTCACAAGGGCGAGGAGCCGAGCGTGCGTGAGGACGCCTATCCGCTGGAGGCGGAGGCGGAGGAAAACGCCGAGGAGGCTTTTGAGCAGCGCCGCGAGCTGAACGCTCTGCGCCACAAAATGCACCAGGCCGTCGAGGAAGAGGATTTTGAAACGGCCATCGAGCTGCGCGACATGATCCGGAAAATGGAAAACAAATAAAGCCTTTGCAGCTTTATATAGCGGAACGGAGCGGGTTTTTACCCGCTCCGTTTTTTTAAAACCACGCGCTCTGCCGCTTCGGATGATTGAGAAACGGAAAATCTGTCAACCATCGGCAGGGGAAGGAGACGACGAATATGAACGACCGATTTACCGAAAAGGCGAGAAACGCCATTGAAAAGGCACGCGCCGCCGCCATGGAGCTGGGACACAGCTACATCGGCACCGAGCACCTTCTGCTCGGCATCGTGCGCGAAACGGACGCGCTCGGCTCGCGCGTGCTGCGCGAAAACGGCTTTGAGGAAGATCTTGTGATGGATCTCATCGAAAAGGCCGCCGGCCGCGGCGCGCCGGGCATGCCGGTGCAGGGGCTCACGCCCCGCTGCAGGCGTGTCATCGAGATCGCCGTAGCGGAGGCAAACCGCCTGCGCCACAGCTATGTCGGCACGGAGCATCTGCTCATGGGCATATTGCGCGAGCCGGAGAGCACTGCTGCGCACCTTTTGACCGCCGCCGGCGGCGATCTCAACAAGATCTATACGGATGTTTTCACGCGCTTCACATCGAGCGACTACCGCGCCGCGGCGCGCAGCGGCGGCGTCGGGCAGCGCACGGCGGTGCGCCATGCGGAAACGAAAAATCTTGACCAGTACAGCCGCGATCTCACGGAGATGGCCTCGCGCGGTGAGCTCGATCCCGTGATCGGGCGCGACAAGGAGATCGCGCGCGTCATCCAGATCCTCTCGCGCCGGTCGAAAAACAACCCGGTGCTCATCGGCGAGCCGGGCGTCGGCAAGACCGCCGTGGCCGAGGGGCTTGCCCAGCGCGTCGCCCATGGCGAGGTGCCGGAGAATCTGCGCGACAAGCGCATCGTGTCGCTCGATCTCACCGGTATGCTCGCCGGGACAAAATACCGCGGCGACTTTGAGGACCGGCTGAAAAACGTTCTCAAGGAAGTCGGCAAGGCGAAGGACGTCGTGCTCTTCATCGACGAGCTGCATACCGTGATCGGCGCGGGCGCGGCGGAGGGCGCGATCGACGCGGCGAATATCCTCAAGCCCGCGCTCTCCCGCGGCGAGATCCAGATCGTCGGCGCGACGACGCTCTCGGAATACCGCAAACACATTGAAAAGGACGCCGCCTTTGAACGGCGCTTCCAGCCTGTCACGGTCGCCGAGCCGACGGAGGACGAGAGCTTTCAGATCCTGCGCGGCCTGCGCGACCGGTACGAAGCGCACCACGGATTGAAGATCACGGACGAGGCGCTCACCGCCGCGGTGAAGCTCTCCGCGCGGTATATCAGCGACCGGTTTCTCCCGGACAAGGCGATCGACCTTGTGGACGAGGCCGCGTCGCGCGTGCGCATGGAAAATCTGACCGCTCCGGACGAGATGAAGACCATCGAGGCGAAGCTCGCAACGCTGTCCGCCCAGAAGGAGGAGGCCGTCCGCGCGCAGGACTATGAGCTTGCCGCGCAGCTGCGCGACCGGGAACGCTCCGAGCGCGGCGCGCTCGAAAAGGCGCGCGGCGAATGGGACGCCGACGCCCCGCACCGCTGCGCCGACCGCCAGATGGAGATTTTGGCGCAGGCCGCGAAGATGCTCCGCCCCGGCGGCACGATGGTCTATTCCACCTGCACGTTCAACGACACGGAGAACGAGGGCGTGCTCAAGCGCTTTCTGGCGCTGCACCCGGAGTTTTCGCTCGTGCCGTTCGCCCTGCCGGGTCTGCCCGAGGCGAAGGACGGCTATCTGCACCTCTATCCGCACGAGATGCGCGGCGAAGGGCATTTCGTCAGCCGCCTGAAAAAAACTGACGAAGCCGACGCGCCCGTTCAGGCCGCGCCCCAGCGGAAAGCGCCCGCCCGCGCCGCCGCCAAGGGCAAAGCGCCCGCGCCCATCGCCCTGCCGGATGTGTTTTCCGATGCGTTCGCGCCGGAGCGGCTGTATACGGCGGGCGACGCGCTCTGGATGCTGCCGGAGGGAATTTCCATCGAGCGGCTCAGCGGCTTGCGCGTGCTGCGCACGGGGCTTTTGCTCGCGCATGCGGAGGGGAAACGCAGCGAGCCGGATCATGCGCTGGCCATGGCGCTGCGCCCGGAGGAAGCCGCGCAAACCGCAAGCCTGACGCAGACGCAGGCGCTGGCCTATCAGGCGGGCGAAACGCTGTCGCTCGGCGACCTGCCCGGCGGCTACACCCTGCTCTGCTGCGAGGGCGTTTCGCTCGGCTGGGGCAAGCAGGCGGGCGGCCTGATGAAAAATCACTATCCCAAGGGCTTACGGCGAAGGTGAGAGCGGGCTGCACTTCCGCCAAAATTTGCAAAAAATACGGGCGCGCAATGCGCGCCCCTACGGGTACGGCGCAACTTATTGCTTAGACG
>ENA-ORNY01002056-ORNY01002056.1-human-gut-metagenome-genome-assembly--contig:-NODE-2056-length-10591-cov-9.730258_pt1 | contig 10591 bp, 8 predicted proteins | sample MGYA00242122_ERZ509036 | MGnify/ENA primary metagenome ERZ509036 (study PRJEB26280, sample SAMEA2338696) | human gut metagenome | biome: human gut; feature: human-associated habitat; material: faeces...
AGGGATTCTGGTTGAGCGTGCGGGCGAGCGCGACGCGCTGCTGCTGGCCGCCGGAAAGGCGCTCGGGCAGGCGGTCGGCATACTGGGTGATCTTCACGGTCTCCAAAATCTCATCGACGCGCCGCTTGATCTCATTTTTCGGCAGATGGCGGTTTTCAAGGCCGAAGGCGACGTTCTCGCGCACGGTCATGTGCGGGAAGACGGCGTAATTCTGGAAAACCATGCCGATGTTGCGCTTGTTCGGGGCGATATCGTTGATGACCCTGCCGTTAAAGGCAATGGTGCCGCCCTCGATGGAGTTGAAGCCCGCGACCATGCGCAGCAGCGTCGTCTTGCCGCAGCCGGAGGGGCCGAGCAGCGTGAAGAACTCGCCCTCCCTGACGTCCAGATTCAGGTCGGGGATGATGACGTTCTCCCCATATTTCTTGACGATGTGCTCAAAATGAATCCCTACGCTCATATCCGTTGATTCCTTTCGCGTTATTTTCCCGTTTAGCCGGGCCTTCGGCTCGTGCGCCTTCCGCCCTATAAAAAGCGAAGGCGCGGCCTGACGGCCGACGCCCTCGCCCGAAGGCATGTGGAAATTACATGTCCATCATGATATCCTGAACCTTTTCCTTCAGCTCGGAGGTGTGGGCGATGACGTAATCGCTGTCCTCGTAGATGAGCTTGATGTCGGCCAGCGGGGTCATAACGTCGTTCTTATACTCAACCTCGCGCACGTTGCGGCTGGTGGTGTTTTCCGCCAGGAAGCGCTGCGCCTCTTCGGAGAGCATGAAATCGACGAACGCCTTGGCGTTCTCGACGTTCTTCGCGTTCTTGACGATACCGATCTGCGCCGGCAGGAACACGGTGCCCTCGACCGGGTAGACAACCTTGATGTTGGTCGCGCCGTCCTTAATCAGGGTGACGCAGGGGTCTTCGTAGGTCAGACCGACGGCGTATTCGCCGTTGTAAACGCCCTTGTACACCGCGGAGGAGCCGCTGGTGATGGCGACCTGCTGACCGACGAACAGATCCTGCACATACTGCCAGGCCGCGTCGTCCTCATAGCCGCCCATGGCGAGCAGCATGTTGGTGAGCTGGCAGAACGCGGAGGAAGAAGAAGCCGGATCGGCGGAAGCGATCTTGCCCACCAGCTCGGGCTGGAGCAGATCGGCGTAGCCGTTCACCTCGATGCCCATTTCCTTGAGCATGTCGGTGTTCACCAGCAGCACGGAGCCGTCGATGGTGTAGTTGGTGCAGTAGCCGCGGGTGTTCTTGTACGCATCCATCAGGTACTGATCCTGATCGGAGACGTAATCTTGGAACAGATCCGCGTTGGCCACGTAGTTGGCCAGCGAGCCGCCGTACATGAGATCGAAGGTGCTGTATTCCTGCGCGATTTCGCTGCCGATGCGCTTCATGCAGTCGCCCGTGCCGATGGACTCGACCTTGACCTTGATGCCCGTCTGCTCCTCAAACACCGGGATGATGGAGAGCAGGCCGTCGCTGTTCGGGGAGCAGATGTTCAGTTCGCCGTCGGCCAAAGCCAGCGCCGCGCCGCCGATGAGCATCATGGACGCCAAGGCGGCAGCAAGGAATTTTTTCATGGAAAGTTTCCTCCTTTTTGTTTTAGGCAGTGGATGGTTCGCTCATTGCCTTTGCGATTATTATATCACTTCACTTGGTTATGCACAACCATTATTTTACCGAAATTTTACACATCTTGCGCAAAAAAGTGAAAAACATTTGTAGCTCTGCCCCAACTGCCGGCCAAACCCCGCGCCCGTTCCTTCGTCCGCCGCGCGATAAGATACAGAAAAGCTGCCGTTTTCCCGTTCGAAAGCAGCAGCTTTGGGTTTGTCATTTCCCTTACAGCGCGAACAGCAGAATCGCCAGAATGTGACAGACGCTGCCCAGAATCACAAACACGTGGAACACGCAATGCATGAACGGCTTGGTTCTGCCCTTGCCGTAGAGCACCGCGCCCACCGTATACAGCAGCCCGCCGCCCAGAATCAGCAGGAAGCCGCCCCAGCCGATGGCCTGAATCAGCAGCGGGAGCTTGAAGACGATGCACCAGCCGATGGCCATGTAGCAGACCATCGAAAAAACCTTGTATTTGTTGAGGTCAATCGCCGTGAACGCAATGCCCACCGCCGCCAGCGCCCAGACAATGCCCATCAGCACCCAGCTGGCCACCGGGTCAATCGGCCGCATCGCGCTCAGCAGCAGCGGCGTATACGTGCCCGCAATCAGCACGTAGATCGTGCAGTGGTCAAACACCTGCATCACGCGCTTGCCAAGGCCGGGCTTGAGCCCGTGGTAGACGCTGGACATCGTATACAGCAGGATCATCGAAACGCCGAATACGATTGATCCGGCCAGACCGAATCCGTTGTGGTGCAGCGCGGAAACGATGATGCACAGCACCAGACCCGCGACGCCCACCGCGCCGCCGACAATGTGGCTGATCATGTTGAACAGCTCTTCGTTTTTCGTGTAGACCGGCATTTCGCGATCCATGAGTTTGGTGCGTGTCATCACGCTTCCCCCTTCGAACAATTCATCTAGTATTGAAAACTAGATTGTAGTTTAGCACGTTCGTCAGGGAATGTCAAGGGTTTTGCGAAACTCCTTTCGAAACAGGAAAACCGAATCAAAGCAGCGGCGCTCAAACAAACCTCCCGCCTGATCCGTTCCTCCTCACACCTGTTCAAATTCGTGCGCGGCGCGCTGCAGGAGCTGGCGAATCGGCAGATGCTGCGGGCAGGCTCGCTCGCACTTGCCGCATTTCACGCAGTCCGACGCCCTGCGTCCGGGCGCAGCGTGCGCCGCATAATCGGCGTTTCCGTCGGGGTGCATCTGCCTGTCGTTCATCACCGCGAACAACTCCGGGATGGCGATGTGCTTCGGGCATCCGTCAACGCAGTAGCGGCAGCCCGTGCAGGGGAGCGCCGTCTCGCCTATCATTTTATCGGCAATGCCTGTAAGCGCCGTCAGCTCATGGCTGTCCAGAGGCTTATCCTCGCTGAATATCCTTATATTATCCGCAAGCTGCTGCAGGTTTGACATTCCGGAAAGCACCATCGTTACCTCGGGTATGCTCTGGAGGAATCTGAATCCCCAGCCCGGTACGCTCTCGTCCGGACGCAATGCCGTGAGTTCCGCAGCGTATTTATCGTCTACAGTCGCAAGCTTGCCGCCCTTGAGTGGCTCCATGACCCATACCGGCAAACCGTATTGCTTTATGAGCTCCACCTTTTCCTTTGCGTGCTGGAACTTATAGTCCAGGTAGTTCAGCTGTATCTGGCAGAATTCCAGATCCTTGCCGTAGGCGTCCATAAAGCGGCGCATCACATCCACCCGGCCATGGGTAGAAAAGCCCAGATGCCGTATGCGGCCCTCCTTCTTCTGCTTCAGCAGGTACTCCATCACGCCGTACTGCGGATCCATGTAGTTATCCACATTAATCTCGCACACGTTGTGGAAAAGATAAAAGTCAAAGTAGCCCACGCGGCACCTTCTGAGCTGCTCCTCGAATATTTCCTCTACCCTGCCTATGTTTTCCCGTATATTTCCCGGGAACTTTGTGGTGAGGTTAAAGCTCCCTCTAGGGTAGTCAGCGAGTATTTTGCCTATCATCCTTTCGGAATTGCCGCCGTGATACATCCATGCGGTATCATAGTAATTTATTCCGTTTTTCATGGCAAAGTCTACCATTTCCCGCGCTTTTGCCTCATCGATGCTCTCTTCTTTGCCGTTTACGACCGGCATACGCATCGTGCCAAGCCCCAGCGCGGAAAGCTTTTCTCCCTTGAAATCCCGGTATATCATGGTCGTCCTCCCTATATGTTCTGTTCAAAGCAAATCGCGTGCATATAGATTATACTATAATCCCCATATATTTTTAACAAAAAAATACCGCCCCGGTAATTCGAAGCGGTATGAGAGCTGCTTTTTACTTTTTGTACCAGTCCAGCACCCTCAGGCTCCTGTCCGCCTTGTTGAGGACCTCTGTCTCGCCCTTTTCGTTTATGCAGACGATGTTCTCAACGCGCATGCCAAAGCGGCCTCCGAGGTACACCCCGGGCTCTATGGAGAAGCACATGCCCCTTTCAAGGTGCCTGTGGTTTATCTGATTGATGTAAGGCCCTTCATGTACCGAGTAGCCTATACCGTGGCCGACGCGGTTAACAAGGGTATGGGCATAGCCCTGCTCGTCCAGCACATCCCGGGCTGCCTTATCTATATCGGGTATGAATGCGCCTTCCCTGGCGGTGTTCTGGGCGGTCAGCTGGGCTCTGTCCACCAGCTCGTATATCCTGCGCTGCTCGTCGCTTATACTTCCTACGAATACCGTGCGGCTCAGATCCGACATCATCTCGTTTATGGCGCAGCCCCAGTCCAGAACTATGCAGTCCCCTTCCTGTATGACCCTGTCAAAGCTGTTGTAGTGCGGATAGCCGCTGTTGGGTCCGGAAGCAACTATGCAGTCGAAGTTGCAGCCGCCCTGTTCCGCCATAGTACCTACTATGACGTCCCTCACCTCCGCCTCGGTTATGCCGGGCCGTATCATGGCGCATGCCTTTTCAAAGGCGCTGTCGGCCACCCTTGCGGAAAGGCGCATATTTTCCAGCTCCTCATGGGTCTTGATTATGCGCACCTCTTCAAGGAGCGGCTTGCCGTTTACAAAGGTTATGCCGCAGTTTTTGCCTATATCCAGCACGTTGAAGGCCTGGGCGGTGGAGTTCACGCCGATGGTCTTTCCCTCAAGGCCCTCGTTTTTCAGTATCTCATAGGCCTTATCCATTCCCTCGTTGTCGTGCCAATGGTAAACCGGGCACTGATGCTTCAGCCCCTCGGCGACCTCATCGGCATAGAGGGTGTTGCACAGATAAAAGCACTCGCCGCTCTTCTTTACGAAAAGCGCCTGAAACCTCTCGCACATCATGGGCGAAAAGCCGGTAAAAAAGCGCAGCTCCTCGGAGGGGGATATGAGCATGGCGTCGCAGTCCATCATTTCCGCCAGCTTTTTTATGTATTCCGTCCTCATTTTTCTTTCCTTTCCTCGATTAAAAGCATAAGGGCTGCTCCGGCGAACAGCCCTTGTCCTTTTCCCTTATATTATCTGGTGGTTCCTGAATTTATCACCTGATCCCTTGCGTTTTCCGCGACGCGGGGCTCAAGGGTGATCTTGCTCTGCTTGTTTGCCTTCCAGACATACAGGCCGAGAGAGAGTCCGATTACGCCGTATACCATGAAGGTACGGAAGTATTCGCCAAGTATGGCCTGACCGAACACGGCCTGGCCGATCTCGGGGCTGAGTATGAACATGGAGTGGAACAGCAGGGTTCCCATTATAGCCTGAGATACAGTCGCCTTGTTTACGGAGGCGCCGCCTACCAGTATCGCCGCCACGGAAAACAGGCCTATCTGGTTATGGGCGGTATAGACGTTAAGCGTGCCTATATTCTGTATGTAGATTATCTGGCCCCACGCGGCAAGCACGGTGGATATTATGGTGGCTATGATGCGGGTACGGTCCACGTTTATGCCGTTGGACTCCGCGATGTACTGGTTCTGGCCGCAGGCCCGGAAATCCTGACCCAGCTTTGTGGTCATTATCCACTTGGTGAATACTGCCAGCAGCACTATCATTATCACAGTGCCCATAGGCACCTTGCGAACCATGGTGAGCCTGCCCTTAGTCGCGGCCTGATACGCAAATACGGCAAGTATCACAACGGCAATCGCCGCGTACAGCGCGAACTTGAAGTTGCTTAGGCGGGCCTGGCCGGGCTTCAGCTTGCGTATGTACTGGCTCCATACGAGGTACAGCACCACCAGCGCAGACGCCACTATCATAAACACAGCAAAGGGTATCTGCCATATGCCTTCAAGGGCATACTTGATGGTATCCATATCCACAGTCATGCGGATTCCCACGCCGCCGGGAAGTATTATCGGATGATCCGGCTGAACGGGGATAACGCCGCCGATGAGGAACAGCACTATAAACATGTAGATGCCGGTGCCGAAGTAGCCCACTATCAGCGAGGCTATCATTTCCTGACCGCGGGTCTTGTTGTAGAGCGTACCGGTGAGCCAACCGAAAAGCATCGCTATCGGAAGCGCTATCAGCATACAGAGCAGGAAGCCGCCAAAGCCGCCGATATAGTAATAGCGGACGAGAATTATGGCAAGCTGTCCGGCGATAGCGCCGACGACTATACCGAAGTTAAGCCCCAAGCCGGCGATTACCGGGATTATAAGGGACAGCACCAGGAAGGCGTTGCGGTAGAAGCGGTTGCTCAGCTCCGTGAGGAACCAGTTGAAGGTAACGCTCTTCGCGAGCGCGAGGCCCAGTATAATGAATACCCAGAAGATTATGGTAACGATATTGTCCAGCACAAAATCGCCGAGGTTGAACTTACGCTCGTTCTTTTTTACCAGATCTGACATTACCTGTCGCCTCCTTTCTTAACCTGAGTGAGGGCGTAGAGGATAACGCCGTTCTGTATGACCTGACGCATGATATCCGAAAGGTCGGTGCCGGTGAAGAGGGCGTTGGCCACGGGCATTGCAGCGGTCATAAGGCCCTGGAATATGCACACGCCGACTACGACGTTCACGCAGCTGGCTTTAGTCGCAGTAGCGCCGCCGATAAGTACGGCCGCCACGGCGGGGAACGCCATGTTCAGGGGGCCGTTGTATATCTGAGCGTAACCATAGCCCTGAGAGTAGATTATGATACCAATGCCCGCAAGCACGGTGGAGATTATGTTCGCTATCACTCGGCTGCGGTCGATGTTAAGGCCGGCAGCCTCTGCGAACTTTGGATTCACGCCGCCCGCATAGATAGCGAGGCCGGTCTTGGTCTTGAAGAACACGCTGACCACGAAGCAGGTCAGCAGCAGAAGCAATATCATGCCCGTAGGTATGGTGACCTCGCCGATATTGAAGGACAGGAAGTTGGAAACTATCTTGTCCGCGGCAAAGCCGTCCATCTGTATGGTCTCGCGGAGGCCGTCGCCCAGCATCCAGCCCATTTTGCGGTTGGAGAAGGGAAGCGACAGCCAGAGTATGTTGAAGAATGCCACGATGGAGAAGCCGGTATAGGTGGCTATGGTCATCTCGGCGCCCTTGACGGCGTTCATCAGCTTGCCGTAGGCCCAGCCCATCAGCCCGCAGATGATTATCGCCAGCAGTATGGAGCAGCCTATGAGGCTCCAGCCCATAAGGTCCAGCTGCATACAGCACATGAGGGCGAACAGCCCGCCGACTATGCCGATAGGCAGCGCAAAGTTTGGACCCACGCCGGACTTGATAGAGGGTACCATTGCCAGCACCAGTATGCCGTTCATGCCTACGCGGCGCAGTATATCGGTGAAAAGCACGGGTAATGACTGACCCATGACGTAAGCCGCTATAAGCACAACGAGGAGCAGCGCGGAAACGGCAAAGGTAGGTATACCCATTCTGCGTATCAGTTTACCCATTGTTTATGCCTCCTTTTCCTTTGATACGTGGGCGGAGGACATCATAAGGCCGTATTCCTCATCAGACGCCTCGGGCTTGAGCTCGCCTGCGACCCTGCCCTCGCATATAATGAGCACCCGGTCGCAAATGCTGCGAAGCTCCGCAAGCTCGGAGCTTGTCATTACTATGGTCATGCCCCGCTCTTCCGCAAGACTCTTAAGAAGATCCAGTATCAGCTTCTTCGCGCCTATATCTATGCCGCGGGTAGGCTCGGATACCAGCAGCAGCTCAGGCTGCTGTGTCAGCGCCCTGGCGACGCACACCTTCTGCTGGTTTCCGCCGGAAAGGGCTCCGGTATTCTGGGCTGCGGAGGTGCAGCGGATATCAAGATCCTTTATCATCTTATCCGCGTGCGCCCTTATGCCCTTCTTATCAGCCAGCTTTATTGGGCCATACTTCTTGAGGAACTTGCCCTCGGTTTCCATGGCCGTAAAAGCGATATTCAGATCGATAGGGCTGTTAAGGAGCAATCCTACGCCCTTTCTATCCTCGCTCACAAAGGCTATGTCGGACTTGAGCGCGTCCCTGGTGTCGTTGAGGCTCAGCTCCCTGCCCTTGAATACGACCTTGCCGTCGGCGGGATAAAGGCCCATTATGCCGTTGGCGATACCCAGCTTGCCCTGTCCAGCCAAACCGCCGATGCCCACTATCTCGCCCTTATGCACCTTGAAGCTCACGTCCTGAACCTTTTCGCCGGGCATGTTTACGCGAAGGTGCTCAACATCGAGTATTACCTCATCGCTTACCTTGCGCCCGCTCTCGTTGCGGTCGAGGACAAGTGCGCGGCCTACCATCAGCCTCGCTATTTCAGCGGCGGTAATGTCCTTGGTATCCTTGGTAGTTACCAGTTCGCCGTCGCGCAGTATGGTGACGCGGTTGGAAAGGCTGATTATCTCCTCCAGACGGTGGCTTATGAATACGATGCCTATGCCCTGCGCCGCCAGGCGGCGGATAGCGGCAAGAAGATTCTCGGTCTCGGTCTCCGTAAGCACTGCCGTAGGCTCGTCAAATACGAGATAGCGTATGCCTGTCTTATCGATCTCACGGGCTATCTCAACGAACTGCATATGGCCTACGGGCAGGCCGTGAACCATCGTATACTCCTCAATATCCATCCCCATGGTATCCAAAGCCTTGCGGGCGTCTGCATTCATCTTGTCCATTTCCAGTTCCTGCAGACGCTTGCCAAATATCTTTGAAAGCACAGTTGGCTTGGTGATTTCGCGGTTGAGTTTTATGTTTTCGGTTATGGTAAAGCCGGGAATCAGCATAAACTCCTGGTGTACCATACCAATGCCTTTTTCCATGGCATCATGGGGCGTCATTATATGTGCATCCTCGCCGTCTATCTCGACGGTACCTTCAAAGCCGCCCGTGTCGTGAATGACGGGCATTCCGAAGAGGATGTTCATCAACGTGGACTTACCGGCGCCGTTTTCGCCTATAAGGGCATGGATCTCGCCGGGGCGAACGTCCATATTTATTCCTTTAAGGACCTGATTGCTGCCGTATGACTTTCCCACGTTTGCAAAACGTAAAATTGATTCGGCCAAAGCTTGTAAATCCCCTTTCTATACGGGTGTGACGATTACTGATTATTGCTTATTGCTTGGGTAAGAAAAGGGGCGGCGGAGCTGAACGCTCACAGCCGCCCCGTTTTGTTAGACGATCGTCTCAGTCAGCTTCAGGATTACAGATCGAGATAGCCCAGCTGATATACAAGGTAGTTGTCGGTGACTTCGCCGGTACCGGGATCAACGAAGGGAGTGAGGGCAGCCTCGGCGCCGCAGTAGTCGCTCAGCAGAGCGCTCATGGCGTCGGCGTCACAGTCGCCAATGAGACCAGCCATCCACAGGAAGGCATACTCGGTGCTGGCAACGGTGTTGGCTATGGAAGCGGGAACCGCCCAGGTGGAGAAGTGACCGGTCAGACCGGCGTCAGCGACGTACTTCTTCTCGGCTGCGATAGTGGCCTCAAGGCCGCCTACCAGATCTTCAGGGCTCTCTATACCGAAAGCGCTGGGGAATCCATGATAGGGGCTGGGGCAGCAGGGCTGTACATAGTAAGCGCCGGCGTCATAAACAGCTTTGATGAGGGGAACCTGCATAGCGCAGTTGGTGGTGAAGAAGGCGGTCTCCTTGCCGTACTTTTCTACCATCTTGGGTACATCCTCAAGGATGAACTGCTGGGAGCCGGAAAGGCCGGAGTCGCCAGTAGGATCGGGAGCGGTGGCGTCAACAAACTCGATGCCCAGCTCTTCGCACTTGGCCTTGATCTTATCGCGGCAGCCTGCCAGGGTTACCTGAGCCATGTGACGGGGGAAGCTGTAATGCACGAAGGTCTTGCAGCCCATCTCGTTAGCCTTCTCTGCCATATAGGTGCCCTTGCCAACCTCGTCAACGGAGATGGTGATGTCCGCACGGGTGGTGATATCGGTGGGGTTCTCCTGGGGAGTGCAGTAGATTACCAGCAGATCCTTAAGATCGCGAACTTCGGCTACCTTATCAATACCGGGGTTGGAACCGGGGCATGCCTGGTTGATGATGATGCACTTTACATCGGGATCGGTGCCGTACTTGTTGATAACGGAGATGAACTGCTCCTGCTCTGCCATGAAGTTATCGGGCATGGTGTCATGGATGACACGGTCGCCGTACTTTTCAACCATGGCGGCTGCGGAACGGTATTCTTCCTCGTTCTGGGAAACGGTGTTGGTGATGATGGCGATCTTGCCATCGGTAGCAGCAACAGCCGCTTCTACGGACGCCTGTACATTAGCTGCATCCCACTTGAGCTCGCCAGCGGCGGGAGCTTCTTCAGTGGTGCCCTCGGCGGGAGTAGTGGTTTCGGTGGTAGCGGGTTCTTCAGCAGCGGGCTGAGAGCAGGCCGCAAAGGAAACTGCCATGACCAGAACCAGCATCAAAGCTATAAGCTTCTTCATGTGTTTTCTTCCTCCTAATTATTGTATGAACTAAACGGGCATAGCCCATTGTTCAAGAAGTGGAATTTTGTATTTGTACCATCAGTTGACAAGGACACACAAGGTTTTAGAAGCCAAACAGCACGG
>ENA-ORNY01002058-ORNY01002058.1-human-gut-metagenome-genome-assembly--contig:-NODE-2058-length-10576-cov-2.588917_pt1 | contig 10576 bp, 7 predicted proteins | sample MGYA00242122_ERZ509036 | MGnify/ENA primary metagenome ERZ509036 (study PRJEB26280, sample SAMEA2338696) | human gut metagenome | biome: human gut; feature: human-associated habitat; material: faeces...
TGCCGGAAATTCCGCTCTCCTCCGAACTGCCGCAACACCCGGGGAGCAACACCCGGGAGACGATCCGGTTCGGCATCGACCGCGGCGCTGTGGGGCTGGTGCGGGAACTGGTGGAGTGTTCCGCCGGGAAATACGGCTGTATCACCCGGGTTGTAACCGGAGGCGACGCGCCGTTCTTTTCCGCAGCGCTCGGCTTGCCGGTGACGATGCCGGAGTTCACGCTTCACGGCATCCGGATTGCCTGGTCCCGTTGCCGGGATTGACCGATTTCCTCTCATTTTCCCTCCGGGAAACTCGATTCCGCACTTGTCATTGTTACAATAATATGGTATTTTATCCCTGAACAGTAACAGGAGACAAATTTCATGCCGGAAAAAAAACCGTTGATTCAAGTGCTGGACCGGGCGCTGGATTTGTTGGAGATGCTGGCGCAGGCGAAGACGCCTCTGCGGGCGACCGATATTGCGCGGGAGATGGGGGTGAGTTTGCAGAGTGCCAACAATCTGCTGCGGGCGCTCTATCTGCGGGGGTATCTGTCGCAGGATGAATCGCGCAGTTACCGGCTGGGACCGCAGTGCCTCTATCTCGGCAGCTTCGCCGACCGCTGGAGCGAACTGCGTGCGGCGGTGGCCGGGCCGCTGGCGGAACTGACCCACAAAACCGGGTTGAGCGGTTTTGTCGGCATCATTGAGAACGACAAGCTGCTCTGCGTGGCACTGGGCGCGGATGAAAACAGCCTGACGCTGAACCAGCGCCTGAAACTGCGACAGGCGCTGGAAGCACTGTGGGGTATCCGGCTGGTCAGTCTGCTGGATCAAGGCGACTACCTGCTGGCTATTCTGACAGCCACCGCGGTGCAGCAGGAGCTGGAGGGATTCCCTGCCATCTTGGATGCCTCTCTGTCGCTGCGGGTGTGGATTGGAGTCGGGCGGACATACGACGGGCTGGGCCAGCTGCACCTTTCTGCACGCGAGGCGATGGATGCGTTAAAAGCGGTGATCGGTATTGGCGACAGCACTGTTTCCTACTATCAGGACCTCAAAAGCATCAAAGGCGAGGAAGCCGTCTATCCTGCTGCGCAGGAGGAAAAAGTGCTTGAGAGCTTACGCTACCGCGATCAGCCGGACGTGCAGGCGCTTGCCGCGTTTGTCGGCGCGGTGTATGCGTGCCCTGCCGCCGAGCGGAGCTTGATGCTACTGAGGTTTCAGGTGGCGCTGTATCGCTTGGCGGAGGGTAGCGGCGTTACGGATCTTCCTCCCTTTCATCCCGAACTTCGTGCGGAAAGCAGGCAGGAAGCTTATGACCGGCTTCGCCGACTTGTGGAGGAAACCGCAAGAGGAAAATCCGGCTCGCAGCAAAAGGCCATGACCCGAATCACGGAAGAAGCCAAGCGTATCATGCGGGAAAATTATTCCGATCCCTCGCTCAACATTGCCGGTATCGCGCGTCAGCTGTATGTATCCCAGCAGTACCTGTCCCGCCTGTTTCGCTCGGTGTGCGGGGTTACGTGCATGGATTATCTCACCGGTATCCGGATAGCGGCTGCAAAGGAGCTGTTGCGCCGCTCCAGCGTCAAAAGCTATGAGATCGCTCTGAAGGTGGGATATAACAATCCGAACTATTTTAGCGCCCTGTTTAAAAAGCATGCCGGTATGACGCCCAAGCAATACCGTTTGGAAGGCGGGGACGACGGATGAACAAAACACGGCGGTGGTGGCGCAAGGCGCTTTCTCTCAAACTGCTAAAGAATCAGATCATCCTTTGGTTCGTTACGGTCATTGTGCTGCTGTTGGCTGTGGTGGCGGGTTTTACCCTTTTTACCTTAAGACCCTATCTCTACGACACGCGGGTGCGTCAGTTACAAAAAAACGTTGATCTGCTTAGCTGGGAATTGGACAACCAGCGGAAAAAGCTTCAGGATTATTCCGTCAACATCATGGCGGATTCGACAATACAGTCCTTTCTTCTGGGACATCTGGAGGATATTTCCGGCCTGTCCAATCAGCTTCGGCTGTTGATGATGCGCTACACGGAATATGACCGCAGCATTCAAGGGGTCTACATGGCAGACGGTAACGGAGAGCTGTACGGCAACTTTGTAACCGCTCAAGTCCAGTCCCTCATTTATGACACGCTTGAAGACGCCCTTGCTTCGGATGGGCACGCAATTTGGTTCACCCCTGCTTCCGGAGACACCCTTGTGATGTATCGCGCCATTCACGATACCACGCATGATCTGACGCACACGATTGGCGCGCTGTATCTGATGATCGATATGCGTAGCTTTACAGACGTATGCGACCGATTTTTGGATTCCAATGTAAGTTATCGCCTGGAGGACGGCGCCCTGATACTGGGAAACGAGTTGCCGGAAAACCAGCAGCAATTCTTCGTCTGTACAAGTATGCGAGACGGATGGACCCTGTCTGCCTGGCTCAGCCGGGATGAGGTATATGCGCCTGCCAAGGCCATTCTCAACATGCTTGCTTATTGCCTGGCAAGTACGCTGATAGCAGGTATTGCGCTGACGGTATTTATTTCGGGCCGCCTTACCGGACCGCTTCGGGAACTGCGGCATGCGATGGTGCGTGCCGGTGGGGGAGACCTGAATGCCAACGTACATGTCAAACGTAAGGACGAAATCGCCCTTCTTGCCCGAACGTATAACCGTATGCTTGCCGACACCAAAGAATACATCCGGGAGAACGAAAGGAACCAACGGCGGCAAAAAGAGCTGGAACTCAAGACGCTCCAGTATCAGATCAATCCCCATTTTCTCTATAACACGCTGGATAGCATTTATATGATGGCCAGGCGCAGCGGCAATGGAGAAATCGAAGATATGGTGACGTCCCTGTCCACACTGTTCCGTCTGAGTCTGGCGCATGGTCAGGATTTTGTCACGCTGGAACATGAAATCCGCTATATCACCTGTTATTTGCAAATCCAACGCATTCGCTTTCCGCTGGATTTTACTTGGCATACCACGATTCCCGACGAGCTGAGGCATTGCCGTGTGATGAAATTTTTATTGCAGCCCCTGGTAGAAAACAGCCTCAATCACGGCTTGCGCAACAAACCCGGAGGCGGTCAGATCTGCGTCAGCGCCAGGCGGGAGGGCGACGAGCTCATCCTTGTCGTCGCTGATGACGGAATGGGCATGACTGAAGAGCAGTTGGATGCGCTACTTGAGCTCATCAATCGCACAGATATGGAAGAGAACCGTGATCCCTTTGCAGGCGGCGTAGGGGTTCGAAACGTTCATCAGCGTCTGCTGCTGTCTTATGGACATGGGCTGGAGATCGAAAGCGACTGGGAGGAGGGGACCACCGTAACCATCCGCATCCCCTTTCAAAATGATGAGGAAAGCAAGGAGGAATTTCTATGACCGGGTACCGGGCCCGTATCACGGGGGGATTTTTAAAACACTATATGGACATTATCGCCCATCAGGCGCTCCCTTATCAGTGGCAGGTTCTTAGTGGAATGAGAGATAAAAATCCGACGGTCCGGAACTTCCAAATTGCCGCCGGAGAGATCAATGGGAGCTTTTCAGGTGTGCCCTACCAGGATACGGACCTGGCAAAGTGGTTGGATGCTGTGGGCTGTGTACTGCAAAACGGACCGGATCGCCTGCTGGAACAAACCGCCGACGCCATTATTGAAACCATCGTAAGGGCGCAGGACCCCGATGGATACCTGGACACCTACTATCAGCTGGTGTGCCCCGAAAAGAAATGGACAGATCCTGAATCCCATGAGCTGTATTGCTTTGGACATATGATAGAGGCGGGTGTGAGCTATTACGAGGGAACCCGAAAGCGGAGCCTTCTGGACGTGGCATGCCGCCTGGCAGATCATGTGGACCGCGTTTTTGGGCCTAACGAGGGACAGCTCCACAGCTACCGTGGCCACGAAATCATCGAAATGGCCCTGATGCGTCTGAGCGCGGCAACCGGTGAAGCACGGTACAGCCGCCTGGCCGAATATCTGGTCACCATGCGGCGCGATCATCCTGAACTGTTTTACCGGGATGGCCGCAGAGAGGGGAATCCACTGGATTATGGATGCTGGGGCTGGGGCGACCCTCAGAGGGAGCTATCCAGCTATGAGCATGTGACGGGACATGCTGTGCGGGCCATGTACCTCTATTGCGGCATGGCTGACGTGGTTCGTGAAACCGGCGACACGGTTATGGCGGAGCATTGTGACCGGCTGTTTCATGACGTGACGGACAGCCAGATGTATATCACCGGCGGCATAGGCACAACCGCTGTGCTGGAAGCCTATACCTATCCCTATGACCTGCCCAACGATACGATGTATGCAGAAACCTGCGCTTCCATTGGACTGTGCTTTTTTGCCCGCCGGATGCTCGGACTAAAAAACGACCGTGCCTATGCCGACACGGTGGAACGATGCGTCTATAACATTCTTCCTGCTGCGATCTCCCAGGACGGCTGCCATTATTTTTATGTCAATCCCCTTGAGGTCAACGAGGAAGCCTGTCTCAAGAGCCCTCTGAAGACGCACGTCAAGTCGCGCCGGCAGTCCTGGTACGAGTGCGCATGCTGTCCGCCCAATCTGGCGCGGATGTTGGCAAGTCTGCCGCAGTATCTCTATACGGTCGAAGACAGACGCGTCAATATTCACTTATATGCGCAAAGCGAAGCCGAGATTGAACTGAATGATGGGCGGCTGCGGATTTCTCAGATGACGGACTATCCCTTCGGCGGGAGAATTGTTTTTTCCATAGGCAGCCAGCATCCGCTAGATGCGGCGATAGCCCTTCGCATTCCACAGTGGTGCGAAAGGTATCATCTGACCGTGGATGGCGAACCTGTGGAAGAAGCACCGCTCGTGGATGGATACTGGATTCTGGAGCGCAGCTGGGGCACGGAGACAGAAATCTGCCTTGTGCTGGAAATCAGCCCCGAATGGATACAGGCCAACCCGCGTGTGCGTGAGGATGCGGGAAAGGTTGCTATGGCGGTAGGCCCTGTGGTATACTGCACGGAAGAGGCGGACAATGGCCCGTTGCTGAGCGACCTGATGGTTGATACAGGAACGCCGTTGGAAACCATGGAGAGAAACGACGTATCCGGCTTTGGCTCCTATCCGGCTTTCAGCGCGGCCGCTACACGCTCGAGTCGGGAAGCAGCGGGGGAAAAACGACTGTACTTTCCTCTTGTGAATAGGCGCAGGCAAGTGTCCATGACACTCATTCCTTACTGCCTATGGGGCGAGCGGGAAAACGGAGAGATGGCCGTATGGCTGCAAGGGAGGTAAACTGTAATGAATCGCTATGACACACCTGTTCTGCTTCAACGCGCCGATCCTTACATCTTGCTGGCGGAGGATGGTTATTACTATTTCACGGCCACGGTCCCCGCATTTGATCGGATTGAGCTTCGGCGGGCAAGGAGCATTGAGGAACTTGCCGCTGCGCAGGCGGAAGTGATCTGGCGCAGGCATGAAAGCGGACCCATGAGCCGCTATATTTGGGCACCCGAGATTCATCGCATCGGAAACGAATGGATGATCTACTTTGCCGCGGCTGAGGCCGAACCGGATGAACATGGAGTGTTCGATCATCGGATCTTCGCGCTGTCCAACCAGTCGGACAATCCACTGGAAGGTCATTTTGAGGAGCGTGGACAGATCAATACCGGTATGGAAAGCTTTTCGCTGGACGCGACCACCTTTACTTCCGGACACCAACGCTATTTCGTCTGGGCGCAACGCGATTATGCCATTGCGGGCAACAGTAACCTCTATATTGCGCGCATGCGTTCGGCTACAGAGCTGGAGCTTCCGGCTGTGATGCTTTCCAAGCCGGAGTATGATTGGGAATGTCAGGGCTTCCTGGTCAATGAGGGGCCGTCAATCCTGCGTCACCACGGCAGACTTTACCTGACGTATTCCGGCAGCGCCACAGACGAACGCTACGCCATGGGCATGCTGGAAGCCGACGAAAACGCGAACCTGCTGGACCCCACAAGCTGGAAAAAGAGCCCAAAGCCTGTTATGACAACTGATGCAGCGCGTCAGATTTACGGTCCCGGACATAACAGCTTTACAAGGGACGCTGAGGGACACGATCTGATGGTTTTCCATGCGCGCCCCTATCCCGGTTTTCATGGTTCTCCCCTGAGCGACCCCAATCGCAATACGTATATCCGGCCCATCCGCTATGATGCAGATGACCGGCCCGAATTTGAGTGAATTGCCTTTTTCCTTCCTTTGACCTCGTGCGTCTGCGTCCTTCCGGTCGTCAGCCTGCATATCGAACGACCAGGATGAGCAGGACCGGATTGTTCGCCTTTCTAATTTCACCAGTTCCACTATATTTTAGCAGTCGTTCTGGTCAAATGCAGAAACGTCCAGATTGGCTGCCTTTTTATCTGCTTCTCTCCGTTTGGAAAGCGTCGCTTCGGGATCGTCCGGGCATGATGCCAATCCGGAAGACAGTCACATATCGACGTCGATGAAAAAATACTCAAATGGTGTAAATTGCAACTACGAACCTGCAAATCAATCATTCTGCGTTTATTAAAACGTCAATTTAAGGAAGTCTACCGAACTTCGAAAATTATAATTATAAGTTTTTGCACGAAAAATACCGTATATATGCATCTCCCAATTGAATTTCCATACTTTTCTTCTTATACATAAACGTGCATTGTCTGTTTTCGGTAAAATAGAAATCGAGCAAAAGGGCGCCAAAATGTGAGCACCCCAAATGGCACAAAAAATGAGCCATTGTCACCCCCCCCAAATTATAGCTACCATTAGTTTGTGTCGAATAAACTAAGGAGGTAGCGGAAAGGTGTTAAGAATGGCTCAAGTGCAGTATATCAAAGATCTCTACGAAAATGAAGAGAAAAGTTTGCGGGAAATATCTCGCATCACAGGTCACAGCTTTGAAACTGTCCAGAAATACGCCCAGAAGGAAAACTGGAACGAGGACAATCTCCCGGATACTGAGCCAACGAGTTATCCGGTGCTGGGTGAGTTCATTCCCATTGTGGACGGCTGGCTGGAAGCAGACCGCAAGGTTCCAAGAAAGCAGCGGCATACAGCCTGGCGACTGTTCTGTCGCCTACGGGACGAGTACGGCTTTAGGGGCAGCTACTCCAGCGTGAAGCGATATGTCCGCAAGAAGAAGTATGTAAGTGGCCAGAAGGTTATTGGTTAGCGCCATGACGATTGTGATGGCAAACTGGGTAATAAAGCTGCTCAAACCGAATGTCGCAATACTTCCGCAGGTTCGTATGTTCAGACGAAAGGCAGAAGCGCTGAGCCGTATGGTTTTGAAACGGGGCAAATAAACGACAGACACCACAAAAGATGCCACCTGGCCGATGACGGTTGCAATGGCGGCTCCCTGCATGCCCATATGAAACACAAAAATCAGCACCGGATCGAGAATGACGTTGAGAATCGCGCCGATTACCATGGAAAACATCGCATATTTGGGGCTTCCATCCGCGCGGATCATGGAGTTGATGGCGGCCGAAATCATCATAAAGGGAAGCCCGGCTCCGATGATGTAACCATAATCCAGCGCATAGGGGCGGAGAATTTCTGTGGCGCCAAACAGTGTCAGCAGGGGATCGATAAAAATGATAAATACAATGGCCAGAATAATGCTTACAACTACGGACAGTGTAATTGCGTTTCCCACGCCTTTCTGGGCTGCCTTTGCCTCGCCCTCGCCCAGTTTCAGGCTCAAATACGCTGCACCGCCGTTGCCAATCATCATGGACAGTGCCAGCGCGATGATCGTAATGGGAAAGACGATGTTGGTAGCTCCATTGCCCAGATAGCCCACGCCCCAGCCGATGAAGATCTGGTCCACAATGTTATACAGTGAGTTCACCAGCAACGCAATCACACTGGGGATGGCAAATCGTACAATGAGTTTGCCGATTGGCTCTGTAGCGAAGGAGCTTTTCTTTTCGGGGATTGTAGTTTCCATAGGGAGGTCCCTCCTTTTGATAAGTAACTAGTTACTTGATTGGGGGAAAAAGCGGGCAGCGTGCGGAGGAAATTCTCCACATACTGCCTTAAGAAGCCGGATTTACTCGGATTCGACATTTTGGAGGATGAGGTCGGCCAAGCACGATAGTTCCTGCCGCTGTTTCGTAGTAAGATTACGGCACAGCTCTGCAAAGACCTCTTCATCCTGGGCCAGAATCATGTGATGAATGCCGGCCGATCGTTCCGTGCAGACAATTTTCTTGTATCTGCGGTCTTTGGCGCTGGAGACGCAATTGACGAAGCCTTTGGCCTCCAGCCTCTGCAATAGCTTTGTCATGGCCGGATGTGTTACATGTTCAAGACGTTCCAGATCATTCTGATGAATTTCCGTTTCACCGGCAGCCTCTAAACGACTGATCGATCCAAGCACCCGCAATTGAACCGCCGTTAGCCCCAGAGCAGCTGCCTTTTCGTCTAATTTCTTGCGAAACGCCCGGTTGATAATGGCGATTTTCAGGCCAAAGGGCATCATGTCCAATACCTCGCTTCTTCCATCTCCGATTAATTAAGTAACCGATTACTTATTTTACTCGCTTTACTTGCATTGTCAAGTCTGATTATTGAGGCTGCCCTATCCTTGATCTGATTTGTTCATACCAGCAGTATGGCCCTTTGCGCCTACGAACAAACGACGATGTGACTGAAACCACGAAAATGCGTCTACAACCTGTGCACGCCTCTGCAACCGATACCGTTAAGCTTTGCAACAGATCCGCGTTTTCTACAAAAGCGATTTTCAAATGAAGGAAAATAGCTTCACAATAACAAAAGTACGCCCATACCGGATTTTCCAGGCATAGGCGCTTTTCCTTTGTTCACAACGAATTCTGCTTTCGCGCTTTTGAGTGGTGGGGGAGAGGCGCCCGGTGCGTTGGCATATGCCGCCAATGCTTTGCGGGATCTCCGGGTTTTTTGTTTTTAGGAAATCCATCTTCTCATGGAAGGTTTTCCAATTGGTAAAAAGGGACGGTCCCTTTAGGGTGAATCAGAGCCGGTGTGCACCCTCATAAGCCTCGCGGATCTCCTGCGGCATCTCCGCGGGCGTAAGGGTTTTCACCCGTTCCTCGTTGCCGTCCGCCATGGCGTTTTCGTAGTACCAGCATTTGTAGCGAATCATGTCCAGCGTGCGCTGCAAGTGTCTGATTTCCGCCTCGACGGCATCGCGCTGCCTAACAAAGAGCTCATAACGCTGCGGGTATGTGGAAGCGCCCTGCGTACACCACTGCATAAACTGCTTGATATCCCTGATCTCAAGGCCTGCTTTTTTCAGGCATTCGATCACGCGCAGCGCCTCGAGTTCCTGCTCTGAAAACCAGCGAATGCCCGCCTTGCGCTTAAGATAGGGAAACAGTCCCTCTTTATCGTAATACCGAAGCGTCGATATCGGCAATTGGAACATCGCAGCAACCTGTCCGATCGTATACATATCCGACGCCTTCCTTCAGAAATTTTGTTGAAAGATATTGACCTAAAGTCAGCTTCAGGTGCTATCATGAAGTATAGCATTGGACAGCAGGTCTGTCAATGCGCGCGCGGAACGGGCGGTGACGCCCTTCTTCATAAACTTGACGGGCGAAGGAGGCTTTGAGCATGAAAAAGCAAGCCGTTGCGGGAACGGATGGGGACAAGTATATCCCTTATGAAAACCGTGAAGGTCAGGAATCGGTGGTCTATTTCACAGCCAACCTGTCCGCGGAGGGGCTGCTTCGCATCTTTGACAAGGTCGGGGCACACCTGACGGGCAAGGTGGGTATCAAGCTGCACACGGGCGAAAAGGACGGTCCCAACATTATCCCCCGCCCGTGGGTAAAAAAGCTCGTCGATGAACGCCTCAGCAGCGCGGCGATTGTGGAGACCAATACGTATTATGAGGGCGACCGCTATACTACGCCACAGCACCGCGAGACCATTGCCGTCAACGGCTGGACCTTCTGCCCGGTGGACATTCTGGACGAGGACGGCATCGTAATGCTGCCTGTAAACGGCGGCAAGTGGTTTACCGAGATGGCCATGGGCGGACATTTGCCCGGCTATGATTCCCTGCTGGTGCTGACGCACTTCAAAGGTCACACCAAGGGCGGCTTTGGCGGCTCCTGCAAGAATATCGGTATCGGCTGCGCGGATGGCCGCGTCGGCAAGGCCATGATCCACACTACGCCCGGTTCCGACGATATGTGGGATATCGGCAACGAGGAGTTCATGGAGCGCATGACCGAATCCGCCAAGGCTGTGGCGGACCATTTCGGCAAGCACATCGTTTATATCAACGTATTGCGCAACATGTCGGTCTCCTGTGACTGCGAGGGCTGTGCTGCCGAGCCGGTCGTCACCCCCAACGTCGGCATCCTGGCCTCCACGGACCTGCTGGCTGTGGATCAGGCGTCGGTGGATCTGATATATGCCATGCAGGAGCATCAGCATGCCGACCTGGTAGAGCGCATGGAGAGCCGTCATGGCCTGCGTCAGTTGAGCTATATGAAAGAGCTGGGCATGGGCAACGACCGCTACCGGCTTCTGGACCTCGAAAACGACG
>ENA-ORNY01002059-ORNY01002059.1-human-gut-metagenome-genome-assembly--contig:-NODE-2059-length-10570-cov-4.819591_pt1 | contig 10570 bp, 10 predicted proteins | sample MGYA00242122_ERZ509036 | MGnify/ENA primary metagenome ERZ509036 (study PRJEB26280, sample SAMEA2338696) | human gut metagenome | biome: human gut; feature: human-associated habitat; material: faeces...
CAGGTCCACCGGTTCGGTTTTCAGGGCCTCGAGTGCCGTGATGCCTCCGTTGTAAGCTCCCTTCAATTCCAGAAAGGGGGTTTTCCGCACGTAGCTTTCGAGCAGTTCGACCGCCAGCGGCTCGTCGTCGATAATGGCGCAGGTCAGTTTCATCGGTCGGTCAGGTTAATGCGGAGCAGGGTTTCGTACGTGTCGCCGTGTTGTCCGTATTTCATTTCGTAACGCCCGGGATAGATCATTTCGAGCCGCCGGCAAAGGTTCGCAAGCCCGATGCCCGAGCCGCTGCGGTCGGCCTCCGATTTGGGGAAGAAGCTGTTCTCGATCCGGCAGGCGAGTACTCCTTCCTCTTCCCGGATGTCGATGTCGATGAACGAAGGGCGGTCGTTGCTTACGCCGTGCTTGAAAGCGTTTTCGACCAGCGAGATGAAGAGCAGCGGCGCCACGAGGGTATGCGACGGATTTTCGGGCAGCGAAACATCGAGCCGCACATGGCGCGGCAGGCGGATGCGCATCAGCTCGATGTAATTGCCCAGGAAGTCCATTTCGGCCTTGAGAGGTACCGTCGGCCGGCTGCTGTCGTAGAGTACGTACCGCAGCAGGCGGCTCAGGTCGTGCACCGTTTGCTGGGCCCGGTCGGGATCGAGCTGGATGAGCGAATAGATGTTGTTGAGCGTGTTGAATAGGAAATGGGGGTTGAGCTGGCTCTTGAGGTTTTGCAGCTCCGCTTCGGAGCGGCTGCGCTCCAAGTCCTTGCGGATGTTTTCGGCCCGGTACCACTGTCCCGTCATCCGGATGGCGACGCTCACTCCGACTACCAGCAGGTAGAGCATGGCATTGCGCAGGAAGAAGAACATCGTATCCTGCCACGGACGCTCCATCGGCGGATGGTGGGGGCGCGGCGGTATTCCGAAGCGGAAGAAAAGGTGTACGAGTAGCATGACTCCGGCCACGAGCAGCGCATTAGCGAGCAGGAATCGCCCCACATGCCGCGTGAAAAGGTAGCGGTCGATCAGCAGGAGGTAGTTCACGTAAAATACTGCCATGAAGGAGAGGGGAACCACCAGAAACCGCACGTATTCCTGCATGTTCATAACGGGTTCGCGGCCGCCCGGTACGAAGAGGGGAAGGCCGAAAACCACGCTCCAGGCCGCCAGGTGGAGCCAGAAGCCCGTATGTCTGGATTGCAGGGATGTCATCCTGTTGCAAATATAGGAATTATCCGGGTATTTCATGCTTCTTTTTCTGTATGGCGACGGCTGTTTCGGATTCGGCCGGTTTTCCGAAAAAATAGGGTCGGTATCTTATCCTGAAAAGCGGTTATTCGTAGCGCAGTGCGTCGATGGGGTTGAGCATCGCGGCTTTCTGGGCCGGGTACCATCCGAAGAAGATGCCTGTAAGGGTGCAGACGGCGAACGAAAGGAAAACGCTCCAGGGCTGGATATAGATCGGGAATGCCGCGAAGATATTGACGAGTACGGCGGCGCCCACGCCGACGAGGATGCCGATCACGCCGCCCGTGACGCTGATCAGGATCGATTCGATCAGGAACTGCGCCAGAATATCGCGCCCTTTGGCTCCGATACTCATGCGCAGGCCGATTTCCCGGGTGCGTTCGGTCACCGAGACATACATGATGTTCATGATGCCGATGCCGCCCACGAGCAGCGAAATGCCCGCCACGGCCGCCAGCAGCAGGGTCATCATGTCGGTCGTCGAAGTGAGCATCGACGAAAGCTCCTGCTGGGAGCGGATCGTGAAGTCGTCTTCGTCGGTCGCCTTGAGCTTGTGGTTGGTCCGCAGGATTTGCGTGATCTCCTCGATGGCCTGGTCGGTATATTCTTCGCTCAATGCCGAGCAGGTGATCGATTGCAGGTGGGTGATGGCGAGGATTCGCTTCTGAACTGTGGTGTAGGGGGCCAGAATCAGGTCGTCCTGGTCCATACCCATACTGTTATAACCCTTGCTCTCGAGTACGCCGACGATGCGTAGCGGAATCTTTCCGAAACGGATCACTTTGCCCACAGGACTTTCTCCGTCCGGAAAAAGCTCGTCCACGACCGATTTGCCCACCAGACATACCTTGGCGGCGGTCTTGACGTCCTGTTCCGAGAAGATGTCCCCGTCCTCGACTTTGTAGCGCCGAATGTCCAGGTATTCGGGGCTGATACCGTAAACGGTCGTCGGCGTGTTGTTGGCACCGAAGATGGCCTGCCCGGAACTGTTGACCGAAGGCGAAATGTAGCTGATATAGCGCGCCTGCGCCTGAATGTCTTCCAAGTCCTTGAGCTTGAGCGACTCCATGTCCGCCGCGTCGAGCCGCACACCGCCCCGCCGGTCGCCGCCGGGATGGATCATGATCATGTTCGATCCCATTTCGCTGATCTGGGCCTGAATGCTCCGTTTGGATCCCTGTCCGATCGCCAGCATCGTGATTACCGACCCCACGCCGATGATGATGCCCAGCATGGTGAGGAATCCGCGCAGTTTGTTGTTGCTGAGTGCTTTGAAGGCTATTTTGAAAAGATTCGTGAGGTTCATGGTCTGCTCGTGTTTCCGTGCTCGGGTTCGGATGGATGGTTTGTTTTAGTCGTCGGTTGCGGGCAGTTTCGCCAGAGCTTCGGCAGCGCTCAGGATCTCTTCGTTGCGGACGTCGCTTATGATGTGTCCGTCGCGCAGGGTTACGTTGCGGCTGCTGTAACGGGCGATTTCGGGGTTGTGCGTTACGAAGATGATCGTGCGGCCCTGGGCGTGGAGCTGCTGGAAGAGCACCAGCACTTCGAAGCTGGTGCGGGTGTCGAGGTTGCCCGTCGCTTCGTCCGCGAGGATGACGGCGGGGTCGTTGACCAGTGCCCGCGCGATCGCCACGCGTTGCATCTGGCCGCCCGACATCTGGTTGCTCTTATGCAGCATGCGGTCGCCCAGACCGACGTTGCGAAGCGCCTGTTCGGCTCGTTCCCGTCGCTGCGCGGCCGAGTAGGTCGAGTTGTACATGAGCGGCAGTTCGACGTTCTCCAGCGCCGTAGTTTTGGCCAGCAGATTGTAGTTCTGGAAGACGAAACCGATCTTGCGGTTGCGCAGTGTGGCACGGGCGTTCTTGTCCATCGAGCGCACGGCGATTCCGTCCAGGTAGTATTCGCCCGAGGTAGGCGTGTCGAGGCAGCCGAGCGTGTTCAGCAGCGTCGATTTTCCCGATCCCGAGGTGCCCATGATCGTCACGAACTCTCCTTCGGTGATCGTCAGCGAAATTCCGCGCAGTGCGTGCACCACCTCGTCGCCGACGACGAAATCCCGTCGTATGTTGTCCAATCGGATGACCTCTTTCATCGTCGTTCGCTATTTTTTCTTGTCGTTGCTTCCCGGAGGTCCCGGCATGAAGGGGCTGCGCTCGATGGCGGCAGTCTCCTCGCGGGGCTTGGCCGTTACCAGTCCGGTAACGATCTCCTCGCTGCCCGTGAGCCCTTCGGTGATTTCGGTCATGTCGCCGCTGGCAGCGCCTGCATATACCCGGCGGGGGCGGAGCGTCGTTCCCTCCTTCACCCACAGTTCCCTGCTTCCCGGAGCCGCCTGACTGTCCGTTTCGACTGCGGTCAATCCGATCTCTCCCAACAGTTCCGCATTGGGAACGAAGCGCAGGGCTTTGGTCGGGACGGCTGTTGCGTCGTCTTTTTCGAGCGTGAAGATCGTCACGTTGGCCGTAAGTCCCGGTTTGAGTTTCAGGTCGGGATTCGGAGCGTCGATGACCACTTCGTAGGTGACCACGTTCGATTCGGTCGTGGCTTCGAGCCGTACCTGGAGGACCGTCCCCTCGAACGTGTCGTCCGGATAGGCATCTACGGAGAACTGTACCCGCTGGCCGTCGGCGACCTGGCCGATGTCGGCTTCGTCCACATCGGCCACGACCTGCATCTGTGTCAAGTCGTTGGCGATGGTGAAGAGCGTCGGGGTTTCGAATCCGGCAGCCACCGTCTGGCCCTCTTCGACGGCACGGCTGATGACCACGCCGTCGATCGGCGAGGTGATGGTCGCATAACCCAGGTTGCGCTTTACCTTGACCATTGCCGCCTGGCTCTGCTCGTAGGCGTTGCGGGCCGTTTCGTAGAGGTAAAAAGCCTGGTCGTACTCTGCATCGCTCACCAGTTGTTTTTCATGCAGGGTCTTGGTGCGGGCGTAGTTCTTGGTCTGGTATTCGTATTCGGTTTTGCTGCTGGCGAGTTGTGCCTGAGCCGATTCGAGTTCGGCCTGTAGGGTCACCTTGTCCATTTCGGCGATCAGTTGTCCGGCTTTCACCTGGTCGTTGTAGTCGGCATAGAGCTTGTCGATGATGCCCGATACCTGCGTGCCGACCTCGACCTGCGTAACCGGCTCGACCGTTCCGGTCGCCGTCACCGAGTTGCGGATGGTGATATGGCTTATGGGGGCGGTTTCGAGCAGGACTTTCGGCCCTTTCGAGGGGCGTGCGATCAGCCAGATGCAGACGCCTGCGGCTACTACGCCCCCGCCGCTATGAGCAGATTCCGTTTTTTCATATCTTCGATTATCGATTTATCCGGTGCGGCCCCGCTTGGCGGAACCCGCTTGTGCGGATTAGTAAATGTCGCTCGCAGGAAGCCCCTGATAGATGTTGAGCAGTTCGATACTCAGCAGGGTGAGATATTTGGCTTGCAGGACCTGTTGCTGTGCTGCCGAATATTCGTTTTGGGCCGTGATCAGCTCGACGGTGTTTTTCACTCCGACGCGGAACTGTTCGCTGGTCAGCTCGTAACTCTCCCGGGCGTATTTCTCCTTTTCGCGGGCCGAGAGATACTGGGCCTGGGCCGATACGGCGTCCAGGTAGGCCGATTCCACGTTCCGTAACAGCTCTTTTTGCAGCGATGTCCACTCCAGATAGCTGTCGTTGAGGGCGATTTTCGCCTTATTGACGGCCGTGCGGTTCTTACGGTTCGAGAAAATCGGGATGTTGAGCGTGAGCCCTACGTTTTCGTTGAAGCGGTTCCATATCTGGCTGCCGCTTTCGAAGTCGTTGTTCGACATATGTCCCGTTCCCACGCTGGCGGATAGGGATATGGAAGGGAAGAATCCGGCACGTGCGCTTTTTTCTTCCAGCTTCGCCGCCTCGATGCCCAACTCTCCCCTACGGATCTGAGGCATGACTTTCAGAGCCGTTTCATACACTTCGTTTTTGGGCGGCAAAGCCTTCAGCACGTTCTCTTCTTTAACCCCCGGCACGGCCGGATTCATCTCTTCCATAATATCTAATTCAAGCAGTTGCTTGAGTTGCAGTTTATAGTTGTCCAGTGTCGAGCCGGCTACGACTATCTGGTATTCGTCGCTCGAATATTGGCTTTGGAGCTGGGCGAAATCCACGCGGCTGATCGAGCCCGTGCGCAGCATCTCTTCGGCCCGGTCGCGCTGGGCCTTCGAGGCTTCGGCCGTGCTGCGGTTGATTCGCACGGCGTCGGCGGCGTAAAGGCACTGCATGTAAGCCTGTACGATGGCGATGCGGATGTCGTTCACGGATTCCTCGACCGAGAGAGCATCCATTTGATTCTGGACTTTCTGCCTCTTGACTTCCGTACGGAGCTTGCCACCTTCGAAGATCGTCATTCCCGCCGTTATGCCGTAGGTCCCCGTATAACTGTTGTTGTCCGTGACTTCGGACGAAGGGTAGTTCGTGTAACTTTGCGTGGTCGATGCCACCAGCGACGGAAAGAGGGCGGCTTTCGCCTGTTTGGTATCCTCGATGCCCGAAAGTTGGTTGTTGCGGCTTTGCCGTACCTGGATGTTGTTCTGGTAAGCGTAGTCCAGACACTCCTGCAAGGTCCATGTTTTGGACGCTTCCTGTGCGGTTGCATTCCGTAGCCCCGACAGAAGAAGGGAGCAAAGCAGTATCGGCAGGAGTCGTTTCATGGTTTTGGTTTTGACGCAAAACTAACGACGGCTTTCCGTGCGTGCAATTGAAATAGACGAAGAGGGGAATTTTATCGACGAACGGCCGGTTTCGGGAAATAACCGGAATAACGAACCCTGCGATCCGCTCGGATTTCGGGATGCAGGGTCGGATACGAAAAAGTCCGCCGACCTTTATTAGGGTACGGGGTCGTATCCGCTGCCGCCCCAGGGATGACAGCGCGAGAGTCTTTTGAGCGTAAGCCACGTTCCTTTCAGGGGACCGTACTTGCGCAGCGCTTCGAGCGCGTATTGGGAACAGGTCGGCGTGTAGCGGCACGAAGCGGGAGTGAAGGGCGATATGCAGCGTTGATAGAACTTTACCAGCACGATCAGCGGCAGCGTGCAGACCCGCCTAAAGCCTCGCCATAATTTGTTCCATGATTTTCTGTACGGCATGTTCTATGACCCGGTAGGGGGTGAGCTCTTTGGATGAATAGATCAGGGCGAGATCCAGTGCGACGGGATTTCCCTCCCGGTCGAAGATCTCTTTGTTGAGCCGGTAAGCCTCCTTCATACGACGACGCTGCAGATTGCGCTTGTTGGCCCGTTTCTGAAACTTCTTGGGAACCGAAAAGAGTACTTCGACCGAAGGAATTTCGTCCGCTTCGGCGATCCAGACGTAGCGCAGCGGATAGACGAATCCGCTCTCCCCGCTTTCGAACAGGCGGCGGATGGCCCCGAACGAACGAAGCCTTTCCTGACGGGGAAGCGAACGGTCTGTCATAGCTGAAACAGGTAACTGTATGCGGTTTTAATGCCGTTTTCGGTCGGTGTCGGCGAAATCGCGACGGAAATAGCGTCGTCCGCTTCTTGTTTGCCGGATGGAATCCTTCGGAATCGCACTTTGAACCGGTGATGGTCGCACGGAGCCGTTCCGTTATTTCTTCTCCGCCGGAGTCGTGCGCCGGGTACGGCTTTTCTTGGCTAACTTATGCTGTTGGGTTCGGATGAACTCCTCTTTGTCGGCGTCGTGCGTGACGGCGACATCTTCGATCTGTTCGCCTTTCGCCAGTTTCGTGAGGTAAATATCGACGGCTTTGGCCATCGAAGGGACCGTAGGGGTCGGAGCCATGGCTTTGACCTTGATGCCGACATCGACCGCAGCACGCAGCGTGCCTTCGCCGAAAGTGGCGACTGCGGGCAGCTCCTCGGCGGGGAAGCGTTCGAGAATGGCCTTGACGTCCGATGGCGAATAGAGGGCCAGCAGATCGAATTTCTTGATGTCCAAATCGTTCAGGTCGGCGGCGACTGTGCGGGCCAGAATCACCGGAGAGAACTGTAATTTCAACTTGGCGAGCGTTTCCGGCAGTTCGGGTTTATGGGGTTCGCTCAATGCCAGCATGAATTTTTCTTCCTTGTGCTTTATTATCAGCTCGATGAAGTTGGTGAAACTGCCGTCGGCGAAAGAAATTTTGCGTTTGCGATATACGATGTATTTTTGCAGGTAGAGCGCTACGGCTTCCGTCTGGCAGATGTATTTCATGGTTTCGGGAACCGTAATCCGGGCCTCTTCGCAAATGTGGAAAAAACTATCGACTGTCGTGCGCGAAGTGAAGATGACGGCCGTATGAGCCAGTATTTCAACACGCTGGCTTCGGAATTCCTTGAGCGATACCCCTACTACGCGGATGAACGGCATATATTCGATTTCAGCCTTGTGTTTCTGGGATAATTCGTAGAAAGGAGATTTTTCGACCACGGCCGGACGGGGCTGTGAAACCAATACTCTATGGGCTTTCAAATTCAGAACGGTTTTATCGGGTTATCAAATTCTTGTCAGCGAGAGCCACACGAAGCTCACGGGAAAAATTTCGACGGCACAAAGGTACAAAAACCAATGCAAAATCGAAATTTTTTTCGAGAGAAAGAGCATGAGCGACTCTTTCAGGTAGAGCAACAGCAGTGCTCCGCCGAGGATGAGGATGCCGAAAGAGAGGATATGCCCGGTGTCGGGCGAAGCCAGCAGGAAGAGTAGGATCAACGGGCACAGAAAGACGACAGAAAGTGCTAAATAGTTGAATTTTAGCGCTACAAGCTGATCTGTGATCGGTCGGGAGAGGGTGACGTAACCCGTGATCCGGAGCAGTCCTACCTGGAAAAGCAGGAGAACGGCCAGGCCGACCGTAGCGAGCAGTCCCAGTACCGGGATCCAGGCTTCGGGGACGACCTCGGGGATGGGGAACCAACGGTCCGTCAGTCTCAAGGTCAGTAGAGCCAGCATGGGAAGTCCTATTCCGATGGCCGCCCACAGGAACCGGGTGTAGGTGCTGCCCTGCGTGTCGGTCATGCGTCCCGGCTTCGACCGGTCGAGACTCAATTTCCGACAGAGGATATAAACTTCCCGCAGGTTATGGTAGATGATGACCAGATAAGCGAAAACCAGGGCCAGTACGATCCCTTGGAAAGGGGCCGATTCGTATATGGGACGGACGGATTGCGTCGGAAACGGTTCGATCGCGAGTGTCGAACCGGCTCCGAACAGCTCTTCGGCCGTGACGGGGGGTGTCGCCTGCAGGGTGTCGGGGGGAATCGTCGCCAGCGAATCCCGCAGCCGGAAGATGGATTCCCGAAGGGCCGTTTCGGTTGTCGGCAGGCTGTCGGACAGTTGCCCTGCCAGCGAATCCGTGCGTATTTCGGGTTGCAGGGCCATCAGTCGAAGTAGCGTTTAAGGGTAATGCGGATATCGGTGCCTTTGCCCAGTTCGGAGTAAACGACGCCGATCCGGCCCTGGTGATACTCTTCGATCACGCGGCGGGAAAGGGAGAGTCCGAGGCCCCATCCCCGGGTTTTGGTCGTGAAGCCCGGTTCGAAGATCCGTTTCCAGTTGCTTTTGGGGATTCCTTTGCCCGTATCTTTGATGTCGATCATCACGTGTTTGTCGTCGGAGGAGATCTCTACGTCGATCCGGCCGTGACCCTGCAAGGCGTCGAGCGAGTTTTTGATGAGGTTCTCCACGACCCATTCGAACAACGCGGTGTTGATCTGGGCTTTGACCGGCGCGATAGCCAGCCCGTTATAGTCGATCACTACGTTGCGGGGTGCCCGCGTGCGGAAATACATCACCGATCCGCTTACTATTTCGTTGATATTCTCGGGGGTGAGCGGAGTTTCGGAACCGATTTTCGAGAAGCGGTCCACGATCTTCATCAGGTGGCTCAAGTCCTTGTTCATCTCTTCGACGGCACCCTGATCGACGGGCTGCGTGCGCAGGTATTCGATCCATCCCAGCAGCGAGGAGGTGGGGGTGCCCAGTTGGTGCGCCGTTTCTTTGGCCAGTCCGATCCATACGCGGTTCTGCTCGTCCTGCTTGGTCGAGCGGAAAGCGATGAAACCCAGCAGGATGAAGATCGCAATGACGGAGAGCTGGATGTAGGGGAACCAGTAGAGGGTCTTGAGCAGCCGGGACTGGCCGAAGAATATGATGTGTTTGTGGTCTTTGCCCCAGTAGTATTGGATCGTGATCGGGGTGTTCTCTTCGGTGAGCTGGTTGATCTTCTTGCGCAGGCGGTCGGGATGGTTGATGATCTCTTCGGGAATGAGATGCGAGTGCAATACCTTCAGGTTCTGATTGGTGATGATGAAGGGGATGTTGTTGCGCTGACTCAGGATGTCTTGGACGAAGGGGTCGTTACTCGAGTCGCTCATCACGCGCTCCATGGCGTGTACCCAGAGGGCCACTTCGTGCTGTTCCTTCTCCCGCAGGCGGCGGGCCATGTCGTTGGTGAACAGCAGGGACAGCGTCACCATCGTCACTCCGACGACGATGGCTACGATCCGCTTGCGGAACGAGAGTATTTTGCGCCCCAGTTTGAGCATAGCCGGTTATTTCTTTTCGGACGTCTGCATGGTCGTGATTTCTTGGTATTCCGTCGGATTTTCCAACACTTCGGTAGCCCGGAGAACCTCGGTGTCGTCACCCAGGTTATGTTCGATCACGCCGGCCTGATAGCTGTGACGCAGAACGATGTCGTTGTTGATCGTTTCGGCGATCTCTTTCCGATAGGTATGCAGATTGGTCTGCGTGTCGTCTTTCAGGTCGCCCTCGATCGCTGTGATTTCCTGGGCCAGGTCGCTGTAAAGGTCGTTTTCGGCCGCTTCCTTCAGGACCTTGAGCACCCGGCGGGTTTCCGATTCGTAGGGGACTTCCTTGCCTTCCATAAATTTGACGAAGGCGTCGTAGTCCGCATCGGTGATCGAGAACGTGCGGTTGTCGATCGTGTCGGTGTGGTGTTCCTGCATGTATTCGTCCACGAAATCCTCGATGAATCCCAGCGCATAGAGCGTCATGGCGAAGCGGCTGATGTACTCCGGTTCGGTGCGGATGTCGGGCATGATGCCGCCCCCGCCATAGACCACCTTCCCGCCGGGGGTCATGCGCTTGAGCGAATCGTCCTCCGCCAGCGCGGTCATGGAAAACACAAAAATCAGGGAAAGTGCCAACGCCATCAGCTTTTTCATTTTTCTCTCTCCTTTGCCGGTCGCTTTGCTTTAGCTTGCTAACGTGGTAATATATTAGCACAGCATTTCAACTCTGTCAACCCTTTTTCGCGTTAACTTCTTGAGCAACGCCGCACAAATGAGGTGGTCGGCCGGCGAATGGATTTTTCGTCAGATGCAAATG
>ENA-ORNY01002063-ORNY01002063.1-human-gut-metagenome-genome-assembly--contig:-NODE-2063-length-10554-cov-3.065911_pt1 | contig 10554 bp, 10 predicted proteins | sample MGYA00242122_ERZ509036 | MGnify/ENA primary metagenome ERZ509036 (study PRJEB26280, sample SAMEA2338696) | human gut metagenome | biome: human gut; feature: human-associated habitat; material: faeces...
GCTCCGCTTCGGCGGGCACGGCAAGGATGTCCTCCAAACGGGACAGGGAAATATCCGCCTTGCCCAGATCCGCCAGAATGCGGCCCAGCTGGCGGATGGGCCATAGGAGCTTGCCCACATAGCTGGTAAACACCACCATGGTGCCCACGGTGATTTCGCCGCGTGCGGCAAAGAGCACGCACATGATCAGCGTAATGCCGCTTTGGATCATGCACATGGTATCGCTGCCCGCCCAGTACACGGCCAGGAGCTTGCTTACCTTGAAGGATTTCTTTTTATAATCCGCGCTTGCGCCAGTGAATTTTTCCACTTCATATTGCTGCTGGCCAAAGGCGCGCACCACGCGCACGCCGGTCAGGTTTTCCTGCAGCACGGCGCTGAGGCGACCCTCGGATACGTCCGCATCGCCAAAGGCCTTGACCACCCACTTGAAGAACAGAAACGCAAAGCAGAAAATGGCCGGTACCATCACCATGCTGATCAGCGCTAACTTTACGTTTTTGCTGAACAGCATCGTCAGCGCCACCACGATCATCAGCACCGAGGATACCACCGCCAGCAGCTGGCTGGCCAGAAAGCGGCGCACGGTATCCACATCGCTGGTGCAGCGCTGCACCATATCGCCCGTTTCGGCCTTTACATGATAGCTGAAGGGCAGGTGCTGGATGTGCTCATACAGTCGTTCGCGCAGGTACAGCGCCACATTTTCGCCCGCCTTGCTTTGCCAGCGACCTTTGAAAAAGTTGATCGCGCCGCCCACAATATTCAGCCCCACCAGCGCCAGACCAACGATCCACAGGTTGCGCGCCATAAAGTTGGGGCCGCCCCAGCTATCCACCCAGCGGTTGACAAACGCCGGCATGGTGGAGGGCTGGCCGCTGAGATAATAGTCCAGCGTTTCGGCCAGCAGCAGAGGGGTCAGGTAATCGATGACCACGCTGATCAGCACGCACAGCGCCGCCCCGATAAAGAGCCATTTATTTTGCGCCACCAGCTTGCCCATCAAGCGCATCCTTCGCTTGTTCATAGGATCAATCACCTCTCCTTTCGCATTGAAAAAACATAGAAAAAGAGCGTCCGCATGCGTGCAGGCAGCAGACGCTCTCTATGATGCGCTTAAAAAGCCCAAGCGCAATCCAAGGGCGGCTGCGCATGCGTATCAAAGGCGTCCCTTGCCTGAGCACGGGGAAACAAAGTAACCGAAGATTCAATGTTGCGCACGCCGCAGCCTCCTTTCCATGTTTGTTTATGTGCCGGTGTAAGTATCTGGCACAAGAGGTATCACAGCCGCTTTCGGGCTGTCAACACGAAGCAGGATCCTTTTGCAAATTTACAGCCCGTTGATGGTATTGTACAGCGAACGATTGAAGGGGCGGCGCGCCTTGAGGGCTTTCTCGATGTCCTCATGATACACCTTGCCGTGCTTCATACCGATCACGCGGTTGCTTACGCCATGCTGCAGCAGGTTGACCGCCAGCACGCCGGATTCAAAGGCGAAAGTGGCGTCGCGAGCCGTGGGCTGAGCGCCGCGCTGGGTGTAACCGATCACCGTATGGCGCACCTCGGGGAAGGAGCCATCGGGCATGGTGGTCTTGCGCTTGAGCACGCTGGCAAAGCGATAGGCCGTCATGGGTTCGCCCTCAAACACTTCCTTGCCGTAGGGCTTGAGGAACTTGTACACATCAAAGGGCGCCATCATTTCCCAGCTGCCCTCGGCCACCACGATGGTGCTGCGGTAGTTGCCGCGGTCGATCTGGCTTTGCAGGCGATGGGCAATCTCATCCACCGTCCAGCGCTTGGCTTCGGGGGCGATCACGATTTCCGCGCCCGTGGAGGCGGCGGTCATCAGGGCGATATCGCCGCAGTGACGGCCCATGACCTCCACCACACCCGGACGGTCGTGGGAACGGCTGGTCGCGCGGATGGCGCGGATATCGTCGATGCAGGAGTTGACGGCGGTGTCATAGCCAAGCGTCATCTCGGTATAGGCGAGGTCGTTGTCAATCGTGCCGGGGATGCCCACGCAGGGGATGCCCAATTCGCACAGCCCCATCGCGCCGTGATAGGAACCGTCGCCGCCGATGACGACGACACCCTCGATGCCCATCTCGCGGATGTTGTTGGCCGCGTGCACGCGCATTTCCGGTCGTATGAAATCAAGGCAGCGCGCGGTGCGCAGGTAGGTGCCCGGCTGATCGGCGATATCCAGAATGGTATCCAAATCCAGCTCGACCATGTCATCCTCAATATGGTGGCTTCGGCAGAGCGTGCCGTTATAGCCGCGCTTGATGCCGATGAGGGACATGCCGTAATAGCGCGCGGATTTGGCGACCGCCATGACGGCGGCGTTCATGCCCGGGGAATCTCCGCCGGAAGTCAAAACACCGATACGACGCATAAAGAATATGCCTCCTTCATAAATTGGATGAAAAACGCGCGGATGCGCGGAAATCAGCGAGGGATCGCCGGCCGGAACGCCTGCGGCAAAACCCCAATTTGATTTTATTATACGCTGCTTTGGGGCTGGAAGTCAAGAAGGGGGAAACAAGAAGGGGGAAAATGAAATTGAACCGTAAAAAATGAAGCGTAAAAAAACGAATCGAATGCGATTGACAAAGGGATGATGGACAATTATAATGAACACAATAAATGGAAATATAACGGAAAGAGGAGATCAAGCAGTGAGAAACAAAGGGAAACGGGCAATGCTTGCGCTGATCCTGCTGGGCGCGCTATTTCTGCTCTCCGGCTGCGTGCGGGGGGGGTAAGCATCGTCGGCGGGGAGCCGGGACAGCCGGGCCCCGTGAGCGGGCAGCTGCGGATTTTGTTTGCGATATTAGCGTCGACAGAAACGCCGCCGAAGCCGAATTTAACCGTAGACGAAGTATGGTTGAGCGACGACGTTTCGTTCACAATCACGAATGAAGATACCAAACAGTCGATCGTGGTAAGCAATCCGACGATTGATCAGGATCCGGCATTTTCGTATGCACGGTTTAACGAACAGGGCGAAATGGGAGAACATCAGCTGGGCATCCTGATTCCCTACACGTTAAAGCCGGGGCGTTATCGGGTGACGAATGTGACAGGCAAAGTATGGTATCCGTCAAGCGGAGGCGGCAAAAGTTCTGAACCTTTACGCATAAGCGGGGGAGACGATACCAGCTTCACGATTGCGGCTCCCACCCCAACGCCGACAGCGACCCCGACGGCAACACCTGTGCCGACCCCGAAAGTTCAGGTACGCGGAAGCATTGAATATATGGAAAATATGGCGCAGGAGAACCTGATTCTGCATATCGGCGAAGGCATTTTCGGGTTTGATACAAGTTTTTTCAAATCCGTATCCATCGACGGAACCCTGCTTGACAGCGCGGATTACAATGTAGCGAATGGCTCCATTCTGTTGACGGTTCATAAGGATTATCTCAATCGGCTCAAATCCGGAAGGCATACGGTTTCTGTTGCTCTTCGGGGAGCATACGACGGACAGGTTTTGAAAGCTGAGATTCTGGTGAATCCCAAGTCTGATTCGTCGAATCTGCCCGAGACGGGCGACGGCTCGTCGCCTGCGCTGTGGCTGGCAGTCTGTCTGGGCTGCGCGGCGGCGGTCGCGCTGCTGCTCAGAAAGCGGAGCGCGCGGTAAAATGGCGGCGAATGAGACGGAGTTTCGGTGATAAAGTGGGAATATCCGCGTTTAACAGGAAATTCTTCTTGACTTCACCACGGCCGGTGAAGTATACTATAATCGCTTTCGCATGGAACAACGTGCCGCCTGCCGCGGCGCGATTCTACATTTGTTCAAATTCACCTGATGATAGGAGTGTGTAACAATGGCATCGTCTGTCAGAACTTATCAGCCCAAGAAGCGCCAGCGCGCGAAGGTGCATGGCTTCCGTTCCCGTATGTCCACCAAGAACGGCCGCAAGGTTCTTGCCCGCCGCCGCGCCCGCGGCCGCGCGAAGCTGACCGTTTCCAATCCCGTCTGATTCTCGTAACTGACAATCAGCGTCCGCCTATCGGCGGCACCCGTTTTTCCCCTGCGCATTGCTCGGGAAAGGCGTTCGGTCCGGCCCGGCAAAGACCGGGAGCGGGCCTTTTTCTTTCATTTGCCGTTTTTGGCGTCAACCGAGGAGAGCGTTGTTAATTTGCAAAGAACTTACAGCCTGAAAAAGAACGCGCAGTTCAAATATGTGTATCGCCGGGGCGCGTCCGCCGGGGCGCGGGAGATGGTGATGCTCTACGTGCGCGGCCCGGTGCTCAAGGTCGGCTTTTCGGTGGGCAAAAAGCTCGGCTGCGCGGTACAGCGCAACCGCATCAAGCGCCGCCTGCGCGCCGCCTGTGTGCCGCTGCTCCCCCAGATGAAGCCGGGGCTGTATGTGTTCATCGCCCGCCAGCCCGCCGCGGAGGCGGCGTTTGACAAGCTCAGCCGTTCCATGCAGTACCTGCTGCGCAGGCAGAACCTGCTTCTTCCCGACGCACAGAAGAAGCCGAGACCCGCTGAAAAGGCGGCGGATTGCCCGTGATCAAGCGTTTGCTGCTGCTGCTGATCCGCTTTTACCGGCGGTTTATCAGCCCGATGCACGCGCCATGCTGCCCGTTTACGCCGACCTGCTCGACCTACGCGATGCAGGCTGTCGAGCGGCACGGCGCGCTCTACGGCGGCTATCTGGCCATCCGGCGGCTGCTGCGCTGCCAGCCCTTTTATAAGGGAAGCTTTTACGACCCCGTGCCCCCGAAACGAAGCCGAAAATCGAAAAAAACTGACAAAAAAGTCGTTTATCCCCCGGCGGGGAAGGCCGTTCGCCCAAGCGGACAGGCTGAGGACAATTCTTGACGCAAGGAGGACGTTCCGTCCATGAGTTTTCTCAATTCGCTGCTGCTCACGCTCATCAAAGCGCTGCACACGTTCATCAACAATTACGCGCTGACGATCATCGTCTTCACCATCCTGATCAAGCTGGTGGTCATGCCGCTCAACCTCAAGAGCCGCCGCTCCACCATGCGCATGTCGACCATCCAGCCCAAGGCGGCCGCCCTTCAGGCCAAATACAAGGATGACCAGGAGAAGCTCAACCAGAAGCTCCAGGAGCTGTATCGCAAAGAGGGCGTCAACCCGATGGGCTCCTGCCTGCCGATGCTCATTTCAATGATCATCCTCTTCGCGATGTTCTACGCGCTGCGCACGTTCGCGAACGAGCAGCTGGTGTCCCAGTTCCTCACCTTCTACCACAACCCGGAGATTGACCCGCACACGCTGGTCGAGCCGTTCCTGTGGATCAAGAACCTCTGGATGCCCGACAGCCCGTTTGCGACCTACATGCCGGATGTGCAGTCCCTCCGTCTGGTGGATTACAAGGTCTGGAACGACGTGAGCGCCAAGCTCGTCGCCGACGGCGTGATCCCGCAGGCGCTCAGCTTTGCCGGCGCCGCCGATCTGACGACCTACATCAACGACGTCGTCACCCCGTTCATCAGCTCCGCGGCCTACGCGCCGTATATCGCGCCGGTGGCGGGTCTGGGCAACCTGAACATCCTCGGCCTGATCCGCTTCTCCATCTATCAGGAGGGCAACGGCTGGTTCCTGCTGCCGATCCTCTCCGTCGTTTCCCAGATCTTCATGCAGAAGCTGACCATGAAGAGCAGCCCGATGGATCCGTCTCAGGCGGGCAGCCAGAAGATGATGATCTACGTGATGACCTTCATGTCCCTCTACTTCTGCGCCAGCTACAACTCCGCGTTCGCCCTGTATTGGGTGGTTTCCAACATCTACGCCATCGTCGAACAGATTTGCTTCAACAAGTACTTTGAGCAGCAGGACCGCAAGGCGGCCAAGGCTGAGGAGGTCGGCATCTGATGAGAATCAAGGAATTCACCGGCAAAACGACGCAGGAGGCTATCGACAACGGTTTGGCCGAGCTGGGCGTCACCATTGCCGACGTGCACGTGGACGTGCTTCAGGAGGGCGCGAAGGGCTTGTTCGGCCTGTTCGGCAGCAAGCCCGCCTGTGTGCGCCTGACCGTGATGGAGGATGAGCGCGAGGACGATCACGGGCTGAGCGATCTGCTGGGCAGCTTCAGCCTGAACGAGCAGAAAAAGAAGTCCGCGCCGAAGCCCGCCGCGCCGAAGGCCGAAGCGCCCAAGCCGGAAGCGAAGCCGGACGCGCCCAAGGCCGAGGCGAAGCCGGAAATGAAGCCGGAAAAGAAGCCGGAGGCCAAGCCCGCCGCGCCGAAGGCCGAAGTCAAGCCGGAAGCGCCCAAGGCCGAAGCTAAGCTGGAAAAGAAGCCGGAAGCGCCCAAGCCGCCGCGCGAGCGCAAGCCGCGCCCGGCGCGCCCCGCCCGCGAGGAGAGCGAGAAGCGCGATTTCGCGCCGATGGTTCCCGCCGAGACGTTCGCGCCGACCGAGCCGCCCGTCATCCATCCGGAGGACACCCCGGCGGGACGCGCGCAGAAATTCCTGATGGACGTGACCGACCGCATGGGCGTCAAGGTGGACGTCTATGTGGACGACAGCAAGGCGGATAACCTTTCCATCCACATGATCGGCGACACGCTGGGCATCCTCATCGGCCGCCGCGGCGAGACGCTCGACGCCATCCAGCACCTGACCAACTACGCCATCAACCGCGGCCAGAACAAGCGCGTGCGCATCAACGTTGACGCCGAGAGCTACCGCCTCAAGCGCGAGCAGGCGCTGCAGCGCCTGGCCCAGAAGGTCGCAGGCAAGGTCACCCGCTACCGCCGGAACATCACGCTCGAGCCGATGAACGCCTATGAGCGCCATGTGATCCATGCCGCGCTGCAGGATCATCCCGACGTGACCACCTTCTCCACCGGCACCGAGCCGAACCGCCGCATCGTCGTGGCCTACAGCCGCTACAAGTCGGCAGAGGCCGCCGTCAAGAAGGATTTCCCGGAAACGGAAGAGGAATAAGCAAAAAAAGGCAGGGGCTGCAGCGAGTTTATTTCGCTGCAGCCCCTTTGTTGTTGATTTTGTTATTCCTCGTCCCGTTCGCGCAGACCTGCGACGGAGCTGACGGGCAGCGAGAAGCAGATCGCACCGGCCTTTGTGCCGGGGCCTGCATTTTCGTTGATCGCGCGCATGATCGCGGTCTTTTCGTCCGCGTAGGCGATGATGTAGACCATATCCTTTTCGTCGGCCAGACTCACGCCGAAGAATTTCTCTCCGCGCTTCGAGCCTGTGCCCTTGGCGTGCAGCACCGTGCCGCCGCCTGCGCCTGCGGCGCGCGCTGCGTCCATGACGAAGTCGGAATAGCCTTCATTCAAAATGACGGTGATGAGTTCGTGTTCAAAATTCATATTCGGCGCTCCTCCTGTCTTGAGATCGTCGGTGAGATAGGCGAACGTTTTGCCGCCGGCTACGCTCTTGAGCGGAATGGTCAGCATGACGCCGTTGCCCGGAATGTCGATAAAGAGCTTGCGCTTGGCAGATCGGATCAGGGACTCGGCCTCCTGCGCGCTGCCCACGGCGCCGATGACGCACTTTTCCGTCGCGTCCAGCCCGTAGATGGCAAGATGCTCGCTTTTGGCCGTGCCGCGCGCGGGCATGCTGAGAATGAGGCGCAGCCCCGCGGCGCGGTAGAGCGAGCCCATCGCCTCGCCGCGGTCGTGATCCGTGATGGCAATGATATAATAAAGATCCATGTCAGCAGGCCTCCCAGAGTTCGATGATCTCGTTGTCGCCAAAATCGGGCAGCTGCGGCTCCTGTGCGGCATGCTTGGATTTGACGACGTAGATTGCTCCCATCACCTGCACGGTGATGAGCGGCATCATCGCAACGAGTGCGACAAGGCCGAAGGCATCGGTCATCACATTGCCGCCGAGCGCTTCGCACGCGCCGGTCGCAAACGGCAGCATGAAGGTAGCCGTCAGCGGGCCGGAGGCCACGCCGCCGGAGTCAAACGCGATGGCCGTGAACGTGCGCGGCACAAAAAAGCTCAATGCGAGCGCGACCAAATAACCGGGAACGAGGAAATACAGGATCGAGATGCCCGTGATGACGCGCAGCATCGCAAGGCCGCCCGCGGCGGAGACCGCGATCGACAGGCTCATGCCCATCGCCTTGGCGGAGATCGCGCCTGCGCTCAGCTCCTCGACCTGCTTGTTGAGCGTATGCACCGCAGGCTCGGCGTTGATGATGAACCAGCCCATCAGCATCGCAAGCGGAGCGAGCAGGTAGACCTTCCACCCCTCTGCCAGCGCCGCGCCGAGCGCGTAGCCGAGCGGAGAGAAGCCGACATTTACGCCCGTGAGGAACAGCACCAGGCCGAAGTATGTATAGAGGATACCGATGAGAATGCGCAAAAACGGGAGCTTGCGCAGCTTGAGAGAAACGACCTGAAAGATGAGAAAGAAGATGAAGATCGGCAGCAGCGCCATGGTCACTTCCCATAAATATTCCGGCAGCGCGTGCAGGTAATCCTGCCCAAGCTCCACCGTGGTGGAGACACCGGAGACAACGCTGCTTTCCCCCTGCGCGGGCTGCGTTTTATAGATCGCGCCGAGCAGCAGCACGGAGAGGATAGGGCCGATGGAGCAAAGACCCACAAGACCGAAGCTGTCCGCCTTGGCGTTTTCATCGCTTCGAATGGACGCAACGCCGACACCGAGCGCCATGATGAACGGTACGGTCATCGGTCCCGTCGTCACGCCGCCGGAGTCGAACGCGACGGAGAGAATGCTCGGCTCCGACAAAAATGCTGCGGCAAAGACGATGGCATAGAATACGATGAGCATTGTGCGCAGGGAAATGGAAAACAGGATACGCACCATGCACAGCATCAGGAAAAAGCCGACGCCGACAGAGACCGTCAGGATCAGAACCTTGGTGTCGATCTCCGGCACGTTGCCTGCGAGCACCTGAAGGTCAGGCTCGGCCACCGTGATGGCAACGCCGAGGGCGAAGCTGATGACCAGGACAAGTCCCAGCTTGCGCGATTTTGTCATTTTAGAGCCCATGCAGTTACCGATGCGGCTCATCGACATGTCAGCGCCCAATGTGAACAGTCCCATGCCAAGGATCAGCATGGCTGTGGCCAGAATAAACGAGAGCATCAGTCCCGCGTCGACCGGCACGAGCACAAAGCTGATTGCCATGACGATCAGGCTGATGGGCAGGACGGAAGCGGTGGCTTCTTTCAGTTTTTCAAATAAGATCTGCTTCTGGTACAAGACCTCACTCCTTTGATATTTTTCAATAATTCCAAAATTATCATAGCATATATTCACTGAAATGAACAGAGGAAGAAAGTAAAAGATCTGTTAAGTTTGTTCTTCCAGCGCGGACGAAAACAGGCAGGATGACCGCGTCATCCTGCCTGCTTTTCGTGATCCTACTGTGCTGTGTGCGCGCAGCCGCGCTCAAGCGAGCGGCGGATATTGCCGTCGAGCATGTCACCGAGATCGGCGAGGAATGCGTCCGGCTCGCCCTTCATGCCGTTTGCAAGCCACTCGATCGAAAGACCCGCGAGCGCCGCCGTGTAGAAGCGAGCCAGCGCGATGACCTTGCTCTCGCTGACGTCAAGCCCCTCGGCCTCCTTGCGCACGTAGGCAAGCATTGCCGTCAGGATGGTTTTGTGGTAGTACCGCTCTAGAATGTCGCGGTGAGCGGAGGAATGCAGGTGCTGGATCATGCGCTTGTTCTCTGCGGTGAACGCTGTGGCGGCAAGGAAGGCCTTCTGCCACGATTCGTAGCTGTTCGCGCTTTCGGAAAGACGCTCGATCTCTGTTTCAAACACATCTTCGGCCAGAGCGTAAATATCAGTGTAATAATAGTAAAAGGTATTCCGCGTGACCTCGCTTCTCTCCGCAATGTCGCGGACGGAGATCTTGTCAAAAGGACGCTCTGCCAAAAGCTCGATGAAGCTGCGGCGGATGGCGTTTTTGGTGCGCAGGGCCATAGGTGGATCCCTCTCTTTCTGAATTGGTGTGAAATCATTATATCCGATGCGGAAAAAACTTGCAAGGGATAAAAAACTAAATCTTTAACGGAATCTAAACATCAAAGAGCGGCTTTTGTGCCGTAACCTTGGTCAGCGCGCCGAGAGTGTGAAAACTTTGTGCGCTATGCGCACTTTGCCACTTTTTCATTTTTTGCATTGCGGATATGATCAAGAATGCTCAATACTGAAAAAATAGCTCATTCCCCAAAAAGGACGAGCGGAGAGGAAGCGACGAAGATGAAGACCTACTTCACCTCTGAGTCCGTCACGTGCGGACATCCCGATAAAGTCTGCGACCAGATCGCCGACGCGGTGCTGGACGAGATCCTCGTCCACGACCCGAATGCGCATGTTGCCTGCGAGGTGACAGCCTGCACAGATGAAGTCCATCTGATGGGCGAGATCACTTCGACCTTCACGCCGGACTATGAGGCCATTGCTCGCAGGGTGATCGGAGAGATCGGCTACACCTTGCCCGGTGTTGGCTTTGATGCTGAGACCGTACGTGTGCGAGTCAGCGTTCATACTCAGTCGCCGGATATTGCGCGCGGCGTGGACCGCGGCGCGCCGGAAGAGGCGGGGGCCGGCGATC
>ENA-ORNY01002065-ORNY01002065.1-human-gut-metagenome-genome-assembly--contig:-NODE-2065-length-10551-cov-5.887290_pt1 | contig 10551 bp, 9 predicted proteins | sample MGYA00242122_ERZ509036 | MGnify/ENA primary metagenome ERZ509036 (study PRJEB26280, sample SAMEA2338696) | human gut metagenome | biome: human gut; feature: human-associated habitat; material: faeces...
CGGGCGAAATCAACGACGCGCAGTATTTTTATCTGCTTGCCAGTCTGATCCAATCCATTGACAAATATGCCAACACCGCGTCTGTCTATGGCGCGTTCCTCAAGCATATCAAGAAATCTGCCGAACGGGATTTTCAGCTGGAGCTGCTGCCCGTTATAGACGGCGTTGACGGCTGCGAGGTGTACAACGAGGATATCAACGCGCTGATTCGCCGTGTGGAGGGGGACATTCTCTATCTTGATCCGCCATATAACGCGCGCCAATACTGTTCCAACTATCACGTGCTCGAGACAATCGCGCGGTATGACAATCCGCCGCTCTCGGGGAAGACCGGCCTGCGCGCGGCGGGAGAGCGTGTCGTTTTCCTTCTGCGCACTCTCAAGCGTCTTCTCGAGCGTTTCGCGGGCCTTTTCGGCCTCGCTTAAGCGGGTCTCGGCGTCCGAGAGCTTGTCTGCTGCCTCGGAGGACGCGGCGTTGGCCTCGTCGAGCTTGGTCTGCAGCTCTGCGGACTCGGCGCGGGCGGCGTCCAGATCCTTCTGCAGCAGCGCGATGTTCTCTCGCGCGCCCGTGTTGGCCGCCTCCATCTCGCCCTTCATGTCAATGACCTTGATGAGCAGGGAGATCGCCACGAGCAGGAAGGCCGCCGCGAACATGATGGCCATGTATTCGAGCATGGCGCGCTTTTTCTTTGTGGTCAGCGGCTGCTCCGTTGTTGTTTTTGCCGCTTCCTGCGGCTGCTTCAGTTCAGGCATTCAGGCTTTTCCTCCGTTTTTCCGAGAGCGAGGAGGGCGTCATACAGGCGCTGCAGGTCCTCCTGCCCATAAAATTCCAGTTCAAAGCGTCCCTTGCGCTTTCCGTTGACGATGCGGACCTTGCGGTCGAGGCGGCGCGTGAGGGATTTTTCGCACTCGGCGACATAGTCGACCGTCAGGGGAGCGGGCTTCGGCTCCGGCTTTTCCTCCTCCTGCAGCATCCGCTTGCACATGGCCTCGGCCTGCCGCACGGACAGGCGCAGGGCGACGATCTTCTGCGCGGCCGCCTTCTGCAGGCGAGCCGCCGGGAGCGACAGGATAGAGCGGGCGTGCCCGGCCGAGATCGTGCCGTCCTCCACGAGGGAACGGACCTCCTCCGGCAGGAGCAGCAGGCGCAGGGCGTTGGCCACGGTGGGGCGGGACTTGCCCACCCGCTGGGCACATTCGTCCTGCGTCATGCCGTACTGCTCCGTCAGCACCCGGTAGCCCTCGGCCTCTTCAATGGGGTTCAGGTCCTCTCGCTGGAGGTTTTCGATCATGGCCAGCTCCATGGCCTTGCGGTCGTCGGCCTCGATGACCACCACGGGCACCTGTGTCAGCCCGGCCATCCGCGCCGCCCGCCACCGCCGTTCACCGGCGATGATCTGATAGTAGCCGGATTGCAGCTTCCGCACGGTCAGCGGCTGGATGATGCCGTGTATCCGGATGGAGTCCGCCAGGTCACTGAGGGCCTCCGGCTCAAAGCTCTTTCTGGGCTGGGTGGAGCAGCTCTCCACCTGGCTGATGGGCAGCAGCAGGGAGGAGGCGCGCTCGTCCTTGGCGGCGATGACGTCATCGCCCAGCAGTGCGCTCAGTCCCTTGCCCAGACCTTTTGTGTTCGCCATACCGCGTCTCCTTTCAGCAGTTGTTCTTCCGCAAAAATTCCGCCGCCAGCGCCGTGTATGCGTCCGCGCCCCGGCAGGTCTTGTCATAGGCGGTGATGGGCTTGCCGTGGCTGGGCGCTTCGCTGAGCCGCACGTTCCGCGGGATCACGGTGCTGTACACCTTCCCGGCAAAAAACCGCTTCAGCTCCTGGGCCACCTGAATGGACAGGTTGGTGCGGCCATCGAACATGGTCAGCAGCACGCCCTCGATATCCAGCCCCGGGTTCATGCTGCGCCGCACGATACGCACGGTGTTCATCAGGTCGCTGAGTCCCTCCAGCGCATAATACTCGCCCTGCACCGGGACCAGCAGACTGTTGGCGGCGCACAGTGCGTTCAGCGTCAGCAGCTCCAGCGAGGGCGGACAGTCGATGAAAATGAAATCGTAATTGTCCGCCACCTGCCGCAGCGCAGCCTTCAGCAGGAACTGCCGGTCATCCATGTTGATCATCTCCACGCCGGCGCCGGCCAGCGCCTTGCTGCTTGGCAGCACGTCGCCATAGGGCGTGGTCACGATCAGCTGGGCCGTCTCTGCGCCGTTGATGAGCGCATCGTAGACGCCGTTGCTGGTGGTCTTGTCCACGCCCATGCCGCTGGTGGCGTTGGCCTGGGGGTCAAAATCGCACAGCAGCACCCGCTTGCCAGCGGCTTTTACGGCAGCGGCCAGGTTTACACAGGTGGTGGTCTTGCCCACGCCGCCCTTCTGATTTACGATCGCAATGATTTTCGCCACAGCAAATTCCTCTTTCTGTCTGAGTTCATTATGATAGTATATACCACCTGCATGGAGGGTTTCAAGAGGGAAAATGCAAATTTTCGCCCTTTTGTTTCACGTGAAACATAAAGGGACAAAAGCAGGGCGGCTGTTTCACGTGAAACAACCGCCCCGTTCCTCATATCAGTATCACGCCGTCCAGCGGCGGCAATGTCAGGTGCGCTTTCCCGTCGATGACCAGAAATCGCTGTCCGGTCATCGCGTCCTGCGCGGTGGGCGCGTCCCAGGCCAGCGTCAGGTCTGCCGGCGCGTCCCCGGCGTTCAGCGCCGTTACCGTGCGCTCGCCTCCGCGCTCACGCTCGATGGCCAGAGCGCCGCCTCGGGCCAGCAGATAGCGCAGGGCGCCCGAACGCAGGCTCTCCCGCGTTCGCCGCAGCTGTCCCAGAGTGCGGAAGAAGTCCGTCAGCGCCGCGTCCTCGCTGCCCCAGGGGAAGGCGCCCCGGTTCAGCGGATCCTCGAAGCCCTGCACGCCGGCCTCATCGCCGTAGAAGAGGGTGGGAGAGCCGGGGAAGCTGTAGAGCAGCATTCCCGCCAGACGGAGCTTTGCCAGGCCCCGGGCCAGCTCAGTGGGGGAGAGGCGGTACGCCGCACGCTCCGCCTTGGTTTTCGGTGTGCCCTCCGCGCCCAGCAGCGTCAGAATGCGCGCTGTGTCGTGGGTGCCCAGGAAGTTCATGGCGCCATAGAAGGCGAAGGGCGGATAGTTCTCACGAATTGTCTCCATGCTGTCGCGGAAGACCGCGGCGTCGCCGCCGGCCAGCCAGTTCAGCAGGGCCGTGCGGAAGGGGTAGTTCATCAGGCCGTGGACCTGGCGGCCCAGCAGGTATCTGCGCCGTTGGGAGTAGGCGATCTTGTTGCTGCCGTCCTCCCAGACCTCACCCAGCAGGTAAGCCCCGGGCTTTTCCGCGTCGATGGCCGAGCGGATGCCCTCGATAAAGTCGCCGGGCAGCTCGTCGGCCACATCCAGCCGCCAGCCGTCCGCGCCGCAGCGCAGCCAATGCCGGACCACGCTGTCCTGATCGCCGAAGATGAAGTCACGGTAAGCCGGCTGCGCCTCATTGACGGCGGGCAGGGTCTTCACGCCCCACCAGGCGTCGTAGTCCGACGGCCACGGGTGGAAGCTGTACCAGTTGTAATACTCTGAATTCTGGCTCTGGGCCGCCCCCGGCTCCGGATAGTAGCCCTCGGCGTTGAAGTACCGGCTGTTGCTGCCGGTATGGTTGAACACGCCGTCCAGTATCACACGCATCCCACGCTGATGGGCGGCGGTGCACAGGGCGCGGAAGTCAGCCTCTGTGCCCAGCAGCGGGTCGATGGCCCGATAGTCGCCGGTGTCGTAGCGGTGGTTGCTGGCGGCCTCAAAAATGGGGTTCAGATACAGTGTCGTCACACCCAGGCCCGCCAGATAGTCCAGCTTCTCCGTGATGCCCTGCAGCGAGCCGCCGAAGAAGTCGCGGTTGGTGATCTGCCCGTGCTCGTCCGGAAGGAACACCGGCTGCTCGTTCCAGCCGCGGTGCAGCCACCGGTGCCCGGGCATATGGCTCACGTCCGGCATGGATACACGGCGGAACCGATCCGGGAAGATCTGGTACGTCACGCCGCGCCCGAACCAGTCCGGGGCGGGGGAGGGCTCGTATACCGTCAGCTGCCAGCGTGCCGCCTTCTCCGGCGCGTCCTGCACGCCATTTTTGCCGTACCACACGCAGCGCCCGTCCACGTCCGTCAGGCGGAAGCAGTACCAGCACAGCTCACCGTCAGCCGGCGCGGTGTATGTGCCGGCGAAGCCGCCCTCCGCCGGCGGCAGGGCGCACGTGTCCTCCGTGCCTGCGAACTCCCGGAGCACCAGCAGCTCGCAGCCGTAGTAGGTGTCGTCCGCCAGCGCAAAGCGCACTTCGGCGCCGCAGGGGACGGCGCCGAAGGGGTCTTTATAATGTTTGTCTCTCGAATTGAAATAGGGTCCCATGTGTGCCTCTTGTCTCTATAACAGATTTACCGCATCAGCGCGTCCTCGCCGGCGGCGGTGGCGCCGGTGCCATCCCGGGTGAACCAGGCGTTGATGATGTCCACGGCCGCATTGGCCAGCAGACTGCCGCTGCCGCCCTTCTCCACCACGATGGCGATGGCGATCTCCGGATCGTCATAGGGGGCGTAGGCCACAAAGGTGCCGTTGGCGATATCCGTACCCACCTGGGCCGAGCCGGTCTTGGCACCGGCCTCCACCACACAGCGGGAAAAGGCGCTCCGCAGGGAGTCGTAGGTCAGATCGTGCATACCCTTGGTCACCGCCGCCATGGTGCTGTCCGAGATGTTCAGGTCGTTCAGCGGCCCCTTGCCATATACGCCGACAACTCGTGAATTATCATAAGATTTTACGTTTTTCAGAAGATGTGCCTCATAGTGCTCGCCGCCGGATACCAGCGTAGCCACATAGTTGGCCAGCTGCAGGGGGGTGAACAGGTTGTAGGACTGGCCGATGGCCGCCGTGATGGTCTGGCCGTCGGTCCACTCACGGTCGTGGGCCTCCGCCCACTCCGGGGAGGCCAGCACGCCGCTGACGTCGCCGATCTCAATGCCCGTGGACTGCCCCAGGCCGAAGGCTGTGGCGTACTCGTCCAGCTTCTTGATGCCTGTCAGCCGGCCCACCTCGTAGTAGAAGTAGTTGCAGGAGTCCACGATGGCCTGACTGACGTTGATGCGCCCGTGGGTGGTGTGGGCCTGCCGCCAGATCCAGCACATGGGCTGCGGGTCCACATAGTAGGTGTAGATACCCTTGTCCTCAATGATGGTGCTGGGGGTGATGATGCCCTCCTCCAGCGCCGCCACGGACGTGCACAGCTTGAAGGTGGAGCCGGGGGCGTACACGCCCTGGGTGGCCCGGTTAAACATGGGCAGGCGTTCGTCCTTCACCAGCTCATCATAGTCCTGGTTGAACGTCTCCAGATCGTAGGTGGGGTAGCTGGCCATGGCCAGTACCTCGCCGGTGCCGACCTGAATGACCGCCGCCGCGCCGCCGCGCTCGTTGCTGTCCTTGTCGATCATGCCCTGAATGGTACTGGCCAGCGTGTCCTCCACCACCTGCTGCAGGTCGATGTCGATGGTCAGCGCCACGGTGCCGCCGGGCTGGGGCTCCCGGGTGTACAGCTCGCCGGTGATCTTGCCGTTCTCGTCGGTGGTGATGAGCCGCTTGCCGTCATTGCCGTGGAGATATTCCTCAAAGGCCTTCTCCACGCCGTCCTTGCCCACCAGGTCATTCATATTGTAGCCCTTGTCGGCGTAGCCCACATAGCCGGTGCTCTCGTCGCTGCGCCACTCCTCCTGCCATATGGCGCCCACGGTGCCCAGAATGTGCGCCGCCAGCTTGGTGTTGTACACCCGCGCCGCCGCTGTCTTGATGGTCACGCCCCGGTACTTTCCGTCGGTGATGCGGCCCAGCAGCTCCGTGGATACATCCTCGGCAAAGGTGTAGCTGCTGCGCCCGTCCAGTTCATACCGCACACCCACGATCAGACGCGCCTGGGCGTCGGTATAGCTGTCATCGACCTTGTAGAGCTTCCGCATGGCGGCCAGCACTTCCGCGCTGCCGCCGTCCGTGGGCAGCTTGTTGTCGTCCAGATACTCCCGGAAGCTCTCGGTCAGGCTTTTGCTGGTCAGCTGGGGAGAGGACCCTGTGGTCATGGGCAGGGTGTCGTTCCATGTGACGCCCTGCTCCTGACACAGCTGTATCAGCTGCCAGATGGCGTCGTTCAGCGCGGCCTCGTCCTTGCCGAAGCTGCTCTTATCTACCACCAGCGTATAGGCCAGCCGGTTGCTCACCAGCACCTTGCCATTCCGGTCGGTGATGATGCCCCGGGAGGCGGTCACCGTTTCGCTGGCGGTGTTGCTGGTGATGGATCTGGCCCGATTTTCGCTGCCGTGCACCACCTGTGCGTCATACAGCACCGCAAAAAACAGCACCAGAAACGCACAGAAAAACCCCAGCAGCACATATACCCGCCGCCGGGAGGGGTGAGGATTTTTCATCATAGCTTGGTTCTCCTATGGTCATTCGCTCAGTGTCCGCCGCTGTGCCCACCGGAACAGCGGGTGCGCCGCCGCCGCGAAGGGCAGCGATACCGCCAGCTCCCTGCCCAGCAGCAGGCCCGCCGCGGTCAGCCCCGCGCCGCTGTGTCCCGCCAGCACCGCCATGTGCAGCAGTCCGCAGAGCAGCATACATACGCCTGTCACCACCAGCGAGCACACCACGCCCGCCATGATGACCTGCCCGCTCAGCAGCCACGCTGCCGCCGCGCCAAGCAGGAACGCCAGCGCGTAAAAGCAGGGCAGGCCCGCCACCGGCGAGAGAAGGTCGCACACCAGCCCGAAAAATACCGCGTACAGCAGCGCCTGCTCGTTGCGCTCCAGCGTGGCCGGTATCACCGCGATGGCCGGCAGCAGGAAAGGGTGCACGCCCCAAACCCGCACGTATACCAGCACCAGCCCCTGCAGCAGTGCCAGCGCCAGCGCGCACAGACAGTACAATATCCACTTCAGCAGTATCGCCCGCCGTGTCATAGCCGTCCTCCGTCATTGGATCACGTCAAAATCCGTGATGATAAACATCTCCTGTATCGCCGCCACATCGCACTTGGGCGAGAGCACCGCGTACCGCGCCAGCCCGCCGTCATCCGTCTGCACGGACTCCACCGTACCGATGACCAGCCCGGCGGGATAGTAGCCGCCCAGCCCGGACGTGACGATCACATCACCCTTGATCAGGTTCGCGCTGTCGCTGAGGTATTGCAGCCGCAGCCGGCCTTCGGCCATCAGCGCCAGGTCGCCGCCGGCCACCGCCGTCTCGCCGGTGCGGAATACCCGCGCGCCGAACTGGGAGTCCGTGTCCAACACCGTGGACAGCCGGCACCAGTTCAGGCCCAAGTCTGTGACCACACCCACCAGGTTCCCGGCGCTGTCCACCGCGCAGTCGCCTATGGCCACGCCGTGCTGACTGCCCCGGTCCAGCACCAGCGTGCTGGCCCAGTTGGACACGTCGCGCTGGGTGACGCGGGCCGCCTCGAACACCAGGTCGCTGCGCTGCTGCCGCAGGCCCAGCAGCTGGCGCAGCTCTTTATTCTCGGTCGCCGCCGGCTCCATCTGCCGCAGCTGCTCCTCCAGCTCCGCGATCTGCTGCCGCAGCTCGTCGTTCTCCTGCTGCAGGGTCTCCACGTCCTCAAACCGCTGGCTAATGCCGCCGACCCAGCCCGCCACGGCAGAACCCGCCGCCCGGAAGGGCGAGGCGATCACGCCCAGGGCGTTGTGCAGCAGCCCCGTTCCGGAGCTCAGGGCCGACACTACGCACAGCACCACCGCGATGGTGGCCGCCGCGGCCAGCAGCCATATTCCAGTTTTCGTAAAAAATCGCTTCATGTGTCGTTTGTTCCTCTCTGAAGTCTCCCCCGGCAGGGGAGGCGGCAGCGCACCCTCTCAGAGGGAGCGAAAGGGGCATTATCCCAGCAGCTGTATCCCGAATTCGCCCAGCATCTCCGCCAGCAGCACCACCGGCAGCCCCATCACGTTGAAAAAGTCGCCGTCGATGCGCTCTACCAGCAGCGCGCCCTGTCCCTGTACGCCGTAGGCCCCGGCCTTGTCCATGGGCTCGCCCCCGGCGATGTAGGCCTTCAGCTCCCGCTGTGTGGCCGGACGGAAATACACGTCCGTGTGCTGGGCGCGGGTCAGGGCTTTCTCCCCCTGCCGCACCGTCACACCGGTACAGACGGTGTGGCGCCGACCCTGCAGGGCCGTCAGCATTTGCAGGGCCTCCGCCTCGTCAGCGGGCTTGCCCAGCTTCTTGTCGTCCAGAAACACCATCGTATCCGCCGTGATGACGATCTCGTCCGCGCCGGACGCCACCGCCTGGGATTTCTCCCGGGAGATGTAGCACACCGTCTCCTCCGGCGTCAGCCCGGCGGGGAAGTATTCCTCCACCTCCGGCACCCGGACGGTAAAGTCGGTGATGCCCATCCGACGCAAAAGCTCCTGCCGCCGGGGGGACCCGGAGGCCAGCACGATCTTTGCCATATACGTCACCTGCCTGTGGAGCCGAAGCCGCCGGCGCCCCGGTCCGTCTCGTCCAGGTCCTCCGCCACCGTCACCGTGGGCTGCACCACCGGCACCACCATCAGCTGGGCGATCCGGTCCCCGGGCTGCACCGTGTACGGTTCACGCCCCAGGTTTACCAGCCCCACGCCGATCTCGCCCCGGTAGTCGCTGTCGATGACGCCCACGCCGTTGGAAAGGCACACGCCCTTCTTGATGCCCAGCCCGCTGCGGGCGAACACCAGCGCCGCGTAGTCCGCCGACGGCAGGGCGATGGCGATGCCTGTGGGCACCAGCCGCCGTTCCCCGGCTGCCAGCGTCACCACCTCGTCGATGCAGGCACACAGGTCCATGCAGGCCGCGCCGGCGGTGGCAAAGCGGGGGAGGGGTATCTCCGTCCCGATCTTGGGGGACAGGGCTTTGATCTTCAGCTCCATAGTAACACCTTTTTCTCCTGAAATTGAATACGGTTTGTAAATTATAACGAGTGTTATACCATTTGTTTTACTCTACGCCCCGGTAGAACAGCCCGCGTGTGCTGTTGTCGTCGGCGGTGACGGTCCCGGCCCTGTGGGCGCGGAGAAGCGCCGCGCACTCCGCCGCCGTCTCTGTGGTAAACCGCAGGCGTCCGTACCGCAGGCCGCACCGGAACACCTCCGGCTTGTCCGCCAGCACCAGCGTCTTTCCGTTCTCGATCTCGCACCGGCACCCGTAGGCGCACAGCACCGGGAACTGCTCGCCCCGCCGGTCGGTCAGCACGCTGCCCGCCCCATGGGCGCAGCCCACGCTGTTCTTCGTCACGCAGTTTTCGGTGATCATCAGCGGCAGGCGGCCATAGACAAGGGCCTCGCAGTCCGCATATTTTCCCAGGTCCCGCACCTGCTGCCACCGCAGCTCAAAGCTGGCCGTCACGGACGACAGCCCCTGCTCCTGCCAGAAGCGCACCGCCCGGCTGTTGTACACGTTCAGGCCGAAGTCGCCGCGGAGCGTTTTGCCCAGTCCCTTCACGATGGCCAGATGGCCCAGGTTGCCGATGGCCGCGGAGGCGACCTCCGGGTGCCGCTGCAGAATATCCCGGAACACCGGTTCGTCCGCCGTGCGGAATATCCGGGGCAGCACCGCGCAGAACTCCGCCTGCCCAATATAGGGCGTCAGGTCCATCTTATCCAGCAGCTCCGCCGGGATATACACGATGGCGGGGCGTTCCGCCAGCAGCTCGGCCGTCAGCTGATCGGGCCTGCTGATGGACACGGTAAAGTCCAGCTCCGCCGCGCCCGCCGGGGCCTCCGGCAGGGGAGAGGCGGGCAACTCACGGCGCTTCGGAGTGTCCATCCGCCGATCCGCCAGCTCGTCCAGCAGCAGCTGGGTCTCCCCGCTTCCCCGCTTCTCGGCGGTATTTTTCCGCCAGCGGTCGATGGCGAGATTCCGGGTGATCTTCCCTAAGAAGGTGGAAAACCGCTGGGGTCTGCGGGGCGGAATCAGCTTCCACGCGGAGTAATAGGTGTCGTTGACGCTTTCCTCAGCGTCCAGGGGGTCGGATAAAATACGTTTGGCAATACTGTAACAATAAAATCCGTATTTCTGGTCAGTCTGAACAATGGCCTGTTCCGACCGGGCGAAATACAAATCGAGAATTTCATTGTCATCCATGTCGCCGCCTCCTTTTTAGTGTCTTCACCTTTATACACGCAGAAAACTGGGGAATGGAAGATTTTTTCTAAAGAACCTCCTGGCACTTCTTTGTGCGGTATTGCCATAATAAAAAAGAGCCTCACGGCCCTTCTTTATCCAAATGTATCCCCGCCGTAGCTCTCCGGCAAAACCAGAATGTTCGTATTGTGCTTGCACCCGGTGATTGGGTCGCGGAAACTTGCGAAGCCTGTAACCGGGGGAGTTCCTGCGGGGATTCTCTTTTTGTGTACAGACAAGGGGCTGCCTCAACGTGATTTTGCAAAATCACTTTGGGGCAGCCTTTTCAAAAAATATCTGTTTTCCTTTTTACCCGGATTCCTTCTGGAATTGACCAATACAG
>ENA-ORNY01002066-ORNY01002066.1-human-gut-metagenome-genome-assembly--contig:-NODE-2066-length-10548-cov-3.847041_pt1 | contig 10548 bp, 10 predicted proteins | sample MGYA00242122_ERZ509036 | MGnify/ENA primary metagenome ERZ509036 (study PRJEB26280, sample SAMEA2338696) | human gut metagenome | biome: human gut; feature: human-associated habitat; material: faeces...
GGGGATTTTGGGGACTGTCCTGAATTCATCCGGAACTAAACAAATTCCAATTTATATAATTCTATGCTTTTTTTAAAAAAATATTATAATATTCTAATTTAAGGTTAATCTAAATATAAGAGGTGTATTTATGTTTAAACCTAAATTAGTATATTATGAACCAAATGCAGAAAATTATAAATTAGGTAAAGAATTGCTAGATAAGTATAGAGAAGAAGGTGTTAAATTAATTCCAATAGAAAACCATAATAATATAGAAGAATTAAGGAAAAATCCAAATTCAGAATTTGCAAATATGAAACAAAATATAATTATTGGAGTTAGAAAGACTCATAAATTTGTTCCAAACCATAAAGTTTCAGATTTTTTAGTGCCATATACATCATCTGGTTGTATAGCCATGTGTATGTATTGTTATTTGGTGTGCAATTATAACAAATGCTCATATTTAAGAATATTTGTAAATAGAGAAGAAATGTTAGATAAAATAATAAAAGTAGCAAATCAAAGTGATAAAGAATTAACATTCGAAATAGGAAGTAATAGTGACCTTATCCTAGAAAACACTATAACTCATAATTTAGAATGGACAATAGAGAATTTTAATGCAGATAAAGGCTATCTTACATTTCCAACTAAATTTGATATGGTAGATCCACTTTTAAACCTAAAAAACAAAGAAAAAATAATAATAAGAATGAGTATGAATCCAGAAGAAATAATAAATAGAGTAGAGTTTGGAACCTCAAGATTAGAAGAAAGAATAAAAGCAATAAACAAGCTAGAAGAAGCAGGCTACAAAGTAGGAATATTAATTGCTCCAATTATCCTAGTAGATAATTGGGAAGAACTTTATGAAGAATTAATTAAAAGACTATCAGAGGAATTAAGCGAAGAAGTAAAAAACGAAGCGATATTTGAGCTTATATTTATGACATATAGTTATGTTCATAAAATGATAAATAAAGAAGCTTTTCCAAATGCAATAAATTTGTTTAATCCGGAAATAATGACAGGTAGAGGAAGAGGAAAATATATGTACAAAAAAGAAACAAGAGAAAAAGGCGAAGAATTTTTAAGAAAAACTATGAAAAAATATCTTCCGAATAGCGAAATTTTGTATATTGTGTAGAAATATTGTATATTATGTAGAAACAGTGTATAATAAAGAAGTTCTATAAATCCATATTATGAAAGGAGAATTTCAACGTGAAAAATCTGGTTGAAATTTCGACTAAGACTGGAGAAAGGTTTGAATTGTGCTATAAACCATTCGCAAAAAGACTGGTGGTAACCTGTCTTGAAACACCAGGAAAATTGAGCTTTATAAAGCCAATAGAAGAATTTATGGGAAACACGTTATTTCTTGCAGAAGAAGGCGTTTATATGGATGCAGAATATGAATGCCGTTCTAAAAGGGAATTTAAAAGAATTGTAGCTATGTTAGTTGCGAAAAACAACTAATAAGAAAAGGTGGCTTTGCTTACACTTTTCTTCTCGCCGATTCAATAAAAAAGAGGAACATTGCACAGTGTTCCTCTTTAACTATTTAACAAATAAACAGCCAAATTTAAAAATGAAGCAAAAATAATCCATAACAAATATGGCAATTGAAGCAACCCTGATATTTTGTTTTTAGAATAAAAATCTTTTATCATTAAATACACTAAAATTATAAGTAATAAAATCCAAACAAAAGCAAATAATCTCCATTTAAAGAAAAAAAGAATATTGACCATAAAGCGTTTACAAACAATTGTAAATAATAAATATTAATAGATTTAGTATCTAATAATGAATTTGATTTTAGTATCCCATAAGATATTCCCATTAAAATATAAAGAATAGTCCATACAATTGGAAACAAAAAACTTGGCGGTGCCCAACTAGGTTGAGATAATGAAGTGTAATCAATATATTTAGATGTAATAACACCAACTAATCCACCAATTAGTAATGGAACAACAATAGATTTAGCATAAGTTATAACCTTATTCATAAACACACCCTTTCTATTAATATAAATATATTTTATAGAATAGAAATTTATACAAATATTAAAAAATATTTTTATTAGAGGTCAGGCACTTTTATTTTTCTGTAACATATACTTTGGTATAGAAAAAATGGAGGTGCATTTATGCCATTACTCAGTATTACTGGACTAGTAGCGTTTTTAAGAACGGCAATTTTTGCTTTTGGATACATATCAAATAATGCTTTGTTTCCAGAACCGCTTTCTCCAGAAGAAGAAGCCATGTATTTAGAAAAGTATATGGAAGGAGATGAAGAAGCGAGAAATATATTAATTGAAAGAAATTTAAGACTAGTGGCACATATTTGTAAAAAATATAACATACCAAATGTAGATAATGATGACCTTATTTCAATAGGAACAATAGGTTTAATAAAAGGAATAAATACATTTAATACAAATAAAGGAGTAAGACTTGCAACATATGCATCAAGATGTATAGAAAATGAAATATTAATGCATTTAAGAAGTATAAAAAAATTAGGAGCAGAAGTATATTTAAATGAACCGATAGGAAAGGATAAAGATGATAATGAAATTGCATTAATAGATATATTAGAAAATGATGAAAAAAACATAGAAGATGAAATCGATTTAAAAATTAAAACTAAAAAATTATATACTAGAATGAAAGATATATTAAAAGGCAGGGAACAAACAATTATAGAACTTAGATTCGGACTTCGGAGGAGAAAAACCAAAAACACAAAATCAAATAGCAAGTATGCTTGGAATATCTAGAAGCTATGTGTCAAGAATAGAAAAAAAGGCAATAGGAAAACTAAATAATCAATTAGCAAAAGAATTATAATATTTTTTTTTGTGCAAATTATAGAAAACTATTTAATAAATTTTTTTGTTATGATAATATATAAGCAATAAATGTACAAAAGAATGGAGTGAGTTTAAATGGCAAATATAAAATTAGATTTAAGCTATTCAGGAGTTTCAGATAAAGAAATATCAAGATATGGTACAAAAATAACAAAAATATGTGACAATTTAATGAAAAAAGCAGATGATGAGAATGAATTTGTAGGTTGGTTAAACTTACCAACAAATTATAATAAAAAGGAATTTGACAGAATAAAAAAAGCTGCAAAAAGAATTAGAAAAAACTCAGAAGTGTTTGTTGTAATTGGAATAGGTGGATCATATTTAGGTGCAAGAGCTGTAATAGAAGGATTAACAAGCAATTTTGCGAATATTATGCCAGACAATATAAGAAAATCACCTCAAATATTTTTTGTAGGGAATAGCATAAGTCCAAATTATATAAATGAATTAATAGATTGCATAGGAGACAAAGACGTATCAATAAATGTTATATCAAAATCAGGAACAACAACAGAACCAGCAATTGCATTTAGAATTTTTAGAGAATACTTAGAAGGCAAATATGGAGCAGATGAAGCAAGAGATAGAATTTATATAACAACAGATAAAAAAAGAGGAGCATTAAAAGAACTTGCAGATGAGGAAGAATATGAAACATTTGTAATACCAGATAATGTAGGTGGAAGATTTTCTGTATTGACAGCAGTTGGACTGCTTCCAATAGCTGTGGCAGGAATAAGCATAGATAAACTAATGGCAGGAGCAAAAACAGCACAAGATGATTACTTGGAAGAAAATATAAAATATAATCAATGTTTTAAATATGCAGTAGTAAGAAACATATTATACAAAAAAGATAAAAACATAGAAATACTTGCAAATTATGAGCCAAAGCTTCATTACTTCACAGAATGGTGGAAACAGTTATATGGAGAAAGCGAAGGAAAAGAACATAAGGGGATTTTTCCAGCAGGAGTAGATTTAACGACTGATCTACATTCTATGGGTCAATATATACAAGATGGAAGAAGAAATTTGTTTGAAACAGTTATAAATGTAGAAGAATCAAAAACAGATATAAAGATAAAAAAAGATGAAGACAATTTAGATGGACTAAACTTTTTAGCAGGAAAAACAATGGATTATGTGAATAAACAGGCAATGCAAGGAACTATTGAAGCCCATGCATCAGGGGGAGTTCCAAACATTATAATAAATATTAAAAAGTTAAATGAAGAAACAATTGGAGAATTAATATATTTCTTTGAACTAGCATGTGCAATATCAGGAAACATACTAGGGGTAAATCCATTTGACCAACCAGGAGTAGAAGCATATAAAAAGAATATGTTTAGGCTACTTGGAAAACCGGGATATGAAAAATAAGCAAAAACAATTGACAACAGCCTTACAACAAGAGTATAATAAAAAAGTAAGATAAATATAAACGTAGAAGAGACAAAGTAAAATAAAGGTTGCTTAAAGAGAGGGTTAGTGATTGCGCTGAGAGCTAATCTAAGTAAACATATTTGAAAAACTACCTCGGAGTTTCTAATTAAAAGTTAGACGCGTAAGACGCGATAAAGTCTTTAATTAAGTAAAATAAAGGGTGGAACCGTGTTTTATAAAATACCCCTAATAGATAAAAAAATCTATTAGGGGATTTTTTATTGCTTAAGATAATATATAAATAATATCTAAAAAGAAAGGAAGATAATATGTTAGTATCAATAGGAAGCAGAAGCATACCTAAAATTACAGCAATAACAAGAGCTTTTTCTAGATACCCAGAATTATGGGTTAATAGTTCTGACAAAATTGAATATATGATTATGCCACAAGAAGTAAGAAAAGATGAAAAAAGTGGACAAGAACAAGATAAATTTTCAGGAGTTTCGTGTAACCCAATGTCTCTTTCAGAAACAATAAAAGGAGCAAAAAATAGAGCAAAAAATGCTTATGAACATGCAAAAGAAAGAACACGGCACATGTAGTTTTGGAGTAGGAATAGAAGCAGGAATGTTTAGTGTACCAGAAGTAGAAACTAAATATATGGACTCAAGCATTTGCGCAATATATGATGGAGAAAGATACTATATAGGATTTAGCCCATCATTTGAATATCCTCAAACAGTAGTAGATAGAACTTTGCAGGGAGAAGAAATAGGATATATGGAAGATGTGTTCGGGAATACTGCAAAGGGAAGGAAAGGGGCAATAGGAGTTCTAACAAACGGAAGAGTATATAGAGATGAACTAGAAGAATATGCAGTAATAATGGCACTAACCAAAATTGTTTCAAAAGAAATATATGCAAAGTAAGATATTAGGAATTTTAAAATATAAAATTAAAAAAGGAGAGAAAGATTATGTTAAAAATTAAATTAAAAGACAATTCAGAGTTAGAAGTAGAAGAAGGATTAAGTGTAATAGAAATAGCAAAAAAAATAAGCGAAGGATTAGCAAGAGTAGCAACATGTGCAGAAATAGATGGAGAAGTTGTAGACTTAAGAACAATAGTAGAAAAGGACTGTTCACTAAACATATTAACATTTGAAAGCAGCTTAAATGGTAAAAAAGCATATTGGCATACAACATCACACATAATGGCACAAGCAATAAAAAGATTATATCCAGAAATAAAGCTAGCAATAGGACCATCAATAGATAACGGATTCTATTATGATTTTGATACAGAAAAACCATTTACACCAGAAATGTTAGAAGCAATAGAAAAAGAAATGAAAAAAATAATAAAAGAAGACTTACCAATAGAAAGATTTGAACTTCCAAGAAAAGAAGCAATAAAATTTATGGAAGAAAAGGAAGAACCATACAAAGTAGAATTAATCAATGATTTGCCAGAAGATGCAATAATATCTTTCTACAAACAAGGAGAATTTACAGACCTTTGTGCAGGACCTCACGTAATGAGTACAGGAAAAATAAAAGCAGTTAAATTACTTTCATCATCAGGAGCATACTGGAGAGGAAACGAAAAAAATAAAATGTTACAAAGAATATATGGAATATCATTCCCTAAAGCAAGCCAAGTTGATGAATATGTAAACATGATAGAAGAAGCTAAAAAAAGAGACCATAGAAAATTGGGAAAAGAATTAGAACTATTCTTTTTTGACGAAACAGCACCAGGAATGGCTTATTGGATGCCAAAAGGATTTACAATGATGAACACATTAATAGACTTTTGGAGAAAAGAACACAAAAAAAGAGGATATCAAGAATTTTCTGGTCCACAATTAAACAGTAGTGAATTATGGAAAATATCAGGACATTGGGATCACTACAAAGAAGATATGTTTGTGCTAACAGATGCAGATGGAAATGAACAAGCACTAAAACCAATGAACTGTCCAAACTCAATAAAAATATATCAATCAAAACTAAGAAGCTACAAAGACTTACCATTAAGATTTAATGATGTAGATGTTATTCATAGAAACGAAAAATCAGGACAATTAAATGGACTATTTAGAGTAAGAATGTTTAGACAAGATGATTCTCACAACTATATTACAGAAGAGCAAATAGGAAGTGAAATAAAAGACATTATAGAAATAGCTAAACAATTATATTCTGTATTTGGTCTAGAATACAAATTAACATTATCTACAAGACCAGAAGAAGACTTTATGGGAGAAATAGAAACATGGGATAAAGCAGAAACCGATTTAAGAAAAGTATTAGACGAAATCTGCGGAGAAGGAAATTATCAAGTAAATGAAGGCGATGGAGCTTTTTATGGACCAAAAATTGATATAAAAATGAAAGATTGCTTAGGAAGAGAATGGCAAATGGGAACAGTACAATTAGACTTCCAATTACCACAAAGATTTAATTTACATTATATAGACAAAGACGGAAACAAAAAAACACCTATAATGGTACACAGAGCTTTATTCGGATCATTTGACAGATTTATAGGAATAATAACAGAACACTTTGCGGGAGCGTTCCCAACATGGCTTGCACCAGTACAAGTAAGAATATTGCCAATAGCAGATAGCCATAAAGAATATGCAGAAAAGCTAAAAGAAAAATTAGAAGAATATGATATAAGAGTTGAACTAGATGAAAGAGAAGAAAAAATAGGATACAAAATTAGAGAAGCACAACTTCAAAAAATTCCATATATGCTAATTGTAGGAGACAAAGAAGTAGAAGCAAATGCAGTAGGAGTTCGTTCAAGAAAAGATGGAGACATTGGAGCAATGAGCGTAGAAGACTTTATAAATAAAATAGAAGAAGAAATAAAAACATTTGCAAGATAAAATGCAACAAGGGGGAAAAAGGGGTCAGACCCCTTTTTCCCTCTTGTTTTAAAAAAAGCGTTGTGATATACTAAAAAACAATAAAACAAATAGGAGGAATTAATATCTTGAATACTAATGAAAATATTGTAAACAACTTAAAATACTTAGGTCTAGACTTAGAAAATGTACCAAATTCAATAAAAGAATTTGTGCCATTAGATTATAGACCATCAAAATTTAATGATGAACACAATTACAAAGTATATAAATATGTAAATGTAGAAGATATTCAAATATTACTTACTCCAACAAATAGACTATGTGACATATCAGAAAAATATCGGTAAAGCAGTTCCCTTATATGAATATTTAATACCAGAAAAGGAAGAAAGCATAGAAAGACATACTAAGTTTTTAGAAATGGTTAAAAACTTGGAAGCAGATAAAATAGAAGAAATATCAGAAGAACAAAAAATTCTAAATAAACAAGTACCATTTAAAATAAAATATCCAAAAGATTATTTATGGCAAATATATTATTCAGAATATACAAATAAATACTTTATGTTAGTCACAATAGAAGATTTAGAATACAGTGCATTTTTCTATCTTTTAAAACAACAACTAGCAGGAAATAAAGGTAAAATATTTGTGCCAATAAGTTATACCGATTATAGTAGAGAGTACCTAACAAGAACTCAAGAAACAGACATAGAAAACTATTTATGGTATTTTACAAAAGAATGGCCATTAGTTTATGAAGTATATGATAAAGAAAATAATCTTACTGTTCATATAACAGGCAAAACAAATATTTTTGATGAAATAAAAAGTGATTACAAAATAAAATTAAAAAGCAAACAAGAGGCAGAGAAGTTCTATAAATTATTAAAAGCATTATTTATAATGCAAACAGAAGCGCCACATTACTATAATTTTGAAATTAGTATAGACGAAAAAGGAAGCTTGCAATTTAGCTTAGAAGGTAAAAAAATAATTTATGAAATTTTATCAAGTTTTATAAAACAAGAATATCTAAAAGCAGAAGAAAAAGATGTGAAAATAAAAAAGGAACTAGCAAAGTTAGAAAAATCATTAAGTAAAATAAAAAAAGACTCTAAACAAAAAGAACAAATATATTTAGAAAAAGAAAAACAAATATCAACATTTTTAGAATGTAAAAAAACATTTTTTGGCAGAGTAAAATATTTCTTCAAAAATAAAAAATTAACAAAGCCAAAACAAGAACAAAAAAAGGAAGAAGAAACAAAGCCAAATACGTTAATAGAACAAGAAGAATATGATGAAATAAAAAAATACTATACATTAGAAGAATTAATTGCACTATATAAAAAAGTAAATGAAAATGAAATTAGAGTTAAAAACCTAAGACTTGATGAAAAAGCTTTAACTAATAGATTAAATAATTTAAATAAAAAAATAGAAAATGCAGAGTTATATATAAAAGAAATAGATGAACATAAAAAAAGCATTTTCGAATTTTGGAAATTTACCAATAAGGACAAAAAGGCAGAACTAGTTGGAGGAGAAATAAAAGAAGAAAATACTAAGAAATTAAAAAAAGTATTTAATTACGAACTAGATTTTGAAGATTTATCAAAACAGCTAGACAAAAAACAAAGACTAGAACTTACTCAAGCAGAAACAAATAGTATATATATTGCAACAACAGACATTATAAATGATATAAATACAGTAGCAAATGAGGAAAAAATTACAGAAGAAAGACTAGAGAAAGTAAAAGAAGTAGCGTCAAAAGAAAAGATACTATTTGAAAATGAACCATTCGATATATTTGGCGCAATAGAATCTAACAATAATTATGTAAAAACATTAGCAAACAAAAAACATAGGGAAATAAAAAAAGAATTGTTTAGAATACTAGACATAAGCCCAAATACAACAGTAGAAGAATATACAGAAACTATCAACAATATAATTAAAGACATAAAAAATGCAATAAAGAAAATAAAAATAGAAATTCAAATACCAGTATATAAAGAAGCAAAAGATTTAGATAAGTTTAATATTTTTAGTATAAACCCAGAAGACGCAATAGCTAGATTTAAGAATTCAGAAGAAGAAGAAACAAATTTGTATAAAATAAATTTAAAAGAAGATGACAAGGCAGTTGCGTTAACAAATATTATATATTACTTTAATAATAATAAAACATTACCATTAGGAATGGATGTAGAAGAGGGATTACTATTAGAGAAGGACAAAGCAGAAGAGAAAATAAAAGAAGCAAAAACAATAAATCTTGTATGCTATAAAAATCCAGATGATGAAATGTCTAAAATAGAAATTAAAAAAATCCATGTAAAAAACATATAGGTATGGGTGGACGAATTGGTCCACCCAACTAATTTCTAAAAAAACAGTTGTAATTTTAAAAAACATATTGTATAATACAAATTGCAAATTAAATAAGCCGATGTGGCGGAATTGGCAGACGCACTAGACTCAAAATCTAGCGGGAAACCATGTGGGTTCGAGTCCCACCATCGGTACCAAAAAATAAATCTCATAACAAAGTTATGAGGTTTCTTTTTGAAATTTGAAATGGTAGGACTCGAAAAGACCGTAAAAAAACTGTCCAGGGGACAGTTTTTTAGGTCGCGGGTAGAGGAGCCACCATCGGTACCAGAGAAAAAATGTAATCTTTTAGGTTACATTTTTTATATAAAGTAGGAAGGCGGGATTTAGTTTTTTAATTAAGGTGGCAGGAAGATATTTATATGTTTTATTGTAAAGAATTTAATAATATGATAAAATCCAAACAAAAAGGAGAAAACTATGTTAGAGATTAAGGTTAGAAATCCAGGGGCAGAACTTACAAGTGTGAAGTTTAATGGAAAAGAAAGATTGCATGATGGGAAAACTTTTTGGGATAGGCAAGCTCCAATTTTATTTCCAACGGTAGGAAGATTAAGAGATAATAAAACTGTAATAGAAGGAAAAGAATACAAAATACCACAGCACGGATTTGCAAAAGATATGGATTTTGAGCTAATAGGAAAAACAAAAAATAAAGAAACATATGAATTAAAAAGTAATGAAGAAACGCTAAAAAAATATCCATTTAAATTTGTATTAAATATAGAATATGAATTTACAGAAGATATCCTATCAACTAAGATAAGAGTAATAAACAAAGATGACAAAAATATGATATTTGGACTAGGCGGACATCCTGGTTTCAAATTAGAAATGCCACAAGAAGAATACTATTTTGAACTAGAAGCAGAAGAGCCAGAAGTAGAATTTATGGAGGTAGAAGGAAACTATATATCTAATAAACCAGCTAAAAACATATTAAAAGAAAATAAAATAATAGAAATTACAAAAGAGAGCTTCTTAAATGATGCAATAATGATG
>ENA-ORNY01002067-ORNY01002067.1-human-gut-metagenome-genome-assembly--contig:-NODE-2067-length-10546-cov-4.175484_pt1 | contig 10546 bp, 8 predicted proteins | sample MGYA00242122_ERZ509036 | MGnify/ENA primary metagenome ERZ509036 (study PRJEB26280, sample SAMEA2338696) | human gut metagenome | biome: human gut; feature: human-associated habitat; material: faeces...
CCGCCGTCGAGCCGGGTAAGGTCCTCGTTCTCGAGAACGTCCGTTTTGACAAGCGTGAGAAGAAGAACGATCCCGAGATCGCCAAGAAGCTCGCTTCCTATGGTGACGTCTTCGTTCTCGATGCCTTCGGCACCGCTCACCGCGCCCAGGGTTCCGTCGTGGGCCCCGCCGCTTACCTGCCTGCCGTCGCCGGCTTCTTGCTCGAGAAGGAGGTCGACACGCTGACCGGCATCTTCGCCGAGCCCGAGCGCCCCTTCGTCGCCATCGTCGGCGGTTCCAAGGTTTCCTCCAAGATCGGCGTTCTCGATCACCTCATCGACTCCGCTGACACCCTGATCATCGGTGGCGGCATGGCCTACACCTTCTTCCTGGCTCAGGGCCTGTCCGTTGGTCAGTCCCTCAAGGAAGAGGACTGGGTCGAGCGCGCCGGCGAGATGCTCAAGAAGGCCGAGGAGAAGGGTGTCAAGATTCTGCTCCCCATCGACAATCGTGTTGCCGATCACTTTGGCGAGGACGCTGTCCCCGAGGTTGTTGCTTCCGACGCTATCCCCGACGATCGTGAGGGTATGGACATCGGTCCCAAGACCGAGGAGCTCTATGCCGAGGCCGTCAAGGGCGCCAAGACCGTGTTCTGGAACGGCCCCATGGGCGTCTTCGAGTTTGACAACTTTGCTCACGGCACCCAGGCTATCGCCGAGGCTCTCGCCGAGGCTGACTGCACCTCGATCATCGGCGGTGGTGACTCTGTCGCAGCTGTCAACAAGTTCAACCTGGCCGACAAGATGAGCTGGATCTCCACCGGTGGTGGCGCTTCCATGGAGCTCGTCGAGGGTAAGGCCCTGCCCGGAGTGGAGGCGCTTCTCGATGCCTAATCGCACCCTTCTTATCGCTGGTAACTGGAAGATGAACAACGACGTCGCCGAGGCCGCCAAGCTCGCCGACGAGCTGGCTCAGGCTCTGCCCGAGGTTCCGGCTGGCGTCGAGGTGCTCGTCTGCCCTCCGACCATCGACATCACCACGGTTCATGACCGCATTCAGGCTGCCCCCATCGCCCTCGGTGCACAGAACGTGTACTGGGAGGCCAAGGGTGCCTTCACCGGTGAGTCTTCTTGCGACATGCTCAAGTCCGCTGGCTGCACCTACTGCATTATCGGTCACTCCGAGCGTCGCGACTACTTCCATGAGACCGACGAGGACCAGAACAAGAAGGCTAAGGCTCTCGTTGCCGCCGGTCTTGTTCCCGTCTTCTGCTGCGGCGAGTCCCTTGAGGTCCGCGAGGCTGGCACCTATGTCGAGCACGTCGTGAACCAGGTCAAGGCTGGCCTTGCTGGCCTTGAGATCACCTGCCCCAAGCAGGTCGTCGTCGCCTACGAGCCCATCTGGGCCATCGGCACCGGCAAGACCGCTACCGCCGAGGACGCTCAGGAGGTCTGCGGCGCTATCCGTGAGACCCTCAAGGAGATGTTCGGCGAGGAGCTCGCCAACGGCATCCGCGTTCTCTACGGCGGTTCCGCCAAGCCCGGCAACATTGCCGAGCTCGTCGCCAAGCCCGACGTTGACGGCGCCCTCGTGGGCGGCGCTTCGCTCAAGGCTGCCGACTTCGCCTCTATGGTCGTCAAGGCAGGCGAGTAGGACATATGGCACAGCGTCATCTTCCTGCACTCCTGATCATCATGGATGGTTGCGGCCTTGCTCCGGCCGATGGCGAGAACGCCGTCGCCGCTGCCAAGACGCCCTTCCTTGATAGCCTGTACGCTCAGTACCCGCACACCACGCTCGGCGCTTCGGGCGAGGACGTGGGCCTTCCCGACGGCCAGATGGGCAACTCCGAGGTGGGTCACCTCAACATCGGTGCCGGACGCATCGTGTTCCAGGAGCTTTCGCGCATCAACAACGCCATCAAGGACGGCTCCATCGCCAAGAACGAGGTTTTTGTCAAGGCTATGGACGACGTCAAGGCTGACGGCAAGACCCTCCACCTCATGGGCCTTATGAGCCCTGGCGGTGTTCATTCTCATATGAACCACGTTGAGGCTCTGGTCAAGATGGCTGCCCAGCATGGCGTCAAGACCGTTCGTGTACACGCCTTTATGGACGGCCGCGACGTCGACCCGCAGTCCGGTGCCGGTTACATGAGTGAGTTCTGCGCCTTCCTGGCCAAGATTTCCGAGGAGACCGGTTGCGACGCACGCGTTGCCACCGTCTCGGGCCGTTATTGGGCCATGGACCGCGATAATCGTTGGGAGCGCATCCAGCGCGCCTACGACGTCATGGTCAACGCGTCCGATGCTGATACCGACCCCGTTGCCGGTATCAAGGCCTACTACGAGAAGGATCCGCGCGGCGACGAGTTCGTCGAGCCCTTCGCTGCCCACAACGAGGGCATCCACGAGGGCGACGCGGCCATCTTCTTCAACTTCCGTCCCGACCGCGCTCGTCAGATGACCCGCGTGTTCACGGACAAGGAGTTCGACGGCTTTGAGCGCGAGCAGATCAAGCTTTCTCACTTTGTGACGATGACCGAGTACGATCCGACGTTTGACGTCGAGGTCGCCTTCCCCAAGACGTTCCCCGAGAACGTCCTGGCCGACGTTATCGCCGCCAATGGCCTGAAGCAGCTGCACACCGCCGAGACCGAGAAGTACGCCCACGTGACGTTCTTCCTCAACGGCGGCATCGAGGAGCCCAAGGAGGGCGAGGAGCGCGTGCTCGTCGCTTCCCCCAAGGTCGCTACCTACGATCTGCAGCCCGAGATGAGCGCTCCCGAGGTGACCGAGAAGCTTGTCGCCGCCATCAACGAGGATCGCGCTGATTTCTACATCGTGAACTTCGCGAACTGCGACATGGTTGGTCACACCGGTGTCTTCGACGCCGCCGTTAAGGCCGTCGAGGCTGTTGACGAGGCCCTGTCCAAGGTTGTCCCGGCGATTCTCGCCAAGGGCGGCTTTGCGCTGATTACCGCCGACCACGGTAACGCCGATCACATGTTTGACGTTGCTTCCGACGGTTCCAAGCATCCGTTTACGGCTCACACCACCAACCGCGTGCCGTTCATCATTGTTGATGAGAAGGCACAGCTCACCGGTATCGAGGACGGCCGTCTTTCCGATATCGCTCCGACCATGCTCACCATGGCTGGTATTGAGCCTTCCGCCGAGATGACGGGCCGCGTGCTCGCCACCGAGGCCTAATAGAAAACAAATACCGTTTTCTAGTAAGAAGGGGGTTGTCCACAACCGGACAACCCCCTTTTTGGTATTTCTGCCATTTCCACCCCGTCCTTGAGTGGCAGGTAGGGGAGAGCGGGGGATTGTGGTACAGTACTGGAGTTTGAACTGTTCTATTAAGGAGCTTATCTATGGGTCCGTTCCAGATTCTTCTGTTTGTCGTTTGGGCTGTCTCTGCCGTGGCGCTGACGATTCTCGTCCTGATGCATTCCGGTAAGGGCACCGGCGTTTCGGATATGATCGCTAGCTCGCTGTATAACTCCAGCTCTGCCACGGGCGTCATGGAGCAGAACCTCGATCGCCTGACGATAATTATGGCCGTTGTTTTTGCTGTGTGCGTCGTCCTGTGCATGTTCTTCTTCCCGCAGGGCATCGTCGGCTACTAAGCATCGGCGTATATACGTTTGCAATGGGTCTCGCAGGTGCGGGACCCTTTTTGTTTACATATTTGTAACAGAGTCAAAATATCCCCACATACTTCGCCCAACTAAAGAAATTCTCGACCGTTAACCGGAATTAGCCCCAAATCGTGCATAAAATGCGCTACTGTATTGCGAAACGTTGGTCCGTTGTGCATAACCAGCCATAGCAGCGGGCGGCGTTTTGATGGTTCGGATCGGATTGTCTCGACATATGTCCGACTGAACATTTCTTTGTCCTATCTCATAAGGAGGATGGCATGGCTGATTCTATGTTCCACCAGCCCGTTATGGGTCGTCGCGCCTTTGTTGGCGGCACCCTCGCTGCGAGCTCCATGGCTTTTCTTGCCGCATGCGGCAAGAAGGGCGGCGACGCTTCCGGTTCTGAGTCCGGTTCGACGCTGAACTTCTACATCAACAACCCGGTCTGCATCGACCCCTACAATGTCCAGGAGGACCAGGGCACTCAGGTCGAGTACCAGCTCTTTGACGCTCTGACCTCTTATGACGCCGAGAAGGGCGAGATCGTTCCGCTGGCTTGCGAGTCTTTTGAGGCCAACGACGACGCCACCGAGTTTACCTTCAGGATCAAGAAGGCCAAGTTCCACAACGGTGACGACGTTACCTCCAAGTCCTTCAAGCTCGGTTGGGAGCGTCTGGTCAACACCAAGTCGGCCATCGCTACCGAGTACGGCCCTTCCGAGGTCTCCTATCACCTTTCCATGGTCGAGGGCTATGACGACCTGCTTGCCGGTAACGCTACCGAGCTCAGCGGTGTTACTTGCCCCGACGATGAGACCCTCGTCGTCAAGCTGTCTTCCGCTTACGCCGACTTCCCCTTCGTCGCCTCTCACCCGGCTCTGGCCCCGGTTCCCGAGTGCGCCGAGTCCGATGTCAAGAGCTTCTACCTTGCACCGGTCGGTAACGGCCCGTTCATGATGGACGGCAAGTGGGAGGATGGTCAGGAGATCAACCTCAAGAAGTTCGACGATTACTATGGCGACAAGGCCAAGATCGATGGCATCCACTTCCAGGTCATCAAGGACATGGAGACCGCTTACAAGGAGTTCCAGGCCGGTAACCTCGATGTCTGCGACGTTCCCGTTGCTCAGATCGACGCTGCCAAGAAGGATCGCGGCGTGTCCAAGGACGGCTACACCATGGGTGACGGCGAGCGCATGCTGCTCGGCGCCGAGCCTTCCACCTATTACCTGACCTGCAACAACACGGCCGAGCCGTTCAACAACGCCGACCTGCGTAGGGGCATCTCCCTGGCCATCAACCGTGAGGCCATCTGCAAGACCATCTTCAAGGGTACCCGTACCCCTGCCGACGGCATTGTTCCTCCGGGCATCGATGGCTACAAGGAGGGCGCATGGGAGTTCTGCGCCTACGACGTCGACAAGGCTAACGAGTACCTCGACAAGGTTGCTCCCGCTGGCGCTAACGGCGATCGTGGCATTAACGTGACTCTGTCTTACAACCAGGACGGCGGCCACAAGGAGATCATGGAGTCCATCATCGGCGACCTCGCCAAGGTTGGCGTTACCGCTACTTCCGATACCCCTGAGTGGTCTGCCCTGCTCGAGCAGTATCAGAACTTTAACTATCAGTTCGGTCGTCTGGGTTGGATTGCCGACTACCCGATCATGGACAACTTCCTGTATCCGCTGTTCCACTCCGACTCCCTCGGTGGCGACAACCGTTCTGGTTACAACAACCCCGAGTTCGACGCCAAGGTCGACGAGGCTCGCACTACGGTTGACGACAAGGAGCGCGTCGCTAAGATGCAGGAGGCCGACGCAATGGTCGCTGCCGACTGCCCGGTCATCCCGGTGATGTTCTACACGCACACCATCGCCGGCTCCGATCGCATCAAGCACCTCTATGTCGACCCGCAGAAGCACGCCGATCTGGGTACCGCTGAGCTCGCCTAAGAGTTTGCAGCTTCCGTGAGGGTCAAGTATTTACGTAGACCTCATGGGAAACATACAGTTCTCCCTAACCTGGGGTAAACTGGCTGATGGTAATTTTGGGATGCCGGTCTGGCGATCGGCATCCCATTTAGGTTAATCCCTAGATAGGGGAGTGGTATGGGTAAGTACATCGTTAAACGTGTGCTTCAGTTCATCCCGGTGTTTTTGGGCGTCACGCTGATTCTGTTCGCCCTCCAGAATATCGTGCCGGGAGATCCGATCAAGCTGATCGGTGGAGACAAGGCTCTGTCCCCCGAGGTGGAGCTTCAGCTTCGCGTCCGCTATCACCTGGTCCAGTCGGACGAGGACGGCAACGCGATTCTTGACGAGAACGGCGACCCCGTTCAAACGTCGCTCGTGGACCGTTACTTGTATTACATGAACGGCCTGCTTCATGGCGATCTGGGCAATTCGTATCAGCGCAAGCTGCCGGTTACGGAAATCTTTGCCCAGAAGTATCCGTATACGGTCAAACTTGCCGCGTGCGCCATCGTGCTCGAGGCAATCATGGGTATCGGTGCGGGTATCATTTCGGCGGTAAAGCGTTATTCCTTCTGGGATATTTTGGTAACGCTCACCACGTCGATCCTCGTTGCCGTCCCGGCCTTCTGGCTCGGTATGTTGCTGCAACTGTTCTTTGGCGTCATTCTCAAGGACGCCACGGGCGGTGCATTCTCCATGCCGATCTCGGGTGCCGGCGGTGCCAGCTCTCAGTATCAGGATTGGATGCACTATGTGCTTCCGACCATTACGCTGGCTTCGGTTTCGACCGCTTATGCTGCCCGCATTATGCGCTCGCAGCTGCTTGACGTCATGAACCAGGATTACATTCGTACGGCAAAAGCCAAGGGTCTCTCCAATCGCGCGATCATCATCAAGCATGCGCTTAAGAATGCACTCATCCCCGTCGTTACCTATATTGGTGTCGACTTTGGCGGCATGCTTTCGGGCGCCATCCTGACCGAGACGGTCTTTAACTGGCCCGGTATCGGCCATGAGGTCTATCGCGCCATTAGCATGCGTGACTGGCCCATCGTTATGGGCGGCGTTACGCTCATCGTCGTCGTCGTCATGGTGATCAACCTGCTCGTCGACATTAGCTATGCATTCCTCGACCCGCGCATCCGCCTTGGCGGTCCGTCGGATAAGGCCTAAGGGAGGTACGTCTCATGCAGGAAACTGATTCTCAGTCTCAGGAGCAGGCTACCGCCACCAAGGCCGCATCTGCTCCCGCCAAGTCCCGCACGCTGTGGGGCGACGCTTTTAAGCGTCTTCGTAAGAACAAGCTCGCCGTTATCGGTGTCTGCTGGATCATCATCGTCGTTGTGGTTGCCCTGACCGCAGATCTGTGGGCTAAGCCCTGGCTCGGTTCGCCAACGGCTTCCGACTCGACCACCATGGCCGAGACGTCGCTGATGGCTCCGTGTGCAGAGCACCCGTTTGGCACCGACGCCCTTGGTCGTGACATTCTCGTCCGCGTTATCTACGGTGCACGTGTTTCGCTTTCCGTCGGTATTATGGCCACTGCGATCTCCACGGTGATTGGTCTGGTCATGGGTGCTCTGGCCGGTTTCTACGGCGGCATCTGGGATACGATCATCATGCGCTGTGCGGATATTTTCTTGGCGTTCCCGTACGTGCTTTTCGTTGTCGCCATGATCGCCGTTATCGGCCGTGGTCTTCAGAACGTCTTTTTTGCCATCGGCATTCTCGGCTGGCCTTCGATTGCGCGCGTTTTCCGCTCTGCAATCTTGACGGTCAAGGAAAACGATTATGTTGACGCTGCGCGCGCGATGGGTGCATCTGATGCTCGTATCGTCGTGCGTCACATCTTCCCGAACTCCGTCGCTTCCATCGTGGTTTACGCAACCATGAACATTGGTGGCGCCATTCTGACCGAGTCCGCTCTGTCCTTCCTCGGCATGGGCGTTATTCCGCCTACGCCTTCGTGGGGCTCCATGATTCAAGACGGTCAGCAGTATCTTCTGACTGCTCCCTGGATGATGATCATGCCCGGTCTGGCAATTCTTTCGACGGTGCTCGCCTTCACCCTGCTGGGTGACGGTCTGCGCGACGCCCTCGACGTCAAGATGAAGGACGCATAAGGATGAAGAAGAACAAGAACTATGTGGACCTGAAGGACCAGCCGGTTCCCGAGGGCCAGCATCTGCTCGAGGTCGATGACCTTAAGATGTATTTCCACACCGAGGATGGCGTTGTTCGCGCTGTCGACGGTGTCTCCTACACGCTCGATCGCGGCGAGACCCTGGGTGTCGTCGGTGAGTCCGGTTCCGGTAAGTCCGTGACCGCCATGACCATCATGGGCCTCATCTCGATGCCTCCGGGAAAGATCGAGGGCGGCGACGTTCGCTATCGCGGTCGTTCTATCCTCGAGATGACCGAGGAAGAGATGCAGCACATTCGCGGTAACGACATCGCGATGATCTTCCAGGATCCTATGACCTCCTTGAACCCGGTCTATAAGATCGGCAAGCAGGTGGGCGAGGGTCTTCGTCTGCACCGTGGCTACTCCAAGCAGGAGGCGCTCAAGCGCGCTACCGAGCTTTTGGACCTCGTGGGTATCCCCGAGCCCGAGAAGCGCGTCAATGAGTATCCGCACCAGTTCTCTGGCGGTATGCGTCAGCGCGTCATGATTGCCATGGCTCTTGCCTGCGATCCCGATATCCTGATTGCCGACGAGCCCACGACTGCCCTGGACGTTACCATTCAGGCTCAGATTATTGAGCTTATGCAGGAAATGCAGGAGAAGAACGGCAACGCCATCATCATGATCACCCATGACCTGGGCGTTGTGGCTGAGCTGTGCGACCGCGTTGTTGTTCTGTACGGCGGCCTTGTGATGGAGGAAGCGGAGATCAACGATCTGTTTGAAAACCCGCTGCACCCCTACACCATGGGCCTGCTGGCCTCCATCCCCGGCCTGACCAAGGATAAGAGCGAGCGCTTGCAGTCCATCCCCGGCAGCCCGCCGGATATGACCAAGCCCCCCAAGGGCTGCCCGTTTGCTTCCCGCTGCCAGTTTGCGCGCAACATCTGCGCAGCCGAGTGCCCGCCGTTTGTCCAGGTTGGCAGCCGTCAGGCACGCTGCTGGCTGCTGCAGCCGGACGCCCCGGCCGAGGGAAATCCTCTGCATGAAAAACTGGCAGAAGCCGAAAGGAAGGCACACTAATGGAACAGCCCATTCTTCAGGTAGAGCACCTGACAAAATTCTTTTCTGTCGGCCCGCACGCGGAAGTTCATGCAGTAGATGATGTCAACTTTACGCTGCGCCGCGGCCGCACCTTTGGCCTGGTTGGCGAGTCTGGCTGCGGCAAAAGCAGCTGCGCACGCACCATCATCCGCATTTATGAGCCTTCGCAGGGCAAGATCATCTTCAACGGGCAGGATATCGCCCACCTCAAGCCCCACCAGATGCAGCCGGTGCGCCGCAACATGCAGATGATCTTCCAGGATCCCATGGCCAGCCTGAACCCCCGCAAGAAGGTGGAGGATATCATTGGCGAGGGGCTGGATATCCACCATGCCTGTCATAGCAAGGCCGAGCGCAGCGCGCTGATTGCCGAGATGCTCAAAAAGGTCGGCCTATCCCCCGAGCATGCCTCCCGCTATCCGCATCAGTTTTCGGGCGGCCAACGCCAGCGCGTGGGCATCGCTCGAGCGCTGATCATGCAGCCCAAGCTCATCATCGCCGACGAGTGCATCTCCGCCCTGGACGTATCCATCCAAGCACAGGTGGTCAACCTGATGAAGGACATCCAGCAGGAAACGGGCTGCGCGTACCTGTTCATTGCGCACGATTTGAGCATGGTCAAGTATATTTCCGACCGCATCGGCGTGCTGCACCTGGGCTACATGGTGGAGGCCGGCACCAAGGAGGAAATCTTCTCCCATCCCGTGCACCCATACACCAAGAGCCTGCTGTCGGCCATTCCGCACCCCAACCCCGAGGTGGAAAAGCGCCGCAAGTCCATCACCTATGATTACGCATCCAGCGGTATTGATTACGCCAAGGGCATGCAGCATCTGGTGGGCGGCACGCACACCGTGCTGGCCACGGACGCGGAGCTTGCCCAGTGGACGCAAGCAGAATAAGGCACAACAACAAACCTCCCCGTCTGCTTATCCAAGTAGGCGGGGAGGCTGTTGCTTGTCAAAAAGCAAGGCTAACTTAGCCGAGAAGTAAAGAAGGGGCGCAGCTCCTTCTTTGGTAATCCGCAGCGGCGGCGTGTACGGCGCGAGGAGCAGCCGTCAGGCTGCTTCCTATGTCATTTTCTGGCCGTGAGCCCTTGGCTCACAAGAAAATGACGCTTCCGATGAAAGACTGCTTTAGCTGACTTTCATCGGCTTTAATTTAATATGTAGGCTTTATCCCTCGATCATGAAGGCGCGGTAGGCCTTGACAGCCTCGAACAGGTCGGCCTTGTTGATGATCTCCTGCGGGGCATGCATGGACAGCACAGGCACGCCGCTGTCGATCACTTCCATGCCGTACAGCGCGCAGATATAGGCGATGGTGCCGCCGCCGCCCACGTCCACACGGCCCAGTTCCGCCGTCTGCCAGGTGACGTTGTTGTCGTCCATGATCTTGCGCAGGCGGCCGATGAACTCGGCGTTGGCGTCGTTGGAGCCGGACTTGCCGCGCGAGCCGGTGAACTTGTTGTAGCACACGCCATGACCCATCAGGGCGGCGTTTTTCTTTTCAAAGGCGGAGGCGTACAGCGGATCGAAGCCCGCGCTCACATCGCAGCTGAGCATGCGGCAGGCGCGCAGGGCGCGGCGCAGCGTCAGCTCGCTGTATGCGGGCGTGGTCAGGGCGATCAGCTCGGCCATGGCGTTTTCGAAGTAGTGCGCGCGCATGCCGGTGGCGCCCACGCTGCCGATTTCCTCCTTATCGGCCAGCAGG
>ENA-ORNY01002070-ORNY01002070.1-human-gut-metagenome-genome-assembly--contig:-NODE-2070-length-10545-cov-3.292755_pt1 | contig 10545 bp, 13 predicted proteins | sample MGYA00242122_ERZ509036 | MGnify/ENA primary metagenome ERZ509036 (study PRJEB26280, sample SAMEA2338696) | human gut metagenome | biome: human gut; feature: human-associated habitat; material: faeces...
CTATCGGGATGGACATTGATTTTCCCAAGCCAAAAATCTCACTCCGACAGGCTGCTAGGGGGGCATTCTGCTCGAGAACAAATATCTGCCGGGGAGTTACACCTCGCTGGGCAACTCTTTTTTGTTTAATTCCGTGCTGGTCTGTCCCACGGTACGGAGGAGTCCGACCGCAGATCAGGAGTCGCAACTGCGGTTCCGGACCTACGGCATGCCATATTATCAGACTGATTTCGACTATACCAATCGCACGAAACAGGTGGTGCTGGGGAAGTTTGCTGTCACCCTGTCCGACTCCAACTCTTCGTTATTTTTTTCTCTGCTCAAGATGAAGCAGCCGAGCGGCACCGTCATGTTGGCGGACAGCGGTTATTTGAACAGCAGCAATCAGTTCGGATACTGTGTCTGGAACATCCCCGTGCATAATATCTCGAGCGATTATGGACTTACTCTGCGTCATTCCAACCGGGCAAATGTAGCCTACATGGATGGGCACGTCGAGGGAGGAAGTCCGCAGGAACTTTACGCCTCTCCGACGAATTTCCGGCGTTTTATTGATGGAAACGGCAACCTTTCCCCTGCACAATGGCCGCAGATTTATCAAAACCTCTAAGCAGGATGTACAGACAATGTTGAAAAAAGAGATCCTGATTGTAATTGTTGCTGCGGTTGCCTGTCTGCTTTCTGCGGCAGAACTTCCGGAAACGGTGAAATTTTCGAATAACGGCTCTTTCCGGATCGGCGATGCGGAGTTCTATATCCAGAACTACTCCTCGGCATGGAAACCGTCATTGAACGGAAACTGGCAGAACCGGAAGGCGAAGCTGAACCGGAGCGGCTTGACGCTTTCGGCAGTCATGCCGGTCGGGGGACAGAAAGCCGATGTCACGGAGGGGATCACTCCGACCGGCGATGCGGAGTTCCGGCTCAACTTTCAGGCGAAGTTCCGCGAGCCGGTGGTGGTCAATGCGCTTCACGGGGTCTTTCTGGTTCCCGCAGCGGAGATGATGGTCTTCGTCGACGGCAAACCGGTCCGTCTGCCCGAAAAATATTCCGTGATGACTTTACTCAACAATCCAAATGCAAAAGAGTTTCGCTTCTCGGTCGCCGGCGGATATGAGGTGCTGGTCTCCGGAAATCCGCTCCGGCTGACGATTCAGGACAACCGGAAATTTGACAGTGATACGTTTTCGTTCCGCTTTGGAGCCGAGCCGGGAAGCGGCAAAATAAAAGAGTCGAAACTTGCTCTCTCGTTCCGTATTATTCCCGTCAAGTTGCAGCCGGTCAATCTGAAAAAGACGGCAAACATGGACTTTGCCGACGAGGCACCGGGAGACGGGAAGGGCGGCTGGACCGATCAGGGGCCGGAAAACGATCTGCGGAAACTGAAACCCGGCACGGTCCGGACGGGCGCCCTCTCGTTCGAGGTGCTCGACCCGGCGAAGAACGCGCCGCGTTGGTGCTCGCCGGCAAACAACGCGGTTTCGCCATTCCGGCCGCTACGCTCCCACTGCCGGAAAACCGTGCCGGAGCGGTCAATCTGCTGCACGCCTCCGCCTGGACCCCGGCGAACGGGACGACGCTCGGCACCGTGATTGCACAGTACGCGGATGGTTCTTCGGTCCGCATTCCGGTGGTGGCCGGCCGCGATTGCGGTAACTGGTGGAATCCGTTCCGGGGGAAAAATGCGGCGATCGTGTGGAGTGTGGAGAATCCGGAGGCTCTTGTCGGACTTTACGCATCCAGTTTTGCTCTGCCGAAACCCGGACCGAAATCGCTGCGCTTCGAGACGGCGACGCCGGAGACGGTCTGGATGATCGTCGGCGTGACCCTCTCCGACAAACCGATCCGTTTTGCCGCGGTGAGCGACAAACCGTTGGAAATGAAAGCGAACTACGAGTGGAAACCGCTCGCATTCCAGCGGAAAATCAACCGCGGCAGCGCGCTCGACTTCTCCTTCCTCGCCGATGCTCCGGCCGGGAAGTACGGCGCGGTCCGGGTTGCGCCGGACGGCAGACTGACGTTTGAAAACGCTCCGGAGAAACGGATTCGCTTTTACGGTGTAAATCTATGTTTCAATGCGAGTTTTCTCGATGACAAGGCGCTGACGGAACTTGCCGACTACCTCGCGTACTGCGGGTACAACAGCGTCCGGATTCACCATCACGACAATGAACTGCTCAACCGGAACGCTTCCAACAGTCTGACCTTCGATCCGGCGAAACTGGACCGGCTGGACCGGCTGGTCGCCGTGATGAAGGCGCGCGGCATCTATCTCACCACCGATATTTACTGCAGCCGGACCCTCCGTGCCGGGGATCGGATTGACGGCCGCAGCTCGATTCCGGCGAAGGTGGCGAAGGTCCTTTTCCTGCTGGATGATGCCGCGCTGGAAAACTGGAAGGAGTTCGCCCGTCGCTGGATGAATCATCGCAATCCCTATACCGGTCTCACCTGGGGCGAGGAGCCGGCCGTCTGGTGTGTGAACATGGTCAACGAGGATTCGATCTTCCGCCGGATTCAGTGGGCCGGGGATGCCGGAATAGAAAAGAAGTGTGCGGAACTCTTTCACAAATGGCTTGCCGGCCGCAATCTTCCGGAGAGCGTTCCGACCATGTACAACCCCCGTTATCAGGAATTCATCACCGAACTGCACCGGACCTGTCTGGCAAAGCAGCTCGCGTTCCTGAAGGATGAGTTGCACATCCGGCCGCTGATCACCAGCGTCAATGTCGACGACGAGGTGGCTTTGACACTGCACCGGAACATGTTTTCACTTGTGGACAACCACATCTATCACGATCACCCCAGTTACCTCGGGAAAGCGTTCACTCCGCCGGTCGCGGTCGGACAGAGATCCTCCATCGCCCGTTTCGCGGAAGTGCCGCGCCGGATCATGGCATCGCGAGTCGCGGGGAAACCGTACATTGTGACCGAGTTCAACTTCTGCAGTCCCAACCGGTTCCGTTCCGAGGCCGGTCCGCTGATGGGTGCTTACGCCTCGTTGCAGGGGTGGGATGGGCTTTATCGTTTCGCCTGGGCGCACGGCGCCCGCGCAATCTATCAGAAACTCGGGGCGTTCGGTTTCGACATCGCCGGAGATCCGATGGCGCAGGCCGCCGACCGGATCGCGATGATGATGTTCCGCACTGGAAATGTGAAACGTTCGAAGGAAACGTTTGTCTATCAGGTTTCTCCGAAACTTTTCGAGCAGGAGAACGGGAATACCCGTCCGGAAGAGTTCTCCAAACTGGGATTGATCAGCGCGATCGCTTCGGCGGTCGAGGGGGCGCGCGAACTTCGTCCCGGCGAGATTCCGGTGCCCGCAACGGAGGCCAAAAACCCCGGAAACTGTGCCGATGGAGAAACGCGGAGACGGTTCCGCAAACTGCAAAAAGAGGGCGTCGCCGAGAGTTCTACTGGCGAGATCCTGCTCGATTCCGGCCGGACGCTGTTCTGCGTGAATACGCCGCGTATCGCTTCGATCACGCTGCCGGAAGGAACCGCGGAAGCCGGGGCGCTCCGGGTGGAAGCGGCCTCGGTGTTCCAGACAATCGCGGCGATGTCGCTGGATGGACGGCCGCTCGACGAGAGCTGTTCGCTTCTGATCTTTCAGCTCTCCGATCTCTCCAACTCCGGTCAGCGCAGCACCGATGAGTCGAAACGGATGATTCTCGACCCCGGTGACCGGCCGCTGTTGCTGCGTCGGGCGACTGCACGGATTGGAATTCGCTCCACAGCACCGTTCCGGGTGACGGCGCTCAACGCGGACGGGGCGCCGGTCGGGACGGTGGCGGGAGAGAGGAAGGCGGGGGTGTTTTCGTTCCCGGCCGACAATGCCGCGTTTCCGGGCGGAGTGCTGGGCTGGCATCTGACCCGGTGAGACAGGAAGAGCTCTCGAGCGTCAGCGGGGCGAAAATGGGGCGCGGGCATTGCAAGGGGGTTCCCGACGCACAACCGGCCGCAAGCTCCGGACAAATTCACAGCTTGAATCGCCGCATTGATGCATGCAAATTGAAGGAGGAACGGCGGGAAGAATGGTTTCCCAACCCGCTGTTCCTCCCGGGAATCCATCGCATCCGGGTTGGAGATATGATGGATTCCATACCGATTTTTGAATAAAATTAAAGGCTTCCGGAACAATGTCCCATTGGGCACATCGCTGTTTTATGGTATAATATACACCGGATACAGGAAAACAGCACATGTGTTCCAGAAAGGATCGTATGGAAAGGAAAATCTTCTTATGTTCCGGGATGATGGTGCTTGCGGTGCTGGCCGGCATGATCTATATGCTGGTGCGCCCCTATAAGGAGGCCACCAAGCTCAACGCCACCGTCTGATCTGTTCCATCCCATCTTACGACATTTTCCGAAAAGGAGTGAAATTCCATGCTGCATTGGATCAGCGCCAATCTCTCCACCATTCTCATCACCCTGGTCCTTATTGCCATTGTAGTCCTTATCATCCGCGGCTTGGTCCGGCAGAAAAAGCAGGGAAAGTCCTCCTGCGGCGCGGGCTGCGCCCACTGCGCCATGCATGGCCAGTGCCATCACAGCCAGCCGTGATTCTTACCCGGGGGGAGACGTGGGCAGCTCCGCGTCTTCCCCCGCCCCTTCACCCAGGAGGTTAGATATGTCTAATTGCACGCCGGGCATGACGCCGGCCGCCATCAAATATCTGCTGGTTCTGGACGACCTGTGCCGGGAGGGCAAGGGCGTCCGCTCCGTGGAGATCGCCGCCCGGATGAATGTGTCCAAGCCCAGCGCCCACTCCATGCTCCAGAATCTCTGCCAGGCGGGCCTGGTGGAAAAGGAGCGCTATGGCACGGTGTTCCTGACGCCGGAGGGCCGCCGGGCCGCCGCGGAATACGCCGCGTGCTTCGGCCCCCTGTGCCGCCGGATGCAGGAGGCGCTGGGCCTGGAGGAGGACGCCTGTCAGACGGCGGTCTGCGCCATCCTGGCCCAGTCCCAGGACCGGCTGCCCCAGCTCCGGGACCGGCTGCGGGCGGCGGAGTAAACTGCTTTTGCATTTTCCAAGGAGGTAATGATCCATGATCGAAACCATTGTCAAGGTGGACGGCATGATGTGCGGCATGTGCGAGGGGCACATCAACGACGCCATCCGCAGCCATTTCCGGGTGAGGAAGGTGTCCTCGTCCCACAGCAAGGGCCGGACGGTGATCCGGTCCCAGGAGGCCCTGGATCAGGCGCAGCTGCGCCAGGTCATCGACGCCACCGGCTATAAAGCCCTGGACGTGGTGTCCCGTCCCGTGGAAAAGCGCGGCCTGTTGGGCCGCCTGAAAAAGTAAGGCATGACGCACTTATGTCTGCGTGACGCCGCACCGCTGCCGGGGCGCACCGTCCGCCGGGAGACCCCGGACGGGGGCCGGGCGGCGGTGACGCTTTATCCGGTGTTTCCGGGCATTGACATCCGCTATCACGACGTTCACGCCGGGTCCTGTCCCATGGACCCCGCCGCCCCCGGGGCTCTGGAGATCAGCCATTGCCGGGAGGGACGCATGGAGTATCGCCTGGGGGACCGGTATTTTTACCTGGCTCCGGGGGACCTGTCCGTGGCAAGGCAGGACGTGCTGCCCACCGCGGCTACGTTTCCCACCGGGCACTATCACGGCGTTACCGTTACCGTGGATCCCCGGCGGGCGCCCCGGTGTCTGTCCTGCTTTCTGGAGGACGTAGAGGTGCAGCCCGCCGCCCTGGCGGAGAAATTCTGCGCTGCCGGGGGGTATTTCGCCGCACGGTCCTCCCGGCGGGTGGAGCACGTATTCTCGGAGCTGTATCAGGTGCCGGAGGACCTGCGCCGGGGGTATCTGAAGGTGAAGATCCTGGAGCTGCTGCTGTTCCTCAGCGCTCTGGAGGTGTCTCCCGTTCCACAGGCGGTCCCGGGCCTTTCCCGGGGACAGGTGTCCCTGGCCAGAAAGACGGCGGACTATCTGCTGGCCAACACCGAGAGCAAGGTGACGGTGCAGGAGCTGTCCCGGCATTTCGGGGCCTCCGCCGCCCAGATCCAGGCCAGCTTCCGGGGGGTCTATGGCCGCAGTCCCGCCGCCTGGCTGCGCCTGCAGAAGATGCACGGCGCGGCGGAGCTGCTGCGGTCTACGGACCGGACGGTGCTGGACATCGCCGGACAGTTCGGCTATGACAACGCCAGCAAATTCGCCCGGGCCTTCCGGGACGTCATCGGCGTGTCCCCCAACGAGTACCGCAGCGGCCTGGATCAGGACTCCTGCGCGCCATAAATCAAAACCTCCGGCATAGCCGGAGGTTTTGATTTTATCGGCACAGATAGGAGAACCAGCCCTCGCTGCTGCGTGTCTCGGCAATGGTCCAGCCGTTATCCCGCAGGCACTGGGCCACATCCTCCGCCCGGTCGTCGATGATGCCGGAGCACAGGAAGATGCCCCCCTCCTTTACCAGGGGCCGCACCGTGGAGGCCAGGGCCTTGATGACGTCGGCCACGATGTTGGCAACCACCACGTCATAGGGGCCGCCCAACTCCTGCCGCAGGGCCTGATCCGTTACCACATCGCCCCAGCGGACGGTGTAGCGGTCCCGGCCCACGCCGTTGAGGGCGGCGTTTTCATAGGCCACGTCCATGCACTTTTCGTCAATGTCGCAGGCCACGGCCCGGTCCGCCCCCAGCAGCAGGGCGGCAATGGACAGAATGCCGCTGCCGCAGCCCAGGTCCAGCACCGTCTGGCCGCCGGTGATATGCTTTTCCAGAGCCGTCAGGCACAGGCGGGTGGTGGCGTGGCTGCCGGTGCCGAAGGTGAGGCCCGGATTCAGCCGGAGGGCCACCCGGTCCTCCGGCACGCCGGTGCTCTCCCACTCCGGGATGACGATCAGCCGGTCGCCGATCTCCATGGGCTTGTAAAACTGCTTCCAGTTGTTCTCCCAGTCGGCGTCCTCCATGTTCTCCATGGTCAGCAGCAGCCGGCCGTATTCCGGGTGCTCCTGCTTCACCCGGGACAGGGCCATGCGGACCTGAGCCAGGGTGTTGTACCCGTCGGGACTGTCCTCCAGATAGAAGGTGATGCGGCACAGGCCCTTTTTCTCCTGCATCAGCTGATCGTCCACATAGTCCCAATAGGCGTGGTTGTGCTCCAGAAAGTCCTGGAAATCCCCCTCGTCGTCAATGACCAGGCCGGTGATGCCCAGGTCCTCCAGCAGTGCGCTGACGGGCTCCAGCCCGGCGGGGGCGGCGTCGATCTTCAGCTCCAGCCACTTCATGCTCAGCGCTCCGTTCCCACAAAGAACAGGCCCATGGTGTTGGGGCCGGTATGGCTGCCGATGACGGGGCCGATGTAGTTGATATACACCTCTTTGACGCCGTAGCGCTGCTTGAGCTGGGCGGCCACGGTCTCCGCCTCCGCCTGGCAGTCCGCCTGGCAGATGAACATCACCTGATCCTGCAGGTTGATGCCCAGGCGGCCCACGGTGTCGATGAGGGTGTTCAGGCTGCTCTTGCGGCCCCGGGCCTTGCCCACCACCGTCAGCTTGCCCTCGTCGGAGGTGTGCATGATGGGCTTGATGGACAGCATGGTGCCCACCAGCGCCGTGGCGGCGGAAACCCGGCCGCCCTTTTTCAGATAGTTCAGGTCGTCCACGGTGAACCAGTGGCAGACGTGGAGCTTGTTTTCCTCCACCCAGTCCCCCAGCTGGTCCAGGGTCAGGTTCTCCTCCAGCTTCTTGTGGGCGGTCAGGTACATCAGCAGGCCCTGGCCCAGGGAGGCGCTCAGGGAGTCGATGACCCGGATGCGGCCCTCGGGATGCTTGGCCAGAACGGTCTCCGCCGCGATGCAGGCGGACTGATAGGTGGTGGACAGGGCCGAGGAGAAGCTGATGCACAGGATATCCTTCCCCTGCTCCAGAATGGCGGACATGGCGTCCTCAAACTGGCCCACGTTGAGGGCGGAGGTGGTGGCCATCTTGCCCGCCCGGATCCGCCGGTAAAACTCCTCGTTGCTGATGGCTGCGCCATCCAGGGTGTTGGGATAGTCCTGCCCGTCCATATGCATGGTCAGGGGCAGCACCTCCAGCTGCAGGTCCTTTGCCATCTGGTCCGGCAGGTCGCAGCAGCTGTCGGTCATGAGAACATATTCGCGCATGGGAAAAACCTCCTTGGAAGGTATAGTTTTCGCGTTTTCTCGACATCTAATATACCATATTAGAACTCGCAAGGAAAGATGATTTTTAAAGTTTACAATTTGTTCACAATTAACAAGGCGCAAAAAACGCAGGACCCGGCAGCCCTGCGGTGTTTTTTGCGGTCCGCCGCCCGGCAGCGGCGGACCATTTGTAAGAGAGAAAAACTTGGAGGGTATATGCGGAATGGAAAAGGATGGAAAAGCGAATTTGCGTTACAGCAGCTTGCACAGCAGGTCCAGCTCCACGAAAGCCAGAACCGGCATCAGAAACGCCAGCACCACCGTCAGGCCATAGAAGTGGCCGGTGGCCGTGCTCACCAGCGTGAGTGCCATCAATACAGCAGCAACAACGGCTGCAACTACCATACCGGTGTGATTCGTCTTAGTCATTTGAGAACACTCCTTTCTGCTGTGATCCCGCGCCGCGTCCGGTGCGGTTCCCCTTCGGGCGAGTGATAAGATAACACGAAAAAAGGGATTTGTAAAATCGGTTCTTTTCCCTTATAATATAGGTCGCAATCTATAATTCCGGGAGGGCTCCGACATGACGGATATGGAGATCGAAACCTTTCTGACGGTGCTGCGCAGCGGGTCCATGACCGCCGCCGCCCAGGCGCTTTATATCACCCAGCCCACCCTTTCCGCCCGGCTCCAGACCCTAGAGGACGAGGTGGGGACGCCGCTGTTTGTCCGGGGCAAGGGCCTGCGGCGGCTGGAGCTGACGGAGGCGGGAAGGCTGCTTTATGACCGGGCCTCCGACCTGCTGCGCTATGCCGGCGCCACCCGGCAGGAGGTGGCGGAGGCCGGGAAAAGGCGGGTGCTGCGTCTTGGGCTGACCTCCACCACCGTGGGCACGCTGATGCCTTATCTTTCCCGGTTTTGCCGGCGCTATCCGGAGGTGCGCTTTCAGGTGCAGGACGGCTCTACCTTTACGCTGTACCACGCGCTGCTGGAGGGGATCCTGGATGTCTCCGTGGTGCGGACGCCGCTTCAGCTGGACGAGGTAAGCTTCCGCCTGCTGCAGCGGGAGCCCATGCTGGCCGCCTCCTCCCCGGAAGCGCCTATGCCCGCAGGAGCCTCCCTTCCTCTTTCTGCGCTGGCAGGCCGCCCGCTGATCCTCTACCGGCGCTATGAGGCGCTGATCCGCGGCGCCTTCCGGCGGCAGGGGCTGGAGCCGGAGGTGCTCTGTCTGTGCGACGACGCCCGGGATGCCATGCTCTGGGCGCGGGCAGGGCTGGCCACGGCGCTTTTCCCTCAGTCCATGTCCAGCCAGTGCGCCGGGCTTCGGCTGCAAACGCTGGAGGAGCCCTCGCTGGAGACGCAATCCGTGCTTATCTGGAAGAAGGATCGCCGTCCCGGCCCGGTGCTGCAGGATTTTCTGACTCTGCTGGCCGAGGAGGACGAAGGGTAAAAAAGCCGTTTTGCCGGGATCTCATACTTCGGAAGGATTTACTTTTCCGGAAAATCATGTATAATAGAGGTATTTGTGACAAAACAGCGGAAAGGAGGATGCCCGTGCCGGAGACCGTCGTCGTCAAGCCCGCCGTCCGGCAGCGCTTCGAGCGCTTTTTGTCCCACGGCAGGATCCTCTTTTTCAGCGCGCCCTGCGGCTTTGGAAAAACCGCGCTGGCAGAGACGCTGCTTTCCGGGCAGAAGGTCCTGCGGCGCAGCGCCGCAGACCCGGAGTTTTCCCTTTCCGCCCTCCCGGAGGATTGGGATATCCTCCTTCTGGACGATCTGCAGCAGCTGCAGGAGGAATCGGACGCGCCGGCCCTCTGCGAGCTGATCCGGTCCCGGCCGGAGCGGCGCTTTGTGCTGCTCTCCCGGGGCGCGCCCCCCGGCCCGCTGGCGGCCTTTCAATACACCGGCCTGATGACCGTTTTGGAGGCCGAGGACCTGCGCTTTGACCGGGAGGATATCCGCCGGCTGTTTTCCCTCCGGGGCCTCTCCCCCACGGAAAGCGAGCTGAGCGGCATTTTCCGGGAGTCCGGCGGCTATCCCCTGGGCGTGGCCATCACGGCGCACGGTATGTCCGGCGGAAAGCCCTTCGGCCCGGAGCTGGCGGCCCGGGTGCTGATGGCCGAGGGCAGTTTTGATGTGATTTATGTAAACAAAATCGACGACCCGGGATTCTCCCCGGCACTGACCGAGCCCTTTGCCCGCGCGGTAAGCTGCCCCGTTGTAGTCGGCTCACTGCACCGTCGCCGCTGGAAAAAACTGCGCTGACAGAACCCTGCTCCCACACCAACCGAAAACCCACGCATCATAAAATAACACCCGCGGCATTGCCGCGGGTGTTATTATGTAAACATTCTATTTTGCGGCCTTATACAGCGCATCCGCCAGCCGAGCGTATTCCTCCAGTCCCAGCCGCTCGCCCC
>ENA-ORNY01002071-ORNY01002071.1-human-gut-metagenome-genome-assembly--contig:-NODE-2071-length-10540-cov-2.792370_pt1 | contig 10540 bp, 9 predicted proteins | sample MGYA00242122_ERZ509036 | MGnify/ENA primary metagenome ERZ509036 (study PRJEB26280, sample SAMEA2338696) | human gut metagenome | biome: human gut; feature: human-associated habitat; material: faeces...
GAGCCGCTCAATGCGCTGCTTGCCGTGCCGGAAATGAAGGCGAAATTTCTCACGCGCGTGGCGGAAATTCTGGAAAAGCACTTCCAGTGGCCGGATGTCGAGGCACACTTCAACGAGGTTATCGACGTATTGGAGCCGATTCTGCCGCGCCATATTGCTCGCTGGAAGAACATGAAGCTCAGCAACTGGCAGAAAAATATCAGCGCGACGGAGTATTACGCACGCGTGCGCCCGAAGAAGATTCCGGAGATGCTGCAAAAGGCAATGAAGCTGACCGACGAAGAAGTGGAGACATACTTCGGCGAAGTGCTGCGCCTGTTGGAAGAAACGAATACGAAGAAATAACTTGACGCATCCTCTCGCTTGACGGCGGGAGGGTGCTTTTTGCGCTGTTCGCCTTTTCAAATGCAAACGGATGTGCTATAATATCCGTACAATAGGACGGAAAAGGAGGTGTACGGATGGCGGGACGGCTGATTTTTCACTGTGACGGCAACAACTTTTTCGCTTCCTGCGAGTGCATAGAGCATCCTGAATGGCGGGATGTACCGATGGCGGTCGCTGGCGACCCGAAAGACCGCTGCGGCATCGTCGTGGCGAAGAACGAGCTGGCAAAGAAAGCGGGTGTCAAGACGACGGACACCATCTGGCAAGCGCGGCAGAAATGTCCAAACATCCTCTTCGTTCCGCCGCATCACGACGAGTACGCGCGCGTGTCACGGCGCATGAATGCCATTTTCCGCGAATATACGGATTTCGTGGAGCCTGCTTCGATTGACGAATCGTATCTGGACATGACAGGCGCGCCGGGATTCTACGGCCTGTCCCCGCGCGAACTGGCGGATTTGCTCCGGCGGCGCGTGCGAGAGGAAATCGGCATCACGATTTCCGTGGGCGTGTCGTTCTGCAAGGTGTTCGCGAAAATGGGCAGCGACTACCGTAAGCCGGACGCGACGACACTGATTTTCCGCGAGAACTATCAAGAAATGCTCTACCCGCTGCCCGTCGCGACGATGCTCTACGCCGGGCGCGCGTCCGTGCAGACGATGGCACGCCACGGCATCCGCACCATCGGCGAACTGGCGGCGCGTTCCCGCGCAGACTTAAGGAGGATGCTTGGCAAGTCTGGCGAGCAGCTTTGGCTGTACGCGAACGGCTTGGATGACAGCCCGGTTCGGCGCTATGAGGACAGACAAGAAGTGAAGTCCATCAGCCGCGGCATGACCTTTCGGCGCGATTTGGTCAACATGGAGGAAGTGCGCTGCGGTGTGTCCGTGCTGGTGGATGAAATCGCGGCGACACTGCGGCAAAGCGGATTGAAAGGCAGCGTCATCAGCGTGACGCTCAAAGCGCCGACGCTGCACACCCTGTCCCACCAAGTTACCCTGCCGCACCCGACGTATTTGCAGCAGGAAATTCGCACGGTGACGATGCGGCTGATTACAGACCACTGGTCGGTTTCGGTGAAGTCGCCTGTTCGGTCGATAACCGTCGGTGTATCGCACCTGTCCGGTGAAAACGAGGCATATACGGAACAGCTGAGCTTGTTTGATTTGTGTACTCCGGTCGGTAATGCAGAAAAAGAACCGACGGTCGGTCTGGAAAAGCAGGAAAAAGTGGAGGCGGCAGTGGCAAAACTGCGGCAGCGCCTTGGCAACGATGCGGTGTCCCTTGGCTGTTACGATAACGATGAAATCGGCGTGCGGCAATATGGGAAAAAACGCTGAATTCGGTATGCTTGACAGCCAATTCCGGGCATATTATATATAGAACAAGCCGGTTCATTTTCCGGGTCTATTAGGAGGAAACGAAATGGGAGCAATGCCCGCAAGCCGTTATGCTTTTGGGTCAGTGCCGTGGTACAGCGTGCTGATTGTCAGCGCGATTGTGATTGGTCTTTCCCTGTGCGGTCACGAACAGAAGCGGCTGAAACTGCCCGCTGATTTGGCGATTGACCTCGCGCTGTGCCTGATTCCATCCGCCATTGTCGGTGCGCGCCTGTACTACGTCGCGTTCTCGTGGGACGTGTTTGCCGCCGACCCGCTGCGGATTCTGCGCATCTGGGAGGGCGGACTCGCCATCTACGGCGGCATCCTTGGCGGAGCGATTGCGCTGCTGCTTTTCTGTGCCGTGCGGCACATGCCGCTGCTTCAGTTAGCGGACATTCTTGTTCCGGCGCTTGCGCTGGGGCAAGGCATCGGGCGCTGGGGCAACTACTTCAACATGGAGGCCTACGGGCGGCTGATTACGAATCCGCAGTGGCAGTTTTTCCCGGCGGCGGTGCTGATTCCGGTCGATTCAGGCTACGAGTGGCATATGGCGACGTTCTTCTATGAATCGTGTGTCGATGTGCTGATTTTCCTCGTCCTGTGGTTCGGCGTGCGGAAGCGCAAGCGGTGGAACGGGCAACTGCTGGCGGTCTACATGCTCATGTACGGCATCGGGCGCGCGGTCATCGAGGGGCTGCGGATGGACAGCCTGTATTCCGGCAGCTTTCGCATCAGCCAGATTGTCAGCATCACGCTCGCGGCAGTCGGTCTGATTTGGCTGCTGATTGGCACATTCGCGCGGAAAAATCCGCAGAGAGAGGGATAACTATGCCGACGACACCAGCGAAAAATCTGCTCTACCGCGCGGCGCTGCCGATTCTGGCACCGCGCAGCCGCGGGCAGATGACGCACCACATATCCGGGCATCCGCTGACGGCTCTACCGAACTATGAGCGGATTCTGGCGAAGCACCATGTGTTCGGCGCATCGCTGCTGCTGCAGGATGGGGCGAATTGCGCCCTCTGCGACACATCAACGGCGAATCCAGAGCATCTGGCGCAGGAGAACACGCTCTACCGCGTCGCATCGATCACGAAGATGGCGACGGCACTCGTGACGCTCCGCTGCATTGACAACGGACTGTTTGCGCTGGACAGCGAGGCAGCTTCCCTATTGCCGGACGGCGAAAAAGCCCCTGCGCTCTCCGGCGTAACCGTGCGGCATTTGCTTTGCCACACGTCGGGTCTGCGTGACCTGCCGATGCTGGACAGTTGCCTGGAAGAGGGCAAGCCGTACACAGAACTGCTGCGTCAGCCGGAGATTCGCGCCTGTGGGCCCGGTCAGCAGCTGATTTATTCCAACTTCGGCTTTGGGCTGCTGGGATGCATTCTGGAGCAGCAGACGGGGCTGTGTATTGAGCCGCTGTTTCAGGAAATGCTGTTCCATCCGCTGCACATGCGCGCGACGCTCGATGCTTCTATGCTGAACGAGGCGGAAATCATGCCGATTACGCGCGTGCTGCCTTATCGCGCGGGTCAGGAGCTTCGCGTGACGGCGCTGGGGCGTCATCCGCTGCAAAAGCCGAATCCGCTATGCCATTACGGGCATACGGCAGGAGCAATGTATACCGACGGTCGGTCTGTTTTGCAGATGCTGACGCTCATTCATCAGCGTGGCACGATGGATGGAACGCGTCTTATCGGCGAAAGCCTCATGCAGGAAATGACGCGCCGGCAGTCCGCAACCCCGACGCGCACCTACGGGCTGGGGCTGGTCATCCTCAATCGCCCGGAGATTTCGCCGCGGCAACTGCTGGGGCATCAAGGATTCGCGTATGGCTGCGTGGACGGCGCGTTCATCGAGGAAGAAACGGGACGCGCGGTCGTCTTCCTCAACGGCGGCGCAAGCGAGGCACGAACTGGGCGGCTGGGGCTGGTCAACCGCGATGTGCTGCAATGGGCGCTGAAACAGGAGATGCCATCATGGACATAATCACGCGTATCACCCGTCAGCGCGGCAAAATGCAGATTGTCATCAGTGAGCAGGAGACGATTGTCGTACCGCTGTCTCTCTTCCGCGAGCGGCCGCTGACGGAGGGTCAGCCCATCAATCTGGAAGAATACGACAATTGGCTGATGGTGCGGCAATATCGCCATGCGCTGGATCGGGCGGTTGCCTGCCTTGCGGCACGAGCGCACAGCAAGCATGAAATCGAACAGAAGCTGCTTCGGGTCGGCTATCGTCCCTGCACGGTGGAGATGGTGCTGTACAAGCTGGAGCGTGAGCATTTGCTCAACGATGCGGACTTTGCGCGGCAATGGGTCGAGGCGCGTTCAGGACGCAAGCTGGGACGCAGCCGCATTGCGCAAGAACTGCGGCGCAAGGGTATCGATGCGGATGAGGCAGAGGAAGCCCTATCCGCGATTGGCGAGGATGCCCAGCTGGCGGACGCGATTGCACTGGCGGAAAAAGCAGCGGCGCACGCGAAGTCCGACGAGGATCCGCGCAAGACGTATCAGCGCATTGCAGCGATGCTGGCGCGGCGCGGCTTCCGCTGGGACATCGCGAAGGAGGCGCTGGCGCAGGTGCTGCAGGCGGATTGACACTTGACACGGAAGCCGTTCCCCGATATAATGAGAACATCTTGTGGAAAACGCGAAAGGGAGGTAAACACGGTGGAAAATCAGGAGTCGATTTACGAGGAGAAGCAGGGCAATCTGCTGACCGGCATTCTCGGCGCGTTCTTGGGTGCGCTCATCGGTACGGCGCTATGGGTGCTGGTCGGCGTATGGGGGTACGTCGCAAGCATCGTCGCGTGGCTGACGGCATTCTTGGCGGGCAAGGGCTATGATCTGCTGCACGGTCGGCCCGGCAAGGCGAAGGCCATCACGATTATCGTGATGCTGATTCTGTCGATTTGCGTCGGCACGGTAGGAACGGCAACAGTAATCATGGTACAAAGCTACAATCAGCAGATTTCGGAAATGAACACGTTTGAACAGGCTCGGATTCAGAAGTATGGCCCGACGGTTGAAGAGTATGTGCAAAGCATGTTCATGGAGCAGGACGTCCAAACGGAGATCGTGAAGAATCTCGCGGTGGGGATGCTGTTTGGCGCGCTGGGCGCGTACCCGATTGTGCTGGGCGACCGCCGCAAGAAGCAGAGGCAGGATACCGTCCAGCCGTATGAGGCGGCGGATGGCGCACCGAAATCAACGGAAAACGCGGATGACACGGACAAGCATCTGGATGCCTAATCACATAAAGCAATCGCCGTATCGGAAAATCAATCCGGTGCGGCGATTTTTTGCGTTTATGGTTTTTTGCGGGTGCAGCGGGCAAACTCCGCCGCCAATGCAGCGTTGATTTCCCGAACAGCGGTTTCGTCCGGCTTGACCTCCTCGCGGTCGTAGGTGAAAATGCCGTTGATTTCCTCCTCTACATCGCTGACCTGCGTGTACACCAGCGCGGACAGCCCCTTTTGCAGCTGCGGCAGTACCGTTTCCAGCTGCAATTGGCGATAGCGCGCGGTTAAATCCTCCCGACTTTCCGCTGTGCCGTAGCCATACGACTTCTCATGCGTACAGTGGCCGGGCATGGGGGACGCCATGCCGCCGTACTCCGTCAGCGACGTTACGCGCCGTATTCACTCAGGGCCACGGTACGGCTTCCGGGCTTTACATGCAGCGGATAGAAATAGTTGTGCATGGAGTACGCGTCGCCGCCGCCTTGGTCAAACCAGCCGCTCGCTTGGTCAATCAGGCGCGTCGCATCCATCCGGCGGAGAATCTCCGTCACCTGACGTGCGTTGAACTGCCCCCAGCCTTCGTTGAACGGCACCCACAGCGCAATACACGGATGATGGTACAGCGTATTCACCGTGTCCGACATTTCGCGGAGGAAAAGCGTCCGGCTTGCTTCATTTGGGCGCGACAGCAGATGCCGGAACAGCCCGACATCTGGGAAATGCCGCAGAATCGGCAGCAGCGCGTTCGCCAAGTACGTCACATACCACGACTTCATGGGTGCGCCGCCGCTGACAAAATCCTGCCAGACAATCAGCCCCAGCCGGTCACAGTGATAATACCACCGCTGCGGCTCGATTTTCGCGTGCTTGCGCAGGAGGTTGAAGCCCAGTGCCTTCACGCGCTGCAATTCGTTCACCACTGCTTCGTCCGACGGCGGCGTGTACAGTCCCTCCACCCAGTAGCCCTGATCCAACAGACCGTTGAGCAGAATCGGCTGACCGTTCAGGCAGAAGCGAGGAATGCCGTGCGCATCCGGCTGACACGTCCACTGCCGCATGGCAAAGTAGCTTTCCACATTGTCCTCCGGCAGCGAAATTTCCACATCGTAGAGGAACGGATCGTCTGGCGACCAGCAGTGCAGCGCCTCTTCCGGCAGTTTCAGGGCAACACTCGCCTGATGATGAACCGCCGTGTTCCGCGCCAAGGCGACTTCCCTGCCGTCTGCGGTCACGCGAAAGGACACAAGGCAGTCGGAACTGACAGAGACGGCAAAACGAACCGTGCGCGTCGGCACGTCCGGCGTAATCGTCAGCTCCTGCACATAGCAGTCCGGCACACGCTCCAGCCAGACGGTCTGCCAAATGCCGCTCTGCGCGGGATAGAACATGCCGCCGGGGGTCAGTTTCTGCTTGCCGCGCGCCTGAATGCCGCAGTCGGACGCATCCTGCACGGCGACATGCAGCGTATTTTCGCCGTCCTGCAAATAGTCGGTGATGTCCAGCGAAAACGGCCAGTAGCCGCCGCTGTGCCGCCCGACCTCCCGATGATTGACGAGAATCACGCAGTCATTGTCCACCGCGCCGAAATGCAGCAGCACGCGCCCGCCAACCCCATCCGGCGGCGTAAACATGCACTGATAGTGCAGCCACTGATTCGGCTGAAGCGTCCGCCGAACGCCCGAAGCTGCCGTCTCCGGCGAATACGGCACGAGGATTTCGCCGTCCCACGCATGGGGCAGGGCTTCATCCGCCGTAATGGCGTACGACCACGAACCATTGAGGTTCAGGAAGCTGTCTCGGCGCAGCGCCGGACGCGGATACTCCGGGAAAGGAATCACGAGCGTCTCCCCTTTCGATTGTTTATGACCATTGTAGCACATCCGCCAGAAAAATGAAAGAGCGGAAATCGACCTTCCCCCTTGACAGAAAAGCGCGAAACACCTACAATGAACAGGACGGTTTCTTTATCGAAGCGACCGAAAAGGAGTTGAATTTTGATGATGAAATATGTATTTGTGACCGGCGGCGTTGTTTCTTCGCTGGGCAAGGGCACGACGGCAGCATCCCTGGGACGGCTGCTGAAGGCGCGCGGCTACAAGGTTGCCATGCAGAAATGCGACACCTACTATAACTTCAATCCGGCGCTGCTGTCCCCTTTGCAGCACGGCGAAAATTTCATTACGGAGGACGGCGTGGCGGCTGACCTTGACTTAGGGCACTACGAGCGCTTTATCGACGAGTCGCTCAAGGGCGAAGCGAGCATCACCACCGGCAAGATTCACACTGCCCTGGTGGAGCGCGAGCTGCGCGGCGAATACCACGGCGCGACGATTACAGTCGTGCCGCATGTGACGAACGAAATCAAGCACCGCATCATCACGGCGGCGGAAAACTCCGGCGCGGATATTGCGATTATCGAAATTGGCGGTGTGGCGGGCGATATCGAGTCCTCCCCGTATCTGGAGGCGATTCGCCAGCTGAAATGGGAGCTTGGCGCGGGCAACACCTGCTTCATCCATGTGGCGCTGATGCCGTATTTGTCCGTTGCGGGCGAAATGAAAACGAAGCCGACGCAGCACTCTGTCAAGGCCCTGCGCGCCATCGGCATTCAGCCGGATGTTATCGTCTGCCGCACAGAGGTGAACATCAGCCAGTCCGCAAAGGACAAAATCGCGCTGTTCTGCAATGTGCCGGTGGGTAACGTCGTGCAGAACCGGGATGCGTCCACGCTGTTTGAAGTGCCGCTGAATCTGGAAAAAGAGGGGTTGGCGGGCATGGTGCTGAAAACGCTGAAGCTCGACAATCCCCCGGCGGATTTGACCGAGTGGACAAACATGGTCGCCCGCTATGACGCGCCGACGCAAGAAGTGCATATCGCGCTGGTCGGCAAGTACGTTGCCGTGCATGATGCGTACCTGTCTGTGCACGAAGCGCTGGTGCACGCGGGCATCGCAAACCTCGCGGCGGTGTATGTGGACTATATCTCCTCGGACGAGCTGACGGCAGCGAACGCCGCGGAACGGCTGGGCAGCTATCACGGCATCATCCTCCCCGGCGGCTTCGGGCACCGTGGCGCGGAGGGGATGATGGCGGCGGCGAACTTCGCGCGCACGAAGGGTATCCCCTGCCTGATGATTGGCTACGGAATGCAGCTTGGCGTGGTGGAAGCAGTTCGGTCGCTTTTGTCGCTGCCGGACGCGAACTCGACGGAAGTCAATCGGCTGGCGAACCCGGCGGTGGTGGCGATTCCGCGCGACCGCGTGGACGAGAACGACGGCCGGCAGAATGCGCGCATGGGCGGCATGGATGTCGTGCTGACCGAGGGCAGCCGCACCGCGGCCATCTACGGTCTGACGATGGTGCACGAACGCCACGGCAACCGTTACGAGGTGGATGATGCGTTCCTTGCGCCGCTGCACGAGGTCGGCGTGGATTTCGTCGGCTTCAGCGCGGACGGAAATTACCCGGAGGTATTCGAGATTCCGGCGCATCCGTTCTATATCGGCACAATTTATCATCCGGAGTTCCTTTCCCGCCCCAACAAGGCGCATCCGCTGTTCGCGGCGTTCATCGGCGCAGCGGCGGCGCATCAGGCATAAGGAGGCTGGCATATGGCCAATGCGATTCTCATCCCCGGCAAAGAAAAACGGGTTTACGGCGGGCATCCATGGGTGTTCCGCAGCGATATTGCGCGCGTTGAGGGCGATTTCACCCCCGGCGACATCGTATCGGTGTATTCCAGCAAGGGCAAATTTCTGGCGAAGGCGTTTTACAATCCGCAGAGCCAGATTTCCCTGCGCATCATGAGCCTGCACGACGAGCCGATTGACCGCGCGTTCATCTTCCGCCGTGTCAAGGAAGCTGTTGATTACCGGCGCACGTTCGCGGACTTGCGCTCCTGCCGATTGATTTTCGCGGAGAGCGACCGCCTGCCCGCGCTGATTGTGGACAGTTTTGGCGATGTATTGGTGCTGCAATGCCTGGCGCTGGGCATGGAGCGCTTCAAGCAGGATGTGGTGGACGCGCTGGTGGAAGAAGTGCATCCACAGGGCATCTATGAACGCAGCGACGTGCCGGTTCGCCGCTTGGAGGGCTTGGAGCAGCTGACAGGCGTGATGTACGGCACAGTCCCCGATCGCGTGGAGATGGTGGAGAACGGCGTACACTTCTGGGTGGATGTCAAGGAAGGGCAGAAGACGGGCTTCTTCCTCGATCAGAAGGAGAACCGCGCCGCGATTGCGCCGTTCGTCAAGGGAAAGACCGTACTGGACTGTTTCACGCACACGGGCAGTTTCGCGCTTCATGCGGGGCATTATGGCGCGAAGGAAGTTACGGGCGTGGATATTTCCGCTTTCGCCTGCGAATTCGCGACGGAAAACGCGCGCCTGAACGGGCTGGAGAATGTCGTACACTTTGTCGAAGCGAATGCGTTTGACCTGCTGGCGGAGCAGAGCCGCGCGGGCGTCAAGTATGACGTGGTGATTCTCGACCCGCCCGCGTTCACCAAGACGCGCAGCGCCATCGAAGCGGCGACGCGGGGTTACAAAGAAATCAACCTGCGCGCAATGAAGATGGTCAAGCCCGGCGGCTACCTGATTACCTGCTCCTGTTCGCAGCACATTCTGCCGGATGCGTTCATGCAGATTGTCCGCGACGCGGCGCATGATGCGCATGTGCAGCTGCGACAGGTCGAGTATCGCACGCAGGGGCGAGACCACCCGATTCTGCCTGCCGCGCCGGAAACGCAGTACCTCAAATGCGGCATCTTCCAGATTTTTGATTAATACTATTTCCAAATTCACCTGCGCCATCTGCTTGCGTCTTTTCCGCTCTGGCGTCCGGTCGTTCCATTTAGCGTAGCGCTGCTACGCTGCATTTCACTCCCGTTAGCCAGAACGAAAAACTCGCGGCGCATCTTGGCGCATTCTCATTTTGAAATAGTATGAGGTGCAAAACGATGAAACTGATGTTTGTCCGCCATGCCGAACCGGACTACAAGCACGATTCGCTGACCCTGAAAGGGCATCGGGAGGCGCAGCTGCTGTCGCTTCGGCTGGCAAAACTCGACGCGCGGGACTTCTACGCCTCCCCGCTGGGGCGTGCGCAGGAAACCGCGCGGTACACCTTGGAGCGCACGCACCGCACGGCGGAAACGCTGCCGTGGCTGGCGGAGTTCCGCGGCTGGGTGGAGGATCCGTTCGGCCAGCCGGAGCCGCAGCACCGCATTCCGTGGAACCTGATGCCGCAGTACTGGACGAAGTTCCCGGAGCTGTTCGACCGTGACCATTGGATGGAGCATCCGCTGATGACGACGGGAACGCTGCGTCAGATCGTTCAGGAAACCAATGAGGGCGTAGACGCGCTTCTGGAACGATATGGCTACAAACGCGACGGCATGATCTTCCACACCGAAAACAACACGACGGACACGATTTGCCTCGTCTGCCATTACGGCGTAGGCATGGCCATCCTGTCGCACCTGCTGGGCGTCGCGCTGCCAGTGCTGTGGGGCAGCTTTATGCTG
>ENA-ORNY01002078-ORNY01002078.1-human-gut-metagenome-genome-assembly--contig:-NODE-2078-length-10508-cov-3.052712_pt1 | contig 10508 bp, 10 predicted proteins | sample MGYA00242122_ERZ509036 | MGnify/ENA primary metagenome ERZ509036 (study PRJEB26280, sample SAMEA2338696) | human gut metagenome | biome: human gut; feature: human-associated habitat; material: faeces...
GCAGAGCCACCATCGACACAGCAGCCACAGCAGCCGGCGAGCAGATCACGCCCATCTGTGCGGCAATCGTGGAAGCAGCCATCGGGCGTTCCGGACGGATGTTGTTCTTGATGGCCATACTATCCTCCTATCAGTGTCCGGAGGCCCTGAAACAGAAAGCGGGCTGCCATATAGCCGAGACCGCCTACCAGCGCCCATTTGAACCTGTCCCAAAACCTCATGATCCTTCTCCTGTATCTATACCACACATGGCGCAGGCAGCGCCATATCATCCAAAAAAGCTGTATACCATTCATCCGAATACACGATCACAGCGGGCAGCCAGACGCTCAAAGCGATATTGCTGCACCAGATTTTCATACTTGGGATTTGTCGAAGTCGAACGATTGTCTATCATGGTCCGAAACTCATTCAATCCATATATCTTGATCAGACAGTCAATGGCGTTGCCTGCCTGATTCACCACATACTCCCGGCAGCGATCCACGTTATACTCCAGACCCGGAGCTGTATAGATGCTGATGGGCGTCAGCACCTCCAGCATATCCAGCCAATAGGGTCGCATGGGCCAGCGCCAGCGGTTGCTATCCTCTCCGTCCGGTATCACATACCGCAGGTAATTCAGCAGTACCCCGGAAAACGCCTCCCCAATGGGAAGCTGCAACCGGGTGAACTGGATCGCACGATCATCCCGCAGCTGGAGCTCCACACGATTCCAGTGTGTGCCCTCCTCGCAATGCCGCTCACGGGCCTTGTCATAGATGCGAACCAGAACCTTACTCTGCGGGCTCCCGATCTGTACGGTGGAGCCCTTGGAGGATAGCACCGTTTCCCAATAGTCCGACCGGCTCACAAAGTTACCGTCCTGCGTATCCTCGATGATATCCCGCATATGCAGGATTCCGGTATGATCGTCAAAGGCCACATCCAGACGGGTGATCTTCAGACCACTTTCGGAGATGAACGAAAACAGGCCGGGCCAGCCCAGTTGGGAGATGGATTCAAAAGCACGGCAGCCCTGTCCGGACATCTCCACCCATACGCCCATATCCTCCCGACCATTGTAATGCACGCTGATGCTGGAAAAATACTTCCGGTCACGGTAGCCGTGTGCGCCCTTAATCTCCTGCCATGGGCAGCTTGACAGGCCCATAGCGGAAATCAGTTCCTCCGGTGTATACTTTTTCGATGTGAAGGACAACCAATCATATAAGACAATGTTCTGCTTTTCACCATCCACAAAACGCCCCCCTTTTGGCTGTCTTTGTAGGTAGTGCCCCCCTGTTAGCGGGGGGGGCACACGGGGAGGAGCGACCTCCCCGTGTTTTTTGCAGGAATACGGCCTTACGTCTTGTTCACAGCAACCATATAGGAGACCTTCTTCTTAGAATCAAAGAAGCAGCGGACCTTCATGCCAACCTTGATATCCTTGAAAACATCCGGGCTTACGCAGCCGTACTTCACGGCCTTTTGACCAGCAAAGTGGTAGTCGTTGCTTTCCTGCCCACCGAAGTCCTCCAGCATGAACACATTGCAGTAGTCCTGCATCCGTCCCTCGTTATTCTGGAACTGTCCAAAATTGTACCCTACAAATACCTTTTCTTCCATTGGATGTACCTCCATACCTTCTGGGCCTTGATCCGACCCTGTATTTCGACAGGTACCACCTGTCAAAATACATATTACAACTTGCCCTGTTTCTGTCCACTTTGGTCGGATGTTGACAAGCTTCCCCTTTCGTGATATGATATCCTTTTAGTTTTGTCGAAATCCGGCAAAGCTATGGAGATAGAGATCACACACATAGAGAAAGGAATAGTACTTATGAATCCTATGACCAGTCTGAGCGCTCTGAGCGCCAATATGGGTGCTTTCGGCATCATCGCCACGATCCTCGCCATCATCGCCACGGTGGCGGCCTTCATTCTGGTGGTACCGGAGAGCAAGCGGGAGAAGCTGGGCCGCTTCGGCAAGTTCCTTGCCTGCCCCAATTTCCCCGAATGCCGCAATACAAAGGCGATAGTGGAAAAGATAAACGTTCCCTGCCCCAAGTGCGGCGCGGCACTGATAAAGCGCAAAACAAAGCGCGGCAAGGTATTCTACGGCTGCGAAAAATATCCTGAGTGCGACTTTGTATCATGGGATATGCCAAGCGGCGAAAACTGCCCCAAATGCGGCGCAATAATGGTAAACAAGGTTGGCCCGCGCGGCAAATATGTGGCCTGCTCCAATAAGGATTGCGGCTATATTGAAAGAAGCGTCAAGAAGGGAACGGAAAACGATGTCGAAAAATAAACCGAAGGTCTCTGTTATAGGCGCAGGACTTGCGGGATGCGAAGCCGCGTATCAGCTTGCTGAACGCGGCATTGCCGTATCATTATACGAAATGAAACCGGAAAAATTCTCTCCGGCGCATAAGCTGAACGGGTTCTGCGAACTGGTATGCTCAAATTCACTTCGTTCGGACAGGCTGCAAAACGGAGCCGGTCTTTTGAAGGAAGAAATGCGAAGGCTTGGGTCAATAGTAATGCAGTGCGCGGAGGAAAGCCGCGTGCCCGCGGGCGGCGCATTGGCCGTTGACAGGGACATATTCTCGGAACTGGTTACCAAGCGCCTGAGCGAACACGAGAACATAACCATTGAACACGGCGAGGTAACAAGCCTGCCCGATGCGCCCGCAATAGTTGCTACGGGCCCGCTTACGGACGGCGCAATGCTTGAAGCGATAGAGGCTTTCTTTGGCGAAGGGCTGCACTTTTATGACGCAGTTGCGCCGGTCATAAGCGCGGAATCGCTCGATATGAGCAAAATATTCGAAGGCTCGCGCTACGAACGCGGCAACGATTATCTGAATTGCCCCATGGACAAAGAGGAGTACTTCACGTTCATAAATAACCTTATTACTGCCGAAACCGCGCCGCTGCACGAGTTTGAAACACCGCGCGTGTTTGAAGGCTGCATGCCCGTTGAGGTGATGGCAAAGCGCGGACCGATGACGCTTGCTTACGGCCCGCTAAAGCCAGTAGGCATAGTTGATCCGCGCACGGGCAAGCGCCCGTATGCCGTGGTGCAGCTCAGAAAGGAAAACAACGAAGCTACGCTTTATAACATAGTCGGGTTCCAGACTAATCTTAAATTCGGTGAACAGAAGCGCGTGTTCGGCATGATACCCGGGCTTGAAAATGCGGAATTCGTGCGCTATGGCGTGATGCACAGGAATACGTTTATAAACTCCCCGGGCAAGCTTACGCCATGGTTTGAATGCATAGCTAAGCCGGGGCTGTATTTTGCCGGACAGATGACGGGCGTTGAGGGCTATATTGAAAGCGCGGCAAGCGGAATGCTTGCGGGAATAGACCTTGCGCTCAAGCTCAACGGCGAAGAAGGCGTGGATTTCGGCTCCAAAACGGCGATAGGTGCGTTGGGACGCTATGTCTCCTGCTATAACGGTTCGGATTTCCAGCCGATGAACATAAGCTTCGGCATAATAGAAGGGCTTTCCAACGCCCCAAGGAATAAGCAGGAGCGATATACGCTCATAGCCGAGCGCTCACTTGGAATAATTGATTCGATTGCAGAAAGAACTGGCCTGAATGGCGCAAAAACGGCAACCGAATGCGAATAAAATGTAAAGCATTGTGAATCCCGCCCCACTTTGCACGGATATATGGTATTATCATAAAAAGCTTTATTCCGCCGCAACGTGAAGGGCGGATATTTGAAAGGCGGTAAATAATTATGCAGCAGATGCTTGGAACCACTATAGTGGCCGTTAAAAAGGACGGCAAATGCGCCGTTGCCGGCGACGGACAGGTTACGTTCGGCGAAAATACAATAATGAAGCACACCGCGAAAAAGGTGCGCAGGATATATCACGACAGCGTTGTTACGGGCTTTGCCGGTACGGTGGCGGATGCGTTTTCACTCCTTGAAAGATTTGAAGCTAAGCTTGAAAAATACAGCGGCAGCCTAAAGCGCGCGGCGGTATCGCTGGCGCAGGAATGGCGCACGGATAAAGTTATGCGTCAGCTTAACGCAATGCTTATCGTTGCGGATAAGGAAGAATTGCTTATAGTGAGCGGTACCGGAGAAGTGATAGATCCGGATGACGGCATAGCCGCCATAGGCTCCGGCGGCATGTTCGCGCTGAGCGCGGCAAAGGCGCTGAAGGAAAATACGGATCTGAGCGCGGCGGAAATAGCCACCAAGGCAATAAAGATAGCAAGTGATATCTGCATTTATACAAACAGCAATATCACCATGGAGGAAGTATAATGTTTACGCCAAGAGAAACGGTAGAAGCGCTGGATAAATACATTGTAGGTCAGGACGAAGCGAAGCGCGCCGTAGCGATAGCGCTGAGGAACAGATATCGCCGTTCCCGCCTTTCGCCGGAAATGCGGGAGGAGATAACGCCAAAGAACATCATAATGGTCGGCCCCACGGGCGTTGGCAAAACGGAAATAGCAAGAAGGCTTGCCAAGCTTGTCGATGCGCCGCTGGTAAAGGTGGAAGCCACAAAGTTTACCGAAGTGGGCTATGTTGGGCGCGACGTGGACTCGATAGTGAGGGACCTTGTTGAGGCATCCATACGCCTATGTAAGCAAAAACGCTACGAAGCAGTTGAGACCGTTGCAAAGGCGGCCGCGGAGCAAAGGCTTATTGAACTGCTTATGCCCACGGCTGGCAAAAAGGTGCAGAAGCCGTTTAACCCGATACAGCTTCTGCTCGGCTCAGGCAGCACGCCGGAAGCAGACGCGGATAAGGAGCTGAGCGAAGAAGAAAAGACCGAGCACCTTAATAAGCGGCAGCAAATAGCGCAGCAGCTTTCAAACGGACTGCTTGAGAACGAGCTTGTAGAGATTGAGGTGGAGCAGCAGAACACCGGCAGCGACGCCATGCTTGCCATGGGCATAGACATAAACCTTAACGAAATGATGGGCGGACTTATACCCAAGAATAAGAAAAAGCGCCGCGTTAAGGTGAGTGAGGCCCGGCGCATACTTACGCAGGAGGAATCCGAAAAGCTTATAGACATGGACGAGGTCATACGCGAGGCCATAGAGAAGGCCGAGCAGGACGGCATAGTGTTTATAGACGAGATCGACAAAATAGCTGGAAACGACCGCGCAAGCGGGCCGGATGTTTCGCGCGAGGGCGTGCAGAGGGATATTCTGCCGATAGTTGAAGGCTGCACGGTGAACACGAAATACGGCCCAGTAAAAACGGACTTTATGCTCTTCATTGCGGCGGGCGCGTTCCATGTGTCCAAAATATCCGATCTTATTCCGGAACTTCAGGGTAGGTTCCCGATTAAGGTGAACCTTAACCCGCTTACTGTGGAGGACTATAAGCGCATACTGCACCAGCCGGAGCATGCCATAACCAAGCAATACGAAGCGCTGCTTGCCACGGACGATGTTCAGCTTGAGTTTACGGACGATGCGCTGGACGCAATAGCGCGCTACGCATATAATGCGAACGAAACGAGCGAGAATATAGGTGCGAGGCGGCTTCATACCATCGTTGAAAATCTGCTGGAGGATATCTCATTCAATGCCGGCGGCGATCATCCCATGGTTAAGGTAGTGGTCGATGCAAGCTATGTAAAGGAACATATGCCTTCCGAGCTTAACGGCGAGGATCTTGGCAGGTTCATTCTATGATAAGGCATGCGGCGGGCATATTTATATTGGTAGCCATACTGGCGTTTGCGGGCTGCATGGCGGTGTCACAAACGGGTAACTTCAGCGCGGATGTGCAAATGATAGATACGATGGAGATACCTGATGATACAGCGGCGCCTGGTACGCCTACGCCCACGGTGCAGCCTTCTGCCGCGCCGACATATACGCCGGCCTTTACGGCGGAACCTACCGATGAGCCTACACCTGCGCCGACAGTTGAGCCGACTGCGGAGCCTACGCCTGCGCCGACAGTTGAACCGACTGCGGAGGCAACGCCGGAACCGACAAAATCGCCCGAGCCTACCAAAACGCCTACACCTACGCCGAAGTACGAAGTTACGGATTTGGAGAAAAAGGCAGCGTATCTAAACGCTGGCTCTGCTAATTTCAGAAAAGGCCCCGGGCTTGACTATAAGATAATAGATGAACTGAAAGAGAACGCCGTATTCACGGTTGTTGGCAAATCCGGGGATTGGCTCAAGGTGAAGTACGACGGCACATACGGCTTTATATTGGCCGAATTTGTTGAATACGGTGCGCCGCCTACGCCCACTCCAAAGCCCACAGCGAAGCCGACTGCAACGCCCAAACCGACTAAGACTCCGTCCCCTACGGTGGAGCCGACAAAGCAACCGGAAAACACGGGCGGGAGCGAATCAAACAGCGGCGTGAGCAGCAACGATTATTTCTCCTCCGGCGGCGGATTCAGCGCGGATGAGCTTTTGCTTGTTGCACAGGTGGTTCAGGAGGAATCAAAGGGAAGCGGCGTTGAAGCCCGTGCGGCGGTTGCCAACGTAATATATAACCGAATCGCAAGCTCACGCTTTCCCGATAGCGTAAGCGGCGTAATATTCCAAAAGAATCAGTTCACAGTTGCAAGAGATGAGGATAAGCTGCGCGCGGTTGTGCCGGTAAGCAAAACCATTGAGGCCGTGAACCAGATATTCGTAAACGGAGACCGCTTTATGCCGGAAGATGTGCTGTACTTCCGCTCCTCAAGCAAGGGCACGTCGTGGAATAAAAGGGTGTATTATGCAACATTCGGCGGAAATTCCTTTTTCTACTAAGCATGGATATGCTTAAATAAACATAAAAGGAGCCACACTAATACCGCATTTTCATTTCTGAGGAAAGGCGGTATTTTTTATTTATGAAAGCCGTTATTATGGCGGGCGGGGACGGGAAACGCCTGCGTCCGCTCAGCTGCACCATGCCAAAACCCATGGTGCCGTTGCTGAACAAGCCCGTGCTTGGATATTGCATGGAGCTTATTAAGAAGCATGGCTTTGACGAGGCCATACTTACCCTGAGGTACCTGCCAAACGTTATACGCCGCTATATAGGCGACGGCAGCGCGTTCGGCATAAAGGCGGAGTGTGCCGTTGAGGATAAGCCGATGGGTACTGCGGGCGGGGTAAAGAATGCCCTGAGGCAGGCCGATGACAGCGTGCTTATAATGAGCGGGGACGCAATGTGCGACTTTGATTTGACTGATGCCATGCGCGAACACAGGCGCAGCGGCGCGGCGGCGACCATATTGCTGAAAAAAGTGAAAGTTCCAATGGAATACGGCGTTGTGCTGAAAGACAAAGACGGCTTCATAAGCCGCTTTATAGAAAAGCCTTCTGCTGCGGAAGTTTTCAGCGACCTTGTGAACACAGGCATATACATAATAGAACCAAGCGTGCTGGACATGATACCGGAAGGCGCGGAATACGATTTTTCAAAGGATCTGTTCCCGCGCATGCTGCGCACAGGCATGAAGATATTCGGATATGAGGCGGAAGGCTACTGGAGCGACATAGGAGACCTTACTCAGTATGCGCTCACACAGGCGGACATGCTAAGCGGGAAGTGTATATTCAAAACAGCAGCCAGGCGAACAAGGGAAGGCGTATATATAGAGGACGGCGCAAAGATATCCGAAAGGGCTGTGCTTGCAGCGCCGTGCTATGTTGGCAGCGATGCTGAGATTGGCGCAAAGGCATACTTTGGCGCGAACAGCGTTGCATGTACGGGCGCAAGGATAGACGAAAGATGCAGCGTAAAGCGGAGCATACTGCTGCCGAACGTTAGGCTTAGGGAAGGCGCTGAGCTGCGCGGGGCAATACTTTGCGAAAACGTGCAGGTGGGGCGCGACAGCGTGATATACGAAGGCGCGGTCATGGGCGCCGGGAGCGACATAGGCGCGCGTTCGATAGTGGGCGAGGGGGTAAAGCTTTGGCCGTATAAGCGGCTTGAAGCGGAAGGCGAATACCGCGAAAATATAATATGGCGCGGAGACTGCGCGGCATGCGCGGAAGAAAAGCCGGAAGAGGGATATGCGGACAGGGAACTGAGTGCGGAGAAGGCGGCGCGTATAGGCGCGGCGTTTGCATCCACGGCCAAACTGCCGACAGAGTTTGCAATAGCAACGGACGGCGCGCAGCAATGCGTTATGCTCAAATACGCCGTTATGGCCGGAATGGCATCTCAGGGCGTTGATGTATGGGATGCGGGTGTATGCTCGCGCTCGGCATTGAGCCACGCTATACGCGGCTATGCGTTCGACGGCGGCATATTCATAGTGCATCAGGAAGGCGAACGCCATATGGTAAGCATGGAGCTTATGGACGGGTTCGGCCTTGGCATCACAAATGAAACAAGGCGAAAATTCGTGAACGGCTTCCGCGAGGGCGACAGGCAGAGCGTTACGCGCAGCCGCCTTGGCATAATACAAAGGCTGAACGGCGTATCAAGGGCGTATGAAGCTTCGCTCAGGTCTAAAATTGGCCACGGCGCAGTAAATGAGGATAATGAGGCGTGCGTATTGATAGCGCACGACAGGCCGCTTTTTGACGCGGTGGCAAACGTGCTTATACGCGCGGGTATAGACGTGCGCTTCAGCGAGGATGCTGAGGACGCAAAGCTGCCCGCGCTCATGACGCGGCTCAAAGCGGGGCTTTGCATAGGCCGCGGCGAAAGCGGAATATGGGCAATAGCAAATGACAGGCGGCTGAACGAGGATGAAGTGCAGGCCGTATTGATGATTGCAGCGGCACGCTCGGGCCAGCGGGCGGAGGTAGTTGCGGCAGACATGCCGCAGGAATTATGTACGCTCATATCCACGGAAGGCGTTGAATTGATAAAGGCGCCGCGCGTAGGACATGGCATGGAGCACACGGCAATGGAACGCGGGCTTTGGCAGGATGAATTGTACGAGGCTGAGGCGGCGGCAATAAGGCTGTGCGCACTTAAACGCGAAGGCAAGCTTGATGAAATAATGGCTCTGCTGCCGGAAATAGCGAAGGAGCATGGCGAGGTAAAATGCAGCTGGAGGGAGATAGGCCGCGTGCTGCGGAGCCTTGTTGAAAGCGGACGTGATGAGGACATGGAACTGATAGAAGGCGTAAGGATAGCATCTGACGACGGCTGGGTGCTTGTGCGGCCGAACAAGGGGCTGAAAGGATGCAGCATACGGGCGGAGAGCTTCCGCGAGGAATACGCCAAGGAACTTTGCGATATTTACAGCGATAAAATAAAGGCCATATTGGCAAACGCGAACGATAAAGCTTGACCTATACGGCACGGCGGGCTAAAATAGCAAAGTATCATTTGCTTTTTTAGGAGGGCGCCGAGTGCTAAACATAGTATTGGTTGAACCTGAAATACCGGAAAACACCGGCAATATATCAAGGACCTGCTCGGTCACGGGTGCGCGGCTGCACCTTGTCAGGCCGCTTGGCTTCAGCGTGGATGATAAGCACCTGAAAAGGGCCGGACTGGATTATTGGCAGTATCTTGACATAACGTATTACGATTCGTTTGAGGAGGTGGAGGAGAAGAACCCCGACGCGCGTTTCTTTCTCCTTTCTACCCATGCGACCCGTTCATATGCGGATGCGGAGTACCGCGACGGCGACTTTCTTGTGTTCGGCAAGGAGACTGCGGGCCTTGGGCCGGAATTGCTCGGGCGGCGCAGCGCGGATGCCGTGCGCATACCGATGCTCAACGACCGCCGCTCGCTCAACCTTTCAAACTCGGTTGCAATAGTGCTTTACGAGGCGATAAGGCAGATAAATTTCCCCAATATGCGTTAGGCACGGTCCGAAATGACGGTCTTGAGAGAAAAAACTGAAAAAAGCTTAAAAATAAGAGAAATACCGCTTGACACAAAGGGAATGATTGGGTACAATTAACCTTGCGTGTTCGTTAGGATCGGTGTTTTGCGGCCACAGCCCCGGAAGCTTAACTGCAATCTCAATGCGACGCGAACATTAAACTACCATAGGAGGAACGCCATGAAAACCTATATGGCAAAGGGCGAAACCCTCGAGCGGAAGTGGTACGTTGTAGACGCAGACGGAATGGTGCTCGGCCGTCTTGCTTCTCAGGTAGCCGCTATCCTTCGCGGAAAGCATAAGCCCATATATACTCCCCACGTTGATACCGGGGATCACGTAATTATCGTTAACGCCGCCAAGGTCACCTTGACCGGCCGCAAACTCGACGGCAAAAAGTATGTCCATCATACCGGTTATCCCGGAGGACTGAAGGAAGTCAGCTATCGTGAGCTTCTCGATAAGAAGCCCGAATTTGCTGTTTATGAAGCTATTCGCCGCATGATGCCCAAGGGCCCCCTCGGCCGCCAGATGCTCACCAAGGTTCGCATATACGCGGGTCCGGAGCATAACAACGCCGCCCAGAAGCCCGAAGTCCTCGTGCTTAAATAAGCGGGAAGGAGATTGAATTATGGCTATTATCACCCAGTATATCGGAACTGGCAGGCGTAAAAAGTCTGTTGCCCGGGTTCGTCTGCTCCCCGGTACCGGTAATATCACC
>ENA-ORNY01002079-ORNY01002079.1-human-gut-metagenome-genome-assembly--contig:-NODE-2079-length-10507-cov-135.925564_pt1 | contig 10507 bp, 7 predicted proteins | sample MGYA00242122_ERZ509036 | MGnify/ENA primary metagenome ERZ509036 (study PRJEB26280, sample SAMEA2338696) | human gut metagenome | biome: human gut; feature: human-associated habitat; material: faeces...
GCCCGCGCGCGCCGATGGTACTGACACACCAGTTGGGAGAGTAGGTCGCCGCCGTGCCTCGGGGAGCCCCGGACATCTCATGATGTCCGGGGCTCCTTTTTTTTGTGCCCGTCCCTGGCTCCGCCCCTGGCCCCGGCCCAGACTCCAGCCCGGCCCCGCCTCCCGTCCGTCCCCCATACTCCGACCTCCCTGTCCGTTTCCCTTGCCCCGCCCTCCCCGGCGACGGAATTGGGCGTAAGTGTCGCCCGAGCGTGCGCCGCGGCACCCTTGGGCGACGGAAACGGGCGGAAGTGTTCCCTGAGCGTGCGTCGTGGTGCTGTTAGGAGACGGAACGGGACCGAAGTGTTCCCCGAGCGTGCGGTAATGCACCGTTGGGCGACGGAACGGGGCAGAAGTGTTCCCCGAGCGTGCGCCGCGGCACCGCTGGGCGACGGAATTGGACGTAAGTGTCGCCCGGGCGTGCGTCGTGGTGCTGTTAGGCGACGGAACGGGGCAGAAATGTCGCCCGAGCGTGTGGTAATGCCCCGTTGGGTGACGGATAGTGGCAGAAATGTTCCCTGAGCGTGCGGCGCGGCACCGTTGGGCGACGGAATTGGGCGTAAGTGTCGCCCGGGCGTGGGGTAATGCACCATCGGGCGACGGATAGTGGCAGAAATGTTCCCCGGGCGTGCGGCGTGGCACCCTTGGGCTACGGAAACGGGCGGAAGTGTCGCTCGGGCGTGCGTCGTGGTGCTGTTAGGCGACGGAATGGGGCAGAAATGTTCCCCGGGCGTGCGTCGTGGTGCTGTTAGGCGACGGAATGGGGCTTAAGTGTTCCCCGTGCGTGCGACGTGGTGCTGTTAGGCGACGGATAGTGGCAGAAATGTTCCCCGAGCGTGCGGCGCAGCCACATTGGGCGACGGAAACGGGCGGAAGTGTCGCCCAAGCGTGAAGTGCGGCACACTCGGGCGACGGAAATGTGGAAAGGTGAGAGAGGTGGTGTGTGAGGTGCTTCCCGGGTTATTCCATCAGGACTTTCCAGGAATCGATGGTGCGGGCCCGGGAGGAGAGGTTCACGCCGATCTTCACTCGTTCCACGCCAAACTCGGCTTGATAAGGGATGAGGTAGCCTTTATCATCGATCTGCCTTAGAGCCTCCTCAGCGGAACTGTCTACCTTAAATTCAAAGACATAGATTCGATCCTGCGTCCGGCATACGGCATCCGCCCGACCGATTGAAGACTTGACTTCACTCTGAATATAATAACCAAGCAAGGAGAAGATCAGGTAGATTATGGTCTGATAGTGCTTCTCCGTCTTGTTCTCAAGGTCGTTCGGGATCCCGGCAAGATAGGATTGCATCAGTGTCATAGCGGAGTCAATGTCCTTTTCTCTCATTGCCGAGTAGAACTGTGCCACGAATCCTCCTCCGCTAACAAAGCTGCTGCTCTTGTAACGAGCCAGCAGCCCTCCGGTGAAGCCGAGCTTGACTTCCCTGTTCGGATAGCCCAGGGTGTAGAGATCAGAGGTCGGGTCATAGCTCTTGATGGTTAGATAGCCTGTCTGGTAGAGCATTGGCAAGGCATTGTCGTTCAGCTCAGGAGAAGCATCAAAGTCCGATGCTGGAACCATAGGCAGGTTGTCCAGCGTGGTCTCATCGAATCCGCTTCTTGTCAGTCTCTCCAGAAGAAAAGTCGGAGTGCCGGTGTCGAACCAGTAATTCGAGACGGCCTTGTCGGAGAGGGCATTGATCAGACTGTACGGGTTGTAGATGTCCTCTGAATTGTCGCAGAAGTGGTAGCCGTCGTAGTTGTGCTTCAGCAAGTCCGACACTTCCTCGACGCTGACGTGAAGTTCACGAGCCATAGCCATGACTGGTTCCCTCAGTGATTTATCAAGTTCTGATTGCGAGATTCCGCATATCGCGGAATACTCCGGCATCATTGAAATGTTCTTCAAGTTGTTGATCTCACTGAATATGCTAAGCTGGGCGAACTTATTGATCCCGGTGATGAAGGCGAAGCGCAGGTACGGGTCAAGACTCTTGATGGGGCTGTAGAAGTTCCTCATTATCTGCCGCATCGGGATGAGGCGCTCCCGGTCGTTCATCACATCCAGAAGCGGGGCATCATATTCATCGATTATTATGACAGCCTTTTCTCCGGTCACTCTGACCGCTTCCATGACAAGCCTTTCCAGTCGCGCGTTGACATCCTCTCTGGCGATTTTCGGATCATCCCCGTAGCGTTCCTCGTAGAAGTCAAGCTTATAGCCGATATTCCTGACAAGTTGCGCCTCTGTCATGTGTTTGGACGTGGACATGTCGAAGTGAAACACCGGATGCTTTCTCCAGTCCTTGTTCATCCGGCCTGCCTCCAGCCCCTGGAAAAGTTCTTCCTCACCAGCGAAGTAGCTGTGGAATGTGGAGGAAAGCAGCGATTTCCCGAATCTGCGTGGACGGCTGAGAAAGACGTATCTGTAGGTGTCGGCTAGCCTGGCCACATGGCCGGTCTTGTCGGCATAGACGTACTTGCCTTCTATGATGTCCCTGAATGTCTGGATTCCGATAGGGAATCTTAAAGTCCTTTCCTCCATATCTCGATTATATATAGGTCTAACTCTGATCATTTCCATTCGCCTGGCGTGCCGAAGCACGGGGCAGATTCTCCGTAGCAAGTCCAAATATAGCGTTTTTTCGAGAAATACATATTCAAAAGAATGAGACTGATAGATAATTCGTTCTCTGATGGGTTATAGTGTTTAGGAATAATACAGCGGTGCGAGGCCTTGTGCAAGGTGGGCGGAGGGTTTTCAAAATTGTTTCATTTTTAAGGGGTTGAGGGTGGGCGTTGGCGGGGGTGTTCCTTAATATATGGGGGCGGATGAGCGGATTTGGGGCGTGTTGTGTGCTGGAATGTGGTTTTTTGGTGTGGATAGGCAAACTTTTCGTTAAAAAATCTTGCTTATGAAAAAATTATCCCATATATTTGTCGTTGTGTTATAGCATGCCCCCAAATGGGGACACTTGTACATATTTATAAGTAGAGTAACAATTATACGTTTTATTTATTTCAATTTTGTTTTTTAGCTATGAACAAAAAAATTAAAAACTTGTTCCTCGCTGGAGCCCTTGTCTTGGGCTTCGCGGGTGTAGCCGTATCTTGTACGGACTACGATGATGACATCAACAAGCTGAAGGAGGAGAACTCCCAGCTTGCGTCCACCATCAAGGATCTTCAGTCGAAGATCAATGCTGGATGTGTTATCACTGGCGTGACCGCCACTGATGACGGTCTCGTGATCACTACAAGTGATGGTAAGACCTACACCATCACTAATGGTAAGGATGGCGCTCCTGGCGCTCCTGGCGCTCCTGGTAAGGACGGCAAGGACGGCGGTTTCTACAAGCCTAACGCTGACGGTTTCTGGTACTACTATGAGAGCAAGGATGCAGAGGGTGTGAAGACCGACCTCACCGTGTTCCCTGTTGGTACCATCACCGCTGAGCTTAAGGACGGCAAACTCATCCTTCACAACGTGAAGAATGCAAAAGGTGAGTATGAGGACTTCGAGTTCGACCTTGAGAAAGCTCTCTCTTCCCTCGTTTTCGTGCCTCAGTGCTACGTTGACGGTGTAGAGGGTATGGACTTCGTGTCTATGCGCTACAATGCTCTTTCTCCAAAGAATGCAGATAGCAAGACCGAAACATGGACTGCTGGTAATACTACTTCTCACATCAACCCTGAATTCGAGGCTGAGTATCATGTTAACTCTGCTGATGTCAAGCTTGACGAGACCTACACCTACTCTTTCGTTAAGAAGGATGTTCCTTACATCCGCACAAGAACGAATGCCTCTGAGGATTTCGATGTTGTTCCGACATTCAAGAGCTTCAAGGATGGTATACTGACAGTTTCTGTCGCAGTTACCGGCACAGAGGCTAACGAGAATTGGATCTCCGTTGTAGCCCTCAGGGCTCAGAAGAAGGATGTTGTTGTCGTTTCCGACTACGCTACCCTCATTAGACGTGAATTTGGGGCTCCAGTGATTGCTTGGCCTCAGGCGATCTCTGAGAAAGCTAAGAATATCAATAAGAAAGATGCCCACTTCAGACGCTATATCTCTACTGTAGATGCTGGTGCTTTCCTTAAGGATCAGATTGTTTGGTCTGAGGGTCATACTACTCTTGACGAAGCTCACGCTACATGTGACACCGCTGTTGTTTACAACGAGTCACTTGATCTTAAGTCGATCGTAGCCGCTCACGTCATTGATTATAATGAATGCGTTGAGTTTAAGAACGAAGAGCTTAAGGAATTCGGCCTTGACTGGAAGTTCGAGCTTGTAAAGAACTACAAGATCGGTACTCCTGTAACGGATCAGGCTGACTTCGCTACCATTGAGAACGGTATGTTCACTCCGAAGGTGTTCAGCACTGACGGAACCGCCGCTATCGGACGTACTCCTATTGTACGCGTGTCCCTCATGAACGGAAAGAATGTTGTTGCAGTTGCTTACATCAAGATCTTCATTAAGTCTCCTGCTGCTGTCGAGAAGGAAATCCCTACATACGAGCTTAAGCCGGTTGACGAAAAGAAGGACAACATCTTCAAGTTCATTTCTTGCACCAGTGGTGTCAACGTTCTCTTTACTACGGTTGAGGACATGAATGTCGAGATCTACAACAAGGAAAACCTCAGCAAGAAGAATTTCCACCTTCTTTATAATGAGTTTGTTCCAAATGCCGGAGCTACTGATGCAGAGAATATCGGTACAGTTGAAGATGTTATAAATGGTGATGCAGAGGCCACACATGTTCTTAAGTGGACGCTCGATTACGCTGACCTCTTTAAGTATAGCGGCAAGACCATCACTCACATCGTTCAGTATCGTAACGCAGATGATGCTAAGACTGCGGTTAACGTTAAACTTACAGCTACGGTTCAGGATCTTTCCAAGTACATGACATTCGATGTAACTGAAGCTGAGTACATCAAGGAGTACTGGGATAATGCCTGCACTCAGACCACCTACAATGTTGCCGTTCCTGAGGATGGTAGCGTAGATCCTACTAAGTGTGTCTACTCAGTTGACATCAATGCCTCATTTGAGACCATTAAGACTCCTGGTGCTGACTTTGGACAGATCCGTCTGTTTATCGGCTCTACAAACCAGATCACAAATGTCAAGTACTTCTTCTGCAAGGATCACATGGAGAAGATTACTAAGGTAGGTGATGTTGCCGTTAAGTTTACTGTCAATGCTGATGGTACAGAGCTTAAGGCTAAAGTCGGTGATAAGACTGAAGTTGTCGCTAATATTAACAATACTGCAACTAAGGCTCCTTGGAATGTCTTCACCTACAATAAGGAAAGTGCTGTTGCCAAGCAGCTTCTCAATACCGGCAAGATGATTGTCAAGATTGGAGCAGTTGGTACGATTTGCGGAACCTCAGATAAGTATAACAGAGAGATCAAGCTGACCTTCAAGGGTGAGGATCACTTCGACGCTCTTGTAAAGGTTCCTGTAACTATTGCCACTACTTCCGCTGATTCATTCACTGATGGTGTTGACTTTGGCCAGCCGGGTTCTTATGTTGACATCGCCAAGGTTATCGATCCATCTGATTGGAGGAAGAAGAAGTTCTCTGACAACCCTAACTATTGGGATTACTATGGACCGTTTACTATTAGGTTCGATATCTACAATGCTGAGGCTTACTTGAACGGTAAATGGGCTGCGCTTCCTGCAACCATCGACATCAATCAGTCTGTTGCTGGTAGCAGTGTTATCAGCACGAAGGATGGCACGAAGACAGCTACTCTTGAGAATGCTGCCAAGTACGGCTACCTGACCTATTGCAACAACGGTGTCGTTGTGGACAAGGCCTTCAAGATCCGCGTTAAGGCTGAAGTTGAATATGGTTGGGGTGTTATCACGACAGATTGGATTACAATCGATGTCAATAAGACTATCGGTCAGTAATTATCTGACGCAACTGATACATGTTGGGAGGGGCGCAGTCGCACCCCTCCCTTTTTTAAGTGATTTGACGATGTTTAAGCGTTTTCTAGTTGTCGTTATCGGCATGCTTACCGTGTCGTTTTCTGTTGATGCTCAAAAGAAGACATCGGTTAGCTTTGATGCAGGGGTATTTGACATGGGAGCGTATCCTTCTGACAGTTGCGTGCTTTCTAAGACTTTTTCGTTTACCAACACCGGAAGTGAAAAGCTTTATTTTCTTGATGCGAAAACTGACTGCTCGTGCGTTAAGGTGACGATACCGAAGAAGCCTGTGGCTCCCGGTAAGCGAGGTGCCATTCGTGTCGATTTTGATGGTAATACAAAGCCTTTGGGATGCTTCTCAGGTTGGATTTATTTTGCCAGCAACACCGATCCCGAAAGGTTCAGGGTCAGGATTTTTGCATCTAAGTACAAGGCTCAGGCCAAATAGAGGGCATTATTCCATCCTTAATTTTGCTTTTTGGAAAAAATGTGCTATTTTCGCAATGATAAATGTGCAAATTTTATTCATTAACATCATGAAACGTATATTGACTATTCTCGCAAGCATGGTGCTTGTGGCTTCTCTGTCCGTTGCTAACGCACAGAAGAAGGACTTTAACCCTTATTGGTTTATGCAGCTTCAGGGTGGTGCGGCTCACACTATCGGTGAGACCTCATTCTCTGACCTTATCTCGCCTTCGGCAGCTGTCTCATTCGGCTATCAGTTCTCTCCGGTTTTCGGAGCAAGGCTCAATGTCAACGGCTGGCAGGCTAAGGGTGCCGTGAATGGCCCTACCACAGTCTACAAGTTCAACTATGTCGAGGGTGCGGCTGACCTCATGATCGATGTCGCGTCCATCTTCGCAGGCTATAAGTTCGACAGAACCCTGAATCCTTACATCTTCGGTGGTGTAGGTGTCAACTACGCATTCAACAATGACGATGCCGTAAAGGTTAAGGATCAGTTCCGCAGTGGTTACCTCTGGGAGGACAACAAGATCTCACCTGCTTTCAGAACAGGTGCCGGTCTCAACATCAGACTCACCGATGTCATCGCCCTCAACCTCGAAGGCAACTGCAGCTTCCTGAATGACCACTTCAACTCAAAGAAGGGCTCAAAGGCTGATTTCCAGATCAAGGCTGTGGCCGGTCTTACTTTCAGCTTCGGCAAGGCCAAGCCGGTCGCTCCGGCTCCGGTACCTGCACCGGCTCCTGTCGTAAGGCCTGAACCTGAACCAGAACCAGTTGTGGAGGAGAAGGTTGAGGTTGTGCCTGCTTTCGAGTCTCTCACACGCAACGTCCTCTTCGTGATCAACAAGTGGGACATCCGTGAGAGCGAGCAGCTCAAGATCGACGAGGTTGTCGAGGCTCTCAAGGCCAACCCTGACACCAAGGTCCGCGTTTCCGGCTATGCCGACAAGGCCACAGGTACCGCCAAGAGAAACAAGTTCCTCTCAGAGAAGAGGGCTGAGGTTGTCGCTGCGGCCATCGTTGCCGCCGGCATCGACAAGGACAGGATCATCACTGAGTACTTCGGTGACACCGTTAATCCTTTCGAGACTCCTGAGGAGAACCGTGTGGCTGTCTGCCTCGTGAAATAGTCTTGACAGATTATCAGATAGAAAAGGCTGGGTTGTTTCCCGGCCTTTTTGTGTGTTAAGGGATTGGTCTCGGCCTTTGGTGTCAAAAAGTCTGAAAAAAGGCGGTTTTGGTGTCGAAATCGGATAGGCTTTTTGTCTTTTTGGATGATTTTGACTAACTTGGCGCAAATTTTTCATTAAGTGGATTACGTCGTTTGAACGACAAGTTAACAACCATATTCAAAGATGGCAGAAAATAAGAACATAGGGTACATTTCGCAGGTCATCGGGCCTGTGGTGGATGTCCATTTCGATGTGGAGTCTGATCAGACGCAGCTTCCCCGCATCCATGATGCGTTGGATGTGGACAGAGGCGAGGGCAGGAAGCCCTTGGTCATTGAGGTGCAGCAGCACATTGGCGAGGACACGGTCAGATGCGTGGCGATGGACTCCACCGACGGTCTGAGGCGAGGGATGAAGGCGGTCAACACGCACGCTCCGATCTCGATGCCGACCGGCGCTCAGATCAGGGGCCGTGTGATGAATGTTGTCGGTGACGCGATCGACGGACTGGGAGACCTGAGCGAGGACAACACCTTGCCTATTCATAGGGAGCCTCCTAAATTCGAGGACTTGAAGACCTCGCAGGAGGTGCTTTACACCGGCATCAAGGTCATCGACCTTCTGGAGCCTTATCTGAAGGGCGGAAAGATCGGTCTTTTCGGTGGAGCCGGTGTGGGTAAGACCGTGCTGATCAAGGAGCTGATCAACAACATCGCCAAGAAGCACAACGGTTTCTCGATCTTCGCTGGAGTGGGGGAGCGTACCAGGGAGGGCAACGATCTTCTCCGCGAGATGATCGAGTCCGGGGTGATCAAGTACGGTGAGGAGTTCCTGAAGTCGATGGAGGAAGGTCACTGGGATCTGTCCAAGGTTGACAGGAACGAGCTGGAGAAGTCGCAGGTGGCGATGGTCTTCGGCCAGATGAACGAACCGCCGGGAGCGCGTTCGTCGGTGGCCCTTTCCGGCCTGACTCTTGCCGAGTCTTTCCGTGACAGCGACAAGGGGGACGGCCCGAGGGACATCCTCTTCTTCATCGACAACATCTTCAGGTTCACCCAGGCGGGATCCGAGGTGTCAGCCCTTCTGGGCCGTATGCCTTCGGCTGTGGGCTACCAGCCTACGCTCGCGACGGAGATGGGCCAGATGCAGGAGCGCATCACCTCGACGAAGAACGGCTCGATCACTTCGGTGCAGGCTGTCTATGTGCCGGCGGACGACTTGACCGACCCGGCTCCGGCGACCACCTTCTCGCACCTCGACGCGACCACCGTGCTGAGCAGAAAGATCACTGAGTTAGGAATATACCCGGCCGTGGATCCGCTGGAGTCCACTTCCAGAATCCTTGATCCGAACATCGTCGGGCAGGATCACTACGACACCGCCCAGAGGGTCAAGCAGATCCTCCAGAGGAACAAGGAGCTTCAGGACATCATCGCCATCCTCGGCATGGACGAGCTTTCGGACGAGGACAAACTGACGGTGAACCGGGCGCGTCGTGTGCAGAGGTTCCTGTCGCAGCCGTTTGCTGTGGCGGAGCAGTTCACGGGTGTGCCGGGAGTGATGGTGGACATCCAGGACACCATCGACGGCTTCCGCAGGATCCTTGACGGCGAGGTCGATTACCTGCCGGAGCAGGCGTTCCTCAATGTTGGAACCCTCGAAGAGGCGATCAAGAAGGGCGAGGCGATCCTGGCGAACGCCAAGTAGGTATATGTCAGATAAGGAGGAGTACGAATATGTCTGAGAAATCATCGGTGATTGTTCTTGAGGTCATCTCACCCGAGAGGACTTTGGTGCGCGCGACGGTTGATTCCGTGGAACTGCCGGGGTCGAAGGGGCGTTTTGTGGTCCTGAGGGATCATGCGGCGCTGATCTCTTCGCTGGAGCGGGGGAGGATCTCCTATCGCAGCGGTGAGAGGACGGATGGTCTGGACATCGCCTCCGGCTTTGTGGAAATCAATGACAACCGTGTTGTCGCTTGCGTGGAACTGTGATGAGAAAGTGGATCTACATATTCATTAGCCTTTTGCTCCCGCTCCCGCTGGGTGCGGAGTCGTCCTCTCCGGTCGCTGAGTATGTCGAAGCGGCGGAAGTTCGGCAGGACTCGCCAGCCGTCAAGACATTCGACATGGACGAGTACCTCTACGGTCACGTCCGCGACTCCTACGAGTGGCACATTACCACGGTGAAGGGTCATCCGGTCAGCATCCCGCTGCCGGTGATCGTCGTGAGCAAGACCGGCGGCGGTCTTCATGTCTTCAGCTCCAGGCATCTGGAGCACGGGGAATATGAAGGGTTCCACATCGCTCCCGCCGGAAGCAAATACGAGAACAAGATCGTCGAGCTGGCCGCCGACGGCTCCGAGGTCAGGCCGTGGGACTTCTCGATCACCAAGAACGTGTTGGGATTGCTGATCAACTGCGCCCTGCTGCTGTTCATCGTGCTGGGAACGGCCCGGTGGTACAGGAGGCACGACGCGCGCGAGGAGGCTCCGAAAGGCGGGGTCGGCGTGATGGAGATGCTCGTGACCATGATCGAGGATGATGTCATCAAGGCCTGCGTCGGCGAGGACTACAGACGCTATTCGCCTTACCTTCTGACAGCGTTCTTCTTCATATTCATAAACAACTTGATGGGGATCGTGCCATTCTTCCCCGGCGGAGCGAACATCACCGGCAACATCGCCGTGACGCTCGTGCTGGCGATGTTCACCTTCTTCACCGTCAACATATTCGGTAACAAGCATTACTGGAAGGACATCCTTTGGCCGGAGGTTCCGACTTGGCTGAAGGTGCCGCTGCCGCTGATGCCGGTGATCGAGATCATCGGGATGTTCACCAAGCCTTTCAGCTTGATGGTCAGGCTTTTCGCCAACATCC
>ENA-ORNY01002081-ORNY01002081.1-human-gut-metagenome-genome-assembly--contig:-NODE-2081-length-10503-cov-6.709227_pt1 | contig 10503 bp, 8 predicted proteins | sample MGYA00242122_ERZ509036 | MGnify/ENA primary metagenome ERZ509036 (study PRJEB26280, sample SAMEA2338696) | human gut metagenome | biome: human gut; feature: human-associated habitat; material: faeces...
CATCAGCTTCAGCTTTCCCATTGCTACACCTCCTCAAAGTAGGTATCCGGGTGGTTGGGATCAAACTGCTCGTTGGCCCACATGACCGTCACCAGATTTTCCGTCTCACTCAGATTGATAATGTTGTGGGTATAACCCGGCAGCATATGAACAGCTTGGATTCGGTCACCGCTGACCTCGAATTCGATCTTTTCATCGGAGCCGATTTGGCGTTCCTGGATCAGCCCGTGTCCGGCCACGACCATGAAGAATTCCCACTTGCTGTTGTGCCAGTGCTGCCCTCTGGTGATGCCGGGCTTTGTGATGTTCACGGAGATCTGACCGCAGTTCTTCGTTTTCAGCAGTTCTGTGAAGCTGCCGCGCTCATCCACATTCATCTTCATCGGGAATGCGATTTTTTCCGGCGGCAGGTAGGAAAGATAGGTGCTGTAGAGTTTCTTCTCAAAGCTGCCTTCCGGAATCTCCGGGAGCAGCAGTGTCTGCGGCTGGTCGTGAAAGGTCTGGAGCAGTCGAACGATCTCGCCCAGCGTCACTCGGTGGCTGACCGGAACACTGCAATACGCTCCATCCGTCCGGTGGGGCTGGCCCTCCATGGCATTCAGGATCTCGTCAATCAGGTCATCAATGTAGACCAGTTCCAGTTCGACTGCCGGATCCGAAACGGTGATAGGTAGATCCCGTGCGATATGATGGCAGAAGGTCGCCACCACGGAATTGTAGTTGGGGCGGCACCACTTGCCGAACAGGTTCGGCAGGCGGTAGATTATCCCGGCTGCGCCGGTTTCCTTGCCGTAAGCGAGGAGCAGCTTCTCCGCCGCTTTTTTGGACTGCCCGTAGGGACTTCCGGCATACCGTCCGGTCAGACTGGCCTGAATGGAAGAGGAAAGTAGCACCGGGCAGCGGTTATCGCTTTCCCGGAGCAACTCCAACAGGGTACGGGTGAAGTCCGTGTTTCCAGCTGCAAATTCTCCCGGATCCTGGGGCCGGTTCACGCCAGCCAGGTGAACCACGAAATCCGCTTTTTGGCAGTAGCCCACCAGGGTTTCAGCCGAAGTATCCCGCGTACACAAGAGAATTTCCTCGATTTGCAGCGCGGGCCGGGTCCTGTCTCTGCGATCCTTGATGGTGGAAAGGCGCTGCGTCAGATTCTTCCCGACAAATCCGTTTGCGCCGGTGATCAGTACATTCATCAGCAAGTTCCTCCGAACAGCTTCAGCTTTAGAAGAAGCTGCTTCATTTCCTCCACATTCAGCCGGTGTGTATTGTGAGAGGTATACTGCTCGATTTTACCGAACTCCGGATTTCCCTTGCTGAAATAGTTGTCATAGTTCAAATCTCGATTATCTGCCGGAATGCGGAAGAAGCCGGGCAGGTCTTCCGCCCGCATCATTTCCTCTGCAGTGACCAGCACCTCAAAGAGCTTTTCACCATGCCGTGTTCCGATAATCGTTGTGCTAAGGTCGGAATGCTTCAGCTCCAGCACCGCCTGTGCCAGCGTCTCGATGGTCGCCGCAGGCGCCTTCTGCACGAACAGATCCCCCTGCTCGCCATGCGCAAAGGCATAAAGCACAAGGTCCACGGCATCGCTGAGCGTCATCATGAAGCGGGTCATCGCCGGGTTTGTAACAGTCAGAGGCTTCCCCTCATCGATCTGGTCGCAGAACAGCGGAATGACCGAGCCGCGGGACGCCATGACATTGCCGTACCGGGTCAGACACAATACCGGATCACCGGGCAGCATCTGGCGGGAACGGGCGATCACATTCTTCTCCATCACGGCCTTGGTCATACCCATGGCGTTGATGGGATAGGCCGCCTTGTCCGTGGACAGGAAGATGGCCTTCTTCACATGGTTTGCCACACAGGCGGAAATCACATTGTCGGAACCTGCCACATTGGTTTTGACTGCCTCCATGGGATAAAACTCACAGGAGGGTACCTGCTTCAAAGCTGCGGCATGAAATACATAGTCCACACCGCGGAACGCATTCAGAATGGAATTGTAATCCCTCACATCGCCTATGTAGAATTTGATCTTTTCCGCATACTGCGGATACATCTCCTGATAGGTATGCCGCATATCATCCTGCTTCTTCTCATCCCGTGAGAGAATGCGGATTTCTGCAATGTCGGTGGTCAGGAAGCGGCGCAGCACAGCGTTGCCAAAGGAGCCTGTCCCACCGGTAATGAGCAGTATTTTATCTTTGAACGATATCATCTGGTCTTACTCCTTTGTATGATTTCATTGTTTTTCAGGCAGCACGCCGCGCAAGAGTACGGCATCCAGCATTAGTTTTGTATTTGGACGCAGCGGACGAATCAGCGCAGGAAGCAGGATCGTTGTCGAAGCCTGGGTGATCAGCGAGGCCGCAGCAGCCCCGGACGCTCCCCACAACGGGATCAGCGCAAGGTTCAGCACAACATTAAGTGCAGCCGCACTGACATACAGGTATTTCAGATATTTCTGTCTGTTTTCGCATACCATCCATGCGTTTCTGGCAACACCGAGATAGGAAAACGCCGTGTACCAAACCACGATGCGCAGAGGTCCAACTGCCGGCAGATAGGTTTCTCCATAGAGAATCAAAATAAAAGGCTTTGCGACAAGGCAGATCATTGCGGATACGAACAGGGACACATAAAAAACAATTGCGTAGAGCTGCCGGTTCTTCCGCTCATAGCGCAGGCGATCTTTCTGAAAACTCTGCACAATCTCTGGATAAAGGGAATCAATGATTGCTGAGAGAATAAAGGCCCATGAAACGCTGACTGTCGAAGCAAGGGAATAATGCCCGACGGCATCTGCGCCAAGCATCTGCTTGAGCATCAGCTTATCTGTACAAGCATAGATGGAGACCATCAGCCCGGCTATGATAAAGCTGCCGCTGCTTTGCAGAAGCTCCTTTGCTTTTTCCAGAGAGTAACGGAATCTTGTTCCGCCATTTTTGAAATAAGCAATCAGCAAAAACACCGCAAGTACGATGTAATCCAATGCACTTGCAACGGCGAACCATTCCACGCTTTTTCCAAGTGCGAGCAAAATGATTTTGTACACAGACATTGCCGCATATGAGACGAGTTCGGCAATGGCGGAATACTTGGACTGAAGTCTGGCCTGAAACCAGTAGTTGAGGGTATCAAACACCTGAAAAACAAGGCCAATACTGTACAGCGCCACAACCACAACTGTAAGACGTTCTCCTCTATCCACGACACTGACAATACCGATGATGGCCAATGCAGATAGAAGACTTGAGATAGCCCGCAGCAACAGGGTCGTTCCAATCGTTTCGCCCTGCTGATCCGGATGATCCACAAAGCTCTTGACGATCACGCTGTTGATGCCAAGCGTACAGAGCGAGGCAAAGAATGCCGCATAGGCCGCCGCGTAATTGATCAGGCCGTAATTGCTTGGGCCAAGATAGCGCGCCGCAAAAATACCAACGACAAAAGCCAGCAGCTTGTTCGCCACTTTGCCGCCGATGATCCATCCGGCATTTTTAACGACTTTATTCTTTCTGAGCAACTGCAGCAAAATCTTCAAACTCCTTCATCACTTTGGCTGGAACACCGGCCACCATCGTATCCGCCGGCACATCTTTAGAAACACAGGCACAGGCCGCAATCATACTTCCATCTCCGATGCTTGTATTCAATAGGAGGGTAACTCGGCCACCGACCCATACTCCGCTGCCTACTGCAATATGATAGGATTCACCTTTCCCAGCCCGTCTGCTATGGTTGCCCATCTGATGTCCCCCTGTCAGGAAGGTAACATCCGGAGCAATATCGCAGTTATCTCCAATCGTTACTGTCCCATTTCCATGGACGGTGAGGTTGCATCCGATCCAACAATTTGCGCCAATGTGGAGTGTCCCTGTATTATAAATTGGCCCGACAATTTTGGTGTTTTCTCCAATCTCATAGCCGATGGAACGGAGAAGATTCCTTTTTTCAGAGAAGAACCTGGTTCCAGCCAAAGTATGATTGACAAGGTAAATCACAATTCGTTTTTTGATAGTCTTCAACTTCATCCTTGATACCAGTCCTCCCGCAGCGGCTTTGCAGAGCTGCACGGGCCGTTCGCAAACAAGCCAGAAGCATCTGTACCGCTCAAAAGGGCCTGCGATAGCTGCAAAAATCGCTTTGCAGCAACTTCCGCATTCCACAATTCTGTAATCGTCTGGTACGCCGCTTTTCCAAAGCTATGCTGCATAGTCGTATTTTCAAGAAGACGTCGTACCTTTTCATAAAGCTCCTGAATATTGCCGGAGTGATAAACGCTTCCATTCACGCCGTCATTTACAAGGTAAGGGGTTGCCCCGGCTGCGTCGCTGGCAACTACCGCACAGCCGCTGTTCATGGCCTCGTTTAACACAGCACCCCAGCCCTCTTGACGGTCACTTGTGAATAAGCAGATGCCTGCGCTTTCCATATGACGACGCACGGCTTCCGGAGACATGGCGCCAAGGAACCGTACATTTTCATCCAGAAGTCCAGCTTCCGAAGCCTGTCGCTTGAGCTGCCGCTCCATCTCACCGGTACCGATCATCTCGATTTTGAAGCAGCATCCTGCCTCATGGAGTCTCTTTGCAATCTCAATCACATCGTCCGGATGCTTCCAGCTAATAAAGCGTCCACACCACAAAATGGTTGCCTTTTCTTTGCGGTCAATCAAGTCATCAATGCTGGGATACCGTATCGTCTCGGGGAAGTAGCCCCATTTATAGCACCGATCATGGAAAAGGCCGAATTTGGCATAATCCCCCGCAGTATAGGCGCTGGCACAGAGCATATACGCCTTTCGCCACGGCGGATTGCAAGCGTGCCAGTGGATAAATCGTTTTGGATATTTGAGAAGTGAATTTCCTGTTTTTAAGATTCGCTCGGAATATCGATAAAACAATTTGGCCTTTTTGCGGTATTCTTTTATCTGACGCTCCGGAAAGGAACCTGCTATCAAAACATCCAGATTACTTAACTGCTTTTGAATATCCTGATCTGATGCCGAACAGGTATATGGACGCGCCAAATCATTTCCCCACCCGAGGTTCTTTCGCTCTACATCCATCTCTTTATGCGCCACGAAGCAATAGTTGTGATTTGTCAATTCATAGAGAGCATCGGATAGGGGGATCTGATGATGCGTAAAGTAGTTACTGCAAAAAAGAATTCTCATGTAGCTATCACACGCCCTTTTCCCAAAGTAGACAAAACATTTTCATAGAGCTCGACATAGCCCTGATACACCGTATCTTTGTCAAAACGCTCCATTTTTTTAGGTTCCGCACGCAAGTTGCTGTCTGCCACGTCTCTCACGGCATTCTCCAATGCCTGCATATCGCCCTGCGAAACCAAGCGTCCATTTCCCGGTGCTACCGTTTCAGGACAACCGTCCGTCTCATATACCACCACTGGCGTTCCGCATGCCTGGGCCTCTACCGTGGTCAGGCCAAAGGTTTCCTCATAGGTAGGGTTCACAAACACATCTGCAGCGGAGTACCACTGCGCCAGTTCTGCTTGGTTTGCCGTGCGTAAAAGCCCAAGCACATCGGAAGGAATATCCGGCAGTTGTTTTTCAATTAGGCCAATCAAAACCACCTGATAGCCAGAGCCGAGTCGGCCAGCAAGCGTCAGCAAGTCTGGCAATCCCTTGCGTGCATTCCATACATTGGCTACCCCGAGGACGATTTTCTTATCTTCCAGATGATACTTTTCACGCAGGCTGCTGGACTGTGGGCGGAAAATCGTGCGGTCAATCCCGTTGGGAATAACGGTTCTCGGATAGTTCTGTAGGAACGACTGTGAAACCTGATCCGCAAGCCACTGCGAGGGCGTTGTGATGGTCAGATTTTTTACACCGGTAAAGGCATTCTTTTTGCGAAGGAAGTTGCGCCTTACATCGCCCTTCCAATAGCATTGCGGATACCGGTACAGCAATTTGCAGTCCCGACACTCCGTCTGCCATTGCACACACTTGACTTGCGAGAAATGTGTGCAATGTCCGGTAAAAGTCCAGCAATCATGCAAAGTCCAAACGACGGGGATATTTGCTTCCTTCAAAAAACGGAACAGCATCTCATAATTCACATAGAAACCGTGCAGCGTGTGCAGATGGATCAGATCAGGCTGAAACGCTCTGATCTCCCGGATTATCTTTCTGGTCGCTGCCCAGGAATATAACCCCGCATGGTCTGTGAATCGTGATACTGCGTTGTGAAAGTAATACTCCAGCTTTCCAGACACCTTCACTGTGTCTGCATTGTCAGTGCATGCTCCCGTTCCATATAAAGCCTTTACATCATTGCCATACTTTTTCAGCAGGTTCATAATATCAGCGATGATTTTCCCAGTGCTTCCGGTCCCATATACCAAATTGACAAACAGCACTTTCACTCTTCTCATCTCCGATGTTGTGTGATAAAAGAGAACCGCCGAGGCGCCAAGGTGCGCCCCGGCGGTTCCAGTGTATTTACTCGGTTTCGCTGTCCAGAATCATCCGTCCAGCACTGTCAAAGTTGTAATATCCCTCCGGCATCAGGCCGTGCGTCCAGTACACATAGTAGCTGCGGTCATGGACGACCTCACAAGTGGAACGTACATAGTAGTAGTCGCCATCGATCTGAATCAGACCGGCATATGCACGTTCGCCGTTCCGATAGAAGTACAGGCTTCCATCTTCCTCGTAGATTCCGTTCTTCAGAGGTGCGACGCTGCCTGTCAGTTTGCCATCTGCGTCGAAGTGATATTTACCCTGCGGCAGTAGATCATGTGTCCAGGAAATGTAGTAATCGCAATCGCGTACCACTTCGCACTTGGAATTCACATAGTAGTAATCATCGCCAATTTTGATGAGGCCCGCATAGGTCAGTTTTCCATTGACATAGTAATGCAGAACGCCATCTTCCTCGATGATGCCATTCTTCGGAGTGCCGGTCAGCTTTCCGTTTTCCAGCTGGAACAGCGCCGCGTCCGTACCGTCCAGCTTCGCCTGAATGCCGTCGCGGTCGCGCAGCGTCAGTGCACGGGAAATATGGAACAGATAATCCTGATAGAAGCGCGGATCTGCATTTTTTGTCACGCGGAGCGTAAGCGTCCGTCCCTCGCTGCCGGGCGTCAGGAAGCCGGCAAGGTTTACGCCGTTTTCCTTCAAGCCGGCTGCGATCTCCGTCCCGCTTTCCGGTTCCGTGATCGAATAGCCGTCCTCCTTGCCCCAGAGGTAAAGGTTCGACTGCGTGTCGATCACCCGCACGCCGTATTCATGCGTACTGCTCTGGAAATCCTTCGCCGCAAAGAACGCGTCCGAGCGTGAGGCATTGCCGCCGCTGCGGATCTGCGTGCTGGTCAGCCAGGAATCCGTTTCCGGCTCCTGCGCAGTCAGCGTCAGTCCGGACGCTGCGGTAAACGCCTCGCTCGTATGGAAAAATTCATTTATTGTCGCCACATAGGTGCAGCGCTCGTTGGGAATCAGCGGGAATGTCGCACTCGTCGCCGTCTCCTCGGAGGGGCCGATCTGCGCGCCGGCCGCATTATAGACGGCGATCTGCGTTCCGGCCGTATGCCGGATGGTCACCGGGCAAGACGCGACAGACGTAAAATCGACCACATAGGTCTGCGTTTTCCCGGAGAGAGAAAGCGTGATCTCGGCCCGCGCACCGCTAGACGGCACCGCAAGGCGGAAGCTTTCGCCCGCTGCGACCGCCGTGCCGTTGATACGCAACGCCGCCGCTTCGCTGAACGGCTGCGCCGTCAGCTCGACGCTGTCCGCCGTAACGCTGCATGTATACGCGTTTACATCCGGGTCGAAGCCGATGCTCTGCGCAACGCCGCCGCAGCGGACATCCAGCGCGCGAAGCGTCGGCGTGCGTTCGAGCAGCATTGCAAAGCTCTGCACGACGGTGTAGCCCGGCATGGCATACCGCGCCTCCGCCGTCGCGCTGACTGCGGCGCTTCCTGCCTGAAGCAGCTGCGCAGCAACGGCGTTCACGCTCAGCCACGGCTTGAGATTCTCCGTCCGGCTGCCGTTTCGCTCATAGCAGACGTACAGCTGCACCGTATCCGTGGAATAGGCGCTTCCGGCGCTCAGTCCGCTGCCGGGCTTTACATAAAAGTACACGCTGCCGGAGCGGTTATCCGGAACCAGATAGGAGGCTTCAAAGCTTCCCGTCTGCGCGGCGGTATAGACGCCCGCTTCCAGCGAGCTTCCGCTCCGGAGGATCGGCGCCGTCAGCCACTGGCCCCCGCTGACGCAGATCTCCGTCAGCGCTTCGCCGCCGGCCGTCACCGTACCGTCCGAAGCAACGCACATGCTGCCGCGCGCGCTGTTTGCGCCGTCGGAGGCCGTGAGCGTAAACGCATAGTCGCCCGGAAGGAGTGCTATGGGGAAGCTCGTAAATTCAGACTGCGCGCCATAGGCGTCCGTCACGGAGAAGCGCCAGCCGTTCAGTCCCGCGCCCTCCAGCGTCCCGAAGGTCAGCTGAAGCGGTATCTTCGTACCGTGCAGCACCTCGTCGTCATATTTCTGCATGGCCGCGCGCAGAGCCTCCGCAAGCGCGTCATAGTCCAGATCTGTGCGGAACAGCGCCCGCCGCGCCGCTTCATAGGCGCTTTGGGCCTCCGGATAGTTCTGCACGCCGTTTTCAGACAGATTGTAGTCCGCCATCGCCAGCAGCATTGCCGACAGCGTGCGCGCCTGCGCCGTGCTCAGCTCGACGCAATGCTCTGAATAGAGGCCGCCGGCCGGTCCAGGTCATATTCGCCCACATCGTCGTAAATCATAAACGTGCCGCTGACGCCGTCGATGGCGCGGATGTATCCGGTCTCGATGCCGTCAAATGTGTGGCTGCTGGATGCGAGCGCCTGCCGGATGGTCTGCCCCTGTGTATAAGAGATTCGCTCCGGCTCCACAGCCATGCTCGTCGGCGAGGCTGCTGCAAAAACGAACGAGCCTGCCGCTTCACCCTCCGGCTGCGCCGCAGCCGCCACGGAAGAAAGCCCCAGCAGCATCACAGCCGCAAGGAGCAGGCTGACGATCCTATTTCTCATCTTCATCCTCCTTAATACATACAGCGGATCCATTTCTGATAGAGCTTCTGATACCACTTCAATCTGCGGATAAAGCTCTGCTCCGTCTCCTGTTCAAACTGCCAGACAAGCTCGCGCTGCTCCGGCGTGATCGCGCGGCTGCTGTAGCGCGCCAGCGCGTGGATCGCCGCCGCCTGTGCAAACTGCGCTCTGTCTGTGCCCCAGCCTCCGGCTGCCTCGCACATGGCCGGGATCGGTACATTCTCCCGGGCCATGCCGCTGGCCCACATCATTTGCATTCCGTGCGCGAACAGCGCGGCAGCAGCCAGATCGGGATCCGGCTGCGCAAACGCCTCGCCGCGCTTTTTCAGCCGCGCCCGGCGCCGCAGGATCAAAAATACGGTCGCTGCGATCAGCAGCAGAAGCAGCAGCGCCAGACTGATCCAGAGCCAGATCCGCAGATTCCGCGCCGTTCTCTGGGCGCGTTCACTCTGCTCACGCTCCTCCTGCTGGCGGAGCGTGTCCGGCTGCTCGATCTGGGCCTGCGGGCGGCGGCTTCCGCCGTTTCCGCCAAGCTGACCGTTCTGCGCCTCGGAGCTTTGAATATCGGCATTGCCGTTCTGCTCAAACCAGAGCCAGTCGGACTCCGCCATCACCCCGCGATAGGGCGGCGTCGTCTCAAATGGGATCCAGCCGACGCCGTCCTCGTAATACTCCGCCCATGCATGGGCATCCGTCCCGCGAAGCGTCAACGTGACCTCTCCCGTCCGGCCCGCGACCGCCTCCGGCGTGATCAGATATCCCTCGGCGTAGCGCGCGGGGATTCCAAAATAGCGCAGCATCATGACAGCCGCCGTCGCGTAATGGACGGCGTTGCCGCTGCCAAGCTCCTTCAAAAAATAACTTGTAAAATCCTGTCCCTCCGGCAGCTGCGGAACCTCCTGCGCATAGGTCACATTCTCGTCCAGACAATTCAGGATGCGGTACTTCGCTTCATACGATGTGATCTGCTCGGGCCTCTCGCCCAAAAATTCCGCCAGTGTCGCCGCCGTCTGCTCCGGGATGCGGAGATAGGTATCGTAGACGTAGCTGCGGTAATTGCCCTCCGCCTCCAGATAGTCCGCAAGCGCCGGGGCATCCAGCTTCTCCTGCAAAGCCTCCAGCAGCTCATAGGCGTGGCTGACGAGATTTCCGTCCGAAGTAAGCGTCGCCGTCCGGTTCCCGCCAAGCCGCTGCGCGCCGTCGCCGTTCTGCATCGGGTCAAGCACGCTGCCGCTGTCGGAAAGCTCATAGGGCGCGTAGAGATTCTCCCGGCACGCGCCGGCCGGCGTGACCGTCAGCTCCAGCGGCTGCGTGTCAAAGCCCAGACAATCGGCAAGCGCGCTGAGCTGGCTCTGCGCATAAAACCCCGTCTTGTGCAGCCAATAGAAGCTCTGCGCGGACTGCGCAAGCTTCTCCTGCTCTACAGGCTCCCAGCCG
>ENA-ORNY01002087-ORNY01002087.1-human-gut-metagenome-genome-assembly--contig:-NODE-2087-length-10481-cov-9.568579_pt1 | contig 10481 bp, 7 predicted proteins | sample MGYA00242122_ERZ509036 | MGnify/ENA primary metagenome ERZ509036 (study PRJEB26280, sample SAMEA2338696) | human gut metagenome | biome: human gut; feature: human-associated habitat; material: faeces...
CAGCCTCTTCGGGCAGCGAGAGGTTAGTCACATCGTCAACGATGCCGATGGTGAACTGGCGCTTCATCTCGTCCTTCTTAAGCTCGTTGTAAACGGCAAAGACGGAAGCGGGAGGAGTGTCCTTCGAGCCGAGACCGTAGCGGCCGCCGATGACCTGAATGTCGCGTCCTGCGTTTGCAACAGAGGTGACAACGTCGAGGTACAGAGGCTCGCCCTGAGCGCCTGGCTCCTTGGTGCGGTCGAGAACTGCGATCTTCTTGCAGGTAGCGGGGATGGCCTCAAGCAGCTTGTCTGCTCTCCAGGGGCGGAACAGTCTTACCTTTACAAGGCCGACCTTCTCGCCCTGAGCGGTGAGGTAGTCGATGACTTCTTCGGCAACGTCGCAGATAGAGCCCATTGCAACGATGACGCGATCTGCGTCGGGAGCGCCGTAGTAGTTGAACAGCTTGTAGTCGGTGCCGAGCTTTTCATTGACCTTGCCCATGTATTCCTCAACGATCTCGGGGATGGCGTCGTAGTACTTGTTGGAGGCCTCACGGTTCTGGAAGAAGATGTCTCCGTTCTCGTGGGAGCCGCGCATGGTGGGGTGAGAGGGGTTGAGAGCTCTCTCGCGGAAGGCCTTAACGGCGTCCATGTCGCACATGTCCTTGAGGTCCTCGTAGTCCCAGACAGCGACCTTCTGGATCTCGTGGGAGGTGCGGAAGCCGTCAAAGAAGTTGAGGAAGGGAACGCGGCCCTTGATGGCTGCAAGGTGAGCAACTGGAGCGAGGTCCATGACCTCCTGAACGTTGCCCTCGCCGAGCATGGCAAAGCCGGTCTGGCGGCAGGCCATGATGTCGGAGTGGTCGCCGAAGATGCTCAGCGTGTGGGAAGCCAGAGCACGGGCGGTGACGTGGAACACGCCGGGGAGCAGCTCGCCGGCTATCTTATACATGTTCGGGATCATCAGAAGAAGACCCTGAGAAGCGGTGTAGGTGGTGGTCAGAGCGCCGGCGTTCAGGGAGCCGTGCACTGCGCCGGCTGCGCCGGATTCTGCCTGCATCTCCTGCACCTTGACGGTGCTGCCGAAGATGTTCTTCTGTCCCTTTGCCGACCACTGGTCAACAAAGTCTGCCATCGGGCTTGACGGCGTGATCGGGTAGATGGCTGCAACCTCGGTGAACGCATAGCTTACATGCGCCGCCGCCTCGTTGCCGTCCATCGTCTTGTACCTTCTTGTCATATCTTTTCCTCCCATAGGTTAATGGTTTTGAAGAATTATCGTACAATTTTAAGCCGTTATGATTGCTTTGAGTTTATCACTAAAAAAATGAACTGTAAACATCAAAATTATTGCTTGTACTTTTTGAAATGGTGTATTATACTATTGTAGCAATTTTATAATTGCCGCATATTTGATGAAAGGAGCCTTTCAATATGGTGAATATCAGCACCGAGCTTGGAAGCATAAGCATCACCAGTGAGGTCTTTACGAATATTGCCGGCGCAGCGGCCACAAGCTGCTTCGGCGTAAAAGGCATGGCAGGACGCAATAAAGAAGGCGGTCCGCTCCAGCTTCTGAGAAGAGAGTCAATGTCCAAGGGCGTCATGACGCACCTTAACGATGACGGTACTCTTTCGCTTGAGCTGCATATCGGCGTTGATAACGGCGTGAACATAAGCGCCGTATGCCGCAGCATTATTAAGGAAGTGCGCTATAAGGTCGCAAAGGCGACAGGCGTTCCTGTGAAGAGCGTCGATGTTTACGTCGATACCGTTATAGTCGGTTAATTACAGATAAAATCCCTCCCGGAGGTGCTTTTGCTTTGAGAGAATATTTAGACGCTGCGGTGTTCAAGGACATGATCCTGTGCGCCGATGCCGCACTTGCTGAGAACACTCAGCAGATAAACGAACTTAACGTATTCCCCGTACCCGACGGCGATACGGGAACCAATATGGGCCTTACTATGAACGAGGCCGCAGCCCAGCTTAGAAAAAAAGAGTTTTACGCTGTCGATGCCGTTGCCGACTGCGTTGCCGGCGCGCTTCTGCGCGGTGCGCGCGGAAACTCCGGCGTTATCCTGTCGCTTCTGTTCCGAGGAATTTCGCGCAGACTCAAGGGCATGGAGACCGTTGGCGCAAAGGAATTTGCCGCCGCTATGGAAGACGGCGTTGACGCAGCCTATAAGGCCGTCATGAAGCCTGCCGAGGGCACTATACTTACAGTTGCCCGTATGGCGTCGGCAGCTGCTGTCGAATATGCCAAAAAGGGCGATGATATCGAAGAGCTTCTTGATACAGCTATCAGGATAGGCAAAGAGGCGCTCGATAACACAGTTAACCAGAACCCCGTTCTCCAGAAGGCCGGCGTTGTCGATGCCGGCGGCATGGGATATATCGTCATTTTCTCCGCTATGCTCGCATGCCTGCGCGGCGAAGTGACCGCTCCGACGGCGGCGGTTCAGGCAGGCGTTATAGCAAATGAGAACAATGCGTTCGATATGTTTGGAACAGATGAGATAACCTATGCGTTCGATACGGTCTACATCGTGCGCAAGCATGAGCCGAACGTTGACCTCACGCCGCTGCGCGCCTACCTTTCGAGCATAGGTGACTGCCTTGTTATCGGCGAGGACGACGAGGCGTTCAAGGTGCATGTCCATACGAATATTCCCGGTGAGGCGCTCACGAAGAGCCAGCAGTACGGCACCCTGGAGCTTGCCAAGATTGAGAATATGCGCACGCAGTATGATGATATAATGGCAGGCCGCAAGGCTCAGACGACCGACGATCTGGAAAAGGTCGAGCAGGAGCTTGAGACTGCCGAGGATCTGCATGCAGCGCCCACAAAGCGCTACGGCATAGTTGCCGTCTGCGCAGGCGAGGGAATTGCAAACCTGTTCAAGGAGCTTGGCGCCGACACCATCGTGACAGGCGGCCAGACCATGAACCCCTCAACTGCGGATATAATTAAAGAGATAAACCGCACTCCGGCGGAGATCGTGTTCGTTCTGCCCAACAACAAGAACATCATCATGGCCGCCGAGCAGAGCATTCCTCTGTGCGAGGATAAGACCGTTGTGGTCGTTCCCACAAAGACCATTCCCCAGGGAATAACCGCAATGCTCAATTTCGATCCCGAGGGCGAGGTTTCGGATATAGTCGAAGCTATGAACGAATCTCTCAGCGATGTTCACACGGCGCAGGTCACCTATGCCGCGCGTGACTCGGACTTCGACGGCTACGCCATCCACGCAGGCGAGTATCTTGCGCTGCTTGACGGCAAGCTCATCGGCAGCTTTACCGAGATGCCGTCAATGCTCGGCAAAATGTCCGAGGCTTTCGGCGATCTCGATCCCGAGATCATCACCGTTTACTATGGCGAGGATGTAACTCAGGACGATGCCGAGACTACGGCCGCAGCGCTTGAGGAGGCCTTCCCCGACGCTGAGGTCACGGTCGTAAACGGCGGACAGCCGGTTTACTACTATATGATATCGGTCGAGTAATTTAATATAACAAGCTCTCGTCAGCTTAAGCTCACGGCAGTGCGGTAAGCGCTGCCGTGATTTTTTTGTTTTCAGACACTTTACAAAATAGCTGTTGACAATTTTGCAATCGCACTGTATGCTAACTGTGTTAGAACAAGCCACACAGTTACATAAGGAGAGTGCCATGGAAACAATAAAGCTTATTAACTTTATTATTGCAACGGTGTTTTTCGTTTGCTACTCATATCAGTTTGCATATATCCTCGTGCCGTATCTGAAAAAGGAGAAACCGCACAAGCCTGCGGAGCTGCACAGATATGCGGTTTTGATATCCGCCCGCAACGAGGAGCTTGTGATAGGCAATCTGCTCGACAGCATATCGGCGCAGGATTATCCCTCGAGCCTTGTGCGAGTGTTTGTCGTCGCCGATAACTGCACGGACAAAACCGCAAAGGTTGCCCGTGCACACGGAGCCATAGTGTACGAGCGCTTTAACGATAAGCTCGTCGGCAAGGGCTATGCTCTTGAATATCTGCTTGACAGGATAGGCGAGGAATACGGCGACGTATTCGACGCATACATGGTGTTCGATGCGGATAATCTTCTCAGCGAGGACTACATAAGCCGCATGAACGAGACCTTCTCCGACGGCTACAGGATAATCACAAGCTACCGAAACTCGAAAAACTACGGCGATAACTGGATATCCGCAGGCTACGCGCTGTGGTTCCTGCGCGAGGCAAAATACCTCAACAACGCCCGTTATCTGCTCGGAACGAGCTGTGCCGTTTCGGGAACGGGCTTTATGTTCAGCCGGGAGATACTGAAAAGCTGCGGCGGCTGGCCGTTCCATCTGCTCGTTGAGGACATTGAGTTCACGATACACAACATTGTGTCCGGCGAAAAGGTCGGCTACTGCCCGAGGGCTGTTTTGTATGACGAGCAGCCGACGAAGTTTTCTCAGTCGTGGAAGCAGCGCATGCGCTGGGCGCGCGGATATATTCAGATCCTGCGCAAATACGGCGGCCGGCTGCTGCACGGCATATTTGCAAAGCGCAGCTTTTCCTGCTTTGATATGACGATGAATATCGCTCCGGCGGTCATCCTATCGTTCCTCGGTATAATTATAAATGTCGGAGCGGCTGTTTACAGCGTGCTCAACGGCGGCGGAACGGACGTGCTGCTTCAGTCGTTTGGGCAGCTTATACTCAACACCTGTCTTATGATGTTTATTATCGGAGCGATAACCACGATAAGCGAGTGGAAAAACATCTATTGCAGCACGCCGAAAAAGATATTGTACGCATTCACTTTTCCGCTGTTCATGCTCACATATCTGCCGATCTGCATTGTAGCGCTGTTCCACCCCGTCAAGTGGGAGCCCATCGTTCATGACCGTGTGCGCACCCTCAGAGAGGTCAGGGGAGAGGGAAACGCGGCGTAAAAGCCTTATTATAAGAAAACTGTCCGGAAATTTTTCCGGACAGTCAGTCTGTCGAAAAAGTCCAGCAACGGCTGGGCTTTTTCGACACGCTGCGCACCGCAGTTCAAAGCAAACTGCGGTGTTAATTATGTTCTACTGAATGATGCGCTTTGCGCCGGTGTAGTGATTTGCATAATAGCTTGAGCTGAGTGAGGTTATAACAACGCAGCCCTTGCCGGAGGAGGCGTGGATGAACTGATTGTTGCCGATATACATGCCGACGTGGCCGATGGGATCGACGCTGTCGGAGAAGAACACGAGGTCGCCCGGCTGCAGGTCACTTTTATCGACCTTGGTGCCGTTGTGGTTCCACTGTCCGCCTGCGCCGCGCCAGAGCGAGTAGCCGTACTGGCCGTAAAGATAATACATGAAGCCCGAGCAGTCAAAGCCGCGCGGCGAAGAGCCGCCGTAAACATAGGGCGTTCCGAGATATTGCTTTGCGGTGGAAACGATCTTGTCGGCAACGGCGTTGCCGGTGCTGAGCTTGACATAGTCTGCGCTCATATATCCGCTCAGGCCGTTGTAGCTCACGGCATACCATGAGCCGGTCTTGCCGGTGACCTTGACCTGAATGCCCTTGTTGTAGTAGCCGATGGTGGAGTAGCTTGTGCCGGCACCGCTTCTCATGCGCACTCCGTCGCCGGTGACGATGCCTATCTTGTCCATCTTCTCAAGCGATGCGGAGGAGGCGGTGGAGACGATCTTTATGTAGTCCTTGCTCATGTAGCCGTATTGGCCGTTTGCGCTGACCTCGTACCACGAGCCGGTCTCGCCGGTGATTTTAACGCTTGTGTTCTTATTGAGCGTTGCAATGGCTGCAAAATCCGTGCTCGGCCCCATTCTCAGGCGGACGCTGTCGCCGGAAACGGTGCCGCTTTTTGCGGCGCTGTAGCTCTCCGACGGGGTTATGCGCACATACTGCGCGGCCATGTAGCCGGTCTTGCCGTTGTAGGATACCTTGTACCAATCCTTGACCGAGCCGAGCGCCGTGAGGCTCACTCCGTTGGAGTAGTAGCCGAGAGTGTCGCAATTGGTGTTCGGCTGGCTTCTGAGCCTTACGCTCGTTCCGATGACCGAAGCCTTGAAGCCGCTGCCTGTAGAGGTGCTCGTTGCGGTCGAGGCGGTGGGCTTGGGCGTAGCGGTTGACGATGAAGCGTTGCCGACCGACAGCTTCATATAATCTGCGCTGACATAGCCGGTCTTGCCGTTGTAGCTGACCTCATACCAATTGCCCGATGCGCCGATGACGCTCATTTTCGTGCCCTTGTCCAAGGTGGTTATGACCGAGCTGTTCGTTCCAGCTCCGCTTCTCATGCGGACATCGCTGCCGGATACGGTGCCTGTGCCGAAATTGCCGCTGACCTTGCTTACGGTTTTGAGGTAGTCTGCCGAAGCGTAGCCTACGGTGTTGTTGTAAACAACCTTGCACCAGCCGTTCTGCGTCATGCCGACGATGACCTCGGCGCCTGCCGGCATGGTCATGATTATTGACTTACTCGTGCTCGCGCCGCTTCTGAGATTCAGAGCCGACGTCGTTTTCGCGCCGCTTATGCCGGCAGCCGAGGCCGGAACGGCGAGCAGCGAAACGCACATTATCACTGCAAGAAGTAAACTTAAAAGCCGTTTTTTCATTTTAAACTCTCCGTGGAATATTTCAAAGTGTAATCAAATTGTAACACAGAAGTCGTATTATGTCAACATTGGCGGCCTGCAAGGGGCAAAATACGGCGTAAACAATCTGTAAACAGCGCATTTTAGCATATATTGTGTTTGTTGCCGATTTCAACAAATAGTTATTGTGTAGCGGCGTTTCGCAGAACACAAATTTTCGGTTTTCAATTGGTTTTATATATGGTATAATTACAAAATAAATAAAAAATCCCGAGGATAAGATATGAGTCGATTTTTTACCAAAAGAATGATCGCCGCGGTGCTCTGCGTCTGCATGGTGCTGCCGCTTTGCGCCTGCTCAAGTGACAAGCCCGAGCAGAAGCAGATATTCGCAATGGACACGGTGATGACGCTGACCGCCTACGGCAAATATGCCGGCGAAGGAATAAACGCGGCAGTCGGCGTGATAAACGCCATGGACGATATGCTCGATCCCGATAATGAGGGCAGTTACACGTCGCTTATTAACAACGCCGAGGGTAAGGACGTCATAGTAACGCCGCAGGTAAACGAGATGCTGTCTACCGCGCTGAACGTGTATGATCTCTCCGGCGGCGCGCTTGATCTTTCGGTGTATCCGCTGTATGAGGCATGGGGCGAGTTCAAGGACGAAACCGGCCGCATCCCGTCCGATGACGAGATAAAGGAGCTTCGCAAAAACCTTGGCTTCGGCAGCACCGAGATCACAAACTTTGAGGGCGAGGCTAACTACTCGGTGCGCATGCCTGCCGGAACGCAGATAAGCTTTGGCGCCGTCGCCAAGGGCTGCGCGTCAAAGTACGCGATCGACGCTATGCGCAAAAGCGGCGTTACAAGCGGCATAGTTTCCCTCGGCGGAAATGTGCAGACTTTGGGCACAAAGCCCGACGGCTCGAATTGGATCGTCGCCGTCGAGGATCCTAACGATACAAGCAGCTATGTCGGAACGCTCTCCGTCGGCGAGACCGCAATAATAACAAGCGGCAGCTATCAGCGCTATTTCGTCGGGCCGGACGGCATGAAGTATCACCACATCATCGACCCGAGCACCGGCAGACCTGCGGATAACGACCTTGTTTCGGTCACGATAGTCTGCCCCGACGGTACGCTGGCCGACGCGCTGTCAACGGCGATGTTCGTCCTCGGCGAAAATGCCGCGCTCAAATACTGGCGCGAAAACGGCGGATTTGAGATGATAATGATAAATAAGGATAACGAGATAATGTGTACTACCGGTCTGATCGAGGTGTTCACGCTCACTAACCGCACAGATTACACGCTCAAAATGGTAGAGTGATGCCGAACAGAGAATTTTTCCGCCAGGACGCATTGACGCTTGCTCGGGCTCTGGTCGGAAAGCTCATTGTGCGCAGCTTTCCCGACGGCAGCGAAAAGCGGCTGAGGATAAGCGAGACCGAGGCCTACTGCGGAGTTGAGGACACGGCATGCCATGCGCATAAGGGCAAAACAAAGCGCGCCGAGATACTTTGGCGCGACGGCGGCACGATATATGTCTATCTCTGCTACGGCATGCACAACCTTATGAATATCGTATCCGGCAGGGAAGGCGAGCCGCAGGCGGTGCTCATCCGCTGCTGCGAGGGCTTTGAAGGTCCCGGAAAGCTGACAAAGGAGCTTTCCGTTGACCGCAGCTTCAACGGCCTGGATATTCTCGAATGCAGCGAGCTGCGCATTGAGGATGATGGCACAAAAGTTGACATAATACAGCTTCCGCGCGTCGGCATTGCGTATGCAGAGCCTGCCGACAGGGAAGCATTGTGGAGATTCAAACTCAAAAAATGAATTATCTTGATACCGATATACGATACTGCAAGGGCATAGGCGAAAAAAAGGCGCTGCTTTTCAATAAGCTCGGCGTCTTTAACGTCCGTGACCTTGTTTCGTATTTTCCGAGGAAATATGAGGATCGCAGCAGCTTTAAGCCGATCGCGCTGACCTGCGATGGGGAAACCGTGTGTATAAATGCTCTTGCGGCGGAGGATGCCCGCCTTGTGCGCATACGCAGGGGACTTGAGCTTGTAAAGTTCCGCGTCGTTGACGAGAGCGGTTCGGTTGACATAACATTTTTCAACCAGCCGTATATCAAAAACAATATCCATCGCGGCGACTGCCTGAATATATACGGAAAGATCATCGGCGTCGGCGGAAAACGCACGATGACAAACCCGGTTATCGAGCGCGAGGGTACGGTCGGCGGAGTCACGGGGCGCATAGTTCCGGTGTACAGGCTCACGACGGGTCTTTCGCAGAAGCTTATTATATCCGCCGTGCGTCAGGCGCTTGACGCAAGCGCTGCCGAGCTGCCGGAGGTGCTGCCCGAGAGCCTGCGGAAAAAATACAAGCTTGCGCAGACGGGATACTCGTATGAAAACATTCATTTTCCGGCGAGCTTCGAGGATCTTGAGCTTGCGCGGCGCAGGCTCGTTTTTGAGGAGCTGTTCCTTTTGGCCTGCGCGCTGGGCAAAATGAAGGGCAGCCACTCAAAGCAGAGCGGCATACCCATGCGCGAGCAGAATATAGAGGAGTTTTTCTCAAGCCTGCCGTTTGTGCCGACGGGCGCGCAAAAACGAGCGGTGTCGGACGCGGTGCGCGATATGCAATCGGGAAAAGCGATGAACAGGCTCGTACAGGGTGACGTCGGCAGCGGCAAAACGCTTGTGGCCGCCGCGCTTGTGTGGTATGCGTGGAAAAACGGCTATGCCTCGGCGTTCATGGCGCCGACGGAGATACTTGCAAATCAGCATTTTGAAACGCTCAGCGGTTTTCTCAAGCCGTTCGGCCTGCGTATAGGAAAGCTGACAGGTTCAATGACGGCAAAGCAGAAGCGCGAGGTCAAGGCTGAGCTTGCCGCCGGTGAGCTTGACCTTATAATCGGCACCCACGCGCTGTTTTCGGAGGATGTTGAGTACAAAAACCTTGCCCTTGTCATAACCGACGAGCAGCACCGCTTTGGCGTAAATCAGCGCTCGAGCCTGATATCCAAGGGCGAAAAGCCGCATGTTCTCGTCATGTCCGCAACGCCGATCCCGCGCACGCTTGCGCTTATAATTTACGGTGATCTTGATATATCCGTAATTGACGAGATGCCGCCGGGCAGACAGAAGGTCGACACCTTTGCCGTGACAGAAAGCTATCGCACGCGCTTAAACGGCTTTATACGCAAGCTCGTATCCGAAGGCCGGCAGGTGTTCGTCGTATGCCCGATGATCGAGGAAAACGAGGAGCTTCCGCCGAATGTTAAATCCGCGCAGGAGCATGCAGCCGAGCTTCAGAAGTATTTCCCCAATCTCAAAGTCGCCTGCGTCCACGGCAAGCTCAAGGCCAAAGAGAAAAATGAAATTATGCAGAGCTTCGTTGCAGGGGATATCGATATCCTTGTTTCCACCACGGTCATCGAGGTCGGCGTGGACGTGCCGAACGCGGCGCTCATGATCATCGAAAACGCCGAGCGCTTCGGACTCTCGCAGCTGCACCAGCTGCGTGGGCGCATCGGGCGCGGGCCGTTTCAGTCGTACTGCGTGCTCGTGTCGGACGCGCACACGGAGGAAGCGCGCGCGCGGCTGAAGGTGCTGTGCAACACGGCCGACGGCTTTCAGATCGCGGAGGCCGATCTGCGCCAGCGCGGGCCGGGTGACTTTTTCGGCAACCGGCAGCACGGCCTGCCGGCGCTGCACATCGCCGACCTCGGCACGAACATGACCTCCGTCAACGACGCGCGCGACGCGGCCCATGCAGTGCTCGCCGCCGACCCGACGCTCTCCGCGCCCGAGCACGCAGCGCTGCGCGCCCAGTGCGCGCGGCTCTTCGCCGCCAACGACGGGCATTTTAACTAACAGCTAACGGAGGCATCCCAT
>ENA-ORNY01002092-ORNY01002092.1-human-gut-metagenome-genome-assembly--contig:-NODE-2092-length-10469-cov-10.899270_pt1 | contig 10469 bp, 12 predicted proteins | sample MGYA00242122_ERZ509036 | MGnify/ENA primary metagenome ERZ509036 (study PRJEB26280, sample SAMEA2338696) | human gut metagenome | biome: human gut; feature: human-associated habitat; material: faeces...
AGTACAGAGCTTCGCTGCCGTTTTGGAAAAGCTCCTGGGTCGTGAATGGTACAAAAATAGCGACGCTTGATGTGGTCAAGCCCCGCTGAATTTCGATTTGATTGAGACCCAAAGGTAAACTGCTCATCAGTCCTTCTTCCTGTTGGAAGTCGAGCCTTGTAAGCTGACAGTTATATTTCTGTGCGATACTGGATGCCTGGAACACATTGTTTCCGAGCTGCTGTTTGGTGTTCGCCGTATTGAGCACGAGGAATGTCATAAGGAACATTCTCTCGTTGCGGCTCTGCAAATCCTGCAAAATCTTCTTTGCTTCGTTGCCATAGGTGGCAAGGTCGGACGGAATGATGTCCATATCATATCCGGAACGAACCGCCTTTTTCTGTTCTTCAATGGTCATCTTCTGCAAATCGGTGATCTTGCGCTTGACCGTCTTGATGGCCTTGGTCTGGTCAACAGACTGAATGTGCATCGTAACAATCAAACTGGATTCCATATCGAGGAAGTCGGCAAGCATACGGTCATTGAGTTCGGGAGCGAGAATCTGTAAGAAAGATACCGCACCGAGCTTTTTGCCAACGCCGAACTCCTTGCCGTTTCTGAACTCAAAGGAGCTTGGAGCGATAAAATCTTTTACAGACAAACCGCTTGGAGCAAGCCATTCCCACTCAAAATGGAAGTCGATATGCTCATCCATATGAAACATACCGTGCATGAGTGCTAAACGCTGCTTGCCGTTCAAGGGTTCAGCCGCAACGCCGAGTCTCTTGAAATTGTTAAGCAGGTCTGTCTCGATGCGGTCGAGGCGGGGCTTTGCTTCTTTCATGTTGGCAGCTTCGATACCGAAGGTCAGATACTTGGTCTTGATAAGACCGTTATTACCACGAGCAAGCTGACTTCGGAGCATCTGTGTATATTCCTCACGAATATTGTCAAAGTCGTCGTCCTGCGGAGGAATGGCGATATTCTGACCGTAGGTGTCCTTATTTGCCGCCATGTTCATAAACGACAACTGGAACTTAACCGAGCTGTCGAAGTAATTCAGAAAATCACACCAGCCCTCAAAGATTGCGGTTTTATCCTCATTCTGATTGAGCTGATAGTTGATGTCCTGGAACTGAATGGTCTTGGTGAAGTAGCCGGGGTTCACACGACAAATCCCATCGGGAAACATTCTCTCAAACGGGATACTGTCCTGCGCCGATTTCTTCTTTTTATCTTGATTTTTTGCTCTTGCGATGGCGGCTTCGATTTGTTTCTTTTCCGCTCTCGTGAGCTTTCGTTTTTCGGACAATACGATATACCTCCTTGTCGAGATTTTCCTGTCGCTCCAAGACCGCATAGAAGTTGTTGGTTTTATACGGTCTCTGTTTCGGGCGAAAGAAGCAGACCTGTACGATGTTCCGGACAATCTTTTCAAGGGGCTGTCCGTTCCTTTCGTACATAGCCAAAAGCATGAACGGCAGCAGAACAATAATCATAATAATGGATGCTGCGCTCGTGTTCATTACGCTTTTGCACAGGAAGAACAGAGGGACAGCTATAGCCGCACCGGAGCCGAAGCATATGAGCTGGCGTTTTGTGAGGTTGAACATTACCTTCGTCTTAACTGCGTTTAAGTCTTTTGGTACAGGCACATAAGCCATAGTGAATCACCTCCGTTCTTAATGTGCCGAGAAGATGGATTTTGCCATAGAGCCAGTTTTGAAAAGGGTAAAGCACAGAAGAACCGTGTAGCCCATACAAGTCCAAATGGCATAGCTGATGTCTGCATCCACGGCGATGTTCTGAACGAGAGCCGCATAAATCGCAACACAGACGATAATGAGAAATGCTTGGAACGCCAACGCAAACAGGGAGCGCAGATAGTTTTGCCCCATGTTTCCGCTTTCCTTGCTGACCATCGTTGCCATCGGTATCGGAGCAACCGAGGTAACGAGATAAATTTCAATCATACGACCGTAGGTTATAATGAAAATGCAGATTGTAAGTGCCCAGGTGCAGATGCCAACGAACAAGCTCTGGAACCACAGACCAAAGAGAGGACCAATATCCATTTCCATGAGTCTTTCTTCCAAATCCACGACGACTGTATTGATGTCAATAGAGGCGTCGCTTACGATTACGCCTGCGGCGCTGTTCACAACGCTTTGCCCCACATCGAATACGCCCATTACGATGTTCCATGTGTTTGTTACGATAAGAACGGCACACGCCGTTTTGAATATCCACTTGAAGAACATCCATGTATCTACATCGCCGTGCATATTGTTTTTGTCCGAGACCATCTGGATTAGCTCTAAGGTCATGACAAAGGCGAGTATGACACCCGCTATAGGGATAATGATGTTATCCGAGAGAGTGCGTACCATGCTATAAATCGTGCCGTTCCACGCCTGCGGAGTTGCACCTACCTGACCTGCGATTTCACCGACTTGGCTGTTCACGCTGTCGAACATACCGGAGAGATTACTGACGATGCCGCCAACCAATATCTCTTTCAGCCATTCAGCAATCGATTCGAGTATTTTGTCCATAGACGGTGAATCCCTCCTTTCTGGCTCCCACCTGCATTACCAAGTGGGAGCCGAGAGTGTTAGTGAGCGGACACATTTGGCCCGTAGCTTAAGCGAACAGACCGGTCAGCAGAGGCACGAGAGTGATGCCGATCAGCGCGACGCCGCCACCGGCCATCAGCTGCTTCATGCCCTGAGACTTGGCACCGGGGTTGTCGTTGCCGTAGCCTTCCAGCAGGTTGATAGCTCCCCAGATGCCGAGACCGGCACCCAGTGCGATGACGAGGGTCTGAAGAACGGTTACTGCGCTGTTGAAAAATGCCATAAATGTGTACCTCCTTGTACGTTGCGCCCTTATGGGCTGATGAATAGTGATTTTCCATCTGCATGTGCACCTGCAAATGGGCAAACATATAGCCAAGTCTCCAATCCCAATCAGAAACCTGGCTATGTAAAGAGGCGGCAGCTCGCCGCCTCTTCTTATTCTGTTGCCAGCAGCGCACCCATGACATCTTCGCCGTCAGAGCAACCTTACTTGGCATGATCTGCGTCAACCACTTCGTACTTATCACCGGGCTTGAGCTTCAGCCGATGATCGAGAAACGCCTCGATGCTGAACGTGTTTTTCTTATCAGCACCGGCAGTGAGCTTGTAGTTCGGATGCTGGGTCAGATCGTATTTATCTGACTTGAACGGTCTGACACCGCGCAGCTGCAAAATGCACTTTCCGCCATCCAGCACAGCCAGTTCATCCACCGAAGCCAGGTCATGCCCAACCTTTTGGTAATTGGTGCCGTAAGATGGGCTATTGCCTCTGGTATCGGAAGTGTTGTACAGATCAATCGTTTCTTTTCCCAGTGCCTGATTCAGCTCTTTTAGCGTAGTCGGCTCCGAACCGCCAAGAAAAATACGGGAATCCATATTGCCGATGATGGTATCGGCATTGTCCTTGTAGATTGCCTTCAACTGGCTCTGTGCCTGAAGCACCAGACACGCCGAGATTTCTCTTGATCGGATGGTGGCTACCAGCTTTTCCAGATTCGGAATCTGACCAATGTTCGCACACTCATCAATCAGGCAGCGCACATGCACCGGCAGTCTGCCGCCGTAAACATCATCCGCTTTTTCGCACAGCAGGTTAAACAGCTGTGTGTAAATCATGGAAATCAGGAAATTAAAAGTCGGGTCTGTATCGCTCATAATGAGGAACAGAGCCGTTTTCTTATCTCCCACCGTATCCAGCGACAGCTCATCGTACATAGTGATATCACGGACTTCCTCAATATCGAAGGGAGCAAGACGTGCGCCGCAGCTCACCAGAATCGACTTTAAGGTCTTGCCCGCCGCCAGCTTGAACTTGGCATATTGGCGGACAGCAAAGTGGTTCGGTTTTTTCTTTTTCAGAGCTTCAAACATCTGATCCACTGGATTCTGAAAGGTTTCATCATCCTCGCGTACTTCCATCGCATTCAGGAATTCAATCAGTGTTGCAAAGTTCTGCTCTTCCAGCGGTGCCTCATAGTGGATATAACCAATCAAAGCACAATACAGCAAGGTCTCTGCCTTCGTCCAGAATTCGTCACCGGCCTTGCCGTCCCCTTTGGTGTTGGCAATGAGGGTTGTGGTCAGCTTCAAAATATCCTTTTCGCTGTGAATATACGCGAAGGGATTATAATGCATCGACTTTCTGAAATTGATAGTATTGAAAATCCGGATACTGTATCCGTTCTTCAAAAGGGCTTGGCCGCAGTCGATTACGATATCGCCTTTCGGGTCAGTGACCACATAGGAACTGTGGCATTGTAAAAGATTGGGTTTAAGCCAAAACCGGGTCTTGCCGCTGCCGGAGCCGCCCACCACCAGCACGTTTTTGTTTCGGGCATTTGCCGGATTCTTCGGGCGGTTGCCCATCATCAGCCGCTCCGTCCGGGTCAGAATCACATTGTTTGCAAACACTGGATCTTCAAACGGTTCGATGTCTTTCTGCGTACCCCAACGAGCAGAGCCATACTCCATGCCATGGCGATATTTCTTGGCATTTTTGCCTTTCAGGTACACAGCAAGCCGCAAACCCGCTCCGCAGCACACACCAATCAGCAAATCCATCGGATGCAAACTTGGCATCGGATTGGAAAAGGCTGCACCCAGGGCAGAAAGAAAGCCGAGGAGCTTTTCAGACATGTCTGCGCCCTCGGCAATTCTCCACGCTTCTCCCAGATTGGTACATACAAGACCGGCAATGAAGTACGGCAGGTTCAGGAGCAGCTGCTTCTTTGTCTTATTACTCATAGATCACGCTCCTGACTTTTGTGGCGAACCTTATCCGGAAGAATTGCAGCAACCAGCTCTTTGAGCTTGTTAAGCTGCTCCAGAACACTCGGTTTTTCCTTTGTTTTCAGCTTTCGGTTGGTGAATTCCTCAAAAGCGGAAGTCAGTGCATCCGCATCCTTCGCCTTAAAGAACACCGTGTACTTGGGTGGCATTACATTTTGGTCTTTCGTAATGGCATAATCCACACCATATTTCCGTGCCACCTGTTCAAAGCCTTTCAAATCCGTTTTCTCAATGGGGATACTGCTGACTCCCTGATTCTGACCGATCAGTTCTTTGATGCTCTGCTTTCCAACCGGCAGCTGCGCTGTTTTCTGAGCCACCTTTGCCTGATGGTGCCGTTTCCACGCATTATAGCCATTCACGATGGTGCGAAAGGTCAATTTCGTGGTGCTGATTGCCAGATTGACGGTACGATTTTCAACTTCTTCCTGCATGAATCTCCGCCTCCTTCCTTACAAGCTATCCCGGTCCGGTGCAGGTTTGCTCTTTTCTTGGGGCTTTGCAGCCTTTTCCTCCATCTTCTTCACCATGTCATCCGGAACCGGAATCGCCATGATGCTGCGACCCATACGAACGAACATCTGGGGCTGATGGAACTGTTCCTCAAATTTCTGCATCTGCTCCGAAGTCAGAGAACCAAAGTCATCCTCTGTCAGCCCTACCACCAGAAAATCACCGGCATAAATGTCCTGCATATCTCCGTCTTCGGTGTAAATCGCACGGTTCAGCGGCAGACCATTGATTTTGCCGGATTCATTCAGAATAATGGCCACTTCATCCTCAAATGGATAGGTGACTTCAATATCGCCGCCGACCATGGCCTGCAAATCTTCCAGCTCCGTGCCAACACTGATTTTCTTCGGATAGGCATTGGGCTGTACCAGCAGCACATCCATTGTCCTGGTCTCTGCCAATTCATGTTCTCCAACGGTCTTGAAATCCACACCAGTGAAATCGCCGGAATCCAGAACATAGTCCTGATTGTTCCACGCCTGCGTCACCATGCGTTCCGCATCTTCCTGTGAGGCAGCTTCCACGGAAACCTTTCTCTGGAGAGTCTCTGTAATCTCCACATCAAATTTCTTCATAGGCACCTCCTTAGATCAGGCGCAGTGCTGGAACCAACTCGCCGCCAATGGAAACCACCGTCAGGTTCTCGTTCACATAGTCGATGGTGCGTTCCAGCGTAAACAGATTGATGCTGCATTCGTTGCCGTTCTGGTCGATTTCCGAAACCTCCGCAGCTCCCAACAGATAGCGGGTTCTGTCAGTCTCGATCACATCGCTCTTATCATAATGGAGAAGCAGTTCCCCATCTGCCACCAGATCAGCCTCCATCTCATCGTAAACATCCTCAAAGATGTCTCGACTGCCAGCCTCGGTCAGAAGTTCGCCGCCAGCCCCCGGCAGGATCACCATCACAATGCGTTCCTTCGGGTGATCTTCACGGATTGCCTCCAGCATCACCCAGTTATGAAGCATCGCAATGGACTTCTCAAACATGGAATCATCCATCGGATTCGGCTGCGATGCACCATTCGGGCAGTTCTTGCAATCCATGCTGCACACTGCGTTGTTCTGATTCTTCTTAAAGTTCATCATCATAAAAATCTCCTTCTCATCGTTCCATATCTCGTTGTTTACTTCGCTGCCACTTTTCCAGCAACCGGATAATCGTGTCCTGCATCTGCTTCGGCGTATAGGATTTCGGGAAATACTTCCGAAGAACCTCGTTTTTAATCGTCACATGGTCAAGCTCATCCTTTTTGATTTCATTCATCACTTCACACATGGCATCCAAGGTACAGCCGCCCTCCTGCGAGAGCTTTTTCAGCCGCTGTGCCTGCGACAGGGATGGAGATGCCTGTGCATAGTCCATTGCCTCCAGAAATTCCTTCTGTTCAGATGGTTTCAGATAAGACAGCTCTACCGCCGGATTGAAGGCGATTTTCTTCTCATCCACCATGTCCAGAATTTCAGGAATCAGATTGGTAAGGCGGATAAACCGCTGAACCTGTCGTCCGCTTTCACCTGTTTGCTCTCCGATGGTATCCGCAGCTTCTAACTTCCCGACAACTTGTCGGGAAGTTGTTTCAAGGTCGTTTCTTGTTCCCTGATGTTTCATCGCCTCCAACTTCATCTTGTAGGAAAACGCTCTCTCGCTGGGAAGAATATTCTCCCGCTGCAAGTTGCTGTCCACCATAAAGATGATTGCTGCATCATCGTCCATTTCCTTGACGATGACCGGCACAGTCTCCAAACCTGCCAGCTGCGCCGCATGAAGTCTGCGGTGTCCTGAAAGAATTTCAAATCCGCCTTCCGGGTCAGGTCGGACAATCAGTGGTGATACCACACCGATCTGCTTGATGCTCTCCACAGTCTGTTCCATCAGCTCATCGTCCAGCACCTTAAAGGGATGTCCTTCAAAGGGATGCAGGTCAGAAAGCGGCATCTCCGTCCGCTGCTCCTTAGCCGCAGCGTCGGCAGCTGAGCCACTGCGGTTTTCTGTTGTAATACTGGTTTTTGCTTTTGCCATTCAGATTCTTAACCTCCTTCCAGCGGTGATAGATGTCATTCTTACCTGCGAAAAACGCCTTTTTTGCCTTGCACTTCATAGATCAAGTACCTCCTTAACGACCTGCTGTTTTTCTTTTCCAATGCTCTTTCTGCGGTCCTCTCCGCTGATTCGCACCGGCGTACACATTTCCAGAATCCTGCTGTAAATCCGGGCGTATGCCACATCCTGCGGATTGCGGATTTCTGCAATTTTCAGATTGGTTGTGATAATGACCGGAAGCCCGGACTTATACCGTTCGTCAATGACAGCGTAGACTTGCTCCAGCGCATATTCGGTGCTGCGCTCAATTCCCAGATCATCCAGAATCAGCAAAGAATAGTTGGAAAACGAAGCGATATACCGGTATCGTTCTTCCGAATACATGGCACCCATCTGATTCAGGATTTTGGAGAAGTTCGTCATCAAAACCGGAATGCCCTGATCCAGCAGCGCATTTGCTATACATGCCGCCACAAAGGACTTTCCGGTTCCGACATCTCCCCATAACAAAAGGCCAAGGTTTTCAGCCTTGACCTTTTTCCACTGCTCCACATAACGTTTTGCCATCTGGATGTCCTTGTTGTCTTCTGCAACGCCAAAATTCCATTCCAGAAGATGCTTTTCCTGAATCCCAGTTGCTTTCAGCTGCCTGATTTTACGCTGCCGCTCCACCAGTTCATCCTGGCGTTTCTTTTCCGCCATCGCTTCCTGCTGGCATCTGCAAAGGCAGGGAACAATCTTGTCTCTGCCCCAGAGCTTTACTCTGCACTGCACCGGAGTATGACAGTTCCGGCAATACAGCAGTCCGTCCACGCCCTGGTATTCCTGCTCTCCGGGTTCTTTCGGCGTAAAGAGCGAATCCAACGCCGCATTCAATACTTCAGGCACCATGTCGCTCATAGGCTGTCTCCTTCCTCAAATGTGTAGTCTGCCGGGTTATACTTCGGCTTTTCTCTCTTTGCCCAGCTCCGGATTGTGGCAAGGTGATTTTTGTAGCTCCTGCCGGTGCAAGCCATATACTCAGAGAGCCGTTCCACCCGCATCTGATAATCTCCTGGGAACTCCTGCCGGAGCTTGCCGTATTCCGTGTCAGAGAGAAGGACATTTTCGTATGAGCCATACCGGTGCTGGATTTCCTTCTTCTCTCTTTTATTGATTGTTTCAGTACTTGTTCTATTAGTACTTAATTGCGCGGGATTTTCCGTAACCGGTGTGTCCGTATCCGGATTTACCGTATACGGATTTTCCGTACACGGTGATTCCGAACACGGCTTTTTCCTTGGCATCTCATAGATCACATACTCCGCTCTGCCCATCCGACCGTTACTCTCACGCTGCTGGTTCCTTTCCAGATATCCAAGACGTTCCAGTTCTTTCAGAGCTGTAAGCACCCCATCTACGCCATCCGGTGTAATCGAAGATAATCCCCGTACCGAATAGTTCCATGTGTCCGGTAAACTAAGCAGCATAGAGAGAAGTCCTTTTCCTTTCAGGCTGAGACCCTGATCCCGCAGGTGGTAATTGCACATCGTTGTGTAATTGCTGTTTTTCTCAACCCTGAATACCGGCATGGTGCTCACCATCCTTTTTCGCAGGCTCCGTTTTTTTCTTCGGACATTTGCGTGGACGATCTTCGCTGTCCTCCCGTCGATGGTATTTGCCGGTATCCTGCATCATGCGTTCAAACGCCTGAAGGCGTCCCTCTGTAAAAAGCGTCATTCGATCACACCCCATTTCTTAAACAACTTGAAGAGATGATTCTTTCCCTTGCAGGTCACTCTCGTCTGCTGCACCAGTTTTCCACTTCTGCCGTAGCAATCCCGGACAATAAAATAGCCCCTTGCAGATTTGTCTGCAAAAGGCATCAGCCAGCCGCTTGGACTGCGGTACAGATAGCGGTGATCCAGTAAGAGAGCTACTGCCGTCTTCTCTGGGATTCCGATTTCCTTACAGAAATTCCGGATGCAGGTGCAGTCCTCCGAATTCACAAAGGTATCAAAGTAGTCTGCCTTGGGCTGTGCCGCATCCAGCTGTTTGCGGATACCTTCAAGCTGCTCCCTCTCGGCTACAAGCTCCTGCGCCAGGGTGTAGATGACCTCCGGGTGCTGAATCACCTGATCCAAAATGGAATCGCTCATATACACACCATGCTTTCGGATGGACGGGAGAACTTCATCAAACACCCAATGTTCAAATCGTTCTGCCGATGGCAGTTTGCTGTGAACGATCAGCCGGTAAACATCGCCTTCCGTGATAAAGGAGATTTCAACGACCTGCTCTCCAGCATCCCCATACTGATTCACCTTCTGAACGACCCCCTCGCGTTTCGTTAGGGGGCCTCTGCAGTGGCGTTTCACTGCGGCGTAGGGATTCACATACCCCAACGCTTTCGCCACATCGCTTGCACAGAAGAAGGTCTTGCCCGCCTCTTGCAACACGCGGATCGAACCAAACTCCTGGTTCTCAAACACCTCCATCATCTGCCTTGACTGTCCGCCATGACTGCCCACATCGGTGTCATGGGTCTTCTGATTGAAATCCGTCATACCTGTTACCTCCTGCTCAAATTTGTCTCGCCGGATTTCGGGCGAAAAAAATAGAGCCTCGACCCATTCTCGTTTTCAAAGAATGAGCCAAGGCTCTATGTAACAGGATACCTGATATTAAATTTTTGCAGAATTCGTCAGAACTCGCCAAACGAACCTGACACTGTTTTTCATTCCGTTTCAGCCGGATTTTTGCCGAAAATCTGTCAAGGATATGGGGCTAATTTCCCCTCCAAAATGGCCTTCTGTAAACCCATTTTCCCACCCATTAGGCTCAAAAATAGGCCGTAAACCCATGGTAAACCCATCAAAATGGGTTAATTTGAAGTCAAATTTCCTCAAATTTCACCATCGGAATCAGGCGATTTCAGGCATAGAAAAAGCCCGGAAAATGGCGTATTTCCGGGCTTTTTTAGCATTATTAAGCTGTAGATTATCGCTTGCTGAACTGCGGAGCGCGACGAGCGGCTTTGAGGCCGTACTGAATCAGTATTATTGCATTTTTCCCAGTGCTTTCAA
>ENA-ORNY01002096-ORNY01002096.1-human-gut-metagenome-genome-assembly--contig:-NODE-2096-length-10461-cov-2.795791_pt1 | contig 10461 bp, 12 predicted proteins | sample MGYA00242122_ERZ509036 | MGnify/ENA primary metagenome ERZ509036 (study PRJEB26280, sample SAMEA2338696) | human gut metagenome | biome: human gut; feature: human-associated habitat; material: faeces...
CTTCCGCGCCGTTGTTATCCCGCCACGACGAGCTCGCCGTCGATTCGCCGGAAGCCGTCAGCACTATCGAATCGGACGAACTCAGCGGGAGGTTGCCCTCCCACAGGGTGGTGCTCCATTTTAGGAACAGGGCGCGCAGGGTCACGCTGAGGCCGATGCCGATTCGAGCCTCGGCAGAAACCCGCGGCGTGGTGAGGTGGATGATGGGGTTGATGTAGCCGTAGCCGCGGAGCGACACGGAGAGCACATCCTTCAACCCCAAGCCGATGGTTCCGCCCAGCTCCAGCCGAGCGCAGCACGATGACGCTCAATTCCTCAGGGGTGTAAAGCTCCAGCCGGAAGCTGATGGTCATGCCGCTGTCATAGCCGATGACAGGGCCTTCCTTGACCTTCAGAAGCCCGTTTTCGATTTCGGCTTTCATGTTCAGGCTGATGCCGACGCCGAAGCTGGCGCCCATGCTGAAATCGATCCCGGCAAAGAAGGGCACGGGGCCGATGGTGAAGGTTTGGGTGAAGCCCGCCTCAAAGGCAAACGTCGCGCCGCCGTTTCCGCGCAGTTCGAGGGATTGGTCGCTGCGGCGATACAGCCCCTGCATGGCCGCAAAGGGCGTGATATGAACGCCGTAATCGCCCAGCAGCTTGGGGGTGGTGGTGGTGTTGACGTTGCGGTATACGCCGGCCGCCGCCAGCAGCTTATCCGCGGCGGACTGCTTGTCAAACTCTTTGATCGCCCGCTCCTGATCCTGCGTGTCGTCGGTCTTCCAGGTCGTGCTCTCCGGAGCGAAGTCGTAGCCCCAGGAGAACATGCCCATGCCGGAGGGCAGAATCATAAGCGTGGGATAGTTGCCGGGGATGGAAAGGGAAAGCGTGCTTCCGCTGATAAAGGGAACATCGCCCGGAATGGTAAAGCCAAAACCGCCCGAGCCGCTGGTGAAGGAGAACAGCGCGCTGTGGTCGAAGAAGGGCTCGTCCACGACGGCCTTTTCGATTTTGAGATGGGTATCGAAGGTATATTCCTGCCCGTTCGTTGTGAGCTTGAAGGAAACCTTGGCTTCCGGATGCAGGATGCGCAGCCATTCTTTCTCGAAGGTGAACACCTTCTTGTCGCTGTCGGCCGCGGTAAACGTCTGCTTGACGGATTGGAACGCCGTGCCCGCCGCGTCGGTGGGGTAGCGCATCTCCAATTCGCCGCTGCCGGCGCAGGAAAGCTTGACGGAAAAGGTGTGTTTGAGGTTGTTCTTTTTGGAATAGTAATAGGAACTTTCCTCGTTTAGAATATCCCGGCCGTTGAAGCAGGCCATGACCAGATACGGGGTTTGATCGTCCTTCTTCAAATGGACGGAGACGGATTCGCCGCCGCGGATTTTGACGGTTTGAATCTCGTGGGTCTGGTAGCCGTTCGCGGTGACGCGCAGACCCAGCTTCATATCCGTCTTTTCATCCGCGCCCAGGTCGGATACCCAAAACACCGCCCGGCCGTCGGAATTGGTGACCACGTCCTTGGCGCGCTTGGAATCCTTGTTGTTGACCAGATGCACCAGCGCGCCGGACAGGGGATTTTTATCCGAATCATATACCGCGATGCAGATCTGCTTGGTGGAAATAACGGTCACGTCAAAATCAATCGCGTCGGCCGCGTTTTCCGAATTTTCCAAACGTTTGGCTTCTTTCATTAAGTCGGGGCCGCTGCTCCCCTGCACGGTCAGCATGCTGTGGTTGATGGGCGCGGCCAGCATGCTTTCGCTGCACCGGTTGACCAGCGCGGTATAGTCGGCGTAGTTGGCGCTGATGGTCTGAATGGCCTGCAGGATCTCTTCCTTGGCCTCCATCATGCGGTCATAAGCGCGGGCGCGGTCATAGGCGGAGGCGCTGACGTCCTGATAGAGGCGGATGCCGTTGAGAATCGCCATTCGCCCGTCCGAAAGCTGCTCTTCATAATAGGTAAGCTGATCTTCCCGCGCGCGCAGTTCCCATTCCAAGGTGCTGAGGGAGCTGTCGGGCAGGCCGGAGGCCAACTGAATGTAATCCTGCGCCGAGCCGAGCAGGCTGCGCAGCTTTTCCGAGAGAAACCAGTCGGTCCACTGCCACATTTGCAGCGCGTTCATCGAGGCGGAGGGGCTCATGCCCTCGTGCCACGTGGCTCCGGTCTGAGCGTCGCCCGCCAGCGCTTTCAGCGAGGCGATATCGGCGTAGTGCAGGACGGGCACAGCCGTTTCCGCCAAGCCGGGTATCGCGCCCAGAAGGATTGCCAGCGTCAGCAGAAGGGAGAGCAGCCGTTTCATCATAAGGAAACCTCCTATTCGTCGTAAAACGTCAGCCATTCCGGATGGGTTTCAATGTCGTATGCTTCGCGCCACTGGCTGACCAGCTCCTCCAGTCGGCGGGTTTGTTTGTCCGTCAGCGCCGCCTGTGTCAGCAGGTCGTGCTGCTCGTCCGTCAGCGCCAGCGGGCCGGCCGGTTCGTCCGCCGCGTACAGGATGATGTGAACGCCTGCCGACGTGACCACCGGCTCCGATACGTCCCCCGGCTTTTCAAGCGCCAGCGCCGCGCTTAGAAACGCTTCGTCCCACAGTTGGGAATCAGCGTGCAGCAGATACCCCGCGTCCTCGGGCGGAACAGAGGTGTCATAGGAATAGCGCTGCATCTGGCTTTCAAAGCTCTCGCCCGCGTCCAGCGCCTGATAGATGGCGGCGATCTGCGCCGACGCGGCGTCCGCGTCCGGCAGCGCCATCACGATGTGCTTGATCCGCCGGTAGCCCTCCGGGATGTAATAGGTCTGCCCGCCGCTCAGGAGCACCTCCTGCTCGAACAGGGGGATGTCGTCTTCATAGCGCGCCCGATAGACGGATACATATTGCTGCTCGTAGTAATCCTGCACCTCCTGATCGGTCACGGAGATATCCCCGCAGTACAGGGCGATGAGCCGCTGGTTTTTCAGCGTCAGCTCCGCCTCCTGCCGGTATGCGTCCAGCGTGTAGCCCATATGGGTCAGAAAGGCGCTGATCTGCTCGTCGGTTGCGTCGGGCGTTCCCGACCGAATCGCCTCGGCCATCTGCTGCCAAGCCGCCTCGTAGGTCTGCCGCGCCTGCTCGTCCAGCGCCTGACGGGTCTGCTCGTCGATCTCCGCCTGCCCTTCCTTGCGAAGCTGATTTTCCAGCACGCCCAGCCCCACAAAGCGCTCCAGCACGCTGTCGGCCAACTGCTGCTTTTGGGCGGCGCTCAGGCTGATACCCGAAGATTCGTAGAGCTGGTAACCGGCGTTCAGGGAGTTTTGCACCGTCTGCACATCGTAGGTCACCTCGCCGACCCGCACAACCCCGTCGGTCTGCTCCGCCAGCGCGGGGCAAACCGCCAGCAGGCCGCACAGCAGCGCGATCCATCCTCGTTTTTTCATGGCTGTCCTTCTTTCCGATATTGTTTGCTGAGCAGCGAAACGCTCAGTTTCAAAACGTCCATCTGGCTTTTCAAATAATACTCGTCCTCAAACAGCGCGTAATGCACCGCCGCGCGGACAAAGATGAAGATCAGGGGCGTGAGCACCTCGCAGGGGATGCCGAGGTGCGGCTCCATCTGCCGGGCATACGCGGAATAGCGTTCGGTCACCCCGGCAAAAAATCGCTTGCCGTGCTCGATGTATTTGGGGTGCGTGTAGACCTGATACATCAGCCGGTATTTTTTGCCGTGACGCTTTGCCGTCCAATAGGGCACCTCGTCGATGAACCGTTGAATATCCTGCGGGCTGGTGGGGGCGAGCCGCATGAAATCGTCCTCCACCTTGCTCATGCAGTAGGCGGTGGATTGCACGATCAGATCGTCCAGCGTGTCGAAATAGGTATACAGGCTGGCCTTGGACAGGCCGCATGCGTCCGCCAGCGCCTGAATCCCCGTTCCGGTCAGGCCGTTTTCCGCGTAGCAGTTGAAGCAGGCTTCCATAATTTCCGCCTTTTTTCTCTGAAAGGCTTGTTCGTCTCGTTCTCTCATATCATCCTCGTGTTTATTGGCTGATCGTCTTTATTGGTTGACTAACCGTTCGTTCTATCAAAGAATAACACAAAAAAAGAACGCTGTAAAGGCGTGCTGGGTATAAATTGTATAAAAAACAGAGATGTTTTTGCGGCGAACGGCTGATTTTTGATGGGGACAGTCAATGGGCGAATCAGGAATTCAGCTCCATTATTATGTCAAGCCGTTTACGGTCTCCCGAACCTTACCCAAACAACCGTCTCCACACGTCTGTTTCACAATTACAGTCCCGAACTGTTGCAGGATTGACAAAAATAATTCCTTGTGAAAGCCGTAGACAGATGGTATAATATAAAGTATAATAAGCATATGGTTTATTCTTATGCATTTTTTACATAGCACGGCGGGAGGAAAAAACGCGATGACCATACGGGAAATTGCCGAAACGCTCGATGCAACATGGCTGTGCTGCGAGGAGGAAGGCGGCCGGGTGCTTCGCACGGCCTTCGCGTCCGACATGATGAGCGACGTGCTTGCATACGTCAAAGATCAAGCCGTGCTTATTACAGGATTGTGCAATCCGCAAGTGGTGCGCACCGCCGAAATGATGGACATGGTGTGCATCGTGTTTGTGCGCGGCAAGCGCCCGGATGAGACCGTGTTGTCGCTCGCACGGCAAAAGGACATCACCATCCTTGCAACGCCGTACAGAATGTTCACGGCGTGCGGCCTCCTATACGAAAACGGATTAGAAGGCGGGTGTGACGTATCATGAGTATGCTGCAACTTCGGTATACAGTCCCCGGCGATGATTTTACCCGCGCAGGCGAAGCTTCGGGCGATGTAAAGCATAAATTAAAAAAGCTCGGCTATAACCCATCTGCCATTCGCCGCGTTTCCATCGCCATGTACGAGGGTGAAATCAACATGGTCATCCATGCAGGCGGCGGCGAAGCCAATGTGGACGTGGACCCGGATAAGGTTGTCATCGTGCTCACCGACCACGGTCCCGGCATCGCAGATGTGGAAAAAGCCATGCAGGAGGGCTGGTCCACCGCGCCGGATAACGTGCGGTCGCTTGGTTTTGGCGCCGGCATGGGTCTGCCGAACATGAAGAAGTATTCCGATGAAATGACGATTGATTCGGTCGTGGGGCAGGGCACCACGCTCAAAATGGTCGTTTACGCGCAGAGCGAAAAATCGTAGGCTCTGCATAGGATAATGGAGGAGGCGCGTTAGATTGGGTATTTTTTTCCACTCGGTCACGCTCGATGAAAGCAAGTGCGTAGGCTGCACAAACTGCATCAAGCGCTGCCCAACGGAAGCCATTCGCGTGCGCAGCGGCAAAGCGGTCATCATGAGCGAGCGCTGTATCGATTGCGGAGAGTGCATCCGCATCTGCCCGCACCACGCAAAGCGTGCAAAGCATGACCACCTTTCCATGCTGGAAAAGTTTACATATAAAATCGCGCTGCCCGCACCGTCTCTTTATGGGCAGTTTAATAATTTGGACGATCAGGATTATGTTTTATCCGGCCTTAAAAAGCTTGGGTTCGATGACGTCATGGAGGTCTCCGGCGCGGCAGAGCTTGTCAGCGAGGCTACCCGCCGCCTGATGGATGCCGGCACCTTGCAGCGCCCCGTCATCAGCTCGGCTTGCCCGGCTGTCGTGCGTTTAATCCGCGTCCGCTTCCCGGATCTCTGCGACCACGTTCTGCCGCTTTTGTCGCCCATGGAGACTGCGGCAAGGATTGCAAAGCAGCAGGCCATGCAGAAAACGGGCCTGCCGAAAGAGCAGATCGGCTGCTTTTTCATCACGCCGTGTCCCGCAAAGGTTACGGATATTCGCATGCCCATCGGCATCGAAAAGTCGGAGGTAGACGGCGCCATCGCCATCAGCGAAATTTTCCCGCAGCTTTCAAGCCGCATGGATAAGCTCACGCCAAAAGATCTCGAATCGCTCTCAAATTCCGGCATTATCGGTGTCAGTTGGGCGACCTCCGGCGGCGAATCTTCGGCGCTGTTAAAAGAAAAATATCTCGCGGCGGACGGCATCGAAAACGTCATCCGCGTTTTGGAGGAGATTGAAGACGAACGCATCGGCGAGCTGGATTTCATCGAGCTCAACGCCTGCTCCGGCGGCTGCGTCGGCGGCGTGCTATGCGTCGAAAATCCGTATGTCGCCATTGCAAGATTGCAAAGATTGCGCAAATATCTGCCCGTCTCGCAGAATCACTTGGAGAAAAACAAAACCGTCCCGGAGGAAATGAACTGGGGCAGCGGGCTGGAGTTTTCCAATGTTTTAACGCTTTCGGAGGATATTTCCCGCGCCATGGAAATGATGATGGAGATCGACAAGGTGGAAGCGGAGCTGCCGGGGCTCGATTGCGGCGCGTGCGGCGCACCGAGCTGCCGTGCCTTTGCGGAGGACACCGTGCGCGGAAGCTGCCGCAAGGAAGACTGCGTGTTCATCCTGCGCAAGGAGATCCGCCGTTTTGCGGATTCGCTCTCAAATTTAGACCTTGACGGCGGCAAACGCACAAGTGATGACGAATAGGGGGAAGTAAAATGCAGATAGGGGAAATGGCCGAAGCACTCGGCTGGAAGCTTTTGACCGAAAAAACAGATACAACGCGCGAAGTGAAGGGCTGCTACTGCGGCGATCTTTTAAGCTGGGTCATGGGCAGAGCCAAAGCGGACGACGCGTGGCTTACCGTCATGGGCAACGTCAACGCCATCGCGGTCGCATCGCTTGCCGATACCGCAGGCATCGTCCTTGTGGAAGATGCCGCTTTGGATGCAGATGCCAAAGCGCGTGCCGAGCAGCAGGAAATCGCCGTGTACGGCACATCCTTGCCTGCCTTTGAAACCGCGCTCAAAATCGCTTCATTACTGGGGTGAATGTATGAACAGCTATCGGTACGACCTGCACCTGCACTCGTGCCTTTCTCCGTGCGGCGATACGGACATGACGCCGAACAACCTCGTCAATATGGCGGCGCTGCTCGGATGCGACATCATCGCGCTTACGGATCACAATACCTGCCGCAATACGCCCGCCGCTGTAAAGGTGGGGCAGGCCACGGACGTGCTCGTCATTCCCGGTATGGAACTCTGCACCGCCGGAACAGATCGCGGAGACGTTCCTTCAGCCGGACAAGGGCGTTGAAACGGTCGAGGACGCGCTCGCGTTCGATAAATACGTCTGTGCGCACATTCCAAAGGTGCCGAACCGCCCGGAAATTTTCGGCGAGCAGTGGGTCTTAAATGAGGACGACGAGAAGATCGGCGAAATTTCCGAGCTTCTCATTACCGCAACAGACATCAGCATCAACGACGTGCAGGCGCTCGTGAAAGAGTTTAACGGTGTGGCGTTTCCCGCGCATGTCGATAAAGACGCGTACAGCGTCACTGCGTCGCTCGGTGCTATCCCGCCGGAAGCGCAGTTTTCCGCAGCAGAGCTGTCCCTTACTGCCGATGCCGCACAGCAGCGGCTTCTGCACCCGGAGCTCGAAAGCATGATGCTTCTGCGCAGCTCTGACGCGCATTATCTGCATTTGATGCCCGAAGAACACCAAACGGTGGAGCTGCCGGAAAAAACCGCCAAAGCGCTTTTAGATGTGCTGCGTGGGTGCGGTGCAGGTAAATTTCAAGCTTTATAAGAAAAAACGCCAAGCTGTGTGCTATGCGAATTTCGCATAACGCACAGCTTTCGTCATTTTTACCAACATGGCCAAATTGTCGAATTTTCGTTAAATTGCATAAAATTTCGTTAAATCTCACTCCTTTGAAAATTAGCTGTTTCTAACTCGTGCGAATCGGAAGAAAGCGGAATGGATATACTTTTATCGATATAAAATATCGATAAAATGAGTGATATTTCAGCCTTTTCACGGCAAATCTATACTGTTTTTGTATACTTTAACAAATGCCCGAAAACGAAATTTTTGTGCTGTACGCTAAAAGAACTGACAAAAATTTCGTCATGGGTTTGACAAACTTTCGTTTTTAATTCTTTTTTAGAATTATTACGTATATCGATTTTGATATAATTCATAAAGATGTATGAAAGTTCTCCGCCCAATAGGGGCGCAGACCGAACCATACCTGAATTTAAACTTAATTTTATCAGGGAGGAAATAAAATGCAAAAGCGTATCAGTACCATTCCGTTTACCGATACTCCCGAGCAGCATGAGAAGCTCCTCGCAGTCATCGAGAGCCTCAAGAATGAAAAGGGCGCCGTCATGGCTGCACTGCACAAGGCGCAGGATATCTACGGTTACCTGCCGATCGAAGTGCAGAAGGAGATTGCACGCGGTCTCGATGTATCTCTCGAAGAGGTCTACGGCGTTTCCACGTTCTATTCTCAGTTCTCGCTCACTCCGAAGGGTAAGTACAACATTTCCATTTGCCTCGGCACCGCATGCTACGTTAAGGGTGCAGATAAGGTTCTCGACCGTCTCGTTGCAAAGCTCGGCATCCAGCCGGAGGAATGTACGCCGGACGGCGTGTTCTCGCTCACCGCATGTCGCTGCATCGGCGCCTGCGGCCTTGCACCGGTCCTCACCGTCAACGAAGACGTTTACGGCCGTCTCGTTCCCGAGGACGTGGATAAGATTCTTGCAAAATACACAGCGTAAGCCATGCGCGAGCTTTCGTTGAATGTGATGGACATTGTGCAGAACTCCGTTCGCGCGGGCGCATCGCTTATCACGGTGCAGGTCGCGGAATCGAAAAAGCACGACACCTTAACCATCACGATAACGGATAACGGCTGCGGTATGAGTGCGGAGCAGGTCAAAAGCGTCATCGATCCGTTTTTCACCACACGCACCACCCGCAAGGTTGGGCTTGGCGTGCCGCTTTTCAAAATGGAAGCGGAAATGACGGGCGGCTCGTTTCAAATTGATTCCGAAGAGGGGAAGGGCACCAAAGTCACGGCTGTGTTTCGTCCCTCGCATGTCGATATGATCCCCCTCGGGGACATCGCGTCCGTTATCCATCTTTTGATCACCTGCAATCCCGAACTCGATTTTCTCTTTACCCACAGCGTTGAAGAAAAAGAGATCACCCTCGATACCCGTATGCTGCGCGAGCAGCTGGAGGGCGTTCCGTTTACGGAGCCCGCGGTATCGGCGTGGATTCGGGAGTATCTTGCAGAGGCGGAGGAAGAGCTTAAGTAGCTCTCGTAGTATCAATGCGCAAGGCGCAGAAAGGAAAAGCCACATGAAATCATTAGCTGAACTTCAGGCAATTCGAGATAGAGCAAAAATGGCGGTCAACGTCCGCGAAAATTCCGAAGCGAAAACGCGTGTTCTGGTCGGCATGGCTACCTGCGGCATCGCAGCAGGCGCAAGACCGGTTCTCACCACCATCTCGGATGAGGTCAATAAACGCGAGCTTCACGACGTCCTGGTCACGCAGACGGGCTGCATCGGCATTTGCCAGTTCGAGCCGATCGTCGAAGTTATCGATGAAAACGGCACCAAGACTACATACGTAAAAATGACACCGGAAAAGGCACTGCGCGTTGTCAACGATCACATCGTCAACGGCAATGTCGTCACGGAATACACCATCGGTGCAAATCAGAAATAAGGAGGTAAAACTATGTTTCGTTCCAATGTTCTGGTCTGCGGCGGTACGGGCTGCACGTCCTCGAACAGCGAAAAGATCATTGAAAAGCTGAAGGAGGAAATCAGCGCCAAAGGTCTGGATCAGGAAGTCAACGTTGTTCGTACCGGCTGCTTCGGCCTGTGCGCACTCGGCCCGATCATGATCGTATACCCGGAGGGCGCGTTCTATAGCCGCGTCACCCCGGAAGATGTCCCGGAAATTGTTGAAGAGCACCTGCTCAAGGGACGTATCGTTCGCCGCCTGCTCTACAAAGAGACGGTCGTCGACGAAAGCACCACAAAATCCCTTAACGAGACCACGTTCTACGCAAAGCAGATGCGTGTCGCACTGCGCAACTGCGGCGTGATCAACCCGGAGCAGATCGACGAGTACATCGCGCTCGACGGCTATCAGGCAGTCGGCAAGATTCTCACAGAGAAGATCCCGCCCCAGCAGGTCATTCAGACCATGCTCGATTCCGGCCTCCGCGGTCGTGGCGGTGCAGGCTTCCCCACCGGTCTTAAGTGGAAATTCGCAGCGGCAAACGATGCCGATCAGAAATATGTATGTTGTAACGCCGACGAGGGCGACCCGGGCGCATTCATGGACCGTTCCATTCTGGAAGGCGACCCGCACAGCGTCATCGAAGCTATGACCATCGCCGGTTACGCCATCGGCGCAACGCAGGGCTACATCTACATCCGTGCAGAGTACCCCATCGCGGTTCACCGTCTCCAGATTGCCATCAACCAGGCGAGAGAATATGGCCTGCTCGGCAAGAATATCTTCGATTCCGGCTTTGATTTCGACCTTGAGATCCGCCTCGGCGCCGGCGCATTCGTGTGCGGCGAAGAGACTGCGCTTATGACCTCCATCGAAG
>ENA-ORNY01002098-ORNY01002098.1-human-gut-metagenome-genome-assembly--contig:-NODE-2098-length-10453-cov-4.903731_pt1 | contig 10453 bp, 8 predicted proteins | sample MGYA00242122_ERZ509036 | MGnify/ENA primary metagenome ERZ509036 (study PRJEB26280, sample SAMEA2338696) | human gut metagenome | biome: human gut; feature: human-associated habitat; material: faeces...
GGCGCGTTTCGGTGCGGTGGGTAAAGCGGTCAGTCTGCCGTGCGAGACGGAGACCGCCGGAAACGTAGCCGTCCGCCCGCGCCTGCACATACACGCTTTTCATCTTCCGCTTGAGAATGGAGCATACGAGAAACGCGATGAGTATTCCCGCAGCGCACGAAATGACGATCGCCGGTACCGGGCTGCGGCGCACGGGGTGCCCCTCCGCCGCGAGCGCAAGGTACTCCCCGCACGCGGAAAGATAGTCCGAAAAGCCGCCGTACCAGTCGTTTTCGCGGAAGTTGTCGAGGAACGTATCCTCGATCTGCTCCTGGGCGTAGCTGTTGAAGGCGTATTCGCTCTTTTCGCCGTAATAGAAGTGGGCGAAGGCGCGGTCGTTCATACTTAAAAGGAGGATCGCGCCGTTCCGCTCCGCGCCGGCGCCGAGCGAGTTGCGGTGATAGTAGGTATACGCCGCTTCATATGTGCCGCGGCTGTCGATGCGGCAGGCGTCGTTCACGGTGACAAGATAAATGCCGACGCCGTAGCGCTGCGCGATGTGTTGCGCGGCCTTTTCGAGCGAGGCGGTCTCGCTCGCGGTGAGGATACCGGCGTCGTCCGTTATGTAAGAGAGCTGCGCGCCGTCCGCGAGCGCGGCGGGGGTGAGAGCGAGCAGGAGAAGAAAGGCGAGAAGGAAAGAGCAAATTTTCCGTTTCATATTTTCCCCTCCTTATCGCAGCAGAAAGCTGAGCGCCGTTCCGAGAAGCGCGACCGGCGCGGCAATGGCGGCGAATGTCCGCCAGTATTTTCCGGCGTCCGTCGGCAGATCACCGACCATTTTGCCGGTCTGCCCGTTCATGGCAAAGAGGAAGCTCTTACCGTTCCAGCGCGTCGAGAGCATCCACACCGGCAGCAGCGCATAATGCACCTTGCCGCGGCGCAGCCGGACGTCCTGCGCGCGGGGAATACACGCGTCGTACCCGCTTACGGTGCGCTCGAGCGCGTCCAGCACCGTTTTCCGGCAGCGCTCGTCGGCGCGGCTTTCGCAGTCGGCGACCGGAACATCGTACTTATCCGCGAGAAAGCCGGGGAGATACGCCGAGGAAAACGGTTGGAGATCGGCATAGTCGTAAGGCTCGATGGAATCCATGTGCGCGTCCGGCATCCGGCTTGAAGCGTCTACCGGCACCTTTTCAAAGGGCATCGAACCGTCGCGGCAGATCTCAAAATGGTCGGTCTTCGTGACCTCCCAATCGCCGGTGCGGAAAACGCGTGAGCGCGTCGCGTCGTAGCGCGCATGACCATCCGCCTCACCGTCGAACATCCAGAAGGGGACATAAACGCCCTGGATCTTCTCGATCTGGTTCTGGGCGGAAAACGCTCTCGGCAGGAAGGGCTTGTTTTTATAGTGCCGCCGGAGCGCATTGATCGCGTCCTCGCGGCTGAGCTTGAAGGGCAGAACATAGTCCGGCCTCAGCGCCCCGGCAAACTGCCCCGGCACGACGGTCGGGTTGCCGCAGTACGGGCAGGCGGTCGCGGCGGTGTTCGCATCGCAGATGAGCTCCGCACCGCAGGAAGGACAGGAATAGGTCTTCATCCCGGCGGCGTCCGCGCCCCAGTCGGAGCTCATGGAGGCGGTGTCCCACGCGCTGCTGTCGTCGCCGCTCTGCGCGGTAGTATCCGCCGTTTCAAACGCCTCGGCGGCCTTTTCTTCCTTTTCCTTATACAGCGCCTCGATCTCTGCAACGGTGTACGAGCTGCCGCAGTAATCGCATTCCAGTTTCCCGGACGCGCCGGAATAGTGCAGCGGCCCGGTGCAGGACGGGCATTGGTAGTTGGTCACCTGTGTCGGCATAGGCACTCATCCTTTCCGATATGTTTCTTTTATTTATAACATAAGCATCCCCCGGCTTCAACCCAGAGAGAAGCCGGGGGATGCTGAAAAATGCATTATTTTGCGTTGCCGCGCTTTTTGAGATACACCGCGAGGATGATGCCGGCGATGAGCATCACGACGCCGATCACGATGATGACCGTGCCGAGGATGGCGACGGGGTTCGTAAAGCCGCTGCTGCCCATGCCGGACGAGCCGAACGGGGAGGAGATGACGTTCCCGGCGCTGTCATACCAGATCGTGCCGCTTCCCGCAAAGTCGGAGAAGCCGCCGTATCCGCCGAAGGGATCCATGCCGGTGCTGCCGAAGGGATCCATGCCGGTGCTGCCGAAGAACGAACGCTCCATGCTGAGACTGACGCCGCGCGCGACCGCGCCGATCACGATGAAGCCGAGTCCCGCGAGCGCGGTATACACGCCGTAGAGCCAGCCGTAGCGCCGGATGAGCCGCCCGATCACGCCGGGGATGGATTCGACCCAGTTGGAGCTCTGTGCCGGGGCCTCCGGCGCGGCCGGGATTTCCGATTCCGGGAATCTCTCCGGTTCCGGCTCACTCTCCGAGAGCAGCCAGTCCGTCGTCACGTCAAACGCTCTGGCGAGCAGGACGAGCTTCGAGAGCTCCGGCACGGACTCACCGGTCTCCCATTTACTGATCGCCTGCCGCGACACGCCGAGCTTTTCCGCGAGCGCCTCCTGCGAAAGGCCCGCCTTTTTCCGGCAGTACAGAATTTTTTCCGATAGATTCATAAAGGTGTCCTCCTTGAATTTATGGCATCAGTATGACATGGAGGCCGGTTGCGAAGCCACCGTTCCGGCTTGGAACTTTCGCAACCGGCGGTTGCAGAAGCTATTATAACAGAAAAACACCGCAAAAGTACACCAGAAAAACACAAATGTTTCACTGAAAAAGACTTGCTTATGCGTCGGAAAAGATGTACAATTAATTTCATATTTTAAATTGCAAAATAATTTTGCAACATGTTATGAGGGAAGAGATATGAAAGAGAGATTGAATTTCCGGCAGCTCATCGCCGTGGCGAGCATGCTGTTCGGGTTGTTTTTCGGCGCCGGGAACCTGATATTCCCGGTGCATATGGGTCAGCTCGCGGGCGCGAACTCCTATATTGCGGCGCTCGGCTTCATCGTTACGGCGGTAGGTCTGCCTCTTATGGGCGTGGCGGCGTTCGGCATCAGCCGTTCGGACGATCTGCTCGCCATGAGCAGCCGCGTAGGGAAGGGGTACGGCGTATTCTTTACCTGCGCGCTGTATCTGACGATCGGCCCGCTTTTTGCGATCCCCCGCTGCGCCGCGACGAGCTTTACCATCGGCGTGGAACCGATGCTCACCGGCGGCGCGGTGACGGAGCTTGCCATATTCTCCGTGATCTTCTTCGCGCTCGTGCTGTTCTTCTCGCTGCGCCCGAGCAAGATCCTCACATGGGTCGGGCGGATCATCAACCCGCTGTTCCTTGTGTTCCTTGCCGTGCTCGTTGTCACGGCGCTCGTAAAGCCTGTCGCTGCCGTTTCGTCGGTCTCGCCGGAGGGCGCATACGCCACCAGCGCCTTCTCCACCGGTTTTCTGGACGGCTACAATACGATGGACGCGCTTGCCTCGCTGGCGTTCGGCGTGATCGTTGTGGGCGTCATCCGCGATCTGGGCATTAAGCACGACGCCGCCGTCGCGGGCAACACCGTGCGCGCGGGCGTGTTCTCGTGCGTGTTTATGGGGCTCATCTATCTTGCCATGACGATCATCGGCGCGCAGAGCCGCGGCGCGTTCGCCGTGAGCGCCAACGGCGGCATCGCGCTTGCGGATATCGCCGGATACTATTTCGGCACCGCCGGACAGGTCATCCTCGCCGTTACGGTGACGCTCGCCTGCCTCAAGACGGCCATCGGCCTTGTCACAAGCTGCGCGGAGATCTTCCGCGTGTTGTTCCCGAAGTCCATGAGCTATAAGGCGTGGGCGATCGTGTTCAGCGTCGTGTCGCTGCTGATCACCAACGTCGGCCTGACGCAGATCATCGAATATTCCGTGCCGGTGCTCATGTTCCTCTATCCGCTCACCATCACGCTCATGCTGCTGAGCCTGTTCGGACATTTCTTTGACTACGACAAGCGCGTGTTCGTTTCGGTCACGGCGTTCACGCTGGCCGCGGCGGTGCTGGATCTGCTCGCCGCGCTGCCGGACGGGGCGCGTGCCTTCCTGCATGTGAACGGCTTTGTCGCCTTCTGCAAGGAGAGCCTGCCGCTTTTCGGCATCGGCCTCTTCTGGCTCATTCCTGCCGTAGCCGGTCTTGTCCTCGGCTTCATTCTCCGCGCCGCCGGGAAGAAAGCGACGGCGTGATAAGCATTTTCATCTGCGCCGCTTACAGCCCCCTCTGACGAGAGAGCTGTCGAGCGAAACGAGACGGAGGAAGAGGAAAACGGCGTTTTCCGCATCGAACGTCTTTCTCTCCCTCCGTCAAAATATCAATTTTGCCGCCTCCCTCGTCAGAGGGAGGTGTTTTTTATTCCTCCGCGGCTTTGGCGTTCTTTATATACCGGTACACGCTCGCCTGCGAGCAGCCGAGCTTTTCCACGGTGAACTGCACCGCGCCGCGCAGCTCGAACATGCCCTGCTCATAGAGCCGCGCGACGATCTCGGCACGCTCGGCCTGCGTCAGACGGCGCAGCGGCACGCCGGCGTCCCTCGTCACGGTCGCGAACAGATCCTCCATCAGCCCGTTCATGTCGGACTGGAAATGCTCCGCCGGCTGCGCGGCGGCATGCTGCGGCGCGGCGGGCTGCTTGGCGGGCGCGTCGTCTGGGAAGTAGTGGCGGTGGACAAAGTCGTCCGGGTGCACCAGCCGGAGGATGGTGTCGCTGACCTCATGGAAGCGGCTGTCGTCAAAGTTGACGCACAAAAGCCCCACGAGCTTTCCGCCGTCCTTGATGAACATCGTGCTCGAACGGAGCGTTTTTCCGTTGGATAACTGGCCCGTGTAATTAATAATATAGTTGTTGGATTCGTATTGCTTCTGCATGATCATACGCAGCGCCGCGTTGGTGATCGGCGCGCCTACGTCCCGTCCGCTGATGCCGCCGTTGGCGATCGCGGCAACGCGGCTCTGCTCCGGCAAAATTTCATGCAGAATGATCTCATAATCCGGCCCGAGAACGTGGCCGAGAAACTCAACAAGCCTTGTATAGTGCAAAAGCAGTTGTTCCGTCATGGGTTTTGTACCTCCCTTGGAGTGCGGTGATTCTCATACTACCATACCAAAATGCCCGAGACAAGAAAAAAACCGCGATTTTTCGGGAATTTTCTCACAACGAGAAGAAAGTTTCTCGTTATATAAGTTTTTTCTACTAAAATTTGTGAGCAATGAACAAAAATATATTTAGACTTTGAAAAGATTTGTGATTTATATTGACAGCGTTTTGCAGCGATGATAAACTATTCTCACACCAAGGAGGTGAAAACCAGAATTGAAAAACGTTATCGCAACCGAAAAGGCCCCCGCGGCGATCGGCCCGTATTCGCAGGGCATCCGGGCGGGCAGCCTGATCATCACGTCCGGCCAGCTTCCCATTGACATGGCCACCGGTGCTTTCCCCGCCACGATCGAGGAGCAGACCCGCAAGTCTCTCGAAAACTGCTAGGCCGTCCTCGAGGCTTCCGGCGCAACCATGGAAAACGTCATCAAAACCACCGTTTTCCTGAGCGACATGAACAACTTCGCTGCCATGAACGGCGTTTACGCCACGTTCTTTGCCGGTGACTATCCGGCGCGCAGCGCGGTCGAAGTCGCCCGCCTCCCCAAGGACGCGCTCGTTGAGATCGAGTGCATCGCCGTCCTTTAATCTTGTCGCACGATACTGTCCGCCAGGCGCCGGCAGCGAGCTGTCTGCGACGACCGGGGTATCTCCAAAACAAAAGGCGCAAAGCGCCAACATTATGGAGGTCAGTATTATGAGTAAAGAGTATCCCCTGAACGTCCCCGCGCCCCATCATTTCACGTTCGCCGTCCGCGATATTCCCGATGTCACGGTCGAACAGCGTGAGCGCGTCCTGAAGGCGACGCATTACAACGAGTTTGCCTTCCCCGCCGGCATGCTGACGGTTGATATGCTCTCCGACTCCGGCACTACCGCGATGACCAACCAGCAGTGGGCGTCCCTGTTCCTCGGCGACGAGGCCTACGGCCGCAACACCGGCTACTACGTCCTTCTCGACACCTTCCGCGACATCTTCGAGCGCGGCGGCGAGAAGAACTGGAAGAAGATCATCGACTATGTCCGCACCGACTGCCGCGACGTGGAGACCATGATGGAGAACGTCTACCTTCCCGAGTACGAAGGCGGACTGTTCAACGGCGGCGCCGCCCAGATGGAGCGCCCCAACACCTTCATCATCCAGCAGGGACGTGCCGCGGAGTCCGTCCTGATGGAGATCGTCAAGAAGATCCTCGCCCAGCGTCATCCGGGCAAGGTGTTCACGATCCCCTCCAACGGCCACTTCGACACTACCGAGGGCAACATCAAGCAGATGGGCTCCATCCCCAGAAACCTCTACCACAAGGAACTTCTTTACGAAATTCCCGAAGGCGGCAAGTACGAGAAGAACCCGTTCAAGGGCAACATGGACATTGAAAAGCTCGAACAGCTCATCCAGGGCGTCGGTCCGGAAAATGTTCCCCTGATCTTCACCTGCATCACCAACAACCCGATCTGCGGCCAGCCGGTCTCCATGGGCAACATCCGTGAGATCAACCGCGTGTCCCGCAAGTACGACATCCCCCTGATCTTCGACGTGGCCCGCTGGGCGGAGAACGCCTACTTCATCAAGATGAACGAAGAGGGCTACCGCGACAAGTCCATCGCCGAGATCGCCACCGAGATGTTCTCCTACTGCGACGGCTTCTGCATGTCCGCGAAGAAGGACGGCCACGCCAACATGGGCGGCATGGTTGCCTTCCGCGACAAGGGCCTGTTCTGGCAGAACTTCTCCGACTTCAACGAGGACGGCACCGTCAAGACCGACGTCGGCGTTCTGCTGAAGGTCAAGCAGATCTCCTGCTACGGCAACGACTCCTACGGCGGCATGTCCGGCCGTGACATCATGGCTCTGGCCTGCGGTCTCTATGAGAGTTGCGACTTCGGCTACATGCATGACCGCGTGCAGCAGTGCGAGTACCTGGCACAGGGCTTCTACAAGGCCGGCGTCAAGGGCGTCGTTCTCCCCGCCGGCGGCCACGCTGTGTACATCAACATGGATGAGTTCTTCGACGGCAAGCGCGATCATACCACCTTCGCCGGCACCGGCTTCTCTCTGGAGCTGATCCGCCGCTATGGTATCCGCGTGTCCGAGCTGGGCGACTTCTCCATGGAATATGACCTGAAGACTCCCGAGCAGCAGGCTGAGCTGGCCAACGTGGTGCGTTTCGCCATCGACCGCAGCCGCCTGACCCAGGAGCACCTGGACTACGTCATCGCCGCTGTCAAAGCGCTGTATGAAGACCGCGAATCCATACCCAACATGCGCATCATTTGGGGCCACAATCTCCCGATGCGCCACTTCCACGCGTTCCTTGAGCCCTACCCCAACGAAGAGAAGTAAGAAGTAAGAAGAAGTAAAGCAAAACCCCGGAGAAACTGAGAAAGCGCATACCAGCGAACCCGGACGGCACGGCGCCGGTCCCCACCGGCGTCGTGCGTCAGTCGAATCCATCAAATTATTGGAGGGAAAATCAATGGCAGACAAACAGCTTACCTCAAACCGTGACGGCTTTACCAGCCGGTGGGGTTTCATCCTCGCCTGCATCGGTTCCGCCGTCGGCATGGGCAACATCTGGCGCTTCCCCATCATGGTCTCGGTATGGGGCGGAATGACGTTTCTTATCCCGTACTTCATCTGCGTTCTCCTGATTGGTTCTACCGGCGTTATCGGCGAGTTCGCTCTCGGCCGTGCGACCGGCGCCGGCCCCATCGGCGCTTTCGGCGAATGCACGGCTCTCCGCGGCAACCGCAAGATCGGCGAAGGCATCGGCCTTATCCCGGTCATCGGCTCTATGGCTCTCGCGATCGGTTACACGGTCGTCATGGGCTGGATCTTCAAGTACACCTTTATCTCCATCACCGGCGATATGCATGCAATGGGACAGGACATGGCGTCCATCGGCGGCCACTTTGACGTTGTCGCGGTGAATAACGTCCCCTGCATCATTGTTGCGATCCTCGCTTCCTTTGCCATCATGGCGCTGGGCGTATCCGGCGGCATTGAAAAAGCCAATAAGATCATGATGCCGGCGCTGTTTGTCCTGTTTGTGGTTCTCGGCGTTTATATCGCGTTTCTTCCCGGCTCCGGCGCCGGCTACAAGTACATCTTCACGCTCGACCCCAAAGGGCTGCTCAACCCGCTGGTGTGGATTTTCGCCTTCGGCCAGGCGTTCTTCTCTCTGTCCGTCGCCGGTAACGGTTCGGTCATCTACGGCTCCTATCTGCCGAAGAATGAGAACATCGTGACCTCCGCGAGAAACGTTGCCGTGTTCGATACGCTCGCGGCTCTCCTTGCGGCATTCGTCATCATCCCTGCGATGGCGGCGGGCGGCGCTCCTCTGGAGAAAGGCGGCCCGGGGCTCATGTTCGTGTGGCTCGTCAACGTTCTTAACGGTATGCCCGGCGGCCGCATCATCGGCGTTATCTTCTTCATCTGCGTCCTGTTTGCCGGCTTGAGCTCCATTATCAACCTGTATGAGGCTCCGGTCGCAACGCTGCAGGACAACCTGAAGCTCAAGCGCGTCCCTGCAACGGCGATCATTCTCGCTGTGGGCGGCATTGTTGCCATTTTTATCCAGAAGATCACCTCCGAGTGGATGGATGTCGTCTCCATCTACATTTGTCCGCTTGGCGCGCTGTTGGCCGGCGTGATGTTCTTCTGGGTTGCGGGAAAGGACTTTGCGCTCAAGGAGGTCAACCATGGCCTCAAATCCCCGATCGGCGGCTGGTTCTATCCGCTTGCCAAGTATGTGTACTGCATCCTCTGCGTTATCGCGCTGGTTGCAGGCGCGGCGCTCGGCGGCATCGGCTGATCGACCCGATCCAATAAAAACGCGCGTATCGGTTCTCCGGTACGCGCGTTTTTTCTTGCTCTATGGCAAAAACCCTGCTACAATGAACCACCGGATGGCGAAAACCGTCTAACGAATATCATAAAATGCTTTTAGGAACGAAACACCATGAAACAAAGCGACAATACAAACCGAACGCCTGCCAATTGGGACGGCACACCGCAGGAGGACTATTTCGCCGACTGGAACACTCCGCCGGAGGAATATCCCGCCGCGGGACGGCATCTCTCGCCGGAAGCGCGGGAAGAATACTATGCCGAGCGCGACGCCTACTACGCCCGCCGGGACGCCTACTATGCGCAGCGCGATGCCTACTACGCCCAGCGCGAGCGCGAGGAGCGCGCCGCGGACGAGGAAGGCGAAGAATACGAAGAGAAGTACGGCGAAGACTATGCCGACGACGCGGACGAGCCGGAGGAGGAAGAGGACGACGTTTCCTATGCCCCCGAGGACCGCGCCGAAACGCTGGAGGAGCCGACAGAGAAGCCGAAAAAGAAAAAGCGCCGCCGCAAGGGGGGCTTTCTGCGGTTTCTTGTCACGGTCATCGTGCTTGCGATCGTCGCGCTGGTGGTCATCGGCAAAGCGCCGGTGCGAAATCCGGATAACCTTGAGCGTATTTCGGGCCGCAGCACGGTACTTCTCTGCGGCACGGACGAGGACGGCATGCGAACCGATACGATCCTTCTCCTGACGCTCGACCGGAACGAGGGCAGCATCCGCCTTTTGAGCATCCCGCGCGACACCTATGCGCCTGCCTACTATGTGCCGAAGATCAACTCGGCCTACGGCGCGGTCGGCGGCGGGGAAAAGGGCATGGAGCAGCTCATGGAGCAGGTGAAAAACGTCGTCGGCTTCATGCCGGACGGCTATGCGCTCGTTAATCTCAGCGCCTTTGTGGAGGCGGTCGATCTGCTCGGCGGGCTGGATTTTGACGTGCCCATGGACATGGACTACGACGATCCCGACCAGAACCTTTTCATCCATCTGAAAGCCGGCGAGCAGCACCTGACCGGCGAGCAGCTTATGTGGGTCGTGCGTTTCCGCTCGGGATACGCCAATGCCGACATCGGCCGTACGGAGGTGCAGCGCGCGGTGATGAAGACCGCCATGAAGCAGTGGCTGCGGCCGAAAACGCTCGCTGCGCTGCCGGGGCTCTGGCGCATATATCAGGAGAATCTCACGACCGACCTCTCGGTGCGCAACATCGTCTGGATGGCGCGCGTGCTCCTGAAGGGCATGAGCGGCGATATTGAAGCCAACGTTCTTCCCGGCTACGCCACCATGGCGGGCGATGCCTCGGTCTACATGATCGACACCTACGCCGCCTCGGCTATATTGCCGGATTACAGTCCCTATAAATAAAGGAAAGCGCCCCGGCTGCGGCCGGGGCGTTCTGCTTGGTTCGCGTAGTGAGAAAAACCCTTCAGTCAGCCTGACGGCTGCCAGCTCCCCTGTTAGGGGAGCCAAGA
>ENA-ORNY01002100-ORNY01002100.1-human-gut-metagenome-genome-assembly--contig:-NODE-2100-length-10446-cov-3.140602_pt1 | contig 10446 bp, 7 predicted proteins | sample MGYA00242122_ERZ509036 | MGnify/ENA primary metagenome ERZ509036 (study PRJEB26280, sample SAMEA2338696) | human gut metagenome | biome: human gut; feature: human-associated habitat; material: faeces...
CGGCCCCTACTCCACATCTTATAAACCTTTGGCAAAAACAAGAGGACGCACAGCGTCCACCATATCTTCACAATCTCTTACGCTAACCCGCCGTAAGGCGGATTTCACATTGCGCAAGCAATATTTCACTGCGCGTCAGTGCAATTTCACCCGTTCGTAAGAACGGATTTCACCGCGCGCGTAAGCGTGCTTACTCTATTCCCTCATCAGCGGTTTCTATCGCATCTTCCACGTTTTCATCCTTTGCCGTGTCCGCCGCGGCAAACTGCGCCCTTTCAGGATGGCACAGGGCGCTGCGCTTATAGCACACATACATGGCTATGCTGCAAACCACCCAGCCCATCGGGTACGCGAGCGACACCAGCACGAATCCGCCGCCGAGCTTTGTGCCGACGTAAAGAAATATCTGGCGGAATACCACGAACGAGGACAGCATCACTATCATGGGCACCTTGGCCTTGCCTATGCCGCGCATAGCGCCCGCAAACGTTTGATTGAAGCAGGTGCAGAAGTAGAACGGCGCTATCATGCCAATGAAGCGTGAGCCGTATTGTATAACAAGCGAATCATTGGTGAAAAGCGTAAGCAGCTGATCCCTGAATATAAGCAGCAGCGCGCAAAGGAATATGGTCATGGATATGCTCATTATAAGCGCCTGCTTAACGCCCTGCCGAGCGCGCTCAAGCTTCCTTGCGCCGTAGTTCTGACCGACGAACGTTGTGGATGCCATGGCTATGCTCTGCGCCGGAACCAGCGCGTATACGTCCAGCTTGTTATAGCTTGACCAGCCCGCCATGCAGTCCGAGCCGAACGCATTCACATAGCTTTGCACGAACACATTTGAAAACGAGGTCAACCCCTGCTGCACGCCAGAGGGCAGGCCTATGGACAGCACCTGCTTTAGTATGCTGCCCTTTATGCAAAGATGGCCCCAATGTATGGCATACGGCCCGGCGGAGCGCGTGAGCACGAACAGCACAAGCGCCGCGGACAGGAACTGGCTGATTATTGTTGCATACGCCGCGCCGGCAATGTCCATTTTGAACACTATTACGAACACAAGGTCCAGTATAACGTTCAGCACGGCCGAGAATATAAGGAAATACAGCGGCCGCCTTGAATCGCCCACGGCGCGCAGTATAGCCGAGCCCATGTTGTATATAAACAGTCCCGATATGCCCGCAAAATATATGGTCAAATAATCGTGCGCCGCGCCGAAAACGTCGTCCGGCGTGCTCATCATCCTAAGCATCGGGTCAACTATCGCTATGCCCGCGCCCGTGGCGATAACGCTCATTATTATCGTCACAAGTATGGTTGTATGCACCGCGTCGTGCAATCGAACGTAGTCCTTCGCGCCGTAGGATTGGGATATAACAACGCTTGCGCCCATGGACAATCCGGAGCACAGCCCGACAAGCATGTTTATTATGCTGCTTGTGCTGCCGACAGCCGCCAGCGCCTCTTTACCCACAAACTTGCCCACAACGATTGTGTCCACGGTATTATAAAGCTGCTGAAACAGCAATCCCGCCGCCAGCGGCAGCGCAAATGTTATCAGCAGCCTCCATATCGATCCGCTTGTCATGTCCGAATCGGCGCGCTTAATATGTCGCTTAATTCCCGGGGGGACCTTCTCTTTTTCCTTGCTTACCTGTTCCAATTCCATGCTCTCTCTTTCTCTTACAACATCTTATATATCCTTTTATATATAATGATATCACATCGCATGGATTTGTCAAAGGCGCAAGCCCCGCTTTTTATGCCCAGCCCATCAATTGGATGAAACTATAAACAAGCCTGAGTCCGTAGAACACCATTATCGCGCCGCAGACTATGTTTATTATTCTCAGCAGCTTATCCGTTATTTTCCCGCTGAACAGGGATATTGCCGTGGTAACGCCGAAAAACCATATTACCGACGCACTCGTGAACCCTATAACAAACGGCAATTTTTCGCCCGCGGTAAGCGTTGCGCTCGCCGCACCCAGCAGCATTGTGCCGTCAATGAGCGCCTGCGGGTTTATCCATGTTACCGTGAACGCTATCGCCGCCGTTTTCATCAGCGGTATGCCCGTATCCGCATCGCCCGCAAGGCCGGATTTTGAGCGTATCAGCCCAATACCCATCCATATTATTATAAGGCTGCCTATCGCCAGCACGCCCTTCCTAAGCCACGGCAGCGCCTCCATCAGCGCGCCCACGCCGAAGAAGCACGCAAGGCTGAGCGATATATCAAAAAAAGCAACTATTGCCGCCGTTGCAAACGCCTTCTTGCGCTGCTGCGTAACGGCCGTATTTATAACAAAAAGATTCTGCGTGCCTATCGGCGCAACGTATGCAAGCCCCATCATGAGCCCGCGCAGGTATATAGCCATGTTTACTCCTTATTATTTAGCAGGTAGTTTTTTATTATCTGCTATTTATTTTTAACCGAATATATTGTATGCTTAATGCATCTGCCGCGCAATGGCGCGCTATTTTATTGCAAAGCAAGTAAGGGTGAATGCCCTTGCAATCCTGTGTATATATGCGGTAATATAAAAGTACGGAATAACTAACCACTATGTTTCACGAGGTTATGCCATGGGATTGCGTCAAAGTCAGGAACAGCGACAAATAATCGGCCAGCGCATGTATCAATATATGGATATTTTAGCCATGAATATGGATGAAATAAACCGATATGTAGACGACGCCATGCGCGACAATCCGCTGATAGAGCTGCTCACACCGCCCGAGCATTTCACGCATTACAGCGATTGGGATGCGGAAAGGCAGGATGCCTTCGATAGATATTCACAGCAAAGCGCCGGAAAAACGCTGGAAGCGTTTTTGCTGGAGCAGATCGCTTCCCTTAAACTGGATGAATCCGCCCGTTCCGCCGTGGTTTATATAATATGCAGCATGGATGAAAACGGCTATGTTCCGGAAAATATCGATTGTCTTAACGAAAAATACAGCCCTGCCTGCATACATAATGCGCTTGAAATAATACAGTCCCTTGAGCCGGCGGGCGTTGGCGCGCGCAGCCTTGGCGAATGTTTGCAATTACAATTGGCACGGAATAAGGAAAGCGATCCCCTTCTTTACACATTGGCGCATGATTATATGCCCCGCTTATGCCGCGGGCAGTTTAAGCACATTGCGAAGGAATTGAATCTTCCCGTTAAGCGCATAGAAGCGGCGTTTAAGAAAATGACCAAACTTCAGCCCAAGCCCGGCAACGGCTTCGGCCACAGTAATTATACAAATTACGCCGTTGCGGACATAGAGCTGCATTACGATAACGCCGCGCAAAAATACGCCGCAGTTTATCCGGACGACCGCTACGCCAATATAGGCTTAAACGATTATTATTCCCTGCTGATTTCGGATTCAAATACGGATGCGGAAACAAGGGCATATATAAAGGAAAAGACCGATTCTGCAAAATGGATAATAGGCTGCATACAAAAGCGGCGCGACACCTTGATGAACATAGCGCAGCTTATAGCGGAAAGCCGGCCGCAGGCGCTGCGCAGCGGTTCCGCGCCCATCCAGCCGCTTAGCATCGATTATGCCGCGGAGCGGCTGAACGTTAGCCCATCCACGGTTTACCGCGCGATACGCGGCAAATATATTTCCACGCCGCGCGGGGTACTGAGCATGGCAGCCTTCTTTGATAAAGCAAAGCTTAGTGCGGCGCCGGAAGCCGAGTTGTGCCGCAACGATATATCCCTTAAAATAAAAAGCCTTATCGCCAACGAAACCCACCCGATGAGCGACAGCGAAATATCCAAATCACTTGAAGCGGACGGCATAAGGATATCCCGGCGGACGGTAGCCAAATACCGCGAGGAAATGCATATACCCTCTTCGTCATGCAGAGTAAGGATAAAAAGCGAGGACAGCATATGAAAAGAAAGCGCGTAGTAATAGTCACCGGTAATCAGCGCGTGGCGCAGGCAATATTCAGCGATGTAAAGGCCGTGTTCAACAATGACGTTGATATAGATATAGTATATCCTTCCCAGATAGCGTCGCTGGACGCCGTGGAGGCGGACGCCTTTCTTGTTACCCGCTGGTACAACATAGGCGGCCTTACGGACAAGGTATCCAGCAAATCCAAGGTGGTGCGCACAACCCGCACCATATCCGAAAGCGGCTATAAGAAAATAACAAAGATCCCTCCGGGAACCAACGTGCTTGTGGTCAACGATTCCGAACAATCCACGTCCGGCGTGATAGAGCTGCTGATGGATCTGCATTTAGACGGGCTTACATATGTTCCGTACACCGCCGGGCATTATGACCCAAGCCTGAAAATAGCCATAACCCCGGGCGAAAGCCGGTACGTTCCAAGCTATATCGAAAACATAATAGACATAGGCAACCGCCATATAGACATTTCCACCGTGCTTGCGCTTTGCAACGTTATGGAGGTGAACATATCCGAAATTGCCGGCCCGCTTATGAATTACTTCAATATGCTGCTCTGCCGCGACGTAATATCCCGCCAATACCGGGACACGCTTTCAAAAAGCATGTATATGAACAGCATTCTTAAACACATGGAGCAGGGCGTTCTGCTTACAGCGCCGGATGGCCGCATAATACTGAGCAACGGCAAAATGAACGAACTGCTGCGCATGCAGGTAACCGAAAACCGCGACTATGTATCCGCCGTGTTTCCGGAAGGAACGGCGGCGCGCATAGCCAATATGGATAACGATACGCTTGCGCTTAACGTTAACGGGCGTGAAATGCTCATTAACCACGAAACGCTTAACTTTGGCGATACGATAAACCACAACCTTTATTTTTTCAACGACGTAACGTATATCCGCCGACTGGAGCGCAAATCCCGCGAGGAATCGCTGCAAAAAGGCTTTGTTGCCAAGCACAGCTTTGATGATATCGTGCACGTTTCGGCCGTGATGGATGAATGCATACGCCGCGCGCGGCTGTTCTCCCGTTCCGATAAAACCGTGCTTATACAGGGCGAAAGCGGCACGGGCAAGGAACTTGTTGCGCAATCCATACACAACGCCTCCTCCCGCAGGAACAAGCCTTTCGTCGCTGTCAACTGCGCCGCGCTGCCGGAAAGCCTGCTTGAAAGCGAATTGTTCGGCTATGAACGGGGCGCGTTCACCGGCGCAAGGCAAAGCGGCAAGAAAGGACTGTTTGAGCAGGCGAACGGAGGCACGATTTTTCTGGATGAAATTGGCGATATGCCACTGGCGCTCCAATCCCGCCTGCTGCGCGTTTTGCAGGAAAAGCAGGTGATGCGCGTGGGCGCGGACAGCATTATTGATATAGACGTGCGCGTTATCGCCGCCACGAACCAGAACCTTATGGCAAAGATGGAGGAGGGCATATTCCGCAGCGATCTTTATTACCGGCTGAACGTGCTGCCGTGCCACATAGCTTCCCTAAGGGACCGCAGGGAGGATATAGTGCCCCTGTTCCTTAGCTTTATAGGGCAAAAGTCCATACCAAACGACCTTGCGGCAAGGCTTAAAAGCTACGACTGGCCAGGCAACGTGAGAGAGCTTGAAAATACAGCAGAGTATTACACAATGATGCGGGACTTTGACATGCCTCTGCCGGAGCATATTCAGCCGCAGCACACCGCCGCCGGAGTGCTGGACAGTGACGATATAGCAATACTATCCGTGCTGAGCAATGGTTACATAGGCCGCAGCGCGCTGAAGAAAAAGCTGGAAGCCATAGGCATAAGCTTAAGCGAATACTCAATACGCAAAAAGCTGGACGTTCTGCAAAGCCGCAATTATATAAGCAGGCAGCTTGGCCGCAGCGGAACCCGCATAACCGACGATGGAAGGGACGCTCTGCAGCGCCGCATGGGCAAATAAGCCAACATTCGACCACTTTCCTTTAATTGGACGAATTATTGGGACGATTCCGTCCGGTTTATTCTGCTTTTTATTTCTCACTCCGGCATTGTGCCGATCGGGGGTGACCTCCCCGCTTTTCGTTTTTCTCCAAATTCCGCTGATTTTACAATTTTTTATTTTATTTTGCCCATCACCCTTCCGGTTGGCATGATTTTTGCATCTATTTATTATTATAAGAGTCATATAGAAGAATATATGGCAAACGTTCACTAAAATAAGGAGGATCACGATGTACAAGAGATTTGCTGCCCTATTGCTTGCAGTCATTATGGTTTTTGCCATGTTTGGCTGTCAAGGTGCCACCGAGCCCAACCCAAACAGCACCGTTGCCCCCACGCAGGGAAATAACGACCCCGCGCAAACCGATACCGAAACCAACACCCCCGCGCAGAACGCCGAAAAGGTATACACTACCTATACTCAGGTGTATTCCGCGGAGGTAAGCACGCTGAACTATCTGCAAAGCACCGCAACCGACGTTACCGTGCTCGGCTCGCTGTGCGTAGACGGCCTTGTGGAATTCGACCGCTACGGCGTTATGCAGCCCTGCCTTGCCGAAAGCTGGGATGTTTCCGACGACGGAACCGTATATACCTTCCACCTTCGTCAGGGCGTGAAATGGTACACCTATGAAGGCGAAGAATACGCCGAGGTCAAGGCGGGCGACTTTGTTGCCGCGGCCGAATATGTGCTCAATGCCGCCAATGCCTCCAAGGTGTCCAACACTCTGTATCACAACATTGCCGGCGCAAAGGACTACTACGACGGCACTACCGCCGATTTCAGCACCGTCGGCATAAAGGCGCTTGACGATTACACCGTTGAGTATACCCTTGTTGCGCCGCTGCCCTATTTCATCAAGATGGTATCCCTTAACCCCTGGTTTCCCGCGCAGGCGGACTTCCTGGCCGAGCAGGGCGATCAGTTCGGCACCAGCAACGATACCCTGCTGTACTGCGGCGCGTATCTTTTCGATACCTTCGAGCCCGAATACCAGCGCGTGCTTGTCATGAACGAGAATTACTGGCACAGCGACATAATCTCCATAAAAAAGCTTGTATGGAAATACAACAAGGAAGCCTCCGCCAACGGCCCCGAGCTGTATCTGCGCGGCGAAACCGATAAGGTCACCCTCGGCACAGATATAATCGAAGAGTGGAAGGCCGATCCGAATCTTTGGGATCAGGTACATCCCGCCCAGCTTACTAACATGTCCTACTGGATGGGTTTCAACTTCAATCCCCAGTTTGAGGAGCAGTATAACCCCTCCGTGTGGAAGATAGCCGCGAACAATCTGAACTTCCGCAAGGCAATGTTCTATGGTTACGATCGCTATGCCGCCACGATGACGCTTGACGCCTATACCTATAAGGAGAAGTGCATAAACACCTATTCAAGGCCAGGCCTTGTGCAGGTGAACGACGTTGACTATCTGATGATGAGCGGCCTTGACGAATACTCCACCCAAGAGAACCTGTTCAACGCCGACAAGGCCGTTGAATACAAGGCCAAGGCCATGGAAGAGCTTGCCGGTCAGGTAACGTTCCCCATACTTGTGTACATGCCCTATAACGCCAGCAACAACGCCACCACAAAGCGCGTGCAGGTAATAGAGCAGCAGATGGAAGGCGTGCTCGGCGCCGACTTTATAGACATAGTGCTCGTTGGCTATTCCGGCTCCAGCTTCAATGCCGATATCCGCAACGCCGGCAACTGGGCATTCATGGAAGTTGGCTGGGGCCCGGACTATGCAGACCCCATGAGCGGCTTTGACCCCCTGCTCAAGTCCAGCATAGGCTCCCGCTACGGCAGCATATTCATGGCCGAGGACGGCTATGATGCAGAGCTTGGCTACGGCACGTTTGAAAAGATGGCCCTTGAAGCCAACTCCATAACCTCCGACCTCAAGGCTCGTTACGAAGGCTTTGCCGCGGCGGAAAAATACCTGCTCGATCAAGCGATGGTTATCCCATGCTTCCTTTCCGCCGGCGGATATCAGGCCTGCAAGCTCGATCCCTTCTCCGGCATGTGCGGCCAGATGGGCGATTACGGTCTGAGGAAGCTCAAGGGCGCGGTTGTGCTTGAAAAGTCCATGAACTGCGATGAATACGCCGCCGCCAAGGAAAAGTATATTGCGGAGCGTACCGAAGCGCGCCTTGCCGCCGAAAAATAATAAAACAGAAACCTGATTGTTCTCCCCCCCAATAAAGGGAAGGTGCGGACGATTTCGCGCCTTCCCTTGCAAAATCAAAGAAGGATAAGGGTATAACCAATGCTGAAATACATACTAAAACGCTTGCTGCAGTCCGTATTTACCCTTTTTATAATAGCAACTGTAGTGTTTCTGCTCATGCGCCTTATGCCGGAATCCGGCTATTTCGGCGAAGAGTTCGATAAAATGGATCCCGAGCAGATAGAGGCCTCCCTCAAGGCAATGGGCCTGCGCGATCCCATACCCGTTCAGCTAATGCGCTTCTATACGTCCATACTGAAGGGCGATTTCGGCAAATCCATAGTTTTCCGCCCCAATGTGGACGTAATGAAAATAATAAAGCAGAAAGTTCCGTATTCGCTCCCATTCGGCCTTGCTTCGGTTGCAATAGGCTTGGTAGTCGGCATATCAATAGGCGTGCTTATGGCCCGTTTCAAGCATCAGGTGCCGGACATGCTGGGAAACGCATATGTTGTTATAATAAACGCCGTGCCCGCCGCGGTGTACTATCTGTTTATTCAGATATACATATCCGATCTTCTCAAACTGCCCATTCTTTACGATGCCGATAAGCCCGTAAGCTGGATACTGCCGGCCGTAAGCATGTCGCTCAGCGGAATTGCGTATTACGCCATGTGGATGCGGCGCTATATGCTCGACCAAATGACTAAGGATTACATCAGCTTTGCCCGCGCAAAGGGCCTTTCCAACAAAAAGCTGATGGTGCGCCACGTTGTACGAAATGCCTTCGTGCCAATAGCACAGTATCTGCCCGCAAGCGTGCTTATGACAATATCCGGTTCAATATATGTTGAATCGCTGTTTTCCATCCCGGGCATGGGCGGTTTGCTTATAGCTGCCATACAGCGCCAGGATAACCCGCTTGTTCAGGCGCTGGTGCTTATCTATTCAAGCATAGGCATACTGGGCCTGCTGCTTGGCGATCTTCTCATGGCGCTGTGCGATCCGCGCATAAAGCTTGGCGGGAAAGGAGGAGCAAACTGATGAAAAAGGTAACCAAGCTTGAAAAAAGCATAGAGGAGCAGATAGCCCGATACGGCGAAAAGCTGCTTTTTTCCGAAGCCGAATACAACCGCGACAATGCAGAGGACGGCGGCTATTCAAACTATTCATATTGGCGTTCCACATGGAGATCGTTCACCAAGAATAAGGTTGCCATGTTCTTCATGTACCTGCTCATAGCGGTGCTGCTGTTTACCATAATACAGCCCATGCTGCCCAACCAGAAGGACCCCAACGAAATATTCTGGGTCGGTACAGCGCCCGATATGAATCACCGGCCGGATTCCGAATTCTGGTTCGGCACCAATTCAACAGGTCAGGACCTTTGGTCCAGAATATGGCACGGTACGCGCACAAGCCTGCTGATAGGCATTGTTGTTGGCTTCTGCAACGCGTTCATAGGCATACTTATAGGCGCGCTGTGGGGCTATGTCCGCGGCCTTGACAGATTCCTTACGGAGGTTTATAACGTGCTGCACAATATTCCCAACAGTATAGTGCTAATATTGGTGTCCTATATACTCAAGCCTGGCGTAGGAACAATGATATTCGCCATGTGCGTAATGGGCTGGCTGCCCATGTGCCGCTTTGTGCGCAACCAGATAGTTATAATAAGGGACCAGGAATACAATCTTGCTTCCCGCTGCCTCGGCACGCCCACGGTGCGCATCGTTTTCCGCAACCTGCTGCCGTATCTGGTGTCGGTGATCATGCTGCGCATGGCCCTCACCATTCCGGAAGCCATCGGCAACGAGGTGTTCATCACCTACATCGGCCTGGGCCTCTCGGTGGAGACGCCCTCGCTGGGCAATCTGGTCAACGAAGGCCGCGTCCTGATGCAATCCCCCGCTCTGAGCTATCAGCTGTGGTTTCCCGCGGCCGTATTGTCCATCATCACCATTTCGTTCTATGTGCTCGGCAATGTTTTCGCAGACGCCGCCGATCCCCGGAACCATATGTAAAGGAGGAGGCTGTTGATTATGGAACATACCCCTGAAAAGGAAGTCATCCTCAGCGTGAAGGATCTGGTGGTCAAGTTCAATCTGCGCGGTCAGGTGCTCACGGCCATCCGCGGCATCAGCATGGACCTGTATAAGGGCGAGAGCCTGGCCATCGTAGGCGAGTCCGGCTCCGGCAAGTCCGTGTTTACCAAGACCTTCATGGGTCTGCTGGATAAAAACGGCTGGGTGGACTCCGGCTCCATCCTGTATAAGGGCCACGACCTGGCCAAATATAAGACGGAAAAGGAATGGGATACCATCCGCGGCAGCCAAATCGCCATGGTGTTTCAGGATCCCATGACCTCCCTGA
>ENA-ORNY01002101-ORNY01002101.1-human-gut-metagenome-genome-assembly--contig:-NODE-2101-length-10440-cov-3.299374_pt1 | contig 10440 bp, 13 predicted proteins | sample MGYA00242122_ERZ509036 | MGnify/ENA primary metagenome ERZ509036 (study PRJEB26280, sample SAMEA2338696) | human gut metagenome | biome: human gut; feature: human-associated habitat; material: faeces...
CGGGCATAACACTCCTGCAGCTTGTCGCTGGCCTGCTGGAGCGCGCGCTCATACTGACCGACCGCGTCCTGCTGAAGCTGAAAGGTTCGCTGAAGCGTAGATAACTTGGAGGACAGACCCGCCGTGGTCGTCTCAAAATTCTCCACGCCTGCGGAAGCCAGATGAAACGCCGATTCCGCTTCCTGTATCTGCCTGTTGATGGATTTAATATTGCGCGTAAAGTTATCGCTGTTCAGCGACAGAGATACCACGAGATCGCGGAGCGTCTCGCTCATGCCGGCTCACCTCGCCTTCAATTTTCTTCGGTTATTTTCTGGTTTTCTTGGAAAACAGCCGAATTCCATGTTGACTCCAGCGCGGTTTTCGGCTATACTACAGTCAGAACGGAATCCGCCCGAAAGGATGTGTCGATATGCAGTATATCAAACGTGACCTTGAACATGTTGTCCTTCAAGCCAGCGAGGAGTATCCCGCCGTTATCATTACCGGTTCCCGACAAATCGGCAAAACAACCATGCTGCAGAAGCTGATGAAAGGCACAACGCGCAATTATGTAACGCTGGATGACCTGACAGAACGTGCGCTGGCTCAAAACGACCCGGAAATGTTTCTCCAGCTTCACAAGCCGCCCATTCTGATTGACGAAGTGCAGTATGCACCGCAGCTTTTCACCTATATTAAAATTCATGCCGATCGCAATCAGCGTCCCGGTGATTTCTGGATGACGGGTTCACAGTCGTTTAAGCTGATGAAGCTGGCCGGCGAATCGCTGGTCGGCAGAGCGTGTATTCTACACATGTGCACCATGTCTCAAAATGAGCTGTACGGGAACGGCGAAAACCTTCCTTTCACGCTCAATCAGGATGCACTGCAGATGCGGATTGCCGCCCGCACGCCGGCAGATACGCCCGCGATCTACGAAAGAATTTTCAGAGGCTCCATGCCAGCCCTGACCAGCGGCCACGTTTCAAACCGCAATCTGTTCTATTCCAGCTATCTGCAGACATATATTGAACGTGATATCCGCGAGTTGGACGGCGATATTGAATCGGTCGAATTTCTGCGCTTCATTACTGCGGTTGCCTGCCGTACTGGCCAGATGGTCAACTATGCTGACATTGGCAACGACATGGGCGGAATGCGTTCCGAAAAGGTACAGGAATGGCTTGGGCTGCTGGAAAAATCCGATATCATTTTTTATTTGCATCCCTATTCCAACAACCTGCTTAAACGCACAGTCAGCAAACCCAAGCTGTACTTCTATGATACGGGACTTGTCGCATACCTGACCAGATGGTCCAGCCCCGAAACACTGGAGGCGGGAGCACTCAACGGTGCGATATTGGAAAACTATACCGTTTCAGAGATTCTGAAAACATATTACAACTCCGGTGAGCAGCCGCTTCTGAATTACTACCGAGATAACGACGCAAAGGAGATTGATATTGTCATGGAGTCAGATGGGAGTCTCCATCCCATGGAAATCAAGAAAACCTCCAATCCCGGAACGGAACTCATTCGTCCGTATAAGCTTCTGGACAAGGGATCAGTTCCCCGTGGCAAGGGCGCCATTCTGTGTATGAAGGATACGCTCTCCGCAATAGACAGTGAAAACTATGTTGTTCCGATCTGGGGGATCTAACTACGGTTTCATTTCTGACCATACCTCGTCAATGTAGCGTTGACGAGGTTCTTTCTTTTTCTGCTCCTGTCTGGCGTTCCATGCGCGCATTTTCAGAAACCCTGGCATATCCATGCGGTCGATCTCATCCATGTGCCAGCCGGATTCCAAAAGCGAGTTGTAGGTGGAATAGATGAATTCAGGCAGCGTCAGAACAGCGGAATCTCTTCCGACTCCGTCGTTTTCGGCGTACTCGCCGGTTCCTTCGCCGCCTTCGTAGGGAATTCGCTGAGGATTTCTGTCGTCTGGGTCTGCACGGCCATCAATGCCAGCGCAATATCGTGCATCAGGCGATCCACGGGATAGCCGTCCAGCACATCGTCCGGGCTGAACTGGTTTCCGAACAGCAGGCAGAACCAGCGGATCATCACGTCCATCGCGTCGGTAACGCTGATCTGCTGCTCCTGCAGAATTTCTTCTCCCTTGACCGCGGCGTTGGACAACACCACAATTTTGGCATACATTTTCGCCGCGGGCTCCATCTCACGCAGCGCGCGCCCGGAGATGAAATCCACCGCGTATTTCTTGTCCTTGAGAGTACAGGTGATCATGACTGGAACCTCCTATATAAAATGAAGGAATTCCCGCGCAGCGTCCTGCCACGCGGGAATTGGGAAGCAGTGAAAGACAGCTCAACCGCCCGTTGCAAAGACCGGCTCGTATACGCTCTGCAAGAAAGTCGCACCTTTCGCCGCGGTAAAGCCGTTTTCGTCCTCGTCCGCAACCGCCTGATACTGATTATCATGGGTGCGGCGAATGGCCGTCCATTCGACTTCGCCGGTCTGGCGGGTAATGGACTTGCCTTCCTTTGTGGCGTAATTCTCAGTTACGGGCTTGGCGCGGACCTTGTACAGCCAGATATAACGGAACTTGTGATTCGCCTTCTCGCTTTTGAAGCCCACCGCGAAATAGGGCGGCTTGTCGGTGGAAGATCGGATGAGCACGCCATTGGAGTCGATCTTGTTGGCGAAGATCATCTCCTGAATGATCAGAGGCAGATCAGCCAGCTTCGTCTTGAACGACAATTCGGGATCAGGATACAGAACGTCGCCTTCCTGATCATCAAAATATTGAACGTCCGGATCGGCGTTCTGAGGCGTGATGGACGCCTCGATTGCGCCGGCGACCAGCTGAAGCTCACCGTAGGTCAGCGTCTCTTCGGTGTCCACCGTCAGCGGCGCGATGACCATATTTTTAAGGCCCACCGTAGAGCTTACGGCAGGCGAAGCAGCGGGATTGGGCATAGGTTTGTCCTCCTTATTCTTATTCGTAGGGAATTTCCAAAAAATCAAGAATGGGCTTCATTCCGAGCCCGTTTTCCTCCAGTGGTCGCATACAGTAGGCATACTGCTTGGGGTAGAGGCGCTTCAAACGCTGGTAGCGCGTTTCCGCGCCCTTGGGACGGCGGCAGCTCTGCCCGAATGGACAAACATAGCAGCCGGTGCGCGTTTCAAGTGTGGTCGTCAGGCGGCCGTCGTCTTTTTCGACGATCTCGCCATAGATCTCCCGAGCATAGGGAACTGCGTACTTACGGATATATTCCAGCACGTCCTGTTCTCGCCAGAAACCCATCGGCTTGGAATTGGGCTTCTTTGCATTGAATGCATTACAGCCATTCTGCAGATATGCGGCGGTTCGCCGGTCGCTTTCCTCCGCGAGAATCCCAATGAACGGTCTTAGCTCCCTTTCCAGCTTCAGCAGCGGACGTTCCTTCATCCAATGGCAGCACATATCACTGATTTTGAACGGTGCGTCCAGCAGCTTTTTCCACTTTTTCTGCCGGGAAGCGTACCATTGGGACGGCGTGCCGTCCGGATTCTGTCCCTGAAACCGGTGCAATGCCCAGTTGCTGCCCTTCCGCGCGTAATATACGCTTCTCGCGATATCCTTGCTGACCACGGGATAGCCGTATTCCTGCACGATTTCCTGAAAGCGCTTTTCCGGGCGCAGCCAGATGACGTTCTCCACAGAACGGACGAAATTGCGAATCGCAGGGAATTCCAGCCCGGTGTCCACAAAAGCTGCCGGCACCTCCGGGTACAGCGAACGCACTAAATGTAGTAGCACGCTGGAGTCCTTCCCGCCTGAAAAGGAAACGTAGACCTGCCCATCCCAATGCTCGTGCCATTCCCGGATGCGCTGCTGGCTCATCGTGATTTTCGCCTCCAGCGGAAGACTCTGCCGCTGACGGAGTTCATACAGTTCCATCTCTGATTCTCCTCATACAAAGACCTCATTTCAGTAATTCATCCTTGAGAATATTCTTCATGATCTGATACGCCTCGTCCTTACGCACGTCAAAGGCTGGGCGCACAAAGGGATGCGCCGGAGCGGGCGCAGGGCCGCCATGGCCTTTCTCGACTGGATTGGCATAGTACGCGCCCTTTTCGGAATGCTTCACGCCGATGGTGATGTACTTGCCGCCGCTGCGGGATTTTCGGACACTGTGGATACGAATGGAACCGTGCAGCGCGCCGGTGATGATTTGTGGATCGGACGAGGCGTTGTGGAGCATCTGCTCCTCAATGGGCTTCGCACCCTCCTGCAGCGCGCGGTTCACGCCCGCGCCGAACTCCAGATTGGACGCCATGTTGGTCAGGTCGTCCTTCAGGTTATCAAAGCCCTGCAGTTCCATCGGCATGTGCATTTCCTCCCAATGGCGCCTCCTGCCAGTAGACCCAGGTCCACTGCACGGTATAGGTGCGCGTAGCCGGTTCGTAGGCTGGCTGATTGTAGCCCTTATCGCTCTCTTCCAGCATCCAGAAATCCGCGTCGTACATCGCCTGCCGGATGCGATTCGCCATGTTGGTGGGGTCGATATCGCTCCACAGGTTCAGATAGATGTAAGTGCGGTATCCTGCAGGGCGGTCGTCCTGAAATGCTGTCTCTGTAGTGGTGCTGGAATAGACCACATATTGCAGCGGAGGATTCTGATTTTCGGACGTGGCGCGCCAGATGCCGGCGATGACGAGGATACCGATGTCTTTGAGCGCTTCCTGTACTTGTCTCATCCGCCTTCACCGCCCCTCGCCCTGCGCTTTGCTTGCGCGAGGGTTTCGTGCGCGTCTTGCTGCGCTGCGCTTGCGCACTCAGGATTCGCTCTGCTCATCCGCTTACTCCCTTCGCAATGGACGCTTTCAGACCGAGGTACGTTTTCTTGAACGAATACTCGCCCAGCGTGGAGATGATCCATTTTTCATCCTGAAATTTCACCCACATGCCGGGCTTTACGTCCTTTCGGTAGCGGATGGTGAAGTTGATGACCTGCTCGGTGTTCATTACGTCGGCGGCACGATAATGCTGGTTGCCCGCGTCCACGGCGGACGCCCACACGCGGCAGAGCACCACGTCCTTCGGTTCAGGATAGCCGTTTGCGTTGATGGCGTTTTCGGTATAGCCGATCTCCACCAGATGGCACAGATCCCCGGGATGGGGCGTGCCCTCGAAGTTTTTATAACCGCGCACGAGCCGTCATCTCCTTTGTTGAAGCACAACATATTCACACGTTCCACAGATTTATCCACAATATGCTGTGCCTTGTTTCTAGTTTCAAAACATCTTCTCAAGATCGCGATAGGGATACAGCAGGCTGTCAAACGCCATGCGCATGGCCTTGTATGTGGTCATGTCGGGGATATCCCGATTCTCATAGTAGAAGCCCACCATGAGCAGAACCGCCAGCCGCACAGGCTCAGGCGCGGGATCGGAAAACTGCGTTCGGCAGTAATCCTCCGCCGCAGCCTGCGCCTGCACAATCAGGCCGGTCAGATAGGCGTCCTCCTCGTCGTGCTGGATACGGAGATGGGTTTTCACCTCATCCACGGTAACGATCATCGCCGCTCACCTCAGTTGGACGGAGCGGATTCCATCAGCCCCGCATTGCGAATGGTCGCCAGCAGGGCGTTATAGTCGTCCTTCAGCGCGGCGATGGTAGTCGCCTCGCTGTCAGGTACATATGCGATCTGATCAAAGGGCAGCGAAGGCGTAAACAGATCGTCGCCGCCTTCGATGGTCGCGCCGGGCAGGAAGGTGAGCTTTCCGCCGATGACCAGCTCATTGCCTCCTTGCGCAAAATAGTTGTGGGTATTGCGGGTAGAATCCGCAACGGGTTCAGCTTTCATCATGATGCGACACCTCTCTTTTTTACGCGGCCTTCATCTGCAGGCACTTCACGGCTTCGCGCAGGATAAGCCTGCCATCCACACGCTGGGTAATCTTAAAGCCTACCTGATCGTTGACGGCGTACAGCTCGTTCAGGCGCTGCAGGGAACGGCCCTCCCGATCCGCCAGCCAGTAATAGCTGAAGTCTCCATACAGGATGGCCTTGTTGCCCGCCGTGGGCAGGGGCATGTAGTTGGATACCAGCACCTTCTGGTTGAGCAGCGTGTCGGGCTGCCCCGCCAGCAGCCCCAGCTGCCAGATGAAATTGCCCTGACCGTCCTTCAGCTTGCGCAGCAGCTTCAGCGTGGCGTCGTTCATGATCCACAGCCCCTTGCGGCGATAGCCGGACTTGACGGAATGCTGCAGGTCGATGAGCTCGTCCGCGGTAATGGCCACGGCGGACGCGGCGGTAACGCCCGGCTCCGCGCCCAGGCTGTCGTGCAGAAGTCCCGTGGGCTTGTGGGTACCGCTGCCTGTCAGAATCGCTTCTTCCTCGGCCGCGCCCACACGGCGGGCAAACTCGCCGGCGATATAGGCGGCCAGATCGAAGGCACTGTCGTGCAGCAGCTCCTCGGAGATGCGGATCATGCAGCCCACCTTGTGGGCGCCCAGAGTGATCTGACCAAAGGCGTCGTCGCTCTCGGGAATGGCGGCTTCCTCCTCGATCCAGGAGGCGGCGCCCTTGCTGGTCACCAGCGGGATCTTGCGATCGCCGGAGGAAGTGGTGATCTTATGCACCAGCCCGCGCATGATGTTTTCCTCTTCCAGTCCCTGGATCAGCTGATGCTCGAACTCATCGGGGACGGTGTAGCCGCCCTCGGACAGCGTGCCCACCTGCAGCGCGTCCCGCACCTCCGGGCTGCGGCGGTCCAGATTGCGCATGTGCGCCCAGAAGGCGTTTTTGTATGCGTCGGACGCAACGCCCTGCCGGGTTTCCGGCGCGCGCAGGGGACGGGAAGTCAGAGCAGGGCGCACGGGCGCGTTCAGCTCGCGCTCGATCTCCGCGGCCCGCTCCTCACGCTCGATGGCGTGACCCAGATCCACAACCTCCTGCTCCATACGTTCATACGTCGCAGTATCCTCGCCGGACATCAGGCCGTTCTCGCCGCTGCGCTCGTCCAGAAACGCCTTCGCCTTGTCCCACACGTCGCTGCGCTTCTGGCGCAGATCAAGAATTTTGCTCATGGTGTTTTTCCTCCTTCTGATCATTGGATTGTTCATTGGAATTGGAGCGCTCATATCGCCGGCTGGCGGGCATGAGCAAACCCAGCCGCCTTTGCAGCTGGGTCACGGGAATGCCGGAAGGTTCCGGCGGGGCAACATCGGCGGCGTTTTCCACGGCTTCGCCCATGCCGCCAGATACTGCCGTCTGTTCTTCGTCAGGCAATGCCATCGGAGGATGAGCTTCGTCCGTAGTCTCCTGCTTCTCAGCGCGAGTCAGCCTGGGCTTATGGCGATCCTGCCATGCCTGTACCTTCGCTTTGGCAAAGTCCAGATTCGCCCTGTGCTCCCCGGCGTTCTCCGGCGCGCCAGGCTTGCCGTCTTCGGAGATGGCGTCGATGAATCCGTACTGCAACGCGGACTGCGCGTCCAGCCACGATGTGGCGCTCATCATGGCGGCCACCTTCTGGCGGTTCTGCTGGCACCGGCGCTGGTACACGTTCAGGATGCTCTCCTTGCACGCCTGCAGCAGTCGGATAGAGTCCATGAGCTCCCGCTCGTTGCCCCAGGCTACGACGCTGGGGTCGTGGATCATCCAGAGACTGCCCGGGGTCATCTCCAGCCTGTCCGCCGCCATGGCCAGCACCGTTGCCGCAGAAGCCGCCGTGCCGGATACGGTGATCCGCACGCTGCCGGGGTAGGCGCGCACGTCGTCGAACATGCGCACAGCGGCGTTGCAGGAACCGCCATAGGAATTCAGCCGGATATGCACGTCGTCCGCAAGCCGGTTCTCTTTCCCGTACAGCGCTTCATGAAGGGACTCCGGGGTGATCTCGTCCCCGAACCACATTTCGTCGTCGATATAGCCGTTCAAGCTGAGTTCTCTCAATTCGCATTCTCCTCCATTTCTTCCGCCCAGACGATACCGGCCAGCACAAAAAAGACGCAGTATACGCAGACCGAATTGCCGTAGGCCTTGTATTCCGCGCTGTCCGTGCGGGGGTCCCTGAGCCATTTGGCGATTCGGTTTCGGCTGGGCGCCTTTGCCGTCTTGCCTGAGGCACGATACCATTCCTCGATCACCCCTGCCCAGCAACGAATTTCTTCGTCCGTTGGCCTCTCTGTACCCAGCTGTTCCGTCCATCCGTCGGGATACCCCTCTGCAGGCGGCAGCATTCGCGGGGCGTGAGCCTGCGCACGACGTAACCCGTTTCGGGCGCGGTCACCGCGCCGGGACCCTGCGCCGTGAGCGTAGGTACCTTTTCCCTTCCGATGTTCATGCTGTACTGCGCGTTCTGACCGGCGGAAAAGCAGGCCCGATCCATGGCGTATGCCGCGCCTTCCGGCTCGGAGGACTGTTCGTCCCTGCCCACCAAGGGCGGATCCTTGTAATCCCGCGCCATGAGCGGCGGGGATTTCTCCTGATCCACCTGCGTAAAGCTGCCGGTGGTCATGGCATAGACGGCGTGGCGGTCTGACGTATCCAGCGTGAACGCCACCTCGCGGTTGATTCCGTCGCCCTGCGGCCCGTTCTCTGCTTTCCGCCCGATCATGGAGCCCTGAAGGCAGTAGCAGGGGCTTTCGGCAGGCGCAACAACGAGCATGCCGCCCTGGTGGCATTGGGGACTGCTGCCCGACGTATCCAGTGTTCGGCTGGTCTGCGCTTCGTAGATTCCCGCGTGAGGATTGTCCGAAAGCATGGCGCGGCTCTGGTCGGAGGATAGACCGAACACCAGCGGCACCTGATTCCCGCCCGTACCCATCCGTGAGCAGAGCGTTTGGCAGACGCCGTCCTCGCTGATTCTGATCCGGCTGTCGGTGGGATTGAACTGGATCGCCACGCCAGGCGTAACACCGGCACGAAGCGTCGGGCTTTCCTCTTTGCAGTAGCCGACGCCCCGACTGTTTGCGCTGTGCTCCGTGCAGAAGCCGGATGCACCCATGATGCAGGGCGGATGATGCGCTTCTGCCCGGGGCGTTGCGGTCATTTCATGCGTTACATCCATGCGGCTGCCGCCCTGATCGTTCAGACAGAAGCCTGCCGCTCCAGCGCCACCTTCAGCACCTCGGGCAGCTCCTTGCCGCGCTTCTCCGCCCGGCGGAGTATACCCTGACAGGCCTTCGGACTCAAAGAGAACCTTTCCGGCACTGTGCCCTCCAAGATCGAGGACAGCAAATATTCGTTTCCGTCTTTGTGCGACGCCCCAACCCTGCGCGGCGTCGAGGATTCGCCAGGCGAGAGAATAACCGTCGCCCAGGATCTCGCCCGCGTGCAGCCAGCGTCCGTTTTCCGGCAGAGGAACATCTGCCGCGGGGGCTTTGATGCGGACGAGGCTTTCGAGGACGAGGCGGAAATCCTGCCCATGCTGAGAGGACAGGGCGCCTGGCACATTCTCCCACACCGCCCATCTTGGATATTTTCCATTCGTACTTTTCCTCATTTCAGTAATAACGCGCACGGCTTCGAAGAAGAGACTGGAACGGCTACCGTCCAAACCGGAGCGCTTGCCAGCGATGCTGAGATCCTGGCTAACAGGGGCTACCGAACGTAATTACGTCCACAGCCCCAAGATCACCACCCTTCAGCCCGTGCACGTCTCCGTAGTGTTTCATTTCGGGCAGCCGTTTTTCCGTCACGCGAACGGGAAACGGCTCAATCTCCGAAGCCCAGACGGGTACGATTCCCGCCTTTTTTCCGGCTAATGGAAATCCGCCGATGCCATCAAAAAGGCTGCCCAGTGTAAGTTTCTTATGCTCCAGACTGCTCGCCTCCGTTCTGCGCTGCCTGTGCGATTCGAACCATGTTTCCGTTTACCAGATACTCGTTTCCGCCGTCCGCATCGGGGATGGGGTTCATATTCTCCAGTTCCCGGATGTCATTCGCGCTCATCCATCCGTTCTGCCGCCCAATGGCATAGCCCTCCATGCGGGATTTGTAATCGCCCCGCATGAGACCGTCCATGTTGAAACGGACATAAAAAATGCCCTTCTCCTTGTCGGAAAAGAGCGCGCGGTTCATGGCCTGTTCCAGTCGAACGACCCAGGGGCGAATGGTGTGTACGGCAAACGAAATGGACTGATGCTCGATGTTCGAAAACGTCGCGTGCTCCAGATCACCCACCATATGCGGCGGCACACGATAGATGCGACAGATCTCCGATACCTGAAACTTGCGCGTCTCCAGAAACTGCGCCTCCGAATTTGGCATGGAGATGGGTGTATAGGACATGTTCTCTTCCAGCACAGCCACCTTGCCGGAGTTGACGGAGCCGCCGTAGGCCGCGTTCCAGCTTTCCCGCAGCTTCTTCGGATCCTTTACCGTATTGGGATGAGTCAGGATACCGCTGGGCCGTGCGCCGTTGGAGAAGAACTTGCTGCCGTATTCCTCGGCGGCAAGGCCGAGACCGATGGCGTTCTTCTCCAGCGCGATGGGACTG